>Ga0137418_10002005_pt1 | contig 18705 bp, 19 predicted proteins | sample CZODoug3_1_2_16f_FD_122242 | JGI IMG/M metagenome (GOLD analysis project Ga0137418, IMG submission 122242) | Vadose zone soil fungal communities from Angelo Coast Range Reserve, California, USA - CZODoug3_1_2_16fungal (Hybrid Assembly) | ecosystem: Environmental > Terrestrial > Soil > Vadose... | reverse complement strand
TGCAGGATCTGCTCCTGGTCGGTGGGCGGCGGCGGCTTCTGCGCGGTCTGCATCGCGGCGATCTGCGCTCTGGCAGCGCCGAGCTGCTTCTGCAGATCGTCGATCTGCTTGCGGTAGGAGGCCGCCTGCGCTTGCGCCGACTTCGTCCGCGCGAGCTCGCGGTCCAGCTCGGCGCGAGCCACCATCGCGACGCTCTTCGCGGCGGCGACAGCGCTACCCAGGACGTTGGGACCCTCCGGCGCCTTGGCCGGGGCGGGGGCGGGCTTGGCGGGCTCCGCCTTGGCCGGTTTCACTTCGGTGGTCGTGCTGACGCTGGCAAGAGCGGCGGGTCGCGCTTCGATCGGCGCCGGAACGCGGCGCGCGAACCAGAGCAGCGCGACCACCAGGGCTGCGCCGACCACCGCCCACGGCCAGGTGCGGCGCGCGGGAGCGTTGTCGATGGGCTGGAATTCCGGGCGTTCGGTGGACATGGGACTCTCCTGTTCAGGGGTTTTGCGCGACGGGGCGAACGGCCTGCACGCCGCGGAGGAAGGCGTCGTTGATCGCGTCGGCTATGTTGGGCGCGGTCTCTCCCGCCAGGAAGGTGACGGGGGGCGCGTCGTTGGCGTGCAGCACCCAGACCACCAGGAAGCCGCGCGAGCCGGGGTCGACGGGCGTGCGCAGCGGGGCGGTGATCTTCGGGCAGCGGTCGCGCAGGAAGCGCACGGCGTCCGCGGCGGTGCGTCCGGCCTCGGGCCCCTTGTCGGCCGCGAGCAACGCGTAGGCATCGCGGAGCTTCTGCCGTCCGTCGCCACACGAGTCGGAGGGGCCCTGCTTCGCGGCGTTCAGAGCTCCGCACCCCTGCAGCACCGCATCCACGTTGCCGCTGGCGCGCAGCGCGGAATGCGTGACCCGCCGCGCGGACGTGCAGCCCCGCTCGATCAGGCGGGGCTGGCCCAGGTACACGCCGGCGCGGAAGAGCGGGAGCGCCATCGCGGAGGCGAGCACCTGGCTGGAGGCGCCGATGATCTCGTCGAGGCCGGCGGCGGTCATGCGGCTGCCCAGATCGTGCTCCTGCTCGCGCCGGCGGATGTAATTGTAGGCGCCCTGGTCGGTGTCGATGGGGCCGACCGGCGCGATCTGGGGGCCGCGCGCGGCGTCGAGCCCTTTCTCCCAGTCGCGCTCCGTCGGGGTCTGCGCCACCTCTTCATGGGCGCAGGCCAGCAGCGCGGCCAGCGAGAGGATCAGGATGTTCTTCTGCATGGGGGTCCTCCTGGTTCGCTCAAGCAAAAAAATCCGGTTGGCGTCATGGAAGCTGCAGCTCGGGCAAGGCGGTCCCCGCGACGGCGTCGAGCAAGGGTCCTGGGTGTTCGGGCGCGTAGACCGGCCAGGCGATTTCGAGCACGGCGCCGAGCCGCCGGTGCCAGGCCGCTTTCAGCTCCTCGAGGAAACGGGCGGCTCGCGCGACCGCCTCGTCGCGGTGGGACGCGGCGCGGGCCGCCCGGTGGGTCGTTTCCAGCCGGAGAGGCGCGCGAAACCATCCGCCGCCGGCCAGCCGCAGCGTGGGCATCCCCTGGAGGCGGGCGCGGGCCAGCGAGTACGTCGCCAAGGCGGGCGGCCCGAGCGAGGTGAGGGGCCGCTCGTACTCGGCGCAGATCGCCACCACCGGTCCACCCCGGCCCGCGAGCAGCGCTCCGTCCTCCTGGCGGAAGGTCCCATTGGCGACGAGCAGCGTGAGGACGTACGGCTCGGGAAGCCACCCGAGGGCAGAGGCGCGGGCAGGGTGGATCCGCAGGGGGAGCGAGAGGGAAGGCGTGCTTCGCTCTCCGGGGGCCGACCTCCTCCCATCGCGCAGGAGCGCGAGCATCTCGTCCGCGCTCACGCCGCCTCTCCGCGCTGGATCGCCGCCGCCGTCTCCGCGAGCAGCGTGTGCGTGCGCGCCGCGTCGACCTGCGCCCGGCGGGCCTGGGCTTCGGTGACCGCGAGCAGAGACTTCAAGGTGTGGAGCAGGACTTCGTCGGGGTCGCCGCCGCGCGCATCGGTCCCGCCCTCGTCGAGGCGGCGGGCCACCAGGACGATCACGGGTCCGAGCAACATCGGGAACGTGCCGCCGACCATCAGGAAGTACGCGTAGCTGATCTCCCGGTACGCGCGGGCCATGGTGGCCGCCAGCGCTTCGGCTCCGGCCTGCGTCCCCATCGCGTCGCCCAGGGCGCCCATGCCGAGCGCGCCCAGCAGCGTGCTCATCCCCAGGCCCAGCCCGGGGCCGAGCAACATCATGGTCAGCGCGATCGGCCGCACCTGCTTCTGCCAGATCTCCGCGCGCCGCGCCGCCCGGATGCGGCGCGCGTCGGAGGAGATGCCGGGCGACACATCGATCTGCGCCCGGAGCGCCTGCGAGATCACCCATCCCAGGACCGCGATCTGGATCAGGTTGATCAGCAGCAGCATCGGCGCGCCGCCGTAGGTGTCGATCGAGTACTGCCAGAAGCGGGCGAAGAGCCCCATCGCGGCCTCCCTCGAGCCTGGCAAGCAAAAAACCCGGGCGGGCGCTCGAGGCGCGGGGTTTTTTTGCTGGGGCGGCATGCGCGTCGCTGTGCTCGCCGTCGGACTGATCCTGGCCGCGCCGGTGGATGCGACGCCGCGCCGCGCGCCCTGGCTGCTCTTTCCCATCGACGTGCGGCGCTTCGAACAGGTCTCCTCCAAGTTCGGAATCCGGCGGCTGGAGGGACACCGCCGGCTCCACCGCGGCGTCGATCTGGTGGCGCCGTCCGGCTCCTGGGTGGTGGCGGCGCGCGAGGGAACGGTGACGGACACCGGCCGCGCGCGCGCCTGCGGCTGGTACGTCACCGTCGAGCACGCGAACGGCTGGCGCACCGTCTACTGCCACCTGCGCTCCGACCCGCGGCGGCTGGGGATCGTGGAAGGGGTCCAGGTGCCTGCGATGGGCGTGGTGGGCGAGGTGGGAAGCACGGGCCACTCGACGGGTCCCCATCTGCACTTCTCGCTGCTCGACCACGCCGGTCGCGCCCAGGATCCGCTGCTGGCGCTGTACACGCCGGAAGAGACGCTGCGCGTCCTCAAGCGCATGGGGCTGGCCCGATGATCGCCCTCGTCCTCCGCTCCGCGATCGAGCGCGCGCGCGTCTCGCGACACGGGATCGCGGCCAGCGCCTGCGGGGCGCTCGCCGCCTGCCTGGCGGTCGCCCTCGCCTCGCCGCTCGAGCTCGCGGGCGGCGCGCGCGTGCAGGAGGCGGCCGCCCTGTTCCTGGACGATCTCGCCCAGTATCGCGCGGCGGGCAGCGATCTGCGCTCCGCGCCGCTGGTGGCGGCCGCGGCGGCTGGTTACGAGGACCGCGCCTTCTTCCACCGGCCGCGCTGGGTGCCCCCCCTGAGCCCGCTGGGAGTGATGCGCGCGCTGGCGCGGAACCTGCGAGGCGTCCCGCAGGGCGGCTCGACCATTCCGCAGCAGCTCGCCAAGCTGTACCTGCGCGAGGGTCCGCGCGCGAGCATCCTCGACAAGCTGAGCGAAGCCCTGTTCGCGACCTGGCTCGTGCGCCAGGCCGGGGCCGAGGAGGTCGCCGGCCTGTACCTGAACTTGAGCACGGGCGCGGCGATGGGGACGGTGCGCCGCCCCGCCGACGGGCTCCACAGACTATCGCTGGCGCTGTTCGGCCTTCCCCTCCGGCGGCTCTCGCGGGAGGACCAGCTCGTGCTCGGCGCTTCGCCGCGCGGCGTGCACTGGCTGCGCGCGCACCCGGTCTTGTCCGCGCGGCGGATCGCTTCCACGCGCGCCTGGCTGATCTCCGAGAAGCTGTGGGACCCGACGATCCAGTCGTATCTCGACGCCGGAGAGATCGACTCCGAAGGCGCGTTCCGATTCGTCGAAGGCTGGACCGAGCGCGTGGCCAGCGGCGACGCGCCCACCGCCGATCTCGATCTGGTCGCCGCCATCGACCGGTTCCGCGAAGGCCTGGAGACGACGCTCCAGGCGGACTTCCCCGGGACCGCCGTGCGCACTGCCTTCGCCGCGTTGGGCGGAGGCGGGGCGGTGCTGGCGCGGTCGGGAGCCGAGGCGGCGCTGATGGCCGTGAACTACGGATCGGTCGCCAAGCTGGAGGCGCTCGATCTCGCGGTCGAGGCCTTCGGACCCGGCGCCGTGCGCGATCTCGCCTTGCCTCCGGGCGGCTGCGTTCGTTGGATCTGGTCGACCAAGGAGCAGCGCCGGTCGCACCCGTCCCGCTACTGTCCCACCGACGTCTCTCCGGCCACCCGGCCGATGGCGTTCGATGAGGCGGTGGCGCGGTCGATCAACTCGATGACGGCGCGGCACGCGATGCTGCTGCCGGCGTTGCTCGCGCGGAGGCGGCCCGATCTGCTGCGGGAGCTCGCGGCCGAAGTGCCGCCGGAGGAGCGCGCGTCGCTCGACTCGCCGGTGGACCGGGCGCTGGCGGGAGAGCTTCTCTCCCAGGTCGGCGAGGCCGTGCCGCCCGACGCCGTCTCCCCGGAGCTGTCGTACAGCACGGCCGCGGTGGGGCTGTTCCGCTACCTGAGGGACCGGCGCGAGCGGGCCGGGCTGCCCGCGGATCGGCTTCCCGACGATCCCACTTCCCTGCTCGGCAATTCCTCGCGCGCCACCCCCGAGCAGATCGGCGCCTACCTCCACCTCAAGCTCTTCGCGAACGACGGCACTTGCGCGCTGAGCGACACCGGGGCCCTCCTGGCGCTGCACCGGCGGGAAGGGACGTTGCGGTGGCTGGCGCAGCGCTGGCCCAGGATCGTCTTCAGCGGGAAGACGGGCTCTTCGCCCCACGACGATTCGGCGGTGGCCGCCGTCGGGATCTGCCTGGACGCGCGTCCGGTGGTGCTGGTGGCGGCGCTGCGGCCGCTGCAGGCGCCGCTGCCGGACGGGCTACAGGGCTCGGTGCTGCTGCGCGGGATGGACGCCTACCTGCGGGAGCTGGCGCGGCTCGAGCGCAAGCCGGGCTCGCCGTTGCTGCCGCCCTGGGTGGAACAGGAAACGCAGCTGGCAGCGGAGGCGAAACCATGATGTCGCGGACGGCCCGGCCGGGCGGATTCGACGAGATGGAGGCGCTCATCTACCGCCTCTTCGCGGAGAAGCAATTCGCCCTGGCGCTGCTGGCGCTGGTGATGGTGGCCCAGCTCCTGTCGGCGCAGTTCCTCCTGCTCCGGCTGACGCCGCCGTCGTCGCAGGCGCGGGCGGCGCCGGCGAGCTCGCAGCGGCTGGACGTGCGCTGCGAGGCCGGCGCGGCCCGGACGGTCTCGGGCCAGGCCATCACCCGGGACGCGGCGCGAGGAAAGGTGGTCGTGATGCACCTCGGCGCTGCCCAGGAGGCCTGCCTGGCACAGGTGAGCTCCTCCGGCGCCGCGGAGCTGGTGGTGGGGATGAGCGCGGATGCACAGCCTTCCAGCCATTGACGGCGCAGCGCCGCCCCGCCTCCTCCGGGCGGTCTGTCTGCAGCTGCTGGCCCTGGCCGGAGCGGGGCTGGTCTGGGCGCTTCCCTGGCCGCGGCGGCAGCCCGCGCCCGTCCCCGTGCCCGAGCCCAAGAAGCAGGAGAAGCGGATCCGGATCGTACAGCTCCCCAGGCCGCCCCCGGTTGTCAGGCCCGATCCGGCCCCACCCTCGCCGGTGAAACCGGCTGCCCCGGCCCGGCCGGCGCCGCCGGAGAGCGCTCCGGAGCCCGCTCCGGCTCCTGCTCCGCCGCTGGCTCGCATCGCCGCCGATTCCACCGCGATGCATGGCGTGCGCATGCGGGTGCTGGTCCCGCGCAGCCCGGACGAGCTTGCGGCCCATCTGCGCAACTCCGGCGCCTGCCTGGTGATCTCGCGCCTGTCGGGCGGAAGCGCGGAGGTCCTCTCCGTCCTGTCCCTCGACGGCGGGCGCGTGGTTGAGCTGCCCGGTCCGCCTTGCGCGGGCGTGCCGCGGCTGGTGCGAGATCCCGCGCTGAACGCGGCGCTGGGCGATCCCCTGGGGCACGCTCGCGCGCAGGCGCCAGGCGACGATCTCGTCTTCCAGATCATCCTCAGTCCCCGCTTGCAGGAGACCGCGCAGGCCGCGCTGCGGGCGCGGTTCGGCGCCATCGGCGAAGAGGAGATGGGCCGGCGGGCGGCCGAGAGCGGGTACGAGCTGACCTGCTTCGCCGAGCCGGCGGGGCCATTGCGCTGTGAATGACCGTTTTTCACGGAGGTGCCGTATGAAGCCGCTCGTCCCTTCGTTCTTCATCGCCAGCATCGCCCTGGGCGTGGCAGCCGCACAGGGCGAGACCATCGCGGTGCTGGAGTTGCGCTCGCGCGTCCACCCGGTCGTTGCCGCCGAGCTGAGCGATCGCGTTCTGGAGGCCGTGCGCCGCGCGGCGCCCGAGGCCCGCGTCGTCGACCGGGATTTCGATGCGGACTTCGTGGTCTCCGGAAAGGTCTCGCGCGGAGGCCTTGGCTATCGCGCATTGCTGGAGCTGCGCGATCGGAGTGGGGACCTGGTGCAACGATCGTCCGCCACGGCGAGTACCCGCCGCGAGCTTGCGGAAGCGATCGAGGGTGCCGCGGGCGATCTGCTGCGCTCTCGTCATCAGCCGTTGGCGGCGGCTCCTGTCGCCATCAACCCCGCGGCGCTTCCCGAGGTGCCGGCGCCGGCCGAACCGCCTCCGGAGGATGCAGCGCCGAGCCTGGAGGCGAATGCCAACGTGCTCATCGCCTGGGATCGGGCGCGCACGGTCGAAGCCCATGGGAAGGAAAGGCCCGAAGAGGCCGCCGAGGCCTGGCGCCGCCTGGCCGCGATGCGCGGGCAGAACCCCTTCCGCGAGATCGCCGCCAGCCGGGCACAGCAGTGGGAGGCCTATGCCGCCGGGAAGCGCGCAGCGGAGGTGCAAGAAGGCCGCGACGCGGCGCGGTTGCGCAGGGTGCTGCCGCTCGGGTCGGTCCCCGACCGGGAGAAGATCGAGATGCTGGTGCGGTTCGCGGGTGCCTACGGCTTCGACAAGGTGTCCCCGCTCGTCGCCCTGCTGCCCTCCGCGGAGCAGCGCGCGCGCGCCGAGCTGTCGCTCGACTGCGAGGTCAAGGAGGCGTACGCGTGCGTGCAGCTTTCGCGCGCAGCCGACGAGGCGAAGGACCCGAAGGCAGCGCTCGAGTACCTCGATCGCGCCTGCTCCACCGGCGCGCCGGATGCCTGCGCGGAGGCCGGCGATCGCTGGCTGCAGGGCGAGGCGCGCGATCCGGCCCGCGCCATGGCGGCGCTCCAGCGCGGCTGCGACTCGGCAAACGCTTTGGCCTGCGTGCGGCTCGCGCGCATGCTCGAAGACGGCGAGGGCGTGCCCGCCAGCGCGAAGCTCGCCGCCGAGGCCCGCGAGAAGGCGTGCAGCGCGGGAGACGGCAAGAGCTGCCGCCGCCTGGCCGGAATGACCGACGAGGCCGGCCGCGTCGCCGAGCTCCTGAGGAAGGGCTGCGAAGGCGGAGACAGCGTCTCCTGCGCGCTGGCCGCGAGGGAGCCCGCGATGGTCCAGCGGCAGTTGCAGGAGGCGGCTGCCGCGGCGAAGAAGGCTGCGCCGGTCGCGCGACCGGCGAGCGTGACGGAGAAGCCGGCGAGCGTTCCTGCCGCCCCACCGCCACGATCCGACGCGAGCGGCCCGAGCGATCGCGCGGCCACCGTGGCGGCGCTGGTCACGCTCGGCACATTGGCCGGGGCAGGCGCAATCCTCCTCTCCATGGACGAGCCGCAGCAGCGGTCGACGTACCGGGGCGGCCGCAGCCTGGTGACCCAGCCGCCGCCCCAGTCGAATACGGCGCGCAACGTGCTGACCGTCTTGATGGGCGGCGCGGCCGTGATCTCGACCGGCGCAGGCCTGGCGGTGCTGTTCTCGAAGCCGGCGAAGCCCGAGGATCCGAACGTAGGCGTGGGCGTGTCGCCCACCGGAGTGGTGGTTTCGGGAAGCTTCCGCTGACTGTCTTCCTTTCGCGCCGGTGCAGGTATCGCCGGGGCTCACCGGCGCGCGCGGAAGGCCGCCGGGGTACAGCCCATCAGCCGCTTGAAGACCCGGTTCAGATGACTCTGGTCGGCGAAGCCCGTGGTCAGCGCGATCTCCGCGATCGGGGCATCGGTCTCCACCAGGAGCCGCGCTGCCTCTCCGGCGCGGAGCTTGCGCAGGTACGCGGCCGGCGTGGCGTGGAAGTGACGGCGAAACGCGCGGATCAAGCGCGTGCGCTCGACCCCGACGGCCCGCGCCAGCGCGGCTACCGAGGTCGGCCGCTCCGGTTCCTCGTGCAGCGCGTCCCGGACCTGGAAGAGCCACCGCGGCGGGCTGCGATCGCATGCAGCGCCCGCGCGCAGGGCCATCGCGAGCAGCTCCAGCGCGAGCCCCTCGCAAGCAAGCTCCGCGTACGCATCGGGATGCTCCACCTCCAGGGCTGCCCGCCGCGCCAGCTGCGCGATGCCCGCGCTCTGGAGCGCCTGCGGCCGGGCGACGGCCGGGGAGGACGCCCCTTCGATCGGCACGGCCAGCTCGACCACCAGCATCTGCGTCGCCCGGGGCAGGAAGACGTTGTGGTGCGGTTCCGCCGGGGGTGTCATCACCACGGTCTGCGCCTGGCAGCGCTGGCCGGCGCCGCCGATCACCGAGTCGTAGCCTCCGGCCAGGATGACGGAGACGCTGCCGAGCGCGTGATGGTGCCGGCCCAGCCGCAAGGAAGGCGCGAACCAGGCGCTGGTGACGATCAGACCGCCGGCTTCGATGCTCCGGGTGCGCGTGGAGCTGAAGGGTTGCTCCATGCGCGCAGTATTGGCGAGAACGGCACGGCTGTCATTCGGTTCCGGACGTCCAGGGGAGCACTTCCGTCCAAGAGATTGCGGCCCGCTCCGGGCCAAGCTCCAAGCATGCGACCCATTCTTGTTTCGGCCGCGCTCGCGGCCTGCGCCGCCGCTCCCCGCGCCGGCGGGCCGTTCACGGCGGCCGGCGGCTGCGCGGCGCCCGAGGACCACGCCTCGCGTCCTGCTGGGGCACAGGCTTGCGCAAGCCCGGAGTCCAGACAGCTCGATTTCTGGGTGGGCGATTGGGACGTGCGGCTGAAGCAGAGATCCCCGGGCGGCGACACCTGGCAGGAGGCGCACGGCACCAATCGCATCCGCAAGATCCTCGGCGGATGCGCCGTGCTGGAGAGCTTCGAAGCGGACGGGCCGGACGCGATATGGGCCGGCAAGAGCGTCTCGCAGTACCTTCCGGCGGAGAAGCGCTGGCGCCAGGTGTGGGTCGACGATCAGGGAAGCTGGCTCGCGTTCACCGGCGGTCAACAAGGCGAACAGTTCATCCTTCAGACCGACCCGGTGGGCGCAGCCGCGGGGCGCACCTTGCGGATGGTGTTCCACGACATCCGCCCCGACCACATCTCCTGGCGCTGGGAGCGGGCGGAGGCGGGCGGCGCGACCTGGACTCCTCTGCTGCTGATCGAGTACCGGCGTTCGGGCGCCGCGCGCAACTAGGAAGGCTGCGAAAGTAGCGTGCAGGTTCCGGGCGTCCAAGAAGCCTCCTGCCAGGGCAGCGATGATGGTCGGAAGCGATCGTTGCCTGGACCAGGAGGAAGCATGGGAGCCACAGTCGGATTCGCCGTATTCCTCCTGCTCGCCCTCCACGCCGTCCCGGCAGTCACGGATTCGGTCAAGACCAGCCGCCCGCGGATCACCGACGTCGCGGAGGGGGTGTACGCGATCCGCCATCCGGACGCGCCGGACACCTTTCCGCAGGGCAACACGACCGTGATCGTCGGCGATCGCGAGGTCCTGGTCGTCGACTCCTGCTACCTGCCCTCGAGTGCCCGGGAGGACATCGCCCGGATTCGCCAGTGGACGAAGAAGCCGGTGCGCTACCTGGTCAACACGCACTGGCATTACGACCACACCCTGGGAAACAGCACGTACCTCGACGCCTTTCCCGGGCTGAGCATCGTCGCGCAGACGCAGACGCGGAAGCAGATCGAAGGATACAATCCCGGATGGTTCGAGCGGTATCCGGGCCGGCGCGAGATGTTCCGGCAGCGGCTCGCCAAGGGCACGAACGACGACGGCAAGCGCCTGAGCGACGGCGAGAAGGAGGAGCTGCGGCAGGCGATCGCCGGCAGCGCGGCCGTGGCCGCAGAGTTCGGTCCGCTAGCCGCCAGGGTGCGCGATCTCACGCCGACCCTGGCGTTCGACCGTGAGCTCGATGTCGACCTGGGCAACCGCCTCGTGCAGATCCGGTTCCTGGGCCGCGGGAACACCGCCGGAGACGCGGTGATCTTCATCCCCAAGGAAAGGATCCTGGTCGCGGGCGACCTGGTCGATCATCCGGTGCCGTACCTCTCGGGTGGCTATCCAACCGAGCTGGCCGCGACCCTGGAGGAGATCGAGCGGCTCGATCCACAGATCATCGTCCCGGGCCATGGCGACGTCTTGCGGGGGAAGGCGTATGTCGTGCAGGTCCTGGATTTGGTGAAGCAGGTGACGGCGCAAGTCGACGCGCAGATCCATCGCGTCGGGAGCGGCTCGAGGAAGCTCGATCAGGTGAAGCCGGCGGTGCTCGAGGCGATCGACGTCGCGGCCTGGCGCCGCCAGTTCGCCGGCGACGACAAGGACAACGAAGAATTCTTCGACGACTTCTCGCTTCCGGGGTTGATCGACGCGGCCTATGCCGAGACCTGGCCGCGCTGACGACGTGATTCGTCAGCTCCTGCGGCGCTGGCGGTACGTCGCCGGGGTCACGCCAGTCAACGCGCGGAAGACGCGCGTCAGGTGGCTCTGATCCGAGAACCCCGCCTCGAGCGCGATGTCGGCGATGCGGAGGTTCGTGCTCGCGAGCTTCTCCGCCGCCTGGTCGACGCGGAGCTTTCGCAGGTACGCGCCCACGGGCAACCCGGTCTGCGCGCGAAAGGCCCGGGCGAAATAGACGGGGTGGACGCCCGCCTCCCGCGCCACCTCGGCGAGCCCGATCGAGTCCGCGGCGTGAGCGTGGATGTAGTCGAGCGCGCGGCGCAGCCATCGCGCCCCGCGGCCCTCCCGCCGGGCATCGCGATGTCGCGCGATGCTGGCGAGGAGCTCGCGCACGAGCCCGCCCACGGCGAGCGGCGTCACGTCGTCGGGAGCGGCCAGCTCGCGCGCAACGCTGCGGGCGAGAACACCCGCGCGCTGGTCGCGGCCGTGGACGACCTCCAGCAGCGCCGGCTTGCAGCAGCGCAACTCGCCTTCGGCCAGCAGCGGCGCGGCGGAGATGATGATCAGCCGCGCGTCGACCTCGTCGATCCGGTTGGCATGCCGCTCTCCCGGAGGCTTGGTGATCACCGTGTTCAGCGGACTGCTGTACCGCTTGCTGGAGCCCAGTGCCGTTTCCACGGAGCCTTCCAGCGTGACGCCGATGGTCGCGACCTCGTGCTCGTGCGGCGACAGGCGCAGCCCCGCGGGGAAGCGCAGGTCGGACACGATCAGCCCGCCGAGGTCGACGTTGCGACCCTGCGAGTAGCCGGCCCAGACCGGCTCGATGTCCTTCAGCATCGTTGGATCGAACGCTCCGGGCGCCCTTGTATTTCCGGGATCGTGCCGGGGCTACCGCAGCAGGCGCAGGGACAGCGCCACCGTCAGGGTGGAGACGAAGGCCATCGCAGCGGCCACGGTCGCGCCGTTCTTCGAGCCTTCACGGGTCCAGATGAGGCCGGCGCAGACGGCGATGGCGGCCCAGACCAGGGGCCGCGCGTACTGCAGGCGAAGGGTGATCACGTTCAGCTGGAGCAAGAAGCCGACGGAGGAGGCCGCCAACGCTCCGATCGCCAGGCGGCGGTCGCCCTGTTCGCGGAACAGAAGGTACACCGAGCCACCCAGCGTGAGCAGAACGAAGAAGAGCCGCATCGACATCGTGGACCTCCCACATCGACGATACCCGACTCCGACCTTCGGACAAGAAAGCAGCTGGCCGCAAACGTGCGGCCATGTGCGCGGAGGTGTTGGAAGAGTCGGCATCTTGCCCGCCATCTTGTTGCGGAATCCGACAGCCCGGCAGGGCGCCCAGAGGGAAGGTGAACCGGCACGCGGCGTGAAAGGAGCCAATGCATCAACCCGGAGCCCGCCATGAACGCCGCCCCACTGAATCTCCCATCGCCGAGGCAGGTGACCACCCGGGATGCCGAGATCGAAGGCCAGGTCATCCCTGTTTCCGCCGGCCGCCATGGAGCGGTCCGCCGGGTGCTCGTCGCCGACAACGAGCTCGTGAAACAGGGGGAATCGCTGATCGAGATGCTCGGCCGGCCGGCGGTGCGCGCTCCCGTCGAAGGTCGGGTGGTGGAGATCGATGCGCGTCCTTACGAGGTCATCGGCGGATCGCACCGCCTGATCTCGATCCTGCAATCCGACGACGTGTGGATCGTCGCGAACTTCCACCGGGAGGATCTCGAGCAGCTTCACGCGGGGCAGCGGGCCTCCATCCGCGCGGCCCAGTGGGTATTTCCGGCCCGCGTCGAGTTCGTCAGCGCCACGGACGGCTCGGCCCTGTTGGAGTTCGTGCGACCGGCGGTGAATCCGGCGGCAGTGCTGCGACCGGGCGCGCCTGCGGAGGTGGTGGTGGAGGTCGGGTCGCCCTGATCGATCCCCATTTTGGGCGGGACCCCCGAAGCGATATGGTCCGTCCCCTTCAGGGTGCCGAGGTGCAGCATGGGTGGCGCGTTCCAGTACCTGAACCCGGGGACCATCCATTGGGGCGAGGGATCCGTCTCGGCGCTCGACGCCGAGCTCTCTCGCGCGGGCGTCAAACGCGTGTTCCTGATCACCACGGGCAGCATCGCCCGCAACCCGGCGGTGTTGGCGCCGGTGGAGGCGGTGGTTGGTGCACGCCTGGTCGGAAAGACGGCAGCCATTGGCCAGCACGCTCCGGTGCGCGAGGTGGCGCGGGCAGCGCACGAGGTGCGCGAGGCAAAGGCGGACGCGCTCCTCTCGGTCGGCGGAGGATCGCCTATCGATGCCGCCAAGGCGGTGGCGTGGTCGCTGGCAGCGGGCGTCGATCTAGCGCAGCCCGACGCCCTGTCGAAGGCCCGCAGCGTGCGCCTGACGGGAAAGGCAGTGCTCCCTCACTTCGCCGTGCCGACCACCCTCTCGGTCGCTGAGCTGTCGGGTTCCGCCGGCTTCTCCGCCGAAGGCACCAAAGAGAAGGTGGGGGTGGCCGCGCAGGAGCTGGTGCCGAAGGCGGCGTTCTACGACGCGACGCTCGCGGTGTACACGCCGCTCGACCTCTGGCTCTCGACCGGAATCCGTGCGGTGGATCACGCGGTGGAGACGGTGCTCGCGCCGGGTGAGCACCCGCTGCCCGACGCGGCCGCGCTCGAAGGGCTCCGCCTCCTCTCCAGAGGTCTGCGCGCGGTGAAGGAGAAGCCGCCCGACCGCGCCGCCCGCACCGATTGCCAGGTTGGCGCCTGGCTGTCGTACTTGTTGCCGGGCCCCGCCGCGAAGGGGTTGAGCCATACGCTGGGAAAGCGCATCGGTTCGACGCACGGCATACCGCACGGCGTCACCTCCTGCCTCCTCCTGCCGCATGTGATGCGCTTCTTCATCACGCGCCGTCCGGAACCGCTGCAGCGCATCGCCGCGGTCTTGGGAGCAGTCCCGGCGACGCCTGAAGCTGCCGCCGCAGCGGTGCAGCTGCTGATCGCGGAGCTCGGTCTGCCGCAGCACATCGCGACCTACGGGCTGCGCCGCGAGGACCTGGTCGAGGCAGTCGGACCGGTCGCGGGTCCCGGATGCTCGCAGGAGGAGTTGTTGGGGATCATGGAAGCGGCCTATTGATCGACGGCAACCAGGCGGCGACCTGGCTGCCCTGCGGAGGTCGGAACGCCGCTCCGGCCGCTTGCGCAAGAGAAAAGAGAAGCCCGTCTCTTCAGTTGGTCTTCAGGGGCACCAGGGGACAGGTGGCGCGGCTGTCAAGGCTTGAATCCGGGTAGTCCCGGTCCTGATCGTTGATGACGCGAGGGACGCTCGGAGGTGTTGCCATGGGTCGCCGAATCATCATGGATGACCAGGTTGTGGAAGCCACTCCGGTGTACGTCCGCCAAGAGGCGCGTCTCAGGCTGGAGGAGATCTCCGAAGGCATGGAGGGCATACCTCCGGACAGCGCGTTCTGGGCTTCCATCCGCGTCAGCCGCCTTTGCGTGGTCGTTCGAGGTTGGTCATTTTTCTACACTTGCGACGCAGAGAGACTTCGCGTCACCGAAGTGCGCGCTAGCTAGCCGGCTCCCCTTGCTGGAATTCGTACAGGTGCACACCTATTTGGTGGTCACAGGCGAATTCCTCGGACAATGGGTCGGCAAGTGACGTACTCCGTCCATTTCGAGGTCAATCTGGGCGCGGTCCCGGACGGACCGCGGCAAGAGATCCGCCGCACCGTCCAACAGATCGCCGACGTGGTGAGCACAATTCCTGGGTCGAGCCCCTTCTGGAGCTCGATGAAGGAATCGCTGCTCCAGGTCGACGTGCATGGCTGGCGTCTGGTCTATCGGATCTTGCCGGACCGCCGCGAGATCCGGATCATCGAGCTGGAAGCGCTCCGCCGCTGAGAAGTGTTGCGGCTGGCCGAAGGCTCCAGCCGTGAAGGAAGCAGTCCTGGGCGCAATGCTGGTTGCAGGGTCGGTGCTCGACGCTTGTGGAGGGCACCCGCTTCGTCGTGCGTCTTCCCAAGAAGTGAAGTGACCAGTGACGTGGACTTCAGCCTCAGGCACACCCGTCAATCGTCGTCGTGGTCGCCATGCTCGTGATCGTCCCTGCCGCCATGCTCGTGATCGTGGCTGTCGCCATGCTCGTCATCGTCGTCGTCGCGATGTTCGAGCGCCTCGGCGACCGCTCTCTGCGCGTTGATGAAGCCGAAACCGTCCTGCACGGAGTAACCGTGGCCGATCTGGTTCTTGATCGTGCCGGTGAAGCGGGTTCCGTCGGTGAGCACTGCATCGAAGGTCGCGCCGCCGCCGGTGACCGTGCCTTCTGGCAGCAGAACGCCCTGACCGAGCAGATCGGCCCCATTACCTCCGGCCGCGCCATTCACGGGCCCGAAGGCGTCGGCCTCGTCCCGGTCGACGCCGAATCGGAAGAACTTGCCGGAGGTCATCGCACCCGGCGCGATGGTCACGGTCAGTTCCTTGAACTGGCCCTCCGCCGCCGGGGGGTCCGCCGGAAGGGAGAAGCTGGACGTGAGGTCGGCCGGGGTGAGGCCGCCGAGCGTTCCCAGCACGAAGGGCTGGCCACCGGCTGTGCGCGTGTCGAAGACGATGCCCTTCGTCGGCGTCTCCGTCTGGTTCCCCGTGATCGGTTTCAGCGTGATGCTGGCCAGGCTGCCCGGTCCGAAGTACCCGACCGTGAACACGTTCGGGTCGAACTGGCTGATCGCGTTCTGGTCTGCATTCGCCGACACGGTGACCCAGTGGCGCCCGTTTCTCGCAATGCCGGCCGAGAAGTTCGGGTCCAAGTCGTGCGGGAAGGTGGTGCGCTGCAGGAGGCGCCGGACCGACTTCGGCTTCAGATGGCCCGGACCCCCGGCGGCCTGCAACGTGAGGGCGGCCACGGCCGCAGCGTGCGGCGCCGCGGCGCTGGTCCCGAAGAAGTTGGGGAAGGTGTCATCGTCCTGCAACGCGTCGTCGGTGCCGAAGAAGGTGTTGTTCGCGCCGTCCATCGCGGCGAGGTCGGGCTTCAGCCGCTGCTCGGGCCGGCGAAGGGGATTGCTATGCTTGTCGAAGTAGATGGTGGACGGCCCGGGGGAGGTGAATGCCTCGGGGATGAACGGCGGGTAGAAGGCGTAGGCGGCTACGCCGGTAGCGCCTCGCGCGGAGTTGTGACCGAACGTGACCGGGCCGTTGTAGTTGAAGTACTCCTGCGGTCCGCCGGCGAAGAACATGACGTAGCGGATGCGGTCAGCCGCGCGGCTGCCGGAGGGGGGCGTGTTGGAGCGCGCAATCACCAATTGCCAGGTTCCGGCGGGGAGGCCCGACAGCTCCACCGGCCGATTGGTGACCGTGTTGTCCTCGGCGACAGCGCCGAGGAAGTCGCCGTTGGGCCAGAAGATCAGCAGGTTGAAATCGGTCAGCACCCGCTGCGAGACGAAGGACTCCTGCACCTTGAAGACGAAGCCTCCGGTGGCGCCCCGGAAGCCGCCGATCTGCACGGTGTACGTGCCGCTGACGGTGAGCCTGAAGAAGAGGACCTCAGGATTCGTGGTCGAGTCTTCGAACGCGACTTCCACGCCGCTCGGGTCGCGAAGAGAGATGGTGACGTCGGAGATTGGATTCGGGCTGGCCGGATCGGCATCGGCTGTGATGGCTACAACCTGGCCAGCCGTGCTGGTGAAGTGGAAGTCTTCCGTCGGCGCCGCGGGAGTGGTCGTGCCGCTCCCTTGAGCGAGGATGGCGCCGAGGGTGGGCGGGGTCGGATCGTACGGCTCATTCCACTGGAAGGAGATGGTTCCTCCACCCATGATCGTCTGCGCGATGTCCTGCGGGCTGCCCGCGGGCGCGAAGTTGTGGAATCCCCCCGCGTAAAGAGCGGCGGGCACCTGGCTGAGCTTGATGTTGGTCCCGGCAGCCGCGTCTGGTCCGTCGGGCACCAGGCGGAATTGCGAATCGTAACCCATGGTGCCGGGTCGGTTGCCCGCCGACGAGAAGTACGAGACGCCCGCCGCAGCCGCGTCGTCGACGGCCTGTGCCACGATACCGTCCTGGAAGAACGGTTCCGTCGGATAGATGACGTCGTCGACGATCACGTCAGCCTTGAAGCCGGCGACGGCGTTGGGAGCGTTTGGCAAACCTGCCAGTGACCGGATGTTGTTGGCGAAGGCCACCTCGCCGCCGTTGGCCGTGGCGAAACCGAGCCGCGCTCCGGGTGCCAGGTCGTGGACGATCTGCAACATCGCGCGGCCCTCGTCAGTGCCTCTGGGGGAGTCCTCCAGGACGACCACCGGGCTGGTGTTCCCGAGCGGATTGCCGGTGCCCGGCAGATCGCCAGAAGCCACATCGTCGGCAGCATGCGTGAGAGCTCTTACCCTCGTGTCGTAGCTGTCCGACATGACGCCCACGGTGATCCCTTTACCGTTGATCCGATTCGGCAGCTTGTCGACCCGGTGCTGGACCACACCCTGGCTGGTGGTCGCGCCGACGTCGTAGACGGCGGGCGACGAGCTCACCACCGAGAGCACGCCGGCCGTCTTGGCCACCTCCACCAGCTGTTCTTCGGGCACGAATGCCTCGATGACTCCGGCGCGGTACTGGTCGCTGACGGCAGCCACGCGGGTGCCTGCGATGCCCTCCATGCGAGTCTGCAGCTCGGCGAGCGTCTTGCTGCCGTCGAGGAGGATCTTCACGCGCACGCGCCCTTGCTCGTCGCGCGCGCGGATGGACTCCTGGTCGAGGGCGACTGCGTCTTCTTCCGGCGATTGCGCGCTGGGCGCGAGAGCGCGGGCGGCGGCGGGCGCAGACCTCTTTTCGGCCAGCTCACGAAGATCGGCGCTCAGCTTCTTCGGGATGGGAGTGGCTGACGCAGCGCCGGCGACGAGCGCCGAAAGCAGGAGGGTACCGAGCGGAGAGAAGAGGCCGGGGGGCGCGGGCGGTCGGCGGTGGCAGTGCGGCATTGGCAGTCCGGGTTGCGGTTTCAGGTTGCGGTACCTGCACCCGCTGGAAACAGGTTCAGAGGCGAAGACTGCAAAAACGTCGGGCTCGCCGACGCACCGCGAGCCTCGAGAGAATTGTCGAAATCGATATTTGCGCGCCGGGGTGCGACGCGCAGCCCCCTTCTTCTACAGTGTGCGCGTAAATTGCTAGCAACGCTCGAACACAAAAGTCAATGCGGAGCGCGTCCGGATTTGGAATCTGCTGAAGTATTCAATACTTGAGAATGCGAACGGGTCGCGTCATCAGGGGATCGTGGTACATGGAGGCTCGATGCACACGATCAAGGTGCTCGCCGGAGGCTTCCTGCTGCTCGGCGTTTTTCTGATCTTCGGGCGGTGGATCGGAGGCGGGGCGCCGTCGGCATTGGCCATCGCCGCCAGCTGCTTCATTCCCATCTGGCTGATTGCGGCCGGCGTGAACCTGTGGGTCGGCGTCGCGCGCGCAGGATATTCGGTCGCTGACGAGGCTCCGATCTTCCTCCTGGTCTTCGCCGTCCCGGCTGCAGCCGCCGGTTTCCTCTGGTGGAGGTTCTCTCGAGGTTAGCGTCGGGCATGCTGCGACTTTCTTGGCGAGCCGCGGAGCGCATGCGAGAACCCCTGTAGTGGCTCCGATGGTCGCCGCCTTCTACATCCTTCTCTTCGCTGGTCACCTCGGCTTCTTCGACGTCCTCTACTTCCACATCTTCCGCTGCCGGCTGCAGCAGCGCCCGGAGTGCCAGCGCGAGGTGCTGTGGCACACGGCGCGGCACTTCATCTACGCGTCACAATTCGTCGCCGTCGCCAACCTGCGCTTCCACGGCGCCGCGCTCTTGTTCTTGCTTCTGCTCTACAGCGCCGATGTCCTGGTGGCGTGGTCCGATGTCTGGGAGGAAGAGGAGAGCCGTCGCTCCCAGGGCGGGCTGCCCCGGGGCGAGTACTTCATGCACATCGTGCTCTCCCTCCTCATCGGCGCGTACCTGCTTTCGGTCGGGCAGGCGGTCTGGCCGGACCGCGTTCTGCCCACCGCCGTGGTCTTCGACCCGCCCGCCGTGCCCACGCTGTTGCGGATCTACATGACGGGGATGGGC
>Ga0137418_10002004_pt1 | contig 18712 bp, 15 predicted proteins | sample CZODoug3_1_2_16f_FD_122242 | JGI IMG/M metagenome (GOLD analysis project Ga0137418, IMG submission 122242) | Vadose zone soil fungal communities from Angelo Coast Range Reserve, California, USA - CZODoug3_1_2_16fungal (Hybrid Assembly) | ecosystem: Environmental > Terrestrial > Soil > Vadose... | reverse complement strand
AGTTAGGGACCTTAGCTGGCGATCTGGGCTGTTTCCCTTTTGACCACGAAGCTTATCCCTCGTAGTCTCACTCCCGCGCAGTTGTCCACGGCATTCGTAGTTTGATTGGATTCGGTAACCTGAGTTGGTCCCTAGTCCATTCAGAGCTCTACCACCGTGGCAATTCACGCAAGGCTGTCCCTAAAGACATTTCGGGGAGAACGAGCTATCACGGAATTTGATTAGCCTTTCACCCCTACCCTCAGCTCATCAGAGCGATTTTCAACTCACACCTGTTCGGTCCTCCAGTCGCGGTTAAGCGACCTTCAACCTGGCCAAGGGTAGATCATCCCGCTTCGCGTCTATTCCTACGTACTTGTCGCCCTATTCGGACTCGCTTTCGCTACGGCTCGCTTGCGCTTAACCTTGCACGTAAGAATAACTAGCCGGCTCATTAAGCAAGAGGCACGCCGTCAGGCTTTCACGGACCGAAGTCCATGCATGGCCCTCCGACTGCTTGTAAGCATACGGTTTCAGGTTCTATTTCACTCCCCTCGCAGGGGTGCTTTTCGCCTTTCCCTCACGGTACTGGTTCACTATCGGTCGCCAGAGAGTATTTAGCCTTGGAGAGTGGTCTCCCCAGTTTCCCACCAGATTACACGTGTCCGGTGGTACTCAGGATACCGCTTCGAGTCCGGTCCATTTTCGGTTACATGGCTCTCACATTCTTTGGCCCCGCTTTCCAGCGGGTTCACCTAATGTCCGGTTTGGTAACTCTACTTATGCGGTCCTACAACCCCCAAGTGTAAACACTTGGGTTTGGGCTGTTCCGATTTCGCTCGCCGCTACTTTCGGAATCTCTGTGATTTATTTTCCTCCAGGTACTGAGATGGTTCACTTCCCTGGGTTGGCTCATACCCGCCTATGTATTCAGCGGGCTGTAGCGAGAGTTCATCTCGCCGGGTTTCCCCATTCGGAAATCCTCGGATCAAAGCCTGCTTGCGGCTCCCCGAGGCTTATCGCAGCTTGCCACGTCCTTCTTCGCCTTCTGGCGCCAAGGCATCCACTGTACGCCCTTAGTAGCTTAATCATAAAACTCACTCAACCCGTCTCCTGTTGACCAAATTGCTTTGGCCTTGAAAATGGAAACGTCCCGATTCCCGCAGTTCCATACATCCTCGCATCAGCACTCCGCTCTCCCGGGCAGGGATTGCGGATGTCCGGTGATCCACCCTTTGAATAAACAAAGACCGAATCACTAAGTATTCCGACGCAGGCTTTCGATCCTACAGTCCTCGGATGACCATGCTTGGCAATCCCTTTCCAGCTCCTCTTTCGAGTCACCAGTCACGAATCACCACTCACGGCCTTTGAATAAGCCGCCTTTTCTTCCACAGTTTTGCTCGACTCGAGCAAACTTGTAAGTAATCCACACCATGGCACCCCGCCCGACCGTAATCGGGTCACAGGGTTATCGGCGTGGACTTGCCAGCCTTTCTGTTGTCAAAGAACTTTTATTCCGAGTCCATCGGAATGTCCCTAGCAGCCGCATCGCGGCTGCCGCAAATGATTGCATTGGGACTTTGTCTGGTGGGACTTATCCGGCCGCGTTGCGCGGCCTCGCCTTCCAGCTCTGCTTACCTCAGCTTCCGCTGAGTTTTTGCTTCGTGTTTTAGTTGCCCTGCGACTTGCTTCGGAATTCCCTTGCGGAAACTCCCCCACTCATCACTCGCTACTAATCACTGCCGCAAAATAAAAAACCCGGCGTCGAGCGCCGGGTACAGAGCCGATTCACTTCGGCTCTCCACGCGATGCTCGACTTCTTTCTAGCCTGTGCTCGTAACGAACCTCACTATAGGATCTACTTCTTGCCTTCGCTTGATCTTACGCTGGGAAGACTTACTTCGACCCGACTGTGATGCCCCTAATCACGCCCGACGATTCCTAGAACCCCCGAGCCATTTGTAACTATACCAGCTTTTCTTTATTCGTCAAGCCCCTGTAACAATTATTTTTGCCCGTTATCCTCAGCCCTGTGGACCCTGTGCAAAAGCCCTTCAACTCGACTGGACTCCCGAAATCAGTGCGAGGCCGCTTGAAATTCGGTGATCACGTTTAACCAGTCCCGAATCCAGGTGCCGTCATTGTCCCTCTCCTCCATAAAGACCTTGGCCTTGTCGAGCTTCTTCCAATTTGCGTCGGCTGCGGACAGGAGGTCTGAAGAAGTAATCTCCCTACCCGCAAGGCGTGCTTCCATGTTGGCAAACCAGAAAAGAAACTGACGCCAACTCAGTTTGAGCCATGGCTTCAAATCAGCGTGAGTCTGCTGCGCCCCATCAATCAACGCGAGAATCTCCAAGCAAAACGGATTTCTCTTGCTGGCCTCACTGAACAAATCTTGCTTTCGTACTCGCAGAATATCGCCTTCTCGTAAGAATGACAGCAAGCCTTCTTCAAACCAGTACGGAAGTTGGCCACCGCCCTCGGCGGTCGGCTCCTCAAACCGCTGCCGCGTAAATCGCCTGAGATTGAAGAACTTGCCTGACGCACAAGTTGATGCCCCGGCAGTCTTCCAGAGCAAAATATCCGACGAGCAAAATCCAACAGTCACTTTCAGGTCATCCTGCTCAAGAGATCTTATGAGGCGCATCGCTCCAACTAGATCATCCACGGCTGTCAGCTCGCGCCGCGGAATGACTGAACTGACAAAGATTAGGTATATTTCATCCGCCTCTGTCCTTGAGATGATTGATGCAATCTGAGGGGAACGAGCGGCATCGCTAAGCTCGGAAAGATTCACCAGGAGAGTCTGGAACACCCTTACTTTTTGGCTTGCCGATAGGGCGAGCAAGTCGTCACAAACCTTGACTGACATGGAATAGAACTTGTCATCAAAGGCTTTTGGGATTACTACCGGCGAACAAACAGAATTCACCTTAATCTTCCGACTTACTGTTGAGAGCTTCTTGTTCAAGTCGCTCCACCAACGCGACGAACTGAGGTCAGCCGAGTCGACGTCTTTGGGGAAGTATTCCCATTTCCGAAGCTTGCCTCGTTGAGTAGCCGGGACATACAGCTGAGGGTCGAGAATAATGTCGAAATCCTTCCTCGAATTTCGCACATCGTCGATCTGTTGCGAGGCCTCGGCCTCAGTGCAGTTGATAGGACTGAATATTGCCCCCGAATATGCGGACATTTCGGGCAAGTCGATGAGATTGTTCGAATGGTGTCCCATTTGATGTACGACAGACATAGCAACTATCCTTTCTGCTGATCCCATGCCTGACCCAAGATTCTAGGTTTTCTATAACGGTCAATAGGCCATGGGGCAACCATTCTGGTCAACACTGGAACGCCGTCCTGCTCCGCCTTTGTCACAAACCAATCTCCGGGCTGTTCTCTAGCTGCCACTCTTTCCAATATTTCCAACCCTGAAGTTCTCCCCATCTTATACGGGTGATTCTCGTACATCGAAAATGCAAGAGTCACACCGATCGCAAATTGGTCTGTCCGCCAGTCGATCAGGCTCTTCTCATTGTTTAGTTGCTCAGGGGCAGCAAAAAACGGAGTTCCGGGGCCACGTGGTGCCCAAGTGGGCGTCATTGAAGAATCCGCCAAGTCACGGACTACACCAAAATCAGTTAAAACCGGCGTCACTCCATCCGCTCTAAACATGATGTTATCCGGCTTAATATCTCTGTGAACTAAGCCTAATTCCTTCAGATGACCGACTGCACCAATGAGCTTCGCTCCGATCGCCTTGCATGCTTTAAGAGACAGCTGACCCTTCGAACTGAGGGTGCCTCCAAGGAAGAACTCTTCCGTTATTGCTACGTGTTCTTCCCCAGCGTTAGCGACTTTTTCTACAGCCAGTATGCGCGCGATGTTCTCGTGCTGGCACCTCAGCATCGCTTTTACCTCGCGTTGGTCTCTTCCAGTGGAACCAACTGACTTATAGAGTTTAAGAGCCAGTGGCGTGTCCTGAGCGTTCAGGACCTTGAAGGTTTGCTTGAAAGTGCCCTCACCGACTTGTCCCGCGAATCGCATGCCGCGCTTTGCGCATATCCGGCGAGCGACGAGTTCGAGTGCGTCCATTCTGACCATTCCTACTTCTTACCGCGGCGACGGCAGCGCTCAGGATCCAAGGCTGCAAGGGTTCTCTTTTTTCAGAAGCTACCAAAATAGATATAGCACCACCATCTATATAACAAATCCCTACATTACGATACCTAAAATCTTGAAAATGCTTTTCGGCGCGTAACGCAACGTGCCGCGGCAACACGACATAGGAACTGTGCGCAAAGCAAGTATTTCTATAGGCTTGCTGCAACGCCACTCGCCACTTCTCAAGCTTCGCTTCAAATGCAATTAGATGGCTTCCACCACCCACTAGTGCGACGACGTCCGTCCTTCCGCGACTAAACTCAAATTCCTGTGATGTCTGCAGACTTCCCCACGGAGAATCAGGACGTTCGAGTCGTTGAACGAATTGCCGAACAAGGCTTGATTCACTCTTGTACATGTATTTTTTCACTTGTTATTTCGGGCACGCCACATGAGGAACTGCGGACCGCCAATAACTGCGGCCGCGCTGGCATATTGCGATCCCTGCCAAACTGAACGTTTCTGGCGAAACGAACTAAGCCGTAGGCTAACATTTCGTCCATCCCCAGGGTAGACGTATGTAGACTCGTTGTCCAAAATGAAAGAACGGCGAGTGGCGCACCCTTTGGATTTTGGTTCATCAAAGGGTGCGCATTTTGACTCTCCTAGCATTTCCCCATCTGCTCCGGCTACAACAGACCAAGGTCTTCCCGAACGCGATTCTTAATCTGCCGCGAGAGTTCGCGCGATTGTTCCGCCGTGAAGAATTCCTCGCCGCAAGGAACGCACCGGTACATCCCCGCATTTTCGATTGCTACCAGCACCTGGTTGTAGCGTGCCTCAAATCTCTTGCGAATCTTCTTCACGCGGTCCGAATCACAAACTGCGCAGGTAACTTTCATTGGTTCTCTTGCGGCTTCTTCGTCGCCCTTCTCACTTCAATAGCGCCACCCCGGCCTTCGCCGCCGCCGTGCGCAGACTGTTGTCCAGCGTTGCCAGCGGCACGCTCTCGCGTTTAGCCAACTCCAGATACACCGCATCATAGACCGTCAATTGGAACCTGCGCGCCAAATCCGCGGCCTGCCGCATCGCTACCGGTGTCTGGTCCACCTCTGCGCGTGAAGCCAGAAAAGTCTCCAAATCGAGAAGGCCGCGGTCAACGTCCGCCGCCGTCAAGACCCTTCGCCGCTCGACCATCAACAAGGCATTGGCAACTTCCACTTGCCACAAAGAAGGTACAATCGCGCGCCATCCGTTCGCCACCTGCGTCTGAACCGCGGCGGCGTACGGTTCGATCGGCATTCCCGCAACCCACGCCACGGCCACGGACGCGTCCAGCACAAACCGGCTCACATCCGTCCTTCTTCAATCAGATCCTTTATAGTCATACCGGGCGGAAGGGGCTTGGCGCGCTTTCGGATTCTTTCCATGGACGCGAAGACCTCCTTAAGGTCGACCTCGGCTTCTTTCACAGGCACAAACTCCACTGTGAGTTTTCCGCGCCTGGTAATCACAATGCGCTCGCCGCGCAATGCCCGCTCAACCAACTCGGAAAGCTTTTGCTTGGCCTCAAAAAGTCCGACTTTACGCATAGCCGCACCTCCCACCCCAGCCATAATCAACCTAGATTATCATTCTAGATGATTTAGTGGAAAGGTGCAACCACAGTTCGATGATCGCCTTCTGGAATATCAGCGGCGTCCCTGCGAATATTCCCTTCTTGAAATAGACCAAGAATCAACGCCCCTGCGCCTGTGCCTTGGCTTTGGAATTCTCCCCCGGCCGCGCCGCCGCCGGAAGGTTCATTTCGCGGTTCCACGCGCGTGCCGTGTCGGTCGTAAGTTTTCGCGTCTCGTCGCCCATGCGGCGCCAAGCAATATCCAGCCTCCTCGGATATCGCACCAGGTCCTGCACAAAACCCACTTGCAGCAGGTTGACGACTTCCCGGTCCTGGCTACGCGCCATTTCTTCAAACGCGTCAAACGCCCTGGCAAGAAACAACGGCTCACCGTCAAAGTCCAGCGCGGGAACCACCATGGAGATCAGCGCGGCAAAAGCCATGTACTGCTTCGGATGCTTGCCGTGCTTCTGCTTTTCCTCCTTGTAGCGTTCGCGGAATTCCGGAATCGCGGAGAGCAGGAACGAGTTCACTTTTCCATACGTCGTGTACATGTTTCTTCCGGGGATTTAGGATCCACGAGCCATCCGGAGGCAGGAGCCGATCAAGCCCTTGGGTTGCGGGGCGGCCATAGGGCAAGCAGGAGCGTGGCGGGCGGGTTACGAGGCCAATTCTATTCGATACTTCGCCTCCGGGCTAGAGAAAATCCAATACCATGGGAACCAGCTCGGAACGCCCTTATCCCGCGACCCACTAGTGCAAATCCATTATCGACACTTGGCCAGCCACCGGCTATGGTTCGCGCAGAATTCTCGGTACTTGGCAGCATGCCTCAGCAACATCCCTGGAAGAGAAACGTAAGGAGATAGACACAATGACTCATACCAAAAAGCCCCTGGCCGCGCTGTTTCTTACGGTGGTTCTCGTTTCGGCTGGCGCGTTGCTTGCCCAGCAGAAGACCGTAACCGTGGAAGGCTACGTCCTCGACTCCGCTTGCGCTTTCACCAAGAATTTGGAAAAGCCCATCAGCCGTGATTGCGCTTTGGCCTGCGCCAAAGAGGGCTCCCAGCTTGTGATCCTCACCAAGGACGGCACTATCTACTGGCCCATCGATAGCGCCACCCCCGCAAAAGGCCAGAATGCCCGCCTGCTGGAATTCGCCGGCAGCCGCGTCACCGCCACCGGCAAACTTTACGACCGCGGCGGCTCCCACGCCCTGGTCATCGAACAAATCGCCGCTGCAAAGTAGGCAACTCACCTGTCGCGCCACTGCCGGCCGCGGGCTGCGCAATCCCGCTGGTCAATTCCCGTTCATCTTCTGTTTAGAAACTAGGGCGTAGGTTTCCCTTAGTGGGAGGTAGATCTCCCACGTTCAGGAGGGAACATGAAAGCAAATCTATTCGTTGTATTGGCGGCCAGCGGATTATTACTTGCGGGAACTTCATCTGCCCAGGAAAAGAAAATCAAGCGCTCCGAGCTTCCGCCCGCTGTCGAAAAGACAGTCGCGGCACAAAGTGCAGGCGCCACCATTAAAGGATTCTCCACCGAAAAAGAAAACGGCCAGACTCTCTACGAAGCGGAAATGACCGTCAATGGCCACAGCAAGGACATTTCCATGACTGCCGACGGTTCCATCGTCGAAATCGAGGAACAGGTTGCATTGGACTCCCTTTCCGCGGACGTGAAAGCCGGTCTACAGACCAAAGCCGGCAAGGGTAAAATTCTCAAAGTGGAATCTCTCACCAAGAAAGGCAAGCTGGTGGCCTACGAGGCCAAGGTCGATACGAACGGAAAGAAATCCGAGGTCCAGGTAGGACCTGACGGCAAACCCCTCGATCACGAAGAGTAGGACCTCGAACAGGCGCCGGCCGGTTTAGCTCCCGAAGGCTGTTGCCTCCGACGCCACTGCCACAGCGCAAATCGCTCACCACAAACGACTTACTATTTATCTATTGACAAACAGTACCGATGTGCTATAATGGTGGAGTAAGGTGGGCATGGATCTTTCATGCCCTCTCTTCACCATGCGCCCTCGCCGCAGTGTGCCCTTTCTCCTTCCCACCATTGCTCTGTACTCAAAACAATTACTACTTTACAACTCCCCGCCCCTCGGAACCCATTTAAAATCAACACTTCTACAAGTGTTCATTCTGAGGAACTTAAAACCCTTTGGAATCAACACTTATGAAAAACAGGGGAGGGGGTATCGCTTATGGTTAACCAAGTGTTCTAAAGTAGTATCTTCTTCCATTCTCCGTACACACTTCCAAGTTCCGTATCCCGCAACCCCTTTGTTTGCCACTCTTACGAAAACTGCCGGGGTGTGTAGGGTTTCTTCCCATTTTGGAACCGAGCCTTTTTCGCCCGCCACTCGTCACTCGTCACTGCCCTGTTCACTCCGGAAACGCCTTCGCGTCGATTCCCGGCACCAGCTTCAGTGCATTCTTGTAGTACACCTTTTTCAGCACTTCGTCCGGCACCTGGAATCCGTAAATCCGCCAGAACGCATGCCGGTGGCGGTAATACTCAAAATACTCGTCGCGCGTTTCCAGCGCCCGGAAATACCATTTGTATTCGTTCACTTCATAGATGTCTTTCCCCATCAGCACGCGGTCCTGATACTTCACCAGGAAATCGTGCGCCGAATAGGGCTGCCGCCCCAGCTCCGCCAGCACCGCGGCGATATCCACATACACGTTGGGATTCGCATCGAAAAGTTTTCCCAGCCGCTCCAGGTCATTCCCGTGAAATCCCAAGTGCGCGGCGATGAAATTCGTCCTCGGATGCTTGGCAAACAAATGATTGCGTTCCGTCATCAGCGTCTCGAACGGCGGATACTTCGCCGGCGGCCGCGCGCGACCCGGAAACTCCTTCAACTCCTGCCAGCGTTCATTGTGATAATCCCACGGATCGAAAAACGCCGAAGGCTCCGCCACGTGAATCAGCACTGGAATCTTCAATTCCGCGCACTTCTCGAACACGGCGTCAAACTCCGGATCGTCCACGTGCACCCGCTGCCCATTCGCGTACTTCAATTCCATCCCGAAGTCCTTGAAGATTTTCAGCCCTTGCGCGCCGTTCTTGACGTCCTGTTCGAGCCGCTCCGCCACGCGCTTCCCGAATCCCGGCGTGTTCAGATCGTCGTAACTCATATTCGCGAACACCACAAACCGGTCCGGATACCGCCCCTTCATCGCCGCCACCGTATTCTTCAGCCCCTCTCCCGTTCCTCCGCTCAAATTCACCATCACGCGCAAATTGATGGTGTCCATCTCTTTGACGAGTTGGTCTACTTCCGATGCCGTGGGATTCCAATGATGGCTGTGAATATCAATGAACGGAAACTTCGCCCGCTCAACTTTATGTTCTTTAGTGACGAGCGTGGATTTCGGCTGGTACTCGTCAATCGTCGGCGTCGCCTGACTCTTCTGCGAAGTCTGCTGCGTCATCGCCGCGCGCGGCCAACCGATAAACGCTACAAATGCAGCACTAAGGGCAATAAGAACGACCGAGAACAATTTGATGGTTTGCCGGGAATTCATAGCGCCCCTTGGTTACGTGAAAGCCGGACTCATTTTCCCACAGGAAGAGGCCAGCCGCCGCGGATTCCTCTGCTAGAATCTGCACTCATGCCGCAACGTGGGTTCTTCAGATACCTTTTGCTCGCCGGACTAAGCGTGGCCGCTGGCTTTATCGCACTAGCTATCGCCGTGCTAATCGAGCCACAAACGCTCGCGCCGGTGATCGCCCTGTTTTCACCCGGTTTGAAACTCGCCGAATTGCTCACCACGCCGGAAACCGGCAAATCCTTCGCTTGGACGTTTGGCTGGTTTCTGCGGATTGCGATCCTTGCAAACGCCGCTTATTACTTCGCGCTCTTCTCTTTTCTCGCTTACCTGGTAGGCCGTCGCCGCGCCAAATAGCGGAGTCCCGGGGGCAGTCCACACGAGGAACGGGATTTTGGCGTGGGACAGCGGCGGGGCACAAAGAGGATTGGAGCGGTTTGGCACCGTTGGCGCTTGCACATCGGACAGGCCGTATTGCGAGGCGCCAGGCACGGGTGGAGGTGGTGGCGGCGGGGGCGGCGCGCTGTAGTTCATATGGTCCTCTCCTTGATGTTGAAACCCACGGTAGGAGAGGATTTCGCGTTGCGGCAATGGTACGCATACCCGAAAGGTTACTGTGGCCCTACTCGAGAGCCCGGCCAGATGGCCTTGGGATCTGCATGGGGATAAAGGGAATGCGTATGGTAAGAGGGGAAGAACAAAGAGGTTATTGGACGGACAGGCAGAGGAGCACAACTCTCCCAAGAGTGTCCCCTGCCTATCCCTCACCAGCCAATGGGAACAAACAACCGCACGGCACAATGTCGTTGTCTTCAATGCGGCCGCTTGTTCCGATTGGGCTTGGCTATCCAAGTAGTGTCGCGTCCCGGCGAACCGTTTCACTGATCTGTAGAGGAACTGCCAAGTGCCAGCAGGATCGCCGCGGCTTCCCGTCGCTTGGATTTTCTGGACGCGATTGCCGTCGGGGTCGCGGGGACGATATAGACGGATAGAAACTAAGATGTCAAGCGGGTTGCGAGCAGTTAGCAAATTGTGGGAATCACTTCGCGGCTTGCAGGGTGCCCCGCCGGACCTTGGTATCGATTTCGGCGCGGCAGTAGCGCAGGACTTCGGCGGTGTTCTGCATCGACTTGCCGCCCTCGTTATCGAAATCCAGCGGCAGAAGATTGATCACGTGGCCGAACTCGTGCAACAGGGCAAGCGTTTGGGCATTTAGGCTGTCCCCCGGATAGGGTCCGATGTTGATGAGCCGCGCACCACCGTTTCTCGGCGACCCCCCTTCTTTCGAGACCAGCAGCATCGGAGCCTGGGGTTGGAAGAATGCGCCCTCCCTATTCAAGGTGACGGTGGCGTACGCTCCGGTAGCTTGCCCGACTCTGGCGACGTACGGATCACGATAAGTGTATTGGGACCCTGCGTCTCTCCAAACATGGACGCTTTCCTCTCCGTGGCGATCCACCGCGTAGTCGATTGTTCGAAAGGTGGCAGCGGCGTTCGCATCTGTTTGCTGGAACCACTGCGAACACGCATTTTCGCTTTGCAGTATTTCCAGGACTCTGTCGCGCGCGCGCAGGACCTTTTTACCGGGCTTTCCCAGCGCCGACAGATCTTTTGGCGCCAGATCTCGCGGCGCCTCGCACCCCCATTGCCCCGGTTTAGCAGCAGCACATGGATTTACAGATGGCAGGCTCACCGGCGTTGTGTCGCACGGCGCGTTTGCAGTGGTCGCGAGTGCGCTTCCCGCGTCTCGTGTGCAAGCGGCCATTCCGAAGGAAATCTTGGCGTAGGGCAAAGGGTCAATGGCATCGTGGATGAATTTGACGCCCTGTGGCAATGCTACTGTCCCGTAGAGATTGCAGACAACAAGTAAAACGACGGCCCGAAAGCTCCTCGAGGCGGAGTACATTTCTTCTCCTGCCCGGACCTGTAACTCACCACAGGCCGCCCTCGGAGGCTTGCTTCCTGGTGGCCGTCAAGCCGGAAGCGCCCCGCGGAACGGTAAAACCTCGATCCGGGTCTACTGGAGAAGACGAAGTTCGAGCCGCAAAGCCACCTAAAACGTTTCTGGAATGATTCTTGACGGTGTGCTGACCGCTGGATTCTGAATTTGCAGGTTCTAATCGAGGTTAAATCGCGGAAGTAACATCGCTAAATTTAGAAGACATTTTGAAGGTAAGCCGTATTTGTATTTGAATGCCGGCTCATGTTCTCTTGGCCGGCGCGCGCGGTGCGAGCGGGACAGCCCTCATTTCTCTCTTGGCTGATTTGGCCCGATGACATGCTTTTTGCCCACCATCCAGCCGTACGTGATGGACAAATAGACAAGAAAGACGGCCGAGAAGAAGATCCAGCCAGCAGAGATATGGAATCGCGAGACGCTTTCCGCAAAGCCGCGGTTGCCAAACACAACAAAGGACGTGATTCGAATCGCATTGCCAAATAACATAGCCAGCAGTCCCGCAAAATAGCTCAGCAGGGCCCGGTTCTTCCTAAGACGATTCCAATCCACCAGCGCCACCATGGCGAACAGATAATCGAAGAGCTCCAAACCGTTGATTCCCGAACACTGCGGAACAATCGTGACGTCCAGGTCGGGACCGCTCAGCGTGGGATTCGCATCCGCCAGGTACGCGAGCTTCGGCACAAACACTCGCGCCAGGAGATGAACGAATCGGCCTAGCCCTTGTCCGTACCACGGCCAGATGGTTTGCATGGCGCGGCTGGGAAAAAAAGTCAACAGAACCACAAGCCCGGCGATGGCTTCTGGAAAATAGAGGCGCGCGATTTTTTTCCACGTCGCCAGCGGAAATAGAATCACCGTCGGCGCTAAAACGCACAGCTTTCCCGCGGCAACAAGTGTTCCCTCAACGCTAATAGCGCCGGCAGAAGCTTGAATCGTGCCGCTCGCCGATCGCGCGAACAAAACGATCGCACAATGCACCGCCAGGAAAGCCGCTACGCGGCCGATCGTGAGTGCGCATTCGAATGTGGAATCGCCGGCGGAGGAAGGGATTTTTCCGCGCCGCCAAACAAGCAACAAGCAGGCCAGTGTGGCCCAGAGCGGAGAGCTAGTGTGAAGTATTGGCGCGGCAAACTGGTCCGCTGCAATCGCACAGGAAGTGAGAATCAGTGCCAACGACAAGAAACGGGAAGCGGCGAAGCTCCCCGATCGAAAAAAACCATTCGAATCAAAACTTATGTCTGGTGTGATCGCCGGAGGCACTATTCCTCTCAAACGTCCGACGCTGCTAGTACCGACCACGGCTTGAAAGAATGGCGGGATTTAAGAATCTTGTCGCCGACGAAGCAAGAAGTAGCCGGCAATTCCAACCAAGGCCGCCGCGCCAATACTCATTCCGGCCATTTCGCTGGCGCGAATATGGTGGCGCTTGTGTTCGGCAGAGGCGTTAAAGGGTGCCACCAGAACGACTAAGACAGCTAACAGGAAGAGTTTTTTCAAGGATCCTCGCTTGTTGGGACGTATACCCTGAAGGGAGCAATTCAGGAGCCAAATCCGGCGACTGCAAGAATTCTGTAATTAAGTGTTAATCTTGTGTTTACAATAAGATGCACGCCTCCCCGCAAAGAGCCAAGAACTGGCTCTGAGTAACTTTCCCAGCCATGACCCGATTCCCTTCCCACGGCTGGCAAATGATTGGGAATACTCGAGTTCACTGCCCGGCCTGGTCCGCGATGTAGTAGGGGGAGCTCAGGGTAAAAATGCGCTGGTTGCCACGTACCAAGAGCGTCCATGCGAGCAGCCGGGCACGTTGATTGTGGAGGAAATATTCGTACCAGTGGTCTTCCACCAGTTCGGGAATGACCACCACAATTCTACGCTCAGGATTTTTCGCGGAGAGCTCGAGTACGAATTGAACAATGGGAACAACAACGAAACGATAGGGCGACGGCAAGCTGGTGAGCTTGGGCGGTTCGAGGCCGGCGGCACGGAAGGGTTGATCCACGTAGCGTTCCCAATCCATGTGCAGGAATTCGGAGTGATCGCCCGGCTCGACGTGCACGGCGATGATTTCCGTCGAAAGTCGCGAAGCAAATTCGAGCGCTTGCTTGGCGATTTGGCTCCAATGCTCGACGGGCACGACAACGATGGGATGCGCGGCCTGGTTGGCGGGGACGACGGGGCCGGGGCAGCTCGTTTCGACGCTGACCATGTGGTAGTGGCGGCGCACGACGCGGAAAAAGAAAATCAGGAAGGGAATGAAGATGACGGTGATCCAGGCGCCTTCGGCAAATTTTGCGACCAGCACGACGATGACGGTGACGCCGGTGACGAATCCACCAAGTCCGTTAACGAAAGCGCTCTTTAGCCAATGAGGGCCGCGTTTTTTCCGCCAGTGAACGACCATGCCGAACTGCGAAAGCGTGAAAGCCAGGAAAGCTCCCACGGCGTAGAGGGGGATCAGCCGGTCTGTGACGCCACCGAACACAACCAGCAGGAAGCAAGCGAGGAACGCAAGAACCACGATGCCGTAGGTGTAGACCAAGCGGCGGCCGCGATAGCCGAAGGCGTGAGGCAAATAATTGTTCTGGGAAATGGAGCGGCAGAGGCGCGGAAAATCGGCGAACGCGGTGTTTGCGGAGAGAGATAAAACAAATAAAATCGCGGCAATGGTGACGTAATAGAAAATTCCTTTGCCGAAAACCGCGGCGATCAGCATGGAAAGAAGGCTTTGGTAACCGGGCTGGCCCGGGTCGGTGGCCGCGATACCGTAGACTTTGACCAGATAGGAAATTCCGGCCAGCAAGACGGCCAGCAAAAAAATAATGACGGTCAGGGTGCGCTGGGCGTTTTTCACGCCGGGCTCGCGGAAGGCCTTTACGCCGTTGCTGACGGCTTCCACGCCGGTCAACGCAGTACATCCGCTGGCGAAAACTTTGAGCAGAAGCCAGAACGTGACGGCCTCGGTGATGGCCGGCGGAGGCGGCAACGGCGTGATCGGAATGGGATGCCCACCGCTGAGGGTCACGCGCACGAGCCCGCCGCCAATGGTAATCAGCAGCGTGGCGACGAAAAGATACGTCGGCACCATGAAGGCCACGCCAGCGTCGCGGACGCCGCGCAGATTCAAGATCGTGATAACAACAAGAATCGCGACGCACAATGAGACCGTGTGCTTCTGCAAAGCTGGAACGGCAGAGACCAGTGCGCCGACTCCGGCGGAAATGCCCACGGCCGCGGTGAGGATGTAATCCGTCAACAAAGCGGCCGCCGCGAGGAGGGCGGCGGAGGAGCCCAGGTTGAAACGCGCCACGGTGTAAGACCCGCCGCCGCTGGGATAAGCTGCGATGGTCTGGCGATAGGAAAAGTAGACGATGATCAACAGCGTGATGATGGCGGCGCTGATGGGGACGATGTATTGAACGCCGAGCAAGCCGAGCGGAATCAGCAAGCTGAGGGCGGCTTCGGGGCCGTAGGCGGCGGAGCTGAGTCCGTCGAGGCCGAAGATGGGAATGCCTTCCTGGATGCCGATCTGTTCGGCGCGCTCGTCGCTGGTCTTGATCGGCTTGCCGACGAGGAGGTCGAGAATGTTCATGGGTGGATGAGCTGGAGATTGCTGGAGTTTCCGGCGCTTCCATTTGCAATGAGAAGACCTGGAAAGTCAACAGGGGGAAAGGGCGCGACGCAGTGACTCGTAGTCCGTAACTTGTGACTGGTGGGAAGCACAACCAGGAACGGCTGTGTCACAAAGGGCAAGAAAGGCGCTTCTTCGCCACATCGTTTGATTGCGCCGCTCGACCGGCCAAGCCAGACTGAACCGGGAACGCGGACGATCAGACGGTCACGTGGGATCCGCCAGAATGCGGGCTTGGAGGCGCGCTACTAGAAATAAGCGCGGAGCGAGAGCTGCAAGTTGCGCTCGCCTTGACCGGAACTGCCACTGCCCTTGGTAAGCACTTTGCCAAAGGTCTTGGTGTTGGTGGGGTCGAGACCAATGTTGGTGGTGCCAGTGCACCCGCTGTTGGCGCACCAATTGGGGTGGTTCCAAACGTTATAGGCTTCGGCGCGGAACTGCAGGCCCCTCTTCTCGTTGAAGGCGAAGGTTTTGAAAAGGCCCATGTTCCAGTTCTGAAATCCGGGCTGATGGATGATGTTGCGAACACGCGCATCATTGAAAGTCCCGGCAGTGGGTTTGATAAAAATCGGCGACCCGTCAGGGTTGGTTGTAGCGAACCACTGACCAGTTGGGCCAAACGTGCCGATGATCTTGGGAACCCCGTTGACGATCCAGTATTGGCCGTTTACACCGCAGCCATAGTTGGCGTCAGGGCCCACACCGGCGTAGTCATTGGCGGCCGCAACGCTGCAAGGCAAGCCGGTCTGGAACTGGGTGATGCCGCTGATTTGCCATCCACCGAGCGCCTTGGCGGCAATACCATTCTGGCCACGGAAAAGTGGAATCTGATAGAGGTAGTTAATGACCACAATGTGGCGAGCGTCAAACTCCGATGGTCCCCACATCATGTCGGGGTTGTAGGTGTTTGGAATGACGTCGCGCTGGTTCGAGCCGCTGTCCATGCTCTTGGACAAGGTATAAGCGGCGCCGAACTGAAGGCCGCCGGCAAAACGGCGGTTCCAGGAAACCTGAAAGGCGTTGTACCTGGAACTGGCGACGTTGTCGGTCTCGCGAATGGAGCCGTAGCCTTTGAATGGGCGCAAGGCATTGACATTGATGCCGGCGTTGACGGGATCGTTCACAACGGCCAGGGTGGGCTGATTGATGTCTGACTCGCGCTGGAGATGCAACCCGCGGCGGCCCACGTACGCAATGCTCACCTGCGACTTCCACGGCAGCTCACGCTCGAGGGTAAAATTCCAATCCCACGCTTCGGGATTCTTGAAGGCCTTGCTCTGCGTGGTGACGACGAGCGGCCTGGGAGTGGTTCCATTGCCGCCGGGATTGTCCACCGAGCCAAACGACACGCTAGAATTCGGCTGGAAGGGAGGATTTCCGCCGAGGAAGATGGAGTCGCTGACGCCCAAGCGGGTGAAGTAGCGACCGCCGCCGGCGCGGAGGACGGTTTTGTTGTCAACTTGATAAGCAATGCCCCCTCGCGGCTGGAGGTCACCCCACTGGATATCGGAATAATGATTTGGGACGTTGTGGAAAAGGCCATTGTATAGTCCCGAATCGGCTTCGGGAACCCGACCTTTAGCGGAAGAGGGGAATCCGCTCCCGGGGATGACCATGCCGTTAAAGAGCTGGTCAATGGTCGGCGTGCCAGTAATGAGACCGGTTTTGGGATCGATCGTCACAGCGTTGGCCGAACTGTAAAAGGTGGGGTCGAAAACAATCATGTTTCCCCATAAAGCGTGATAGGGAACGATGACGGTGTAGCGAAGACCGTAGGTGAGGGTGAGATTACGCTTGACCTTCCAGGAATCCTGCGCGTAGCCCTCCCACATGTGGGAACGAAAGATGGTGTAAGCGCGGTGGCCGATTTCCGAGTAAGTATCGAATAGGCCCAACGCCGCGTTAGCGACGGCAGCGCCGGAAGACGCCACAGCATATGCCGGGCGCACGAAATTGCTGGCGTTGTCGCTGAAGGCGAATTGGCCATTCTGGTTGTTCGTGCAAGTGGAGCAAGCGGCGACGTTGATTTCGTCGTTGTCGTTTTCGCCAGAGCGCTCAAACGTGCCGCCGAATTTTAGAGTGTGGTTTCCCTTAATCCACGTAAAGCTCTCCGATACATCATAGATGGGTCCCGCGGAATGCGAGGGATACGGCCCGCCGCTCAGTCCAGAGAAGGCAGACATGTTCACAGTGGGGATGCGATTGGGGAGCAGTTTCCCAGTCGGAAATATGTAGGGATAAGAGAGGCCGAAGAACCCAGCACCTTGCACGGCGCCCTTTGTACGATCCAGGAAGTGAGCGGCGTCCACAGGAATGTGGACATTGTCCTGGCTGTAGGAAACCAGAATCTCGTTTACTTTGGTGGGGCTGATGGTCCACACATGGTCAATCGAATTGGTCTGATTGGGACGGTCGAAGTATTTAGGGGTTTCGTTGGTACCGCCATCGAGCGGCTGGTATTCCCAAAACGTGAAGTACACGCGGCGAAGCCGGAGGTGCTGCTTTTCGCTGAGATTGATATCCACTGCCGCGGTGTCCTTGCGCTGGTATTGCGGATGCTGTGCGGAGAAAAACCAGTTCTTGTTTCCATTGATCGGAGTGGTGAGATTCGGAGCAGGATAGGCGTTCAAAACACCGAGGCCGTTAGCGGTGGCGGTCGATCCGGTGGTGGCGGTTCCGGGCGCTGGGAGAATGTTGCCGGGGAATGGCAAGCCGGTCTTGGGGTCCACGAGCTGCACGGCATGGCCATAGTAGAAATTCTTGGGATCGAGGAGTTCGCTGAAATCGCCGGTGCGCATCTGTAGGGATGGAACGGTGAGAGAGTTCGAATCGGTAAAGATGTAACGCACCCATTCCTCTCCCCAGTACCAGAAGACCTTGGTCTTGTCGGTATTGAAGTGGCCGGGGATATAAAAGGGACCGCCGACGTTGTAGCCAAACTGGTTGTAGTGAATCGGAGCCGTGATGCCGGTGGTTGCGGGATTCGCATTGCGCTGCCAGGGATTGGCATTGAAGACGGTGTTGCGAACGTATTCATAGGCCGCGCCATGGAAATCCCGCGTACCAGTCTTGGAGATGATGCGAATCTGGCCACCGGACGACCTACCGTATTCCGGTGAATAATTCGCCGTAAGGATCTGCATCTCCTGAGTGGAGTCGACGTCCGCGGCGCCGAGGCTGGTGCCATTCGAACGCGTGCGAACAGCGGGGGCACCGTCATAGGTGATCAGACTCTCGGGAGTGCGGGCGCCGTTGATGTTTGACGGGCCCTGGCTGAAATTGAAACTGAGATTCGCCAGCGTGCCGCCGCGAGTGCCAGGCACGAGGTTGGCCATAAAGATGGGATTGCGGCCGTTGATCTCCAGCGCGTCAATTTGTTCTCGGGTGACTAGTTTTTGCACGGTCGCAGATTCAGTCTGCAGCGTTAGGGCGCTTGCCGATACCTCAACAGTCTGTGTTGAGGCGCCCACGGGCAGAGTCGCGTCAATAACGAGATCACCGCTGGAGTCGAGCTTGTTACTGGTAGTCTCGAACTTCTGAAAACCCGAAGCCTCGGCGGTCATCGTGTAGATGCCGGGGGGCACATTCGTAATGACGTAATAACCGGATTCATTCGTGGTGGTCTGGCGTTCAACTCCAGCGTTGTTTCGGACTGCAACCTTGGCATTGGCGATCGAAGCGCCTGAGGGATCTTTGATAAACCCTGAAATTTTGCCAAGGTCCGACTGTGCGAACAAGATTCCCGAAACGCCTAAGCTAATGAGAAACACAACGACACTCATACGGCATGCGTTCTTCATGGTCCCTCCATACGAAATCAGCAACCGTGGTTTCCGCTGGACTGTTCCCCG
>Ga0137418_10002003_pt1 | contig 18716 bp, 9 predicted proteins | sample CZODoug3_1_2_16f_FD_122242 | JGI IMG/M metagenome (GOLD analysis project Ga0137418, IMG submission 122242) | Vadose zone soil fungal communities from Angelo Coast Range Reserve, California, USA - CZODoug3_1_2_16fungal (Hybrid Assembly) | ecosystem: Environmental > Terrestrial > Soil > Vadose... | reverse complement strand
GTCGACACGCATGTGGCCAGCCTGCGCCAAAAGCTGGAGGGCAATCCCGGACGGCCCGAGCTTATTCTTACTGTCCCGGGAGTCGGCTACAAATTCATGGGATTGAGTCAGAAATAACCTAACCAAGCCCAGTCTCGGATCTTCCCTCGCCGGGGGGCCACGGGAATTCCCATACTTCCGGTTCTCCGTTCATTTCTTAACTTCAGCACACTGTGAACTCCTCGAACAGGTGCTTTGGTCGGACGCTCACGGCCGAGTCTGCCAGATGTAAATTTATTCGTAGATATGTGCGGATCTTTTAACAGCCAGCTTCCTGCACGTGTCAAATGTAAAGTCTACGCGTTATTTGCTAATTACCGACCTTCGCTTGGTTACATGTCAACATTTTGTGAAATGTGGTTATCTAGGTGGTTATTTTGCTCTATAGCAATGAGTCTGTGTAGCCGGGCCCTTATTCTCGTGACCACTGCAGGCCGGTGGTTCCTGGCGGTAAGCACCAATTGGACGCAGCCACGGGAGGACACGCATGAGAAAGCCGTACCAGATTTGTTTGCCGATACTTCTAGTCTGTCTTATTCCAGCGGTCGCGAGCGCTCAGGCTCCCGGATCCCAAGGCGGAGGGTCGTTTCGAGTTCAATGCCCAACCGCCACACTCTTGCATCCCGGCGGCACTGGCACCGGTAACTCTACGCCTGCAAGCGCGGAGGCCGCCTACAGCGGCCCGATTACAAGGACGGCGGCGACAGATCCGTCCGGGCGCTACACATACAATCCTCCTCTGACGTTCACCGACAACGGCGGCGCGATCAAATGCCAGCAAGTCTCGGGTGGCGACGGTATGATGACTGAGGCGGATGGGAACCAGACTTATATGTTCTCCTTCGGTCCCTTGTCCGGCCTGCAGGCGATCCAGAACGGCCAGGCGGGCACGCAGCTTCCAGCCGTCTTCAACAAGTCGTACTGCGATCCAGCCAACGCAAATTACCTCAGCGGGCAACCCAATCCCTACTCTCCCTGCGACCCTTCAACCACCGACCCTAACGGTGCGGTGGGTTATGTCACGCCCACTGCGACAAACCCCAGCCCAGGCGCCGATGCTGCGGCCATTATGAACACCGGCGTATTGAATGGAAACATTCCCGCTCCGCTGATGGCCTTTGATGAGGACGACGAGTTCTTCTTGACGCTCACCAACGTCGGCATGATTATGCGCCCGGACCTGTTCGAGCAGCACACCGTCCACTTCCACGGATACCCCAACGCATCTTCTTTCTATGACGGCGTTCCGGACGCCTCGCTCGCTATCAACATCGGTGGCAGCTTCACCTATTACTACCTCGCGCCGGATGCCGGCACTTATTTCTGGCACTGCCACATCACGCCTCCCGAGCACTTGCAGATGGGCATGGTCGGGCAACTCTATGTGCGTCCACGGCAAAATCGAACGCCCGCAGGCACCGACGTCTACCAAACGTCCCTACTTCAGCAGAACGATCTCCGAACGGCATGTCATCCTGGTCTCCCTGCTGCAGGCCAGCCGGGTCCCGACATCCTCTGCTCGGCGCCGCTGCCGGCAGTGCACCCGGGATTTCTGAACGCGACGGGTTATAAGTATGTCTACAACGACGGCGACGGCTCCACCCGGTACGACGTCGACGTGCCCATCCAGATTCACGGCTTCGATCCCAACTTCCACTTTGTCGGTATGACCTTCAACCCGGAAGGTTTCGCGGACATGAAGGACAAATACTTCCTTCTGAATGGCCGCAGCTATCCCGACACGGTGGGAGTTGCCGGTGGACCGGCGGACGTTCTAGGCCAGCTCGCCACCGCGACAAACCCTGATCCGGCCACGCACGCCATCTCAACGGCGGACACGGATACACTTAGCCGTCCTTCGCAGCCGCTGCCAACCCTAATCACGCTAAGCGCCAGCGGAGGCCCCGCCGGAACCTGCGGTACAGCAACAACTTGCGGGCAAAGGGCGGCGCTGCGCATTGCCGACCTGGACGTTCAGGAATACCAGACGCTTTCCTCCGTCGGCATCCCCATGCTGCTAGTGGGCTTCAACGCCAAGATCCTGCGAGACGAAGCAGGCAATAACCTCTACATCAAGACAAACTCGATCACACTAGGCGGCGGCGAGTCCCTAGATGTGATTCTCGACAGCACGGGCGTTGCCCCCGGCACGTACTTCCTGTACACGCCACAACTTGACCATTTGTCGAACGACGCCGAGAACTTCGGCGGGTTGATGACCGAAGTCGTAGTAACTCCGTAGGAGAGCAACCATGAGCCACATGAATACAAAAACCTGGTGTGCAGTATCTCGATTCTTCTCGGTGGTGGCGGTGGCCTTGCTGCTCGTGGCTTCGGCGCATGCTGCCGCACCCGGCATCACGGGCACGAGTTTCAGCCTGAATGCCGGCACAGGCTACAGCAGCCAGCCGGACGGGATGTTGATTTATTCTTGGGGTTACGGTTGCGCTACGGGATTTACGCCCACCTACGCCCCAGCGCAATTCGCTTCGCTCGGGTTTTGTCCGACGATGCAATTGCCGGGTCCCACGTTGATCGTCACAGAGGGGATACCCTTTACGGTGACGCTCACGAACAGTCTGCCGGCACCTGCGGGCAATACTTCTATTCTGTTCCCCGGGGCCACAGTGACGTTCAGTGGGGGCGTGCAAGGACTGCTAACGCAGGAGGCTATGCAGACAACCCCAGTGACGTACACCGTCACCTACGCGGCGCCGGGCACACACGAGTACTACAGCGGTACGCAACCGGACCTGCAGATCGAGATGGGTCTTTTTGGAGCAGTGGTCGTTCGGCCCGCGCATCCTGTGGGCACGTCGGCCAGTGCGCCTAATTGTACGACTACCGAGCCCGGCCGGGAGGATTTCAGGCTGGCATCCTCCGCGTACGACCACCCCTTAACTTGCTACGACCGGGAATACCTGTTCCAGTGGTCCGAGATAGACCCGAAGATTCACAAGCAAGCGGAAGATCAAATCAAATTGATTCAATCATGCCCTGCTAACACAGCTTTGCAGTTTTCCTGCCCGACCACGCTCAATGTCGTGACCGAGCCTTATCACCCGAATTATTTCCTTATTAATGGGCGCTCCATGCCGGACAACATGGACGCGGATTATGCGCCGAATTATCCGAACCAGCCGTACAACGCCAATCCCCACATGCATCCAGGCGAGTTGGTGCTCGTACGCTATATGGGACAAGGACATTGGCAACATCCGTTTCACGAGCACGGGAACCACGTGCGCATCCTGGGCCGCGATGGGAATTTGCTCCTCAGCCAGACTGGGACGGATCCGAGACTGTTGGCTGGACGCATGGAATTCAACACGGACGTGACTCCCGGCCAGGCGGATGAGGGAATCTTTTACTGGTCGGGTAAAGGCCTCGGCTGGGATATTTTCGGACACACAAGTACCAACGTCGGCAATCTTCCCTGCAATCCGGACGTCAACGGATTCTACACACAAACCAGCGGCGCCACGATCCCAACCTACTCTGGAGGGCTTTTTGTCAGCGGTTCTCAGAACTATTACGAATGGTGCGCCGACCATAACCACTCGCTGGAGGGCAACCCTGTCGGCCAAGTGGGCGGCGGGGGTCCCATGACCCTGCCCGATCCGCTCATCATGACCAACGGCCTCTGGTACAACGGCACGCCCTACCTGGGCCCTGACGCGGTCCTCAGATCACGCGGGCCGTCGCCCTTGCCTCCTGGCAGCCCCAGCCAGAACCCGACGCCAGAGTCCGGTATCGCCTTTATGTGGCATTCCCACAACGAGCGCGAGATCACCACGAACGACGTTTTCCCGGGCGGCATGCTGATGATGATGCTGGTTGATCCCTACGTTTGGAACATTGATGAGACGCTGTAAGGACGAGGAGAAGAAGAGCCATGCGATCTAATTATCTCAAAGCAACTCTGAAGGCAGCAATACTCGCGGTGACCGTTCTTCTCTCGATGGCGGGTGTATCTTCCGCCCAGACCGTGAATCTTACCGCGTCACAGCAGTCCACCACTCTTCCGGACGGCAATACCATCCCGATGTGGGGCTGGACGTGCGGCACGGTGACTCAGGGCACGACCGCCGGTACCTCTTGCACGGCATTGACTTACAACACCACTACCGGTGCCCATAATCTCCAGACTGGCGGCACGACTTGGCAGCCCCCGCTGATCGTCGTCCCCTATGTGGCCGGCGCCACTAACCTGACGATCAATCTGACGAACACTCTGCCCGTAGAGACGTCGCTTGTGATCATTGGTCAACCCGGCGGCGGTTTGGGAGCTCCAGTCCGGGAAGCTGGGCCGCGAATGGATGGGGCTCATGCAGGTCAGACCGCAACGACTTGGACCACGGTTGTTCCCGGCACGTTCACGCCTCCAATTCAAGGCGAACGGGCCCGCACCTTTACTTCGATAGAAATTGCTGGGGTCGCCACTTTCGGTGGGACCGTAGCCCTTCCGGGGGTTTACCAATGGACTAACCTGAACCCTGGAACCTATCTCATTCGCACGGGCACGTACCCCTCAATCCAGGGTCCTATGGGTCTTTACGGAGTCCTGGTCGTGACAAGAGCCCCCGTTACAGGAACCGCAGGATTAGCTTATCCCGTCGGGGGTTCTACAGCGGGAGGCGTCACTTACGATGCCGATGTAGTCGCGCTAGAGAGCGAAATTGACGCCCGGCAGAACAGAATGGTCGCGGCCCTCTTCCCGGCCACCGGCACAACGGGCAGCTCAACCGCGAACGCGGGGTTCAGCGAGACGGCAAAATGGAATATCCAGTGTGGCGCAGGCGCGAACGGCCTAACAAACAGCGGAAAAGCACCTACGTGTTACCCACCGGCCGTCGACTACACTCCGACGTACTTCATGATCAATGGCTTGGCATTCAGTAAGGACAATCGCGTAGCCTCAGCTCTTTCGGTTCCTGCGGCTGGCGCCACCGGAAATGTCCTGGTGCGTTACGTGAATGCCGGCTCGCACATGCACGTTCCTGTCGTGGACAATTTGAATATGTTGCTGGTAGCGGAAGACGGCTATGTTCTTCCGGACGTCGCGCTGGCTCTCAGTTTGAACAAAACGCTGACAGCAAAGCCAACACCCACAGGCACGCAACCTTCAGGCCTGCAGGTTCGAAGCGAGGTATTCCAGGCTGCAGGTAAGGTGTACGACGTAATCGTAAGCCCCCCCCAGACCACTGCGGGAACCTACGACTCTGCCACCTACCCTATTTTCGATCGCTCCCTGGCTTTGGGGACCAACAGCCAGCGTGATGGCGGCATGCAAGCCATCCTGGACGTCAATGACGGCAGCGCGGCCAAGTTGGCCGCAGCGAATTCCTCAGTCAACGTCGTAGCGGACCACTACGCTTATGCGCCGGGCGTCACGCTCAAGGTCTCCGACCCGGGCAAGGGTGTAATCGCGAACGACACTAACGTTTATGGAGTTCAACTTTCGACGGTGTCACCCGCAGTGACCCTATATCCCAACGGAACGTTTACGTATGTCCCGACCGGATCTGGCGCCGATTCCTTTGGTTATTGCGCCAATGGGACTACGACGACCAGCACCCCGTCCTATTGCACGACGGTGACGTTGAACGCATCCGCCACCGCCAACTCCGCGAACGCACCGACTGCGTATCCCGATAGCTACACCAGCGCGACCGCGTCGCTCATGAGGGTTGCCGCCCCGGGCGTGTTGCGCAACGACACTGATCCTAACAACTACCCGCTGAGTGCCGTTATTGGCACTCCGTCTGGCGTAACTGTCAATTTGAGCGCAGATGGCTCCTTCACCGCCGTACCCGCAGCTCCTGGCACTTGTGGCCCGCCGACAGGTTGCACGTTCACGTACCAGGCGAAAAACTCGCAGGCTATACTCAGTAATACTGCGACAGCGACGCTGATTTTCCAGCCTGGCAGCGGTCTGAACGTGAGGGTGCAGGATGCGGCGACCAAAGCCGCGATCGCGGACTATAAGTGGATCATCGAGCAAGACCTTACATTCCACATCGACCCCGCGTGCCAGGTGAATACCGGCGCCGCCAGGCCGACGGGCTGCCCTGCTCTGCCCACTGGCTCGATAGCGCCTCCCACCCCCGCCACGCAATTCCATACCAGCCACTATCCGGTCATAGCGTCGGGCTGCACGGGCCCGCAGAGTTGCGGGCAGGGACAAACGGTCTACGACGCGGGTACGTCCTGCACATCGCCCGGCGTGCCAGCCGGGTGCAGCGCGACCGCCGGGCAGCACGTCAAGGCGGCCTGCGACGGCTACGGCATTTGCACTATCGGTGCCACACAACTGCCGATGTCCTCCCCCGTAGACGCTCACCTGGCCGCCACCAATCCAGACGGGACCCCTGCTGCCTATTACATCTCGATCTTGTCGGGCGACTCCACGAACGCATTCAACACCGCGAATACTAAGAGTCCGTATAACCCGGACGGGAGCTTCAACGCGGCCAATTGCGCTGCTGGGACAGAGCCCACGGGAATAGCAATTTCTTCGAGTTGCGGGCACACCATGGGCGGTGCTCCCGTTCCAGCCGGAGTCTGCACAGGAACAGTAGGAACAGCAAGCTACACGTGTACCTATCCTGCGCCCGCCGCTCCCGCAGTCGCGAATGTGACCGTGAACCTGCAACTGGAGCCACTCAGGACGGCCACGGTCACCGCATTTGTTTTCGAGGATAACTACCCACTCAATGGGGAACCGGACACCGGGGGGGGCGCGGACGTCATGCCGACCCTGGAGGTTCCGCTAGGAGATTTCCAGATCGAAATCTGGGACACTGCGGGCGGGGTAGGTGACTTTACCGGACAGATGTCCTATGACACGTTCAACGTGCCGCTAACCAACGCGTTGAACGGAACCATCGACCCGAACACGGGGTTTGACGCCTGCCCCATTTCCAACACTGCAGGCGCAGGCGTTGGCGTGATCATTGTGTGCCCGCAATTCGAAAACGGAGTCGATGCTGCAGGAAACCCCGTTCCGTCGCCCCTCACGGGCCAAGTGGTTGTTCGGAACCTCATGCAAGGGAAATATTCGCTGATCGCCCACCCCGGAGCCGCGAGAGAGGCTGCGGGAGAGGAATGGCTCCAGACCAACTCTTTGGACGGCGGCCACTTCCTGGACTCCTTCATCAGGGTGGGTGAACCTCCCTACTTCCAGGAATTTGGACCGGGGGGATACCACGTGTTTTTCGGGATGGCCAACCCCGCGCATATCAACGCACGATTGGCAGCGATATGCAGCGCACCGCCAAACACCACTCTTGGCGCACCGCCATTTACGCCGCCATGCAACAACCATGTTCATGGCCAGGTGACGAACCTGCACCAGTCGCGTTCGCCGAACGAGAACCTTTACAGTAGCGCCGTCTTTGGCCAGGGCAACCCAGGCAATTACGCGCCGCTATCGTATACCAACTGTTACGCCGCCATAGGCGATTCTGACGGCGCCACGATCGCCTTGGCCAAGTGCGATCCCGATGGGAACTTCACCTTTGATGGGCTAGCCGGGGCACCCGGGCTTCCCTCCGGCAATTATGGAATCGTGCTATTCGACCAGTGGGACGACTTTATCGTGGACGGATCAAGCAGACCAGTGAACCTAACCGGCAACCAGACGGTGAATTTAGTATTCCCGACGTTCACCTGGCAGACGCACCTGTGGAGCAGAACCTACATGGATGTCGGAGGTCGAGGCGCCCCGGTGCTTCTCCCCGACGGAAATCTGGATCCGCTTCTTAGCCCAGGACTCATTCAGGTTCCCACTCGGGTCCGCCAACGCAACGGCAAATTTGTCAACACCTTGTTGAGCGACATCACCGGCACGGCCCGCTTTGACGAAACGTTTCCCCTATTTGCCTTCTACACCGTGGAATCAGACACCACGCGCTTCCGCGGAACCGGCGTGCACGCCGTCAACGACGCTGGTGGGCAGGTTGACGGTCCTGGACCGGTGGGTAACGGAAACGTTGGCCCCTATCAGGGAATACTGAACTCGAAGGAGAGTTTCCCGCTTCCTCCCGCTCTGAGATTTCCGGGCTCCGTGTACTGCGCTAGTGCGGCCTGTCCCGGTGGGATCGCCGGCGGTAGTTCTTCCACCCCCTCGACCGGACGAATTGATCCGGGCAACGTTACAGTAGAGGGGTGGCAGGGCGGCGTCGGCCAGTTCGATATGCTCGACTGGGGCAAGACACCGTACATTGCAGGTGAAAACGGTGGCATCCGCGGCCATGTCGTGTACACCTCCACGCGGCCTTTCGACGATCCCCGGAACAATTTCCAGAACCTCTGGGATCCTCTGGTTCCGAATGTCACCATCAACCTCTATCAGGAGGGCACCGCCCCAGATGGTACGACAAGTCTCACCCTTGTGGACACCACGCAGACATCTAGCTGGGATGCTTGGGCCCAGGGCTTTCACACCGTCGGGACAACCTCAGTGCCTAACATGAGCTGCACCGGCCAGGATCCCGCTGATCCATTCTTCAGCTATACAATGGCCGGTACGACGAACTACCTGTATCCCAATACGCCGCTGCCGAACAACTCGCAGTTCAAATGCTATGACGGCTATCACAACCTCAACCAGTTGCAGCCCGCGCCGTATGATGGCTTGTATCAGTTCCCCAGCGCGACCTGCCTGTCACCAGGCGCAACCTTCACGCTTCCAGGAAACACCACGGCTTATCATTGCGCCACGATCGCCAACCCTGCCTTTGGTCAAACCGGCGCCGCGGGAATGGGTGCGTTGCCGGCAATCCTGCCGGCCGCCAAGTACGTGACCGAGGTGATCGTGCCTCCCAACTGGGAGTTGAATAAGGAGGAAGACCTGAACCTCCTGATTGGTGACCAGTACATCGCCCCTGCGGTAGCGCAGTTCGGCGGCGCCGGCTTGGGCAACATCTTCATCACGCCGGACCAGGCCTCCATCGATGCGGCCAACCCCTCGTATACGGGTCCCTACACTGCCGCCAATCCGTACACTCAGCCGTTCAGCAACTGCACAGCGCCGGGTGTGGCTAGCACCTGCACGTTTACTCCGAGCACGACCAATAACGGCAAACAGGCAGGGGACTATGGCCGCACCACCTTCGGAAGTTTCGGGCCCGGCGGAATCATCCAGCAGAACGCGCCCTGCGTCGGTCTGCTACGTATCGTTCCGGATTATTTGAGCATCTCCCCGGAATCCGGCGAGGTGGCACCTTTCGCGGGTTATTCTAAAAACTTGTGCGACCGCAAGGAAGTCACCCTCGAGGATCAGATGCAGGCCAATGCGGATTTCTTCATTTGGACCAAGGTGGCCAAAGCCGTGACCTTTACCGGGTTCATATCGGACGACTTCTCTTCCGAATTTGACCCCGCCTCGCCGGCTTTCGGCGAGAAGTTTGCCATCCCCAACGTGCCGGTATCCATCAAGGATTTCAACGGAAACGAAGTTTCCCGCCTATATTCGGACCAGTGGGGCATTTACAACGGACTGGTATATGGCAGCTGGGAAGTCAACGTACCCAACATAACCGGTTACTCGCCCAACATGATGATTACGTGCATGAACGATGCAGGGCCGATCCCGGGTCCGAGTGGCACCATGATCACGGATCCTTATTACGCCCCGACATATAGCACCTTCTGTTATGAAATGCCATTTATGCCGGGTGATGCCACTTACTTGGACACGCCGGTGGTTCCGGTCTCGGCGTTCGCTGAAGGCTACAACCCGCCGGATTGCGCGTACCCGGATGCCACGCCGATGATCAAGAGCGTGACGGGCGATACGAGCGGCGGCGGCGCGGGACCCTGGGTCAGCGCAGCAAATCACACCTTGACCCTCACCGCGTTGGGCGACCAAGTGGTACCCAACGACGCATACTCTGGACCGGCAGCGACCAGTGCTCCGTACAACCAGAAATTCGTCACACGCCACTATGGTTTTGGCGCTGGCGCCCACGTAACCATCGGTGGTGTTGCCGCAACATGCACCGGCGGCGACATCGCAATGACTTGCACCGTGCCCCCAGGTGTACCAACGTGCCCACTGCTGCAAACGAATCCTCTCACGGGTGTAAAGATTCCGGCACAGTGCGGTCAACTGGTGATCACTACTGCACCAAGTGCGGCCTACCCCAGGGGCCAGCAGTCGATCGACACCGTAACCGTCACCATCGGCGGCAAAGCTCCAAGCTACGTCAACGGGGAGAATGCCACGAACAACGCCATCCAGAAGGCGATCGACAGTGCCCTCTCAGGCGACCTCATCATCGTTGGCCCGGGGACCTACAACGAACTGCTGCTAATGTGGAAGCCCCTCCGGCTGCAAGGCGTCGGCACCGGCTCCGTTATAGTGAACGCGAACACGCACCCCGCCGGCAAGCTGCTCGAGCCTTGGCGCAGGCAGGTGAACTGCCTCTTTGGCTTGGCACTAGACGGTGGTTTCATCACCGCCGCACACCCCTATGATCCGAATCTCACTAATCCGTTCACCTGCAGCACAAACATGCAGAATTCGGTGGATCCGGCACTGGGCGAGCCCGTTGTCGGTTGGGACGCCACCCTCAATGGCAACATTGCGGAACTCTTGCAGGAACCCACGCTGATGGGCGCTTACGAAGGCGCGGCCATTACCATCCTCGCGAAGGGCCTGGAGAACAACAATACGTTGAACTGCACTCCGTTGAACGCCGCTGGCTGCATCCCTCTCAACAACAGTACCGCTACTGGCGGAGATTGCAACCGTACATCCCAATTCTACCAGTCCAACTTCCTTTGCAACCCATCGCGCGTCGATGGCATGACCTTCACCAAATCTTCCCAAGGCGGTGGCGGTATCTTCGCCCACGGCTGGACCCATTACCTGGAAGTCTCCAACAACCACGTCTTCGGAAATGGCGGGACTCTGTCGGGCGGCATCACTATTGGCCAGATGGAGACTGTGGACCCGACCCTCGTTGGCGCCACGAACAGTTCCGTTGCGCAACCATTAAATCTCAACCACCATACTCACGTGCATAACAATTCGGTCACCTTCAACGCTGCCTATGGTGACGAATTGAACTCCACCACCCCGTCGTCGGCCGGCGGTGTGACCTTCTGCACGGGCTCCGATTACTACCTATTCGACTACAACTGGGTTTGCGGCAATTTGAGCACGGGTGACGGTGGTGGCGTTGCGCAGCACGGGTTCATGTGGAATGGCGACATCGAGCACAACTCGATCATCTTCAATCAGAGCATCAACCCGACGCTGACTACCTACGGCGGCGGCCTTATCGTCCAAGGTGCGGCTCCGGATGGGGCCGCTTGCGAGAACGCCTTGATCGACTTTGATTGCCCTCCGGCGCTTTCGGATGGCTCCGGTCCCGGCCTCAGAATTAACGCTAACCTGTTCCAGGGCAACACCGCCGAAGAAGGCAGCGGCGGCGGGCTCATGCTGATGCACGTTAACGGAAACGACGTGCTAAACAACCCCAGCAATGCTGGTAATTGGTACGGAGTCTCGATCACCAACAACATTTTCGGGGATAACGTCGCTGGTTGGACCGGAGGCGGAGTCGCGCTGTACGACGCCGTGAAGGTTGACTTCCGCAATAACACGGTGGTGTCCAACGATGCTACTGCTACCGCGGGCGTACTCTTCGACACCCTCGGAGCCCCGAATGCCAATCACGCCCCACCGGGATGCGACCCGACGAACAATCCAAATAGCGCGGCCTGCGGCACGGGCTCAGTCACTACGTCGAACAAGCAGCCGGCAGGGTTGGCGACAGAGACGCACAGCGCAAACTTCCTCCAAGCATTCACCGACCCCAACGTGGCGTGCCCGGGGGAACCGACGACGACCCATAACTGCACGAAATTCTCGGTCCCGGCGCTGACCAGCGACATCTTCTGGGGGAACCGCGCGTTCAACATCACTACGAACGCAGGAGTAGTCCAACTGGCACCGGCGTTAAGCCAAACCGCAACGGGCGGATGCCCCAGTGGAGCGTATTACTGGGATATCGGCGTCTATACCGATACGGCACCGAACACCCACAACTCGGGATTGACGCTCCATCCGACGTACTCCATTTTGGATGATGCGGCCGATTATCCGGGCGCAAACAACCGTCAGGGGAACAACACGACCGTTGCAAGCCAGTACTGCGATGGTTCGCGTGTGCCCCCAGAAATTGCACCGGCACTTTGCAGCGGTCCCCAAGGCAATGCCAACGCTCCGGGTTGCATACAGCCAGGAACGGTAGGAGTAGGAACCACCGTGCCTGGAGGCGTTGCGGATTCCCTTGTCCCTCCCCTCCCATTGTTCACACTGACACCTGCGGCCACGGTGGATGAAGGCAGCAACTGGATCAACATGTTCTACGGTCCGCTGTCGATGACGAATCCAGTGATCCAGAAGGGCGCTACGGGCTATGGTGCATTGCTCGCAAATTACGCTCCTGCGGGAGGTTCGCCGGCCATCGATTGGGTCCCGAACAATATCAGTCACCCGCCGACCGACTTCTTCGGTAACCCGAGGTCGGACGGTGGTGCTGCTGGTAACTTCGATATCGGGGCAATTGAGGTCGGTGCGCCCCTATCGGATCTCGACGCGGTGGTCTCCATCTCCGATCCGAATCCGGACTTGACGACTGCTCCGGCTAATATGAGTGTGAAGAACGGCACAATTACTGTCAGCAATAGGGGTTCGAGCCGGCTCATTCTCAGTGCCGCGCCAACGATTACAAAGACGGCTGGCGCGGCCGCCAGCACCTTTGCGATTACGAGCGGAACCTGTACAACCAACAAGGTCCTCGCACCGGGCGGGACTTGCACGATCAAAATTCGGTACACACCCGCGGACAAGGCAATGGCAATCGCGCATGTGACACTCATCGACAGCGGAGCTCTGACGCCGAGCCAGACAAGCGCCGCCTTCCACGGCAACTGAGTTGACCTCGGGGGCTATCGGTCCGATTGCCCCCGAGAGAACAAAAACCGAGGTATACGGAATTGATGTTCAACGGCGAGACAAAATATCTAAAGGCCATGCTGCTCGCGGGGTCACTCGCGGGCAGCATTGTCGTTTCTTCTGATTTGACCCAAGCAGCACAGGGAAACGATAAGATCGGCACAGCGCAGCCCGCCGCGCCTGCTCCTGCACCCTCTGCCTCTCCAAAGGCGACTCGCTCTGCTCCCGCCGTCGCGACGAGTCAACGCGGGGCCGACTTTTACAGGAAGCGCTGGGGTATCGACGACCTCGCCGTTCGGGAAACCGCCTCGGGCAGCTTGATTCGGTTTAGTTACCGCGTTGTGGATGCTGAGAAGGCTGCTTTGATAAACGACAAAACAAAGCCCCCGTATCTGATCGAGGAGAAAACGGGACTCGCGCTACAAGTTCCTATAATGGAAAAAGTAGGGCAGTTACGCCAGACTGCGACACCCGAAAATGGCCGTGAATACTGGATGGTCTTTTCCAATAAGGGCAAAGTCATAAAACCCGGGAGCCGAGTGGACATAATGATCGGCAGATTTCGGCTCGAAGGATTGGTCGTAGAATAACTCAGAAAGCCTCAAGAATCCGTCAGGAGAGTTTCGTCCATGCTGAGAAAAACGTTTTTGTCGTCTGTTGCTCTGTCCGTTTGCATGTCCCTAGCGATGACCGGCACCGGTAGCCCCCGGCCGCCGGCCAATCTTACTGCTGCGCAGATCGTCGAGAAGAATGTGTCCGCGAAGGGGGGACTGCAGGCTTGGCGGGCGGTTCAAACTATTTCCTTCTCCGGCAAGATGGACGCGGGAGGAAAGGCTAAGGTCCAACTGCCGTTTGTGCTAGAGAAGAAGCGGCCCCGGAAAATGAGGATCGAGTTAGTCTTCGAGAATGATACTGCGGTGCAGGTTTACGACGGTGTCAACGGCTGGAAGCTGCGCCCGTACCTCGGGCGCAGGGATGTGGAACCATATTCACCCGAGGAGCTCAAATCGGCTTCCTTCGAATCAGATGTTGACGGTCCCCTGGTGGATTACACCGCTAAAGGCAACAAGGTGGAGCTTGAGGGCGTCGAGAAGGTGGAAGGCCAGGATGCCTACAAGCTCAAGGTCACCATGAAGGCCGGTCAGGTGCAGCACATCTGGGTCGATGCTGAGACCTTTCTAGAAGTCAAGGTAGAGGGCACCCCTCGCCGCATGGATGGCAGGATGCGGCCTGTCTCGATTTACCTGCGCGACTACAAGGCCGTGAATGGCTTGATGGTTCCCTATGTTCTCGAGACCGCCGTAGAGGGCAACAAAGTCACACATAAAATGTTCATCGAAAACGTCGCCGTGAACCCGAAGCTGGAGGATTCTCTATTCGCCAGGCCTTCGCCGCAGCCCGAAACCCAAGCTACTAGCAAGTAAGCACCGGCACACCAGGGCGGATTTCTCCGGCCGGGGTTCCGCTGAATATTTGGTTGCTCTAATCGGGAGTTTCTCACAAAAAACAGGAAAAGGCTGTCGCTTCATGGCATAACACTATTGTCTAGAAAGAAATCCTACCAAGAATTAGAACAGGCTGTCCTGACGATTCCTGGAATGGAAAACCGCGGCGCCTCTCTCGAAAAACTCCTGCTGCCCACGGTAGAAAACCATTGGCTGCAGTCCCAGCTCCTCGTCTTCTTTACAGTGGCCCCGTAAGTTTTTCGGGACTAATCCACAGTCTTCCTATTTTCACCTTGGCGGAGACTGCTTCTTCTGCTCCTCTTGCTCTGCCGCGTGCCGGGCTCGCACCCTCTTGAGAACTTCTTTCTGCTGCTGCGTCGTTAGCACCTTGAAAACCTGGCTGCGCTCCATACGCTGGTACCCCGCGACCATCGCGTCTCGCTGCTCCGCGGCTAACTTTTCGTCTTTCACCACAGCATCCATGCGCACCTTCAAATCCTGATGAATCTGGTCAATTCTTGCTCGCTGCTCATCCGTATATTGCAATCCGGCAAAATCGTCCGTTGGGCGAGTGTCTCTCTTCGGTCGGGCCACCGGTAAAGTCTTGTGCGGAGTCGGTGCCGGAGTGGGTGGACTGCTCTGCGCGCGGGCCAGCCCTGGTACCGCACATAGAAAAAAGAATCCAGCTGCAACCGCCACTCGTTTCGCAAATCGGTTCTTGTTCATAACCGTCCCCTTTCTTGAGCGAAGCGTGTTATTTCATTCGATTATACAGCTTTTTCGGCTGCTGGAATGTCTCTCTTGACACCCGCAATACGCCGCCGCGTTCGAACAGGGCAGTGGGGACGCCTTGTTTCGGCGGAAGGTTGTGCATCAAGAATCTCTCCGGGGCCGTAGCGCGTGTCCGCATGGCCGGAATCCGTCGAACTGTGGACAGATGTCCGAGCTGAAGAACCCCTGCTAAAGGGCCGGGCCAAGAAGTGATGCAAGGGGCTCCAGGTTCGCATAGACAGATGATTGGAAGGGACACAGTTTCAACGTACTTGTGGAAAGTTTGCGCCATCCGTAGTAATCCTAGGAATGCTCAACATCTCGTTTAGAAAAGTCATTTTCAATCGAGGAAAGTGAGTCATGCGAAAGTTCAAGTTTCTGTTAGGAGTTATTCTTGCGACCGCGCTGAGCGTGTCTTACGTTGGCGCGCAGGCAAGCAGGACCGAGGCGAGACGGGCGACGCCCAGCGAAGCGGCGGCGAACAAACCGGAGCCTGCCTCAGTTCACATGGACCCGGAAAAGATCCGTGCGCACGTGAAATTTCTTGCCAGCGATCTGCTGGAGGGACGCGGCACTGGGCAACGTGGGGGGGACATCGCCGCTGAATACATCGCGGCGCAGTTTGCGCTGTACGGATTAAAGCCAGCCGGGGACAAAGGCACTTATTTTCAGGATGTCCCCATGGTGGGGGTGAAGACGCTTGGCGACACGTCGTTCAATTTCGTGTCTGCTGACAGGGGAACGTGGACATTAAAAAATCTCGACGATTACGTGACCAGCAACGAAAGCCAAGAGGAGAATGCGGATATCGACGCGCCGATTGTCTTTGTTGGATACGGGATCAACGCGCCGGAGTACGGTTGGGACGACTACAAGGGCGTTGATCTGAAAGGCAAGGTGGCGCTGCTATTCGTGAACGAGCCGATTTCGGACGACCCAAACTTTTTCAAGGGCAAGGCGCTGACGTATTACGGACGATGGCCCTACAAATTCGAAGAGACGGCCCGGCGAGGGGCGTTGGCCACACTGATCATCCACCGGACGGACTTGGCAAGTTACGGCTGGGACGTGGTCCGGAACTCTTGGGGGCACGAAAAGTCGTATCTGAAGCTGGATGGTTCGCCGAAACTGCGAGCGGCTTCGTGGATTCACGTAGAAGTGGCGAAAAAGCTCGTAGCGGCGGCGGGGCTGGATCTGGACAGGCTCTTTGAACAGGCGCAGTCGCGGGAGTTCAATCCGATCGAATTGCCAGTGCACTTGCAAGCACGCGTGGCGAGTCAGTTGCGGTCGTTCGTTTCGAGGAATGTGCTGGCGGCGCTATTGGGGAGAGATCTGATACTAAGAGAGGAAGCCGTATTGTACACGGCGCATTACGACCACCTGGGTATCGATCCCGACAAGAAACACCACAACATCTACAATGGCGCGGTGGATAACGCGACGGGATGTGGCGTACTGCTGGAATTGGCACGCGCGTGGTCGCAGATGACGCCGTCAGCGCCTCCGCGAACAATTTTGTTTTCGGCCGTGACGGCAGAGGAGCAGGGATTGCTTGGCTCGGAATACTTGGGCACGCATTCCCCAGTCTCCCCTGGGAAGATCTCGTTGGACCTGAACTACGACGCGCTGGCACCGATCGGGGACCCAGAGGAGGTGGAAGTAAGTGGGGCGGAGCGGACGACGTTTTATCCCACGATAGAAGCGCGGGCGAAGGCGCTGGGATTAGCGCTTCGGCCGGATGCGCATCCGGAAGCGGGATATTATTACCGATCGGATCACTTCAGCCTGGCAAGGGTGGGGATCCCGTCGTTTTCAATTGGCGAGGGGTTGAAATTCAAAGGACATGATGAGGCGTGGGGTGAGGCAGAGGAACGGGATTACGTGGAACACCGCTACCATCAGCCGACCGATGAATACCTACCGGGAATGGATTTTACCGGCGATGCGAAGATGGCGATGTTCGGTTATGAGCTCGGAGTTCAGGCGGCTTCGCAGCCCAAATTGATCGGCTGGCAGCCGGGCGATGAGTTCGATGCAATCCGGAAGCGGAGCCAACCGCTGACTCGACCGCCGGCACAGAAGAAGAGAGCCCCGCGCAAGGGTCGCAAATTCTAGTTCGCGGGCGGCTGATATTGGCTTGCAAAGCAAACTTGATTGCCATACAGACTGGATTTTGTCGTAGTGAGGTGCATCCGCGAGTCCAAGCTGGGGACGCGGCTTAGGTCGAGTCGGAGGTCCAGGAACGGCATACCACTCACGACTGGTTACGAACAAGAACATACAACGGACCTTATTCTTATAATAACCCAATCATAAAGCATTTTTGATTTTTGGGGCACCTCGGGGACCTATCGAACTTACCGCGGCGGGAAGGCAAGACAGAGTTTTGCATTTTGGGCTTGACATACACCGGCAGCCTGCATCGTGCTACTGGCATTAATTAATGCCAAACAAATCGAGCGGCAACTCGGAGCGATCAAGAAGCGGTTGGCCGAGCTGGGGCCGATGCACCCGGGGAGTCTCGGAGAGCAGTACAACGTGTGCGGCACATCGGGCTGCCAATGCAAGGGCGCCAAGAAGCCGCGTAAGCACGGGCCGTACTATCAACTGAGCTTTACCTGGCGAGGCGAGAACAGAAGCGGTTCGTCCGGGCGGAGGGTGTAGCCTAGATGCGCCACAAGGTAGAGAACTACAAGCGATTTCGGAAACTGGTAAACCAGTGGGTGGATCTAGCGGTAGAGCTGGAGCGCGCCGAGCGGGCTGGCGCCAAGCCAAGCGATGGGGCGCTGATTGCAATAGGTTGCCGGAAGATCCGGCCGCCTTGGCAGTTGATGGCCAGCCTTTGGCGGAGTGGACTCCAAGGATCGCCAGCTCCAACAGTTGCAGCACCTGGTCGAGCAGTTGCTGCGTTGGCGCGACAAGGCAGAAGCGCGAACGAGTGGATGAAATTCAGGTGTTCCTGTATGCCGTCCGGGATCATCAGACCACACGCCGTCGCTCCAGGGGTCTCGGCAGGCGTCGCCAGCCATAACCTTGGCATTGCGGTCTGGTGGTTTCCGTTTCACCCTCTTCAGGAAGAGAGAGGATTTCCTGTCCCGTGCGGATTGATCCTACAATCTCGGAGAACACGAACAGAAATGTCCCCAATGCGAGGGACAGTGCATCACATCGGCGAAGAGGTCAGCCGGTTCGTTGTTTGTGATCGAGGAAGCCTGTCAGAAATATGCCTGCAGCAAGGGCTACGCGGTGCTCACGGAGCAGAAGCCCATGCGGCCGATCGAGAAGGGTCTGCCGGGACCGGGGTTGCTGGCACACGTGGCCGTCAGCAAGTATGGCCATCATCTGTCGTTACATCGTCAGGAGTGGATGTACCGGCGCCAAGGAGTGGCGTTGTCGCGCAAAACGATGCGCGAGCATCTGGCAGGTCTGAGAACACGCTGAATTGTAACTTGCCACGCCAGACGGACACTGTTGCGATACCCCCGCAG
>Ga0137418_10002002_pt1 | contig 18717 bp, 13 predicted proteins | sample CZODoug3_1_2_16f_FD_122242 | JGI IMG/M metagenome (GOLD analysis project Ga0137418, IMG submission 122242) | Vadose zone soil fungal communities from Angelo Coast Range Reserve, California, USA - CZODoug3_1_2_16fungal (Hybrid Assembly) | ecosystem: Environmental > Terrestrial > Soil > Vadose... | reverse complement strand
CAAGCGCTTTCGAAGGCGGCGGGGATGCACCGTTTTGTCTGGAATTTGCGCTACGCCGATCCGCGGGCCATGCACCCACAGTCTCCTTACAATTATCCGATCGCCGCGATCGTGGGCTCTACGCCGCTGCCGCCGCAGGGTCCCCTGGTGCTTCCGGGGAGGTACGAAGTGCGGCTGAAAGCGGGAGGCCAAGTTCTTCGGCAGGCCCTGGAAGTGAAGATGGACCCGCGGGTGCCGGCGGCGCGCAACGAGTTGGACAGTTCGCTGGAGCTGCAACTGAGAATATCCGCGCTGCTCGGGAAAAACTTCGATGGCTACCAACAGGCGAAGCAGTTGCGCGCGCGTTTGGCTGAGTTGATGAAACGTCCCAAGGAAGATCCCATAGCCGTAGCGGCCAGTACGCTGGACGCAAAAGTCGCGTCGCTTCAAGGCGAGGCCACTCCGATTTTGGAGGCTCTCAAAACCACCACCTTTATGGCGGTGAATGATACGTTGACGGCGCTGATGGCGTTGGTGGACGGGGCGGACTTTGCGCCGTCGGAAGAATCGTTCGCGGCATACCGGAGGATTTGCAAGGGTTCGAACGAAGCGCTTGCGGCCTGGCAAGAATTGAAGAACAAAGACGCGGCCGCGTTGAGCACATTGCTTGGCAGGAGCAATCTCACGGCGTTGCCTAACGCTCCCAATTTAGCAGACGATGAGGCCTGCGGAAATTGAGATTGAGGTGTGACTATGCGGCGGCGAATTGCGCTTTTCGGATTGACACTTATGATGACTGGTTTAATGAGCGCGACGCCGGCGTCTGCACAAAACACTCCGCAGCGCCTGCGCCCAGACGAATATGACAGCGTTGCGCTCATATACAATTCTGAGCTTTCGGCTCTGGGAGACAGAGCGCTTTTTCCGATATGCATTGAGATGCCCTCCGGCGTGCCGACTAAGTCCCTCATTCAATACTTGCACAGAGGCGGATTCGAAATCAGCGACGAAGTCATGTGTGAGCCTGCGATGGCTCCAGGCGGCCAACATCACCCGAAGGACTATCCTCACGGACTCCGCATCTTTATTGATAAGCTTAAGCGCGATTCTGAAGGACTAGTTAGTATGCACGTAGTCAGCGACGACCTGACTGTCCGGCCAGGTGAGCACTTGGCTCGCACACTTAGACGAGGAACCTATCATTTTAAGCAGGATGAATCGCGGAAATGGCAGATCACGGGATACACAAAGGAATACGACTCGAAAGACGAGAAAGGGCAGGATAACTGCGAGTGCGCTCAGGCCTCAACCGTAGCCAAATGACGCGAAGCTGACTTGGGAGCGGCGGCACTGTCGCAGACTAGTCTGATCCGTGAGCTTGCTGAAGTTGCGACAGATCGGCGAGGACTTCGGCGCTGTGCTTTTCGGCGTTCACGTTGAGATAGGTTTTGCGGACGACGCCCGAGGGATCAATGAGGAAAGTGTGACGGGCGGAAAGTTTGGCGACGCCAAGATTCACGAGCGAATCGTAGGATGAAGAGACTTCGTGCTTTGTATCGGCGAGCAGCTTGAAGCTCAGGCCTTCCTTGGCGCAAAACTTTTGGTGGGTGGCCTCGTCCTGCACGCTTACGCCGAGGATGATCGCGTTTTTCTCTTCATACTGCCGGAGATCGCGCTGAAAATTGTGCGCTTCCCTGGTGCAGCCGCTCGTGAAATCCTTGGGGTAGAAATAGAGCACGACCCATTTGCCACGGAGATCGTGGAGGCTGAGAGGTTTGCCGTCCTGCGAATTCAAAGTGAAGTCCGGGGCCGAAGTCCTAGAGGCAGGCGCTTTCTTCCCGGTGCTCATCGCGCGAACGACGGCGAATCCGAGAAGCAGAACGATCACAACTACGAAGATCCAAATCATTTTCATCTCGCGCACTCAACGGTGGTTCTGAAGCGCATGCCTTGCATTTGTTGTTATTCCTTTTGGCTGAACAGACCAAAGCCCAAACGAAGCTGAATCGTGTTGATGCCGGGATTCGGCGTTGCAAGGCCGGCGTTCGAAATATGCATGTAGCGGACTTCCGCGCTGATGTTGTGTTTGCTGCGCAGAAAGTGAAGGCCCAAAGCGCCGCCGGACGTGAAATTGACGTGCGATGTCCCTTCGGGGACTTTGGTATTGGTAAAGAGAGTGCCGCCACCGATCTCGAAGTAGGGAACGACACTGGTGTGCGTGTCCAGAGCCCACTTGAAAGCGAACGGATTTATTCCAACGCCATAGGCGGTGTTCGTTTTCTGAGTTACGAGAAAGACCGGGACGGCGTCGACCGCATATTCCAAGCGGCCGCGCAGGAAGCCAGGTCCGTGCGGCGCGGTGAGGATCCAGCCGTAACGAAAGCCTGCGTTCCACACGCCGTCGCCGGACTGGCTGCCGCTCAGTCCGTGGCCCCCGCCGGTCCACACCTGCCATTCGTGTCCACCCTCGACAGGGCCGGCTTGGCCGCGAACCGCCGGGACATTCAGGAATACGGCAAAGACGAGAACCATGAAGATTCTTCGCACCGCAGCGTCTCCTTCGGGTTCTTTGATTCCAGCGACCGGCGTCCTGGTGCAGAGAAGATATAGAAAAATTGTTCGAAAGGCGACCCTCTTCTTCGCATTGACTCCCGCTATTAGTTCACTTGAGATACGTGCGGACAATCTGGATGACGTCGTCGGCGGCTTCTTCCGAGGATTTCGAATTGTGAGGCATGTGGTTGCGGATATGGTCTTCCATGAGTTCGGCCATTAGGCTGTTGATAGCGCCGCGAGCGGCGGAGAGGCGCTGAAGGACATTCGCGCAGGGCTCATCCTCATTCAGGGCACGCAGGATACTTTCGAGCTGCCCAATGACTTTCTTGGTGCGGTTGACGACGTCCAATTTTTCGCGCGAAGTGTGCGACATTTTTGTTGCCTACCTAGTGGGGGTATGGTATCAACGCTCAAGCCCTTTGACAAGGGCTTGCTGAACAGTAGAACACAGGGGTAGAGAGGTTCAAGGGGCGCCTCCCCAGGCAGCGTTCATCACGCATTCATCAGCGGCGGCTTAGCCTGCAATGATTCAGCGGTGAGTTTCATCCCAAGGCGGAAGAGAGTCCGGACTCAGAAATGCGGCGTTTGACCTTCCAAATTGTTCCGATTTGTGCGTTGCTCGGGGTCTTCTCGATGGAGGCTGGAGCACTACGGGCACAAGATTCGCCGCAGGCTCAGGATGAAACGACTCCGGCCACGGATTCGGCAGCGGATGCCGATCAGGTCCCGGCGATGTTCCCGCATCCGGAAACGGATCGTTGGTGGATTTCGGGGCAGGCGAATTTCATCTCGCAATGGCATCCGGAATTTCACTCACCCTATCAAGGACCGCGGAGCTTGCCTCCGCAGGCGCAAGATGCGACATCGCGCGTCCTCACGCTGTTCACGGGCGTTCGGTTGACAGATAGGGCGGAATTACTCTGCGACGTCCAGGAAACCGGTGGACACGGAATCGGCGAGGCGGTAGGCCTGGCGGGTGTCACGAATTTAGACATTGTACGAAATCCCGACCTGAGCAAAGCGCCTTACATCGCTCGACTCATGTGGCACCAAATCATTCCTCTCGGCGGCCGCAAAATCGCCAACTATCGTATGCCGTTCTCGCTTTTTCCCTCGCTTCCGGAACGCAGGCTGGAAATCCGCTTCGGAAAGTTCAGTATGGTGGACTTTTTCGACAACAATACCTATGGCACGGACACCAGTTTCCAGTTCATGAACTGGACCGTAGATAACAACGGGGCATACGACTATGCGGCGGACACGCGAGGATTCACGTTCGCGGCAATGCTGGAATATCACGAGCGCAGCTGGACGGTGCGATTTGCGGAAGGACTGATGCCGAAGGTCGCCAACGGCATTCACCTGGATGCGAATATGAAGCGAGCGCGCGCCGAGAATGTTGAATTTGAGCTGCACGGAACAGTAATTCGACATCGGGAAGGGATTATCAGATTCCTGAGTTTTGTGAATCACGCCAACATGGGGAGCTACCGCGAGGCAGTCGGCCAATTTCTTGCTGGACTGACCGCCAAGCCCGATATCACCGCGCATCCGCTCCGTACGGCGATCAAGTATGGATTTGGGGCGAATTTTGAACAGCCACTTAATGATTGGATGGGCGTGTTTGGCCGTTGGGGATGGGACGAGGGCCGGCATGAATCGTTCGCCTACACCGAAGTGGATGAGACGGCAGAAATTGGAATTGGCGGCAGTGGCAAGCGGTGGCGCAGGAAATTTGACCGCGCGGGTTTGGTATTCGTTACAAATGGCATCTCGCGGGATCACCAGGAATACCTTGCGCTCGGTGGCCAAGGCTTTCTTCTGGGCGATGGCCGTCTCAATTACGGGCGCGAGAATATTATCGAGACCTATTACACGCTGCACATGTGGCGCGGGATTTATCCGTCGTTCGGACTGCAACACATTAACAATCCAGGGTACAACCGGGACCGGGGACCAGTCATCGTGCTGGCGCTTCGCCTTCATGTGGAGCTATAGGCCCGGCAATCCGAAACTGCTTGGCAGCAAGGCAAAAGTCTGCTAACTAAGTGCTGCAGATTTCGTCGGAGTAACCAAAGGTTTTCCGGTTCCGTCCCTTCCGTTTGGGGTGTTGTCACATACCGTTGGGTTGGGGGAGTTCATGAAAGCAGACTTGCGGTGGAGTCCGTTTAAGGAGTTCGCCAGGACCTTCCGTTTTTTTCTACCGGTCTTGGCGGTTGCGGCATTCTTTTCAGTTGCCGTGAGCGCGCAAACCGTTGACGAGATTATTGCCAAGAATATTCAAGCGAAAGGCGGAGCTGAGAAGCTCAAATCCGTGCGCAGCATCCGCACCACGGCAAAGTTCAGCCAGGGATCCTTCCGGGCGGAATTTCGCCAGGAAAACAAGCGCGCGGACAAGGTTCGGGAAGAATTCATCATCCAAGGCCTGGCACAGGTGCAAGCCTACGACGGCAAGACCGGCTGGCAGATTTCGCCTTTTGGCGGGCGCAAAGATCCGGAGTTGCTTTCGCAAGACGATTTGAAAAGCCTGGTGGTCGACTCCGATATCGACGGGCCGCTGGTGGATTACAAAGAGAAGGGGCATAAAGCCGAACTGGTGGGACACGATTCGATGGAAGGAACAGACTGCTTCAAAGTGAAGCTGAGCATGAAGAACGGGGACGTGCGCTACTACTATCTCGATGCGGATTCGTACCTCGAGCTAAAACTGGAGATTCAAACCACGATTCGCGGCGCGCTGCAGGAGTCCGAGTTGTATTACGGCGACTACGAGCAGGTGAACGGAATTTATTATCCGTTCGCCGTTGAGCAGGCGCAAAAAGGCAGCTCTTCGCGGTCGCAGTTCTCCGTCGAAAAAATCGAGCAAAACATACCACTGGAAGATGCGCACTTCTCGATGCCCGCGTCCAAGCCGGAGATGAAAGCGCCACCGGCAGGGAAGTGATCTTTAAAGCGAGGACGGGCTAAGTGCCTGCTCCCGAAGCTGCATGAATGGAATTATGCCCAAGGGCTATTGCTTCTACTCTATTGCCGAGGAATCCGCCGATATGCGCAAGACAATCAGCTGCTTTGCTGCCGTGGTGATGGTGATTCTCGCGACGTTAATTTTTGCTGGGCCTGCGCCCGCGCAAGAGGCGAAATTCGATTCGGATACGATCTCCGGCCTCGGCGCCCGGAACATCGGCTCCGCCGCCATGAGCGGGCGCGTGGCGGCGGTCGCGGCCGTCAAAGAAGACGGCCGTCTTACTGTTTATGTTGGAGCGGCCAGTGGTGGAGTGTGGAAATCCTCGAATGGCGGCACAACGTTTAAGCCCGTTTTCGACAAGGAGGCTGCGCAATCGATTGGCGCCGTCGCCATCGATCCGCAAGCGCCGAAAACGATCTGGGCCGGCACGGGTGAAGCGTGGACGCGCAACAGTGTGTCCATCGGCAACGGCATCTATAAGTCGACGGACGGCGGCGACAGTTGGACCAACATGGGGCTGGCGAATTCCGAGCGCATCGCGAAAATCATGATCGATCCGAAGAACAGCAACACGGTGTACGTGTGCGTGCCGGGAAAACTCTGGAGCGACAGCGAGGATCGCGGGGTTTACAAGACCACGGACGGCGGTAAGAGTTGGAATAAAATTCTCAAGGGCGCGAATCTCTCGACGGGCTGCTCGATGATTTCCATGAGCTCGCAAGATCCGAAAGTTCTTTTCGCGGGCATGTGGGACTTCCGGCGAAAGGGCTGGACTTTCCGTTCGGGTGGCGAGAATGCCACCGCGCCGAGCGGCAGCAGCTTTTTCCAGACCGCGGATGGCGGAGCCACCTGGAAAGAATTGGATGACAAGAGCGCCAAAGGGCTCCCGGCGAAACCGTGGGGGCGCATCGCCGTCACAATCGCGCCATCAAAACCAAATGTTGTGTACGCGATGATTGAGTCGACGCGCAGCGCGCTTTTCCGGTCGGATGATGGCGGCAAGACGTGGGAAGAGCGGGACCGCAGCAATTGGATGGTGTGGCGGCCTTTTTATTTCGCGAACCTGATCGTCGATCCGAAAAACGAGAGCAAAGTCTACAAGCCGGACCTTACGTTGATCATGAGCGAGGATGGCGGCAGGAGCTTCAGCGGAATCGGAAACGGCGCGCACGGGGATTTCCACGATGTGTGGGTGAATCCTGACAATACCGATCATGTCATCGCCGGCGACGACGGAGGCGTTTGGTATTCCTACGACGGCGGCAATACCTGGTGGAAGGGCAATAATCTTCCCATCTCGCAGTTCTATCACGTGAGCGCGGACAATGCCGATCCTTATCACGTTTTCGGCGGGCTGCAGGACAACAGTGTGTGGATTGGCGACTCGCAATATCCGGGCGGGATCACCAACGGGCGCTGGGAAAATATTTTTGGAGGAGATGGTTTCTGGGTATTTCCCGATCCGGCCGATGCGAATTACGTTTACGCCGAATCGCAGGGCGGCTTTATTGGGAGAGTCAATCGGTTCACGCTGGAGGGCCAGTTTATTAAACCGGAGCCAAACTACGGAGAGGGGAAGCTGCGCTTCAACTGGAACACGCCGATCCACATGAGCCCTAATGAGAAGGGCACGATTTATGTCGGAGCGCAATTCCTTTTCCGTTCCCGCGACCACGGACAATCTTGGGACCGCATTTCGCCGGACCTCACCACGAATGACCCGGAGAAGCAGAAGCAGGAAGAATCGGGCGGCGTGACCGTCGACAATTCGTATGCCGAGATGCACACAACGATTTACTCCATCAGCGAATCGCCGCGGGACGGGAAGACAATCTGGGCGGGCACTGATGACGGAAATCTCCAGGTGACGCGCGACGGCGCGAAAACGTGGACGAACGTCGTTGGCAATGTTCCGAATCTTGCGAAAGCTTCGTGGGTTTCGTGGGTGGAAGCCAGCCTGTACGACGCAGGTACGGCTTATGCAGCGTTCGATCGCCACACGTTTGGGGACACGGATCCGCACGTTTTCAAGACGACGGACTACGGGAAGACTTGGACGCCGATCGTCGCAGCGGACAGCGGGGTGCGCGGCTATGCGCATGTCATCAAAGAGGACACGGTGTTGCCCAGCCTGCTCTTCCTGGGCACGGAATATGGTCTCTGGATTTCGCCGGATGGCGGAAAACATTGGGCGCAATACAAAGGCCACCAATTTCCGATGGCGCCTGTGCGGGACATCGTGGTGCACCCGCGCGAGTCAGACCTGGTCATCGCCACGCATGGCCGCGGCATCTGGATCGTGGACGACATTACGCCGCTGCGGAAGCTGACTCCCGCAGTGATGGCGCAAGAAGCGGTATTCCTGCAGGCCAAGCCTTCGCAGCAGCGGCTGCCTGCGAACGGCGGCTGGGTGGAAGGAAGTGCGGTGTTCACCGGACCCAATCCTCCGGACGCGGCTTTGATTACGTACTACCAGAGCAAGCGCCACATTTTTGGAAAAATGAAGGTGGAAATTTTCGATTCACAGGGGAAGCTCGTGGACACGCTCCCTCCGAACAGCCGCCGCGGCATCAGCCGCGTGGAATGGCCGATGCGGCTCAAGGCGCCGCACGTTCCGCCCGCCGCTACGGCTGCGTTTGAAGCAGCTCAGGGGCCCAGAGTGATGCCCGGCACTTACACGGTCAAAATGACACGCGGCAAGGAAACTTACAGCACGCAGCTTGTCCTGGAACTCGATCCGCGAGCAAAGTTCACGTTGGAAGACCGCAAAATGGAATTCGATGCGGCGATGCGCCTCCATCGTCTGCTCGGAGAGATGAGCTTCGATGTCGACCGCATCAACGGTGTGCACGACGCGCTCATGGAACGCGGCGCAAGGCTGAAGGGAGACGCGGCCCTCGGAAAGAAGCTCCAGGAACTCGCCGGCAAAGTGGAGGCCATGCGCAAGAAGATCGTGGCCACGACGGAGGGAGGCGCCATCACCGGTGAGGAACGCATCCGCGAGAAGACAACGCAGCTCTACGGAGCGATTTTGAACTATGAAGGGCGCCCCGGCGACTATCAGTTGGCGCGCATCGATTCGCTGAAGAAAGAGCTGGAAGACGTTGCTGCTGAATTCGATGCCTTTGTTGCGAAGGAACTTCCCGCGGTGAACAAAACACTTTCGCAGAAAAAGCTGGTACCAATTCAGCTCATCGATCGCAAAGCCTGGGATGCTGCCGAGAGCGGTTCCGGAACCGGCGCTCCTGGGACTGGCAGGTTTTTGCGCGAGCGCGATTAACTTCCGCACGGCCTGGATCGCAACATTTCCCGGGCAAAGAAACGGCCTGCGCCAAAATTAATTGTTGCAGGTAAGGATGCGCGGTTAGTCGGCCTTTCCGATGAGTTGGCGAGCGTAGGTTGGCGCTTTGCCGGCATCTTCATGCTTGAAATACACGTACACGTCCACGCCCTGGACGAGCCAGGCGTCAAAGCGTTTCCTCCAAGCCGTGATTTGCTTCGGAGTGTAATTTTCGAGGCGCAGTCGCGCATAAGTGAAGCCGGCAGTGAGCACGTCAGGCGGTGTTTGCTTGTCGGTCTCGGACAGGCAGAGCGCCGTCTTATGCTGGCGAAGAACAGCGTACGTTTCGTCGGTGTACCAGGATGGATGACGCACTTCAAATGCGAAATGGAACGCAGGCGGACGAAGAGCAAGGAAGTCTTCCAGCAGGGGGCGGTCGAACTTGAACGTGGGAGGCAACTGGACGAGCACCGGGCCAAGGTGGTCGCCGTCATTCAGTACACTGGCGACTTCCAGGAAACGTTTTAGAGTGCTCTCGCAGTTGCGAAGCCTTTGAATGTGGGTGATTTGCTGGTTGGCCTTCAAGGCGAAGCGAAAGCCTGCTGGAACAGTTTTCGCCCACTGCAGGAGCACGTTCTCGGTCGGCATGCGATAGAAACTGTGATTGATTTCGACCGTCGAGAACTGTGTGGCGTAGAAGGATAGCATTTCGCGGTCCGGAAGTTTCTCGGGGTAAAAACTCCCCTTCCACTGTTTATAAGAGTATCCAGAAGTCCCAACAAGAAGCCGGCCAGCGCTAGGAATGGGTGCACCTCCGTGCCTTGGCATTTAATCACAGCCATTGTGCTCGGGAAAGCAAAGGCACGCGCTTTGCGATCAAGGCGACTTTTTCGATCTGGGCGGCATACGTTCGCTGAGAAGTTCGATGGCTTGCTCTAATCTCTGGCGCCGCTTCCAGAAATCGCCCCAGAGATCGCCCTTCTCCTTTAGGCGTGCAAAGACCGTCTTTATGTTTAACGCTTCGGGGCGCAAGCTGGGACGCAATTCACGTGGCAATAGGGGAGCGGAAACTGGCGCTTGAGGGAAGGCCCGCACGGAATACGCGGCAGCCAGCGGACGCCCGTGAGCATTTTGCTGCACGTCGATCAGCACGCGGCCTGCCGGGCGCTTGGCAACAATGCGCTCGTTGGTGACCAGATTCGGGTGCTCAGCAGTCACCGTTCGCGCGATGATTTCGCCAAAGGTACGCAACTGCTCGTACGTGTAGACGGGTTCGACGGGTATATAGATGTGGATTCCCGTGGCGCCCGAAGTCTTCAAGAAGTTCGCCAGCTGCAATTCTTCCAACTTTTCATGGAGTGCCCGAGCGACAGTCACGACGACAGAAAATTCCGTGCCATCCGAGGGATCTAAATCAAAAAAGAAATAGTCGGGACGATCGACATCATCATAACGATTGGACCACGGGTTGTGGTCGATGCAACCCAGGCCCGTCAGGAAAAGCAAGGACGCGCGGTCGTTGGCCGTCGCATATTGAATTACTTCACCGCGATGTTCGGAATCCACCGGAACCGTCTTGAACCAGTCCGGCACTCCTTCGCGCAGATCTTTCTGAAAAAAAGCCTGGCCCTTGATTCCGTCGGGATAACGGCGCAAGACCAAAGCCCGATCGCGCAGGAACGGCAAGATGAAGTCGGCCATGCGGTAGTAGTAGGCCAGGAGGTTCCGCTTGGTATGGCCGGACTCGGGAAAATAGACTTTGTTCAAATTGCTCAGCCGCAGCCGCTTGCCATCCAGTTCGATGGTCACGGTTTCGGCGCGCCCCTTGAATAACTCGGCTTCGATCTGGGCTTTTGTGTTGAGCACGCGGCCGACAACCTCGGGCGCGCGAACCACGGCTGGGGCGGCGGGTGCTGCAGTCGCAACCTCGTTTTCCCATTGGCAATCCGTGGGACGCGCATCCTCGCGAAGCGCGAGGAAAACAGGGTGGCGCAAGGAGTGTTCTTGCGTCCATCCACTGAACTTCACGCGTGCGACCAGAGCGGGAGAGACCCAGGCTGGCTTTTCGTTGGTTTCGGGCACGGTGTCAAACGGGCAAGCGGGAGCTGCCAGCTCCTTCAACCTGCTGCTTAATTCCTTCAGCTTATTCGCGTCAAATCCGCTGCCAACGTGCCCGATGAATCGAAGGCTCTTGCCTTGGTATAAGCCCAGTAGCAGTGAGCCAAAGGGAAGAGCGGAGGTGCGAGCTTCCGTCCAGCCACCGACGACCGCGTCCACTGTCTTGGTAATCTTCAGCTTCACCCAGTACGGGCTTCGATCAGAAACGTAGAGGCTATCGGCTCGCTTCGCGACTATTCCTTCCAGGCCTTTCTGCCCGGCCAACTCGAAGAGTTCTTTCCCGTGTTCCAACTGATGATCGGCGTAATGAAACCGCTCGGACGTGTAAAGCAACCGGTGCAGGAGTTGCTTGCGCTCGAGGAGCGGGGCTTGGCGAAGGTCGTATCCGTCGCAGTAGAGGAGATCGAAGGCAAAGTAAACGGCAGGTATCTGCGCGGCCAAGTTTTCGCTGGGCGCGCGCACGTGCATGCGTTCTTGCAAGCGTTCGAAGTCGCCGCGACCTTGGGCGTCCAGGGCGACGATTTCTCCGTCAAGAATTGCCTGGCGGGCGGCTAGCGCATCGGGGAGAGAGGCCAGCTCGGGATAGCGTTTGGTGATTTCAATGCTGTTACGAGAGCGCAGCGTCATAGCGCCATTTTCAATTCGCGCCAGTGCGCGCACACCGTCCCACTTGATCTCAAACAGCCAGTTGGGATCGGAAAAGGGGCGGTCGGTAAGCGTCGCCAGCATCGGTTCCACGCGAGCTGGCATGGCGGTCTTGCGTGCGCCTTGTAACTCCTCGGGGCGAATGGGGATTGGCTGGCGTTTCGGAGGCAGCTCTTCCTTAATCTCTTCGATCGTGCGGCCCGTAAGGGCCGACCCATCATGTTCATCGATATTCCACGCGGAATCTTCGGCCGCGTCTTTGTGCTTGATCATCAACCATTCGTTGCCTTTTTCGCTCTGTTTCAGTTTCACCAAAACAAAGCTTCCCCGCAATTTCTCACCGCTTAAGCTGAACTTGATTTCTCCCTTTTCCAATTGCTTCAGCGCGTCGAGATTGCCCTCCAGATGAAAAGTTCCGCGGTCCCATATCATTACCGTTCCTGCGCCATAATTGCCTTCTGGAATTTTCCCTTCGAAGTTGGCGTAGTCCAGCGGATGATCTTCCGTTTGCACGGCCAGCCGTTTGTCGGCGTGGCTCTGCGAAGGACCCTTGGGCACGGCCCACGACTTCAGCGTCCCATCGATCGCCAGCCGGAAATCGTAGTGCAGCCGCGTTGCCCGGTGCTTCTGAACCACGAACGTGTCGCCATGCTCGGCCCCGGGACGGACTTCCAACTGTGGCAGTTTCGGCTTTGGCAGGCGTGTACGTTTGGCGGCCGGGGAGGGCTTGTCTTGGACTTTACCGCCGACAGGTTCGGGTGCGCCGGACGGCTCCGGCGTCCGGTCGAAGCGGCGCTTTCGCTGGTATTCTTCGAGCTTGGCCATAAAAGCATTCTATCTCAGACTTTTCACGGTCCCAGGGCCCTCTCCCTGCCGTGCAAACTAACATCAAGCTGACTAATAAACCACCTGCCAAGGATTCGTCTTGATTCCTGCCGGGGTGGGCGGCTAATCTTAAAAAGCTCGTGCACAGTCCCAGCCTGTTGTCGAAGGAGCGTCTACATGGCCACGACCGTTTGGAAAGGCCACCTTACCTTTGGGTTGATTTCCATTCCCATGCGAATGTCCGCTGCCGCGCGCGGCGAGCGCATCAGTTTCAACCAGCTCCACAATGTGTGTCATTCGCGGCTCAAGCAGCCCTTGTTTTGCCCTGTTTGCAACCGTAACGTGGAGCGCTCCGAAATCGTGAAGGGTCACGAATATGAAAAGGATCAGTACGTCCTGTTCAGCGAGGAGGAGCTCGACAAGATCGAGCCTCCCTCGGCAAAGGTCATGGAAATCCTGGAGTTCGTGAGGCTGGACGACATGGACCCGCTCTATTTTGACTCCTCTTATTATGTTGCGCCGGAGGACGCCGGCGTGAAGGCCTACAAGCTGCTGATGAGCGCCATGCAAGAGTCCGGCTATGGTGCCATCGCCAAGCTCACCATGCATCAGCGAGAACACATCGTGATTCTTCGGCCGGGTAGCCGCGGAATGACGCTGCACACCATGTTCTATTCGAATGAGATTCGCGCGGCGGAATCCGTTCCGACAGACAAGGTGGAATTGAAGGAACAGGAAAAGAAGCTCGCTCAACAACTCATTGAAAGCCTTGCAGCTCCTTTCGAGCCGCAGAAATACCGGGATGAGTTCCAAGAAAATGTGAAGGCGATGATTGCCGCGAAGCTCAAGGGCCAGGAAGTGACCGAAGTGGCACAGCCGCATATGGCTCCGGTGATTGATCTCATGGAAGCCCTCAAGAAGAGCCTCGCGGAAAAACAGGCTCCGCCTGTTGCTGCGGCGGGACCGGTGCCGGTGGGAAAAAAGCCTCCGGCGCGAGCGGTGGAAGCCATTGCAACGGTGCAGAAAAAGGGAAAGAAGGTCGCCGGTTAAGTTTCCCGGCCATACGATTTGATGGGCCCGACGGACAGATTCAGCCCCGACGAAGTCCAGCGCATTTTGGGCCTCACGGAAAAGCAGCTGGACTACTGGGAACGGTTGCGCCTCGTTTCTCCTCGAAAAGAAAAAGGGATTCGCTACTACGACTTCCGCGACCTGATCGGTCTGCGCACGGTGAAGCAGTTGGTCGAAAACGGCGTGCCGGCAAACCGCCTGCGGCGGGCGCTTGTCGCGCTGCGCGAAAAGCTTGCGCACGCGGACGCTCCGCTTGCAGAACTGCGAGTACTCTCTGACGGCGGAACAGTGATCGTCGAACGCGGCGGCACGCGGCTGGAGCCGCTGTCCGGTCAGTTCGTGCTTAACTTCGAGATGCGCGAATTGAACGAAACGGTGCGCGTAATGACAGGGCGCAGCGCGGACGAATGGCTGGCCACGGCGCTTGAGTACGAGGCCGAAGGGAAAAACAGGGCACAAGCGATCGATGCCTATGAGAGGGCGTTTTGCGTGGACCCGGCGCGGCCCGACGCGCTGATCAATTGCGGCACGCTTTACTACGAAGACGGAAACCTGGAGAAAGCTTCGGAATATTTCCGCCAGGCGCTGGTGCTCGACCCAGAAAATGCACTGGCGCATTTTAATCTGGGCAGCGTGCTGGATGAAACCGGACATGTGGACGCGGCGCGCCAACACTTGCGGCAAGCGGTCCGGCTGAATCCCATCTATCCGGACGCGCATTACAACCTCGCATTCGTCTGCGAAAAACTGAAGGCGTATGCCGAAGCGAAGCAGCACTGGCAGGCGTATGTGAGATTGGACCCCACGGGTCCCTGGGCGAGTTATGCGCGTCAGCGCTGCACTACTTCCAAGGCCACAAAGTTGGCTGGAACGACATAAGAACGAATTCCGGTTGCAACGAGCGGTACAAAAACCGAGTCTCCGTCGTCAAAGGGAAGAGCAAAGGGTTTACCCAAATCTCGTCGAGGTCTCAGGAATGTGCAGGAATATCAAAACACTTTTCAACTTTGATCCACCCGTCACCCCCGAAGAAATTCAAAACGCCTCTCTCCAGTTCGTGAGAAAAATCAGCGGCTTCAACAAGCCGTCAAAGGCAAATGAAGCCGCATTCCTGGCCGCTGTCGACGAAATAGCTGCCGTTTCAAGCCGCTTCATCCATTCGCTTGAAACCAACGCGCCACCAAGGAATCGGGAAGAAGAAGCGACCAAAGCGAAGGCTCGCACCGCGGCCAGGTTCGGCGATTGAGTCTGTCGAGTGCCTAGCCTTACCATCCCACATTTCTCACGACCTCTGCCTATCACTTGAATGTGACGATCTCCATTGCATAGTTCTGTGCCGTGCTGGCGGTGACGGATGCCTGATACGATCCGGTGGCCGAGACGACGCGATCGAGCAAGCACACCGTCGCTCCGGTCGAATCATTCGTTTGACTCTCAATCGTCCAGCCGCTGGCAGGACCCGAACACCTAGGATTCGAGGCTTCGGTAGCAGCCCAGGCGAACAGATACTCATTGGCTGCCGTGGTCGTGACTGCGGCGGACGACCACGCCGTGGTGGCCGTGAGTGATTCGTGGAAGCCGGATCGATCCAGCGGCGCGGAGGGATTGAGCCCCGCCACCTCAGCCACGGCTACCAACAGATAAGTGCTGCCACCGCTGAAGTTCAAAGTCAGTGCGGTGGTGCCCCCGGTCGTCGACCTGGCGTAATAGAAGTTGGTGTACGTCGCGCTGGCGGAGACGCTGTGAAAGATCGAAGTCGCAAGACCGCGCGTGAAGGCGTCTCCGGAACCGTCGGTCACACTGCTGATGTCCAGCGGCCAGAAGCTCATTCCCACGATCAAGGTGTGCCCGGCGGCGGTGGCCTGGGGCAGGGTCAGTGTGACCGTTCCGCCGGAAGTAGGCTCCCGGCTGAAGGTGGCTTTCTGGATCAGCGAAATGGCGGGTGGAACGGTCACGGAGAAACCATTGGGCAGCGTGCTGCTTTGGTTGTCGGGATTGGTGACGGTGACGTTGCGTGTGCCCACCGTGGCTGTGGAGCTGATGGTGATGTTGGCGGTGAGCTGAGTGGCAGAGTTGAAGGTGCAGGAGTTCACCGTGATGCCTGCACCAAAGTTGCAAGTGGCCCCGCTCTGGAAACTGCTCCCGGCGACGATGACGCCCGGCAAATTCTGCCCCTGAGCGCCGGAATTGGGATTGACAGAGTTCACCGTGGGCGGTGGAGGCGGACCACTCGTGGTTACCGTGAACCCGTTCGGCAATGTGCCGCTTTGGGTGTCGGGATTGGTGACGGTGACGTTGCGTGTGCCCACCGTGGCTGTAGAACTGATGGTGACGTTGGCAGTGAGTTGAGTGCCGGAGTTGAAGCTGCACGAGTTCACCGTGATACCTGCACCAAAGCTGCATGTCGCCCCGCTCTGGAAGTTGCTGCCGGTGATGATGACGCTGGGCAAACTCTGCCCTTGAGTTCCGGAACTAGGATTAACCGAGTTCACCGTGGGCGGCGGCGCTGGCGTGCCCACCGTAATAGTAATGCCTGGTCCCGGAACCTCCAGATTGCCGCTGTCATCAACCGCCCGACTCCGGATGCTGACCGTCGCGTTGTTATTAAACGTGGTGGTATAACTCCAGTTTTCCCTGCCCACTGCGGGGTGCCACGTTGCTCCCCCATCCACAGAAATCTCGACAGCTCCAACCACACCACCGCCGGAGTCCACTGCGGTACCGGAAATCGTTACCGAAGAGCCCGGAGCAACTGAGCTTCCCGACGCAGGCGAAGTGATCGTCGATATCGGTGGAGTGGTGTCCGTTGAAGCAAGCGCGGGTACCAGGCCCAGGGCGGTCTGCAGCGTCGCAGGCTGAACTCCCATGTCTGCAAGAATATTCACGGTGGCCTGTTGCATGTTGACATCGGTTGGCGTGCCGGAAAGATCGTGGGTGGCGTCGAGTCCCCAGGACCATTGAATCGTGCCGGCCCCGAAAACCAAGGCTCCACTCGGAGCCCGATACATAGTCAAGTGGTGCGTGGCGGTGCCACTCGGAAGGGAGTAGGTACCTGGCGGGGGCGAGGGATCGAAGGTGAGATAGTTCGAGACTGACTCCGTGGTGGTCGAGAGTCGTATGAGACCTGCTGGCCTGAATCCATTGTCAGCGTCCTCATCCCACTCATAGCCAAGCACTCCGGTAGGCAGCGTGCCGACCTGGCCCGGCCCGAGCGTCGCCATGCTGGTGTTCCGCCAGAACCGCATTTTGCCGTCGGCCTGAGGCACGTAGATCGGGTAGCTTGGAGGGTTTGGAGGTGCGCTCACTCCGGTTTTCGTGCCGGTCAATGCGTTTTCCGGGCGGCCCCCGTCAGCGGGTGGGCTGAAACGCCTGTCCTGCCAAATGCCAGTCCAAGTAGGGGGATCTTGGGGATCGATTACTGCATTGGCAAAAGTCTCTTTGTAGCAAACGAGCGTTCGGTAAGGAGTATTTGTGCCGTCAATGCTTGGTTCCCAGCGAGTCTTGAAGAAGACTTCGTTGCCGCTAAAGAATGCCAGATTCACACCAGCTGCCCGGGCGGCTTCAACGTTGGCGCGCTGCCCGCCCGACCAGTATTCGTCATGCGCGACCGACATGAAGATCTTGTGTTGAGTGATCAGCGCGCCGTTGCGGTCCGTATCTACGCCACTGAAATAACTGAGGTCGTAGCCGTTCGCCTCGAGCCAGCGAATCATGGGAGTTTCAGAGGTGAAAAGCCACGTGTTCCCATTGGATACGGTGAACGGCCGGTTGTAACTGACTTTGTAGTGCACATTTCCCGTATACAGATTGCTCCCACCGTAGTCGTTGTAGGCGTGCCAGGTTTGGTCGGACGTCTGCACCAAGATGTCGGAATGGCTGGAATCATTACGGACGACAAAAATCGAGGGGCTCGCCTCCCCGGTGTCCAGCCGGACGAGTCTGGCAAAATAGATTCCTGAGGTGGCCGTGCTGGGCACCGCCCAAGAGGCGGATATGAGCCAGTTGCCGCAATCAGTTAGCCCAGTGGAGCTGTCCGTCAAACAAGGAGGTTGAATTTGCGGCAGGGGCACTGAAGGCGAGACGGAAGTTATGAACCGAGCGCCATTTCCCTGATAGTATCCCAAACGATAGATATCGATACGCCATAAGACCGCGTTCGTGGAGATTTTGAAGGAGATGGTTTGGCCCACGTTCACGCTGATATCTGTGGTGAAGCCCCGAATATTCGATGAACCTGCTCCTTGAATGTACCACTGACTCTGGGGATTGCCTGCCAGACAATTCTCCGCCTCAATCTGGTTTTTGGGTGCCGTACACGTCGCAAAAGCCGAAAGAGCCAGGCTTGCGTGCACGAGCATAAGAAGCAGAATTCTCGTGAAGCCAAGACTCATCCAGACAGACGATCGCGAGAAGCGGCGTTTTGCGTATTGCAGAATCGAAAATACGACGACAGGGCCCGGGGGATTGAACATCTTGCTGCCTCCCGTCCCGAATGGTTGCGTTGGAATGTCCGATCGTAAGGTGAAGACCCAGATAAAACAATCAGGTGAATTGCCGACAGGTGAACACCCTAACGCGGAAGGGGGGCTCGTTCAACACAAAGTAAATGATCGCCAAGTGCTTACAAAGACCGTGGTCAACAAAATGGTGGAGGCGGGGAGTCGGAATATTCAGCGGTATTGAATATACGTAGGTTATTGACTTTTCGAGACGCCATAAACGCAGAGAACGGCAAAATTGCGGCCAACTGCGAACGTATCTAGAACGCGGTTCCCGAAAAAGAGGAGCGGCGCGGCGGTTACGGGGCACGCTTGAATGTGACAATCTCCATTGCATAATTCTGCGCAGTGCTGGCGGTGGCTGAGGCCTGATACGATCCGGTGGCCGAGACGACGCGGTCGAGCAAGCACACCGTCGCTCCGGATGGATCATTCGTTTGACTCTCAATCCCCCATCCAGTCGCAGGACTCGCGCACGTTGGATTAGAGGCTTCCGTGGCAGCCCAGGAGAACAGATATTCGTTGGCTGCCGTGGTCGTGACTGCGGCTGACGACCACGCGGCGGTTGCCGTGAGTGATTCGTGGTAGCCGGATTGATCGAGCGGCGCAGAGGGATCGAGTCCCGCCACCTCAGCCACGGCTACCAAGAGATAAGTGCTGCCGCCGCTGAAGTTCAAAGTCAGTGATGTGGTTCCCCCGGCAGTGGACTTGGCGTAATAGAAGTTGGTGTACGTGGCGCTGCCCGAGACATTGTGGTAGATCGAAGTTGCCAGGCCGCG
>Ga0137418_10002001_pt1 | contig 18722 bp, 12 predicted proteins | sample CZODoug3_1_2_16f_FD_122242 | JGI IMG/M metagenome (GOLD analysis project Ga0137418, IMG submission 122242) | Vadose zone soil fungal communities from Angelo Coast Range Reserve, California, USA - CZODoug3_1_2_16fungal (Hybrid Assembly) | ecosystem: Environmental > Terrestrial > Soil > Vadose... | reverse complement strand
ACGTGGAGCGGGACTCAGCAACGAATTGCCGGAGAAACACGTGTGCCTGAGCTTTGCCCGGCACTTACTGAAGGAGTTACAGAGCCGGGGCATTTCTGCGCTGATCCTCCGGGACGCCGATGTCACATTGACGCTGGAGCAACGCGCGTCGCTGGCGAACTCAGCGCATCCAGCGATTTATATTGCTCTCCACGCAGCGGCGGAGGGGCGCGGCGTTCGCATCTACACTTCCCTCATGCCGTATAGTGCCAATGCCAATGGTCCGTTCCAACCCTGGGAAGTGGCACAGGCACCCTACGTGCGCACTGCGGTTTTGGCCGCGGCAAGCGTGGCGGCGGAACTGCGCAAACATCAGATTCGGGCGCGCGTGCTCTCGGCTCCGCTGCGTCCGCTGAACAATGTGATTGCGCCCGCGCTGGCGATCGAGGTTTCGTCGCCCGACGAAGACCTGCCCGATCTGGTGGCACCGAACTACCAGCAGTCCGTGGCCTCGGGCGTGGCCGATGGCGTCGTCAATGTGCGCGCGCAACTGGAGGCTGGACGATGATTCCCCGCCACCTGAAGATCGGCGTGGCGGTGCTGCTGGCGGCCGTACTGGGCCTGAGCGGCTATATGTGGCGGTTGAAGCGCCACGCCGCCCGTGCGCCCCTTGCGGTGGAACCCGGGCACGTAGCCCCTCCTCCAACGGGGCCCAAGGAGCAAGTGACGCTCTATGTGGCCTACGACGATCCCGGAATTCTCGTGTCGCGCGGGGCGTCGATTGCCCTGCCGCAGGGGCGACAGGAGCGCGCCCAGGAAGTGCTACAGGCGTTGCTGGCACGTTACCTGGAGGAAGACTCCTCGCATCCTCTTCCGGCGGGTTCCGAAATTCGCAATGTATATTTGGTGGATCCTGGTATGGCGGTGATTGACGCCAACGCGGCGCTGGCGGACCGCCACCGCTCGGGAGTGTTGGTGGAAGAGCTGACGGTGATCTCGTTGGTACAAACTCTTTCCGCGAACGTCCCCGGAATTAACCGCGTGAAGATTCTGGTCGATGGCAAGGAGCGGGAAACTCTGGCCGGGCACGCCGATCTCACCAATTTATTTGACACGGCCAACGTGCAACAGGTGGCTGAGCGATTGAAGGCTGTGCAGTAGCCTATTACTCTTACTCTAATAACTCCTGCTCGAAAGTCGCGTTCAGGTGGATATCAATCTGGCGAACGGGATCGGCGCCCGAACTCACAAACTTGTGTGGCTCGCCCGCCTTTACGACAAACACATCCCCAGCCTTGGCTTCGCGCTCTTGACCATTCACGGTCCAGTGTGCGCGACCGGAAATGACGTAAACGACTTCATCATATTTATGCCTGTGAAGCCGCGGACCACCACCTGGTTCTGCGATCACCAAGAAGAACGAAATATTGGTGTCATGCTGGGCCCCTACGAACTCATGCGACATTCCCACAAACGGCAGCAGTGACTGATGCGTAAATTCCATAGCGGGCAGATCCCCACTCCTTATTCCTGAATTCGCGAGACCTCAAGCTGCCGGATGCCAAGACTCTTATTCTCGCTGATCGGGAAAGCACTTCGGCAAGAATCTTCTAGGCGTGCAAACTGCATTGATGGCGGCTGCTACAATCCGTGATTGCGAACCCCTATGATTTACCGATCCGACAACCGTACGCCGGAGCAAATGCGCCCGGTCAAGATTATTCCCGATTTCATCTCCACTGCGGAAGGCTCGGCCCTCATCGAAGTGGGCAACACGCGCGTGATCTGCACCGCGACCGTGGAGGAATCCGTACCCAAGTTCATGAACGGCCGGGGCAAGGGCTGGGTCACCAGCGAATACGCCATGCTGCCGCGCTCCACCTTGACGCGGACACCGAGGGAATCGACGAAGGGCCGCCCGAGCGGTCGCTCGCAGGAGATACAAAGACTGATTGGGCGATCACTCCGCGCGATCACGGATTTGTCGAAACTGGGCGAACGAACGCTGTTTGTCGACTGCGATGTGATTCAAGCGGACGGAGGTACGCGGACGGCGTCGATCACGGGCGCGTTTGTCGCGGTTGGCTTGGCGATGCAGAAGCTCGTCGAGGCCGGTACGTTGAAAGCTTCGCCGCTGCGGGACTTTGTCGCCGCCACCAGTGTGGGTATTGTCGACGGAGAGATTCTGCTGGACCTTTGCTACGAAGAAGATTCGCGCGCCGATACGGATATGAACTTCGTGATGACAGGCGCCGGAAAGCTGGTGGAAGTGCAGGCAACGGCTGAGCAAAATCCCTATGAAGAGCAGCAGCTGCTGAAGATGATCGCCATCGCGCGCAAAGGCGTAGAGGGATTGATTGCGCAGCAGCGGGCGATTCTCAAGGCAACCTAGCTCGCTCTTCTCGGCCCCAGGAGGAAGTTTTGGCGACCGAGAAATCTGCTCCCAAACCTTACATCCTGCGCCACAAGGACGGAAGCGTGTGGGCACGAGGCCAGACCGTGGACGGGGTCGAAGTCGGCTATTGGGAGTGGTTTCGTAAGGACGGAGTGCGCATGCGATCCGGATACTTTGACGTGGGCCAGCAAACCGGCGAGTGGACGACCTATGACAAGACCGGTGGGGTTTTTAGGGTCACGAACATGAAACCCAAAGCGCAGAAGAACTGAATTCAGGCACCGTCGCAAACGAGCGCCAGCGCTACTGCGTTCACCTCGCCGGACTCCTGTTCAGACTTCGGTCATATTACAATGGTTGGCTATCCTGACACGGGCAGACAGCGCTGTATCGATTCCCGATATTCCCTAGTAGATGGAGAATTTATGAAGCTATCGCCGGGCAAACTTGCAGGCCTGAAGGCAGTATCCAATGAACGCGGTGTCATCGCCGCGGCCGCCATGGACCAACGCGGCTCGCTACAGAAATCTCTTGCCAAGGAAAAAGGCGGCGAGGTCAACGACTTCATGATGGAAGAATTCAAGATTCTGGTCACCGAGGTTTTGACGCAGCACGCCAGCGCCATTCTTCTGGATCCGGAATGGGGTCTGCCGGCGGCAAAGAAGCGCGCCAAGGGTTCGGGGCTAATCATGGCATACGAGAAGACGGGCTACGACAAAACTACGCCTGGACGGCTTGGCGACTTGCTCGACCACTGGTCGGTGCGGCGGATCAAAGAACAAAATGCGGATTGCCTGAAGATTCTGCTCTACTACTCGCCGACCGATAAGAAAGAGATTAACGATGTGAAGCACGCCTGGGTCGAGCGCCTCGGCGACGAGTGCCGCGCTAACGATATTCCCTTCTTCCTCGAATTCATCGTGTACGACGACAGTCTGGATGAAAAAAGCGTCGAGTACGCCAAGAATAAACCTGAGATGGTCATGGAAGCGATGCGCGAGTTCACCAAGGACCGCTATGGCGTCGACGTCATGAAGGTGGAAGTACCAATTGCCATGCCGTTCGTGGAAGGCACGAAGAGCTTCAAGGGCACGAAGGCTTACACCAAGCAGGAAGCCAAAGACTTGTTCCAGAAAGCCTCGTCGGTCGCCACCAGGCCTTTCATCTATCTTTCCGCGGGCGTGAGCAACGCGGAGTTCAGCGAAACCCTGGAACTGGCCGCGGAATCTGGTGTCAAGTTCAACGGTGTCCTCTGTGGACGCGCGACCTGGAAGGAAGGCATTCCTGTCTACGCCAAGCAGGGTGCGGCGGCGTTCCGCCAGTGGCTGGATACGGAAGGCGTGAAGAACATTCAGAACGTAAATGAACGCCTGAAGGCGGCCACGCCGTGGACGGGAATGTACTCATAAGATTCTGCAGATTCTGGGACGGCCGCCTGTGGCCGTCCCTTTCGTCGTCTAGCGAGGGAGTATGGGCGAAACAAGCCGTTCCACCGTGATTGCGCAAAGCATCGGTGCTCTCTTTGCCGGCTTCGTCGTCGTGGTTGCCCTCTCCCTCGGCGCCGACGTCATCATGCACAAGAGCGGCGTATTTCCGCCGTGGGGCGATCCCATGAGCGACCGACTTTTCCTGCTGGCAACTGTCTATCGGGTTGTCTTTGGTGTTGTGGGCAGCTACGTCACGGCGCGGCTTGCCCCCAATCGGCCGTTGCGGCACTCGTTGCTGGGAGGTCTGATTGGCCTTGCCGTGAGCATTGTGGGCGCCATCGCCACCTGGAACCGGGGTCCCGAATTTGGGCCGCACTGGTATCCTGTGGCGCTCGCCGTGCTCGCTATGCCGCAATCGTGGCTGGGTGGGATACTGCGCCAGCGGCAGTTGAGGGCAGGCTCTGGAAGCTAATGCTCGATCTTCGCCGCCTATTGAGATGCGGCAGAACTTGTTGCGGCGGAATTCGGCGGATCGTTCGATACCTGAAATACTCTTCCGTCGCGCAGGAACATTCGCTCCATTTCCTTCCGTGTAAAGGGCCGTGAGCCGCGGCGTCCGAAGACCGCTAGCTGATTGCCGCTCTCGTCGACGGCGCGGTCGCGATCAATTCCCTTGGAGATGGCCAGCGCCGGGCCGCGTGTGCGGTAGTTCGCGATGAGCTTGGGCACGGGTCGCGGGCTGAATCCTGCGAAGTTTGGCGTACTTACCGGGGAGAACAACTGAATCACGCGGACTCCGTTGCGACCGTCGGCGGCAAAGGCGAAGAGACTGGAGCTAACCATGCCGAGCTTCACGTCATTGAGGTCATTGATGACCCCCTCGGCGCTAAAGACTTGGTCGAGGCGCGGTTGCTCGGGCCGCTCGACGTCGATGATGGCGAGGCCTTGCTTGCCTCCGGCGACGTAGGCGTAGGTACGAGCGACGTAAAGATTGCGAGCATCTTCCAAGCGAACGACCATGCCGGAGACTGGCTTGGGCTCGGCGAGACTGGTGACATCGAAAACCTTCAAGCCTTCGCCATCCACGACGAAGGCGTAGCGGAACTGCACAGCGATGCCGCGGGGGTCTTTGAGAAACGGGGCGCCGATTTCAGAGGTGATTCTAGGGGCCAGGGGATTATCGAGATCGACGACAACGAGTCCGTTATTACACAGCACGTACGCAAAGGTTCCGGCTATGGTGATCCGGCGCGCGCCGTTTAGCTTGCCCTCAGGATTGAAGGCCAAAGCCCGGTGTAAGAAGTTATTGGCCGGGTTGCCATCGAGCAGGGTGCCGACGCCGGGGCTCCTGCTTTTCAAATCTGGATTGCCGACGATGACTAACCCCTCGTACTTGTCGGCCACGTAGAGGAAGCCATACATAAGATGGATTGACTGCTCTTCGTTCGCCGGGTCGTGTGTGCGCAGGGGATCGACGGCGAGGGTGGTGGGCGTGGCGATGGCAGTAGCGTATTTCGTCGGCAAATAAAAACGTTGCCCGAGCGGCGAAACCGGGGCTGTGGTCGCCTTTTCGGAGAAATCTTTGTTGTCAATATTTGCGATATCGAAAATGCGGAGGCCGCCCGCGCCCATGGCGGCGTATACGTACTCGCCGCGCTGCTGAATATCGATCACTTCCCTGCCATCGTGCCCGACGGCTTCCTTGAGTTCGAGCTTGGCGTCGAGATGCTTTTGGTAGTTCGTCGGATAGGCGAGCTTTTGGAAGTCGCTGCCGATCACGGCGGGCGGTTCGTCGTGCTCGGCCGCAGCAACAGCCGCGAAACCTTCGCGCCCGGTCGCCACGTAAACATAGCGTCCCATGAAGTTCATGAAATTGCCGCCCAGCAGGAAAAGTTGGCCCATCCAAGCGTTGTTGTCATTGGCCTGGGAGACATGACAGTCGGTGCAGGTTTTCGTTTCTTTCGCTCGAACCGTATGCGGAACAAACGGGCTGAAGGCCTCTCCGCTGAAGCCCTCAGCGGAGACCGTCTGCTGCTGGTAGTAGAGCCAATCGCGGTCGTTGTTTTGCGAGCTGACTAGCACGGCGCAGGCGGAGCGAACCGGGGCTACGCGATGCCCGGTGACGGTTCCGTCGATCCCCAGAGCGTACATATCATCGCGTAGAACCTGAAAGTTGTAGGAAGTCCAGTTGCGCGTGGTCAGGCCCTCGTTGTGCAGCATGGGCTCGCGCTGGTTAGTGGTCATGGAGAGGTGGCAACCGTAGCAGGTTGGCGACCAGGAAGCGTGGCAGGTGTAGCAGGTCATCTTGCTGTTCTGGTGTGCGAGTTTCGAGCCGTCGGCGGGAACGCCACCCCAGGTGGTGCCGTCCTGCTGCATGGTTTTTGCGAGGCGCGATCTTTCGCTGTAGTGTGAATTGCCCGGCGTGATGGTATCGGCGACTTGGACGACTTCCCAGTGCTTTTCTTTGTCGACCATGGAACGCTGAAATAGCTTGGCGTCGTTCCAATAAAACTGGCGCTCCTGCCAGGGCGTACGGAGCAGGGCGAGGTTGGTGCCGCCCTCGGGCGAGGCCGCGCCCGACGTTAAGAGATTCGCCGGATGCTCGATGGTGCCGTGGCAATCCACGCAGTCAATTTCGACGGCGTTTCGGGTCTCCCCGTAGAGCTTGCCATTGCCGTGACTGTCTTGTTGAAGGTGGCAGTCGATGCAGTGCATGCCGAGTTCAAGATGGATGTCTTTCAGGTGGACGGCCTTTTTGAACTTGTCTTTGTCGTCGGCTGAGACGGTTTTGCCTTCTTTGTCTAGTAAATTGCCTTTGCGGTCGCGGCTGAAGACGGCGCGGAAGATCCAGCCGTGGCTGTGGAAGTCGCCGAATTGCGTGGTCTTGAGCTGCTGGTTGAATTCCGGGGTGCCGGTCTTTTCAAGAAAGTCTTCGTTCGACCAGAGGCCCCGGATGGCGGTGCGCTCGGGGTTCTTGTTCTGGATGTCAAACTGCTCTTTCGGACTGGGGTTGCGCTGCTCCTTGGGATACATGGTCTCGCCGTCCATTTCGTTGTCCCACCACGTCATGCCGTAATAGGTCGCGACCATGTTGGTGCCGGGATGGATATGGCAGGTGATGCACTGGCTGGATGGGATGGCGCGAGTGAACTCGTGACGCAGCGGGTGGCCCGACTCATTCTTGGGGATAGTCGGGTCGCTGGTTGTGCTATGGCCAGTGTTGCCGAAGCTGGCGTAGGGGCCGGAATGTTCGGAATCACGGTCATTGGCGTAGATGACATGGCACGCCGTACATCCGCTGCCGCGATAGTCGCCGGGCTGGTCGTTGGTGCCGGGCATGGAAAGGAGCGGGTCGAGAAGGCGGGTCTTTTGCAGGCCAAGGAAGACCGGGTCAGTTCGGAGGAAAGTGCCGAAACCGCGCTCGCTGAGCTTGTTCTCGGGCTTGCCGGGGGCTTCGTCCAGATCGGGATTGCCCAGCTCGCTGCGCTTGCGCCCGCCGCGCTCAAAGACCCGCAAGACATTGCCGGGCTGCGAGATTTCCCAGCGCTCCAGTGGATCGAGGTAGGGCAGGACGCCTTTCTTTTCGATTTCGTCTTTGGTCGGCGCGGGAAAGGTAAGCAGTCGACGCGGCTGGCCGTCAGGCCCATAGCTTTCGCCGAAGCGCGGGGTCTTGAAGGGCACGGCGCCGTTGTTGTAGAGCCCTGCGCCCCAGAGCATCGCACCGTGGGTCATCATGCTCGTCTCGACCTTGCGAACCTCGGAGAGATGGCAGCCCGCCTGACCGCAGGTCTTCTCGGCGACCCGCAGGTCTCCGGGGTTCACAAAGCGGATGTAGTCGGAGTCTTCGCGCAGCCAGCGGGTGTAGCTGCGTGCGGGATTGGCGGAACTCTCCAGTGTGTCGCGGATGGCGGATTGAGGATGCGCCTGGTTCTTGGCTTCGCGATATTGCGCGGAATTGGACGAGGTTCCTGCAGCCATTCGCGCTTCGCTGTTACCGCCGTGGCAGTCGGTGCAGCCGAGGCGAACCGTTCCCGTCGGATGCATGGAAGGCGTTTCGAGCGGCGCGTGGCAACTCAGGCAGCCGGCGGACTTGGAGTCGGCGTCGGGCTGGGGCTGCATAAGAAGAGTATCCGGTGACTGCTGGGCACGAGTCGGCCGCGGGTAAACCGCCGCCAGGGAATAGATTCCCGCCACGATGATGAAGAACCGATGTCGCATGTTTCCTAGTTCCCTAAAACCCAGATCGCTTTGCTGGCGGGCCAGGGCGCCCGTGCCCCACGAACCTTCTAGAACTGCAACTTCAGAGTCATAAATCCATTGATCAGTGTGCGGCCATTGTATAGATCGCGCAGACCGCGACCGGGTTGAAGAGCGGCTGCTCCTCCGCGGATCGTGATGTTCTCCGAGAGCGGCGGCCGGTATTCGAAGCCGAGGCCGATGTCAGCGCCGATGCTCTTGCGGATGGGACGCTGGAATAGCAGCAGCTCCAGAGGGGCTGTCTTGTCGAACCGCAAGTAGTTGGCATTGATGAAAGCGCGCAATTTGGGCGTGACCTCGAAATCGGCGCCGACGTTCCCCAACCACAGGCCGGGATTGACGAAGTTGGCTTGGCCCTCCTCTTTATTCGCGCGCAGGCTGGGCAACAGGCTAGAGGGACCTACGAGCCCGACGCCAGTACCTGTGAGGCGAACGCCTTCGTGGCTCCAGAAGCTAAAGTCTCCGCCCGCAAAGTGGGAGTCGTCGACGATGGTGTCGAACCCATGAGCGGTGGAATCGCGGCGGGTCGGCCCGAAGCGGGTGTCACCGTCACCCGAAGCGTAAAGGAACGAAGACCGGAAGCGCATCCAGTCTTTGTCTGCCGACAGCTCCAGTGCGCCTAGGCGTGCGTTGATGTCCACCGGGCGTCCGGCGATGGGGTTGAAGTCGTCGTGTCCGAGGGCTTGGTAAAAGGCATGGCTGACGTTCACTGGCCCGACATGGCCGCTGCTGGTCCAGCCGAGATAGTAGGCGCGAACACCGTGAGCCTTGATGCAATGGCGATCAGTCGGCGGCGATCCGCAGTTCACGACCAGTCCGACGGGCTGAGGACGGACGAGGAAGCCGTTCTTGTCAAAGTGGACATCAGCCTGATCGCGGTTGAAGTGAAAGCTAAACTCCTGGGTGAAGCCTTTGGCTCCAAGGTCTTGAAAATACAGGTTCGCGACATAAACCTGCTGGCCGCGCTTTTCCAAGGTATTTAGGCCGCTATTCGTATCCTTTTCGAGCAGATAGAAACCCGCCAGGTTGTAATTAATACGGTTTGAACCGAGGTTGCCGAAGATACGAAGGCCGGGCTGTTGCTCAGAAAAAAGAAAACCGCGGAAGTCGCTGTTGAAGTGTTGGATCCCGGCGCGGACGGAGACGAAATCGTAGTTTGGGCTGAGGTCGTGAAGCTTGGCCTCTGCATACGCTTCCTGCAGGCTGGCGGACTTGCTGTCGAAGCGGGTGGTTCCCTTGCGGACATCGACATTCACCAGGCCGCGCTCGCGGGTTTGCAGAAGGTTGAGGCTGAATTCCGGAGTGAAGTGAATGCGGAAGTCAATCGGCCGGAAGCTGGCATCGCCCCGAAATAAATCAAAAGACAACCGAAAGTCCTGACCGATCTCCGCCTGCTCTCCGTTGCCGAAGAAGTTGCGGTCCCGCGGGTTCTCCGCCGAGACACCGCTGGGCAGCGGAAGGCGGCGAATGTCGACTCCGGTGATGCTTTCCCCAGTGAAATTGAAAAACCAGCGCTGCCAAGAGCCTTTGCCGGTAATGGGATCGTCGCCTTTGAGGCGATTTCGGTTATACGGGTCGTACCAGTGCTTGCGGACGTACGGTGCAGCGGGCTGGGTAGGATAGCGCTGCCATTCCGGCATCGGGATTGACCAGCGATCAGGCTGGGCCAGGAAGTTTGCGGCGTAATCGGGAACGACTTCCGGCGAACTCGCGGTGGCATCGGTTTCCGTGCGTGAGTCGCGCATCGTCGGGTAGGCGGCCGACGCGGTTACGGGTTGAGAGGGAAGGTGTGGGGTGCCGGGCACGCCCGAAGGGCTCCTGCTCGTCGATGAGGCATGGTTCAGGGCCGACATGCGCAGGGAAAGCAGCCGCAAATCGGCAGCATTAAGAACGAACGCTGGAAGAGCGAGTGCGGCATAGCCGGCACACTCGAGGCGGAGATCATATTGCCCGGGAGGCAGATCGCGGAAGCGGAAGATGCCCTCGACCGTCGTCGTGGTTGCGGGGAGCTTCGCGGCCCTGCTGGCGGCCACGACAGTGGCTCCAGCAACAGGCCGTCCGTACTGGTCGAGTACGAGTCCCTGGATGGAAGCGAACCCGACTCCACGTTCGGGCAGGCGGCGGTCGAGACCTGGCTCGACGGTTACCGAGGGAACATCTTGCGCCCAAAAAAACCCAATCCCAAATAAGGGGTTGGCACACACCAAGGCAGCGATCCAGACCCAACCCCGGTGGCGGGGGCCCTTTGGAGCGCAGAGCTCGGTCCGCAAGGTTTCGCGTGTCATTCGGGGAGCCAAGCTTTTAGGTAACCACAGCGGGGAGGTGCGGACAATGCGTCTTCAGATACTTGGGAGTGCTGGCACAGGAATTCCGACGCCGGGAGCTCCAGGATCTCGACGTGCCAAGGCCTGCCATCGTTTCATCCCCTGTGCAAAAGATGGCGCACGGAAGGCTTGACGAAATGTTTTAATAGAGGGGAACTTCCTTATTTGCGTCCGCATCCAATGGAAATCTCGGGCGGAGCTTCGGGAATTTAGGAATTTTCGCGAACAATTTTGGCGGAGGAACGATGGCTACCGTTACTACGGCGAGCGCACAGCAATTGGACACACTTTGCATTAATACGATACGCACGCTCTCGATGGATGCCGTACAGCAGGCGAACTCTGGACATCCGGGCACGCCGATGGGCATGGCTCCGGTTGCCTACGAGCTGTGGCAAAGGTTCCTGGCGTTCGATCCGGAAGACGCGGCTTGGCCGAACCGCGACCGGTTTGTGCTGTCGATTGGGCACGCGTCGATGCTGCTCTACTCCATGCTGCATTTGACGGGCGTGAAGGAGCTCGATTCGAGCAACCACCCTACCACCAGGCTGGCTGTACCGCTCGAGGACATCAAGCGTTTCCGCCAGTTGGGAAGCAAGTGCCCGGGCCATCCGGAGTACCGCTGGACTTCGGGCGTGGAAACGACCACCGGGCCGCTCGGTCAGGGGGTGGCTAACAGCGTGGGCATGGCGATTGCCGAACGCTGGCTGGCGCACCACTTCAATCGGCCGGGGTTCGAACTGTTCAGCTACAGCGTGTACGCCATGTGCGGCGATGGCGACATGATGGAAGGCATTTCCAGCGAGGCGGGATCGCTGGCGGGACACCTCAAGCTGGGGAATCTGTGCTGGATTTATGACAGCAACCGCATCACGATCGAAGGCAGCACGGATCTGGCGTTCAACGACGATGTGGCTGGGCGCTTTTCGAGCTACGGATGGAACGTCGAGCACGTGGCCGACGCGAACGACATGGTAGCGATGGGAAAAGCGATTCGCTCGTTCCAATTGCTCGACGACCGGCCGACCATGATTATCGTGCGCAGCCATATTGGCTATGGTGCGCCGACGCGACAGGACACCAAGGAAGCTCATGGGGAGCCGCTGGGCGAGACCGAAGTTAAAGGCGCAAAAACATTTTACGGCTGGCCGGAAGACGCGAAGTTCCTGGTGCCGGACGGAGTGCGCGAGCATTTCGCGGAAGGCATTGGCAAGCGTGGCCACGATTTGCGCGCCCAGTGGAATTCTCTGCGTGATGCGTATGCCAAACAGTTTCCGGACCTGGCCAAGCAACTCGACTTGATGCTGAAGCGCGAACTGCCTGAGGGGTGGGATAAGAATCTGCCGGTGTTTCCCGCGGACGCCAAAGGGATGGCGGGGCGCGACGCTTCAGGGAAGGCGTTGAATGTCCTGGCTCAGAATGTGCCCTGGCTGATGGGCGGAGCGGCGGATTTGGCGCCTTCGACCAAGACTCGCCTGACCGCCGTTGAGGCGGGCGACTTCCAGGCGGACAACTATGGCGGGCGGAATATGCACTTCGGCATTCGCGAGCACGTGATGGCCGCGATCTTGAATGGCATGTCGTTGAGCCACGTTCGGCCGTATGGCGCGGGGTTTTTGATTTTTAGCGACTACGCGCGAGCCTCGATTCGGTTAAGCGCGATTATGGAGATCCCCACCATCCACGTGTTCACGCACGATTCGATTGGTGTTGGCGAAGACGGACCGACGCACCAGCCGATTGAACAACTCGCTTCGCTGCGGGCGGTTCCGGGGATGCATATCTTCCGTCCAGGCGACGCCAACGAGATGGTTGAGGCGTGGAAGGTGATCATGAAATTCCGCCATGAGCCAGCGCTGCTGTTGGCTTCCCGGCAGCCAATTCCGGTTCTGGACCGGACAAAATTTGCGCCAGCTTCGGGCGTAGCCAAAGGCGGCTATATTCTGGTCGACGCAGAAGGCGGCAAGCCCGATGTAATCCTGATCGCCAGCGGCACAGAAGTTCCGCTCAGCGTAGAGGCTTACGAGAAGCTGAAAATCGAGGGCGTGAAGGCGCGAGTGGTGAGTCTGGCTTGTTGGGAATTGTTCGCGGCGCAGGACCAGAGCTACCGCGATTCCGTTTTGCCGCCTTCGATCAAGGCGCGCGTGGCCGTAGAGATGGCGTCAACCTTCGGCTGGGAACGGTATGTGGGGCTGGAAGGCAAGATTGTGGGTATGCGCACGTTTGGCGCTTCGGCTCCGCTCAAAGACCTGCTGAAGCATTTCGGGTTCACTGTCGATGCCGTGGTCGCAGCCGCGAAAGACGTTGTGGCGAAGGCCCGGTAGACGATGAAGATCGTCATTGGATCGGACCACGCGGGATTTGAGCTGAAGCAACAATTGATCCCCGTGATCAAAGAACTCGGCCATGAAGTTCTGGATGCAGGCACGGACTCGACGGCGGCGGTGGACTATCCGGACTTTGCAGCAAAAGTGGGCCACGCTGTCTTGGATGGGCGAGCCGAACGCGGTGTGTTGATCTGCGGGAGCGGTGTGGGAGCGGCGGTCGCGGTGAACAAGATGCACGGCATCCGCGGCGGGATTTGCCACGACACATATTCGGCGCATCAAGGCGTAGAGCACGACGATATGAACGTGCTGGTGCTTGGATCGCGGGTGATTGGAACCGCGCTAGCGGCGGATTTAGTTCGAGCATATCTGCCAGCTAAGTTTACGCATGAGGAACGGCATGTGAGGCGTTTGAGTAAGGTGTTGGCATTGGAACGCGAGGGATAGTAAATCGCGTATATCAAGGAAGAGCATCGACTTTAACAAAAGTGAGTAAAAGAGAGGTTGCTATGAATCCGATCACGGAACTCCAGAAGCAAGAGGCATCATCGAAGACCAAGAACCCATTGCAGCAATTGCTGGATTACGGGCAATCCGTCTGGCTCGACTACATCCGCCGCAACCTCATCACCAGCGGAGATTTGAAGCGGCACGTCGACGAAGATGGCTTACGGGGTATGACTTCGAATCCTGCCATATTCGAGAAGGCCATCGGCGCGGGTACGGACTATGTCGACTTTTTGCAAGGGCTGGACGGCAAGAACGACCTCGACGCGAAGGCGCGCTACGAACTGCTGGCGATTCGCGATATTCAGGATGCGGCGGATTTGCTGAAACCGGTATATGAAAGCAGTAAGAAGCGCGACGGCTATATCAGCCTGGAAGTTTCGCCTTACCTGGCGCGGGAGACACAAGCGACGCTGGCGGAGGCGCGGCGGCTCTGGAAATCGGTGAACCGCCCCAACGTTATGATCAAGGTTCCGGGGACGGCGGAAGGGCTTCCGGCAATCGAACAGCTCACCAGCGAAGGTATGAACATCAACATCACGTTGCTGTTCGCGCAAGAGGTGTACGAGAGAGTGGCGGAAGCCTACATCAGTGGCCTCGAGAAACTTGCGGCCAGCGGCGGCGACGTGAGCCGGGTGGCGAGTGTGGCTAGCTTTTTCATCAGCCGTATCGATAGCGCGATCGATGGCCAGTTGAACGACAAACTGAAGACCGCTTCCGATCCAGCCCAGCAGGCGTTGCTCAAGGGCCTGCTGGGAAAGGTGGCCATTGCCAATGGCAAGCTGACTTACCAGAGCTACTTGAAGATTTTCAGCGGTCCGCGCTGGGAGAAGCTGGCGGCGAAGGGTGCGCAAACGCAGCGCGTACTGTGGGCGAGTACGGGCACGAAGGATCCGAAGTATTCCGACGTTCTATACATCGAGGAACTCGTTGGGCCGGACACGGTGAATACCATTCCGCCGGCGACCTTTGACGCCTTCAAGGATCACGGAAAGCTGCGCAATAGCCTGACGGAAGACATTCCTGGCGCCGCCAAAACAATGGCCGACCTCGCCAAGGCCGGAATCGTGATGAAATCCGTCACCGACAAGCTAACCCACGATGCGGTCCAACTCTTCAACGACGCTTTCGACAAGCTGCTGATTGCCGTCGAAAGGAGCACGAAGCAGCCGGCACGGAAAACCAATTCGCAAACTTACACAGCACCTGATGCCTTAGCCAAACCCATCAAGACTTCAGTAGACGCCTGGCGCGCGGGCGGCAGGGTGCGGCGGCTATGGGACAGAGACGCGTCGCTGTGGACTGGGACGGACGAAGCCAACTGGCTAGGCTGGCTGGGGATCGTGGACGAACAGATCGCCAACGTGCAAAAGTTAGTAGACCTAGGCGCGGAAGCGCGTTCAGGCGGCTTCCCGCAGGCGCTGCTACTGGGCATGGGCGGGTCGAGTTTGTGTCCAGAAGTCTTGAAGATGACGTTCGGCAAGATTGCCGGAAGTCCAGAGTTGTTCGTTCTGGATTCCACCGACCCGGCGCAGGTTCGGGCAGTGCAGGCGAAGATCGACGTGACTAAGAGCCTGTTCATCGTCTCCAGCAAATCGGGCAGCACGCTCGAGCCCAATATCTTCAAACAGTATTTCTTCGAGCAATCAGGCCGGGCGGGCAACCGGTTCATTGCGGTCACCGATCCCGGATCGAAGATGCAGCAGGTGGCAAAGAGCGACAAGTTCAGGCACATCTTCGCCGGGGTGCCTTCGATCGGGGGCCGCTATTCGGCGCTGTCAAATTTCGGGATGGTGCCGGCGGCGGTGATGGGCCTGGACGTGAAGAAGTTCCTCGACCGCACCAAGGAGATGGTTTCCGCGTGCGCACCCAGTGCATCGGTTGAAGCAAATCCTGGCGCAATGCTGGGCATCGTTTTGGGAACGGCCGCGAAAAACGGCCGCGACAAAGTAACGATTGTGACATCACCCGGCGTCTCCGACTTAGGGGCTTGGCTGGAACAGTTGCTGGCGGAATCCACCGGTAAGGACGGCAAGGGCATTATCCCCGTCGACCGCGAGCACCTCGGAGTACCCGAGGCCTACGGAAGCGACCGGGTGTTTGCCCATTTACGACTAGCGGCGGAGACCGATGCCGGAGTGGATGCGAAGCTGGCCGCTTTGGAAAAGGCTGGACATCCGGTAGTGCGAATCGTTCTGGGCGATGTGTACGACATTGGGCAGGAATTCTTCCGTTGGGAAATCGCGACGTCGGTGGCCTGTTCTATTATCGGAATTAATGCATTCAACCAACCGGATGTCGAAGCCAGCAAGATCGTCACCAAGAGCCTGACCTCGGAATACGAGAAGTCGGGTTCCCTGCCAGGCGAAACCCCAATTTTTGCTGACGCTAGCGTGAAGTTGTTTACCGATCCGGCTAACGCTGACGCGCTATCCAAGGCGATTGGCAGCGACAAGTCTCTCGTGGGCTATCTGAAGGCGCATTTAGGCCGCATTGGCGAGGGCGACTATTTTGCCCTGCTCGGATACGTGGAGATGAACAGTGCGCACGAACAAACTCTGCAAGGCATCCGTCATGCTGTGCGCGACAGAAAGAAGTCCGCGACGTGCCTTGGTTTCGGGCCGCGCTTCCTGCACTCAACTGGTCAAGCCTACAAGGGCGGACCCAACTCGGGGGTGTTCTTGCAGGTTACCTGTGACGATGGCAACGACCTCCAGGTACCAGGACAGAAGTACACTTTTGGAGTTGTCAAGGCGGCGCAGGCTCGCGGCGACTTCCAGGTGCTGGCGGATCGAAAGCGGCGGGCGTTGCGCGTACATCTTGGACCCGATGTAGAGGCGGGGCTGGCGGTGCTCGCTAAGGCCGTCACTCAGGCGTTGGGCTGAAGGGTTAGCGCTGGAAGCATGCAGTCTTGAGGACCACGGACCACCCCGGCGGGGGCGCCCGCGCCACTCAACGCTTGGACAAAGTCTCTTTCCGGAACAATTCTTAAGGAGCGTACATGCAACTCGGAATGGTAGGTCTGGGAAAAATGGGCGCGAATATGACGCGCCGAATGCTGCGCGGCGGGCATGAGCTGGTGGTTTCGGACTTGAGCCCGGACGCGGTGAAGGGATTGGTCGGCGAAGGCGCGACAGGTTCGGCGTCGCTCGATGAATTTGTGGGCAAACTCAAGACCCCACGAGCGGCTTGGATCATGGTCCCGGCCGGCGATCCCACCGAGAAGACCGTGCAGACGCTAGCGGACCGCATGCAGAGCGGCGACACGATCATCGATGGCGGCAATTCCTATTTCAAAGACGACATCCGCCGTGCTGGGCAACTGAAATCCAAAGGGATCAATTACGTTGACGTCGGTACCAGCGGCGGCGTGTGGGGCATCGATCGCGGTTATTGCATGATGATCGGCGGCCCGAAAGACACGGTCCAACGTCTCGATCCCATTTTCAAGACGCTGGCACCTGGACGCGGCGACATTGGCCGCACGCCCGGACGCGAGAAAGTAACCGGCAGCACTGCAGAAGACGGCTACATCCACTGCGGGCCCTCAGGCGCTGGCCACTTTGTGAAGATGGTGCACAATGGCATCGAGTACGGCATGATGCAGGCGTATGCCGAGGGCTTCGATATCTTCAAGAACGCCGATAGCAAAGAACTACCCGAGCAGCATCGCTTCTCCTTAAACCTGCCTGACATTGCCGAAGTCTGGCGGCGCGGTAGCGTAGTTAGTTCCTGGCTGCTGGATTTAACTGCCATGGCATTACTCGAGAATCCCACGCTGTCGGAGTACACAGGATTCGTGCAGGATTCCGGCGAAGGTCGTTGGACGATCCAGGCGGCCCTGGAAGAAGCGGTTCCGGCGGAAGTTTTGACGGCATCGCTGTATACGCGCTTCCGCTCTCGGCAGGAACACACCTTTGCCGAGAAGATGCTATCTGCCATGCGGCAAAAGTTTGGCGGGCACATCGAGCAGGGCAAGCGCTGAGAACTTCCAAGCAAGAAATCTGACGACGGAGCGTGGAATGGCGGAGGCAACCGCAATACAAGCGGCTGGCGGAGAGCGTGTAGGCAAGCAGGGCGATCCTTGTGTGATGGTGATTTTTGGCGCAGCAGGCGATTTGACCCGGCGCAAGCTGATCCCCGCGCTCTATAACCTCGCCAAGCAGCAACTGCTTTCGCGCGAGTTCGCCATTATCGGTGTAGCGCGCAATGACATGTCGAACGACGCTTTTCGCACGAAAATGTCGGACGATATCAAACAATTTGCGACCACGCAGAGCGTGGAAGCTGACCTGTGGGAATGGTTCGAGCGGCGGCTGTATTACGTGACGGGGGACTTCGGAGACAAAGCGTTATACCAGAAATTAGACGACCTGCTGAAACAGGTCGACAAAGAGCACTCCACGCACGGCAATCATTTTTACTACATGGCGACGGCGCCGGATTTCTTTGGGACGATCGTCGACAACCTGGCGGAAGTCGGTCTCATGAACGAGGACGCAGGCTGGCGGCGGGTGATTGTGGAGAAGCCGTTTGGACGCGATCTGGAGTCGGCCGAGGCCCTGAACCGCCAGCTCCTCAAGGCGGCGAAAGAAACGCAGATTTACCGCATCGACCATTACCTCGGCAAAGAGACCGTTCAGAACATTTTGGCTCTGCGCTTTGCCAACGGGATTTTTGAGCCCATCTGGAATCGCCGCTACATCGACCACGTGCAGATCTCTGTGACGGAAACTGTTGGCGTCGAGGGCCGCGGCGGATATTACGATCAATCGGGCGCGCTGCGCGACATGATGCCCAATCACATCATGCAACTGATTAGCCTCATCGCCATGGAGCCTCCGATTTCGTTCGAGGCCAACGTTCTGCGGGATGAGCAAGCCAAGGTTTTGCACGCCATTCAGCCGCTTTCCGGCGAAGAGGTTTTGACGAAGACTGTGCGCGGGCAGTATGGCGAAGGCGAGGTGGGAGGGCAGCGTAATCCGGCCTACCGCGGCGAGCCTTCAGTGGCACCCGATTCGCGTACGGAAACGTTTGTGGCCATGAAGTTGGCCATCGACAATTGGCGATGGGCCGGCGTGCCCTTCTACGTGCGCACGGGCAAGCGTCTTGCCGCGCGCAACACGCAGGTGGTCATCCAGTTCCGTCGGGCGCCGCTAATTCTATTTCGCGACACGTCCGTTGAATCGCTTATGCCCAACCAGCTCGTTCTGCACATTCAGCCCGAAGAAGGCATTTCGCTGCGGTTTGCGGCGAAAGTTCCGGGGCCGTCCATGCGCCTCGGCGCCGTAGACATGGACTTCGAATATGCCGACTACTTTGGCGTGCAGCCCAGCACGGGCTACGAGCGCTTGCTCCACGATTGTATGGTGGGCGATGCTACGCTATTCCAGCGCGCTGACATGGTTGAGGCGGGATGGAGTATCGTGACGCCGCTTCTCGATGTGTGGAAGGCCCTGCCGCCGCGCAACTTCCCGAACTACGCTTCCGGAAGCTGGGGCCCAAG
>Ga0137418_10002000_pt1 | contig 18723 bp, 14 predicted proteins | sample CZODoug3_1_2_16f_FD_122242 | JGI IMG/M metagenome (GOLD analysis project Ga0137418, IMG submission 122242) | Vadose zone soil fungal communities from Angelo Coast Range Reserve, California, USA - CZODoug3_1_2_16fungal (Hybrid Assembly) | ecosystem: Environmental > Terrestrial > Soil > Vadose... | reverse complement strand
GCGTTGCTGCTGATTTTTCAGGGCATGGATGCGGCGGGGAAAGACGGAGCGATCAAGCACGTAATGTCTGGAATCAATCCGCAGGGATGCGATGTGTATGCCTTTAAGGCGCCAACGAATGAAGAACTGGACCACGACTTTCTTTGGCGAGAGCACAAGGTCATGCCGGGACGGGGAAAGATCGGGATTTTCAACCGGTCGTATTACGAAGAAGTGCTGGTGGTGCGGGTGCATCCACAGATCTTGAAAAGCGAAAAACTGCCGGACGAACTGATCACCAAACACATCTGGGCAGAGCGGTACGAGGACATCAACTGCTTCGAGAACTTTTTGACCCGGAACGGCGTGGTGATCCGGAAATTCTTTCTGCACATTTCGAAAGAGGAACAGAAGAAGAGATTCCTGGAGCGGCTGGAAGATTCCAAGAAGAATTGGAAGTTTTCAATGGACGACATCAAGGAGCGGAAATTCTGGGACGATTACCAGGAGGCGTACGAAGAGATGGTGCAGAACACGGCAACGAAGCGGGCACCGTGGTACGTAGTTCCGGCAGATAACAAATGGTACGGGCGATTGGTGGTGGCTTCGGCAATCATCGAGGCGCTGGACGGATTGAACTTGGCGTTTCCGGACGTGGATAAGGAAAAGAAGAAGGAGTTGGAGGCGATACGGGAAGCGTTGTTGGCCGACAAAGACTGATTGCATTCGCACGGCTAAGCAAATACAGAGTGCGCTGGCAATTATTGGGGATAGCGGTAGCGCAATGTAGAAGGTAAGCGATCGGAGCGCTGACGCGTATTGTATTCGAGCTGGTACCGGAGGTGGTCGGCGTCTTCGGGGTAGTCTTTTCCTGCCGGATATGGATATGGCAGCAGGCTGTGACGAGGTAACGGTTCGACCGTGAAAGCGTGGGCGGCGTAGAAGTCGAGATCCTTCTCGAAGCCATTGGCATAGAAAAAATAGTCGCGGACCCAGCCTGAGGGCAGCGCCGGCAATTTGCTGGGGTCGAAATCGAGCTTGAGGCCCTCGCCGGAGCTGAAGACGACGAAGCGATCGTCGGGCCTTTCCTTTTTCAATAACGAAAGCACATCGCCGTAGCGGGTGTAGTTGCCGGCGGCCCGAGCGTAGGGCCCGCTTGGGCTGCGGTGCGCGTAGGAATATGTGGTGTCGCTTGCAGGCGTTAGGCGAATCTCGCGGGGATAGCCGAGGAAATCGAGCGCGGCATGGGCGAGTGGGACTTCGGCGACGCGGGCGTCGGAATGGTCGGTGGTCTGGTCGATGCGAATCGCGTCCCAATAAATTTTCAAATTGTTGACGATGCGAATGCGGCGTGTTCCGGCGAGCAACTTGCCGGTCAGGTCAGCGACCATGGTGCGTTCGAGGCCGGCGGGAAAGCCCATGTCGTCCACGACGCGCACCCACTTGCCTTGCGCATCGAGCGCTTCGACATAAGGCGCGATTACTTTGATTCCGGCTTGATCGGCGGCGTACATGGAAGTGGCTGTGAAGTAGTCGGTGTAGCCGTCGATGATTAAGTGCAGAGGTTTCGTGGCGTCCCAGGAGCCGAGATCGAGTTCGAGCCAGTGCAATTTTGCGAAGCCGGTGAAGGGCAGGTCCTGCAAATTGGCGACGTATTTACGATCGGCCTTGGAGATCAGAGCAAGAACATCGTTGCCCTGATCGTCCCAAGCGCCGGCGGGCGGGGGCGCGTCGCGGCTGGCGATCACGCTAAATTCTGGGAATGGCGGTGCGCTGACGAATCGCTCGTTGGGATAGACCTCGAACTCGGCGGGATGATCGATGGCCAGCAGCCGAACTTGATCGAGGTACACGGTTTCTTCCATCGGCTCCATGAATCGGAAGCTGAGCAGGCCGTTGCGCTGGCGCACGCTGTGCGCATTGACCTTCAGATATTCGTCGGGATCGGGAACGTCGCGTTCGCCGGGCGCGACCCAGTGGCCAACTACGCCTGGACCGATCATGTCGGCGATGAATTCGTACTCGTGCCCGTTCCAGGCGAACAGTACGGGACAGGAGCTGCCACGGCGATCAAGTTCGCCGAGGCTGTGCTCTTTTTTGGCGGCAAGATTGATTTCGTCCTGCGGAACGCCGGTGGGCCAGAGCAGACGGACGACTTCGACGTTCTTCTCCGCACCGAGACCGGCGAGGATCGTCGGGGCATTTTGTCCGAGGTAGCCGGAGGCACCTTGCACTTCCCATTTTTGGTACAGCGGACCGGCGTACAGCTCGACTTTTGTGCCGATAGCGCTCTTATTATCATTGAGGGCTTTGAGATCGAAACGAATCCAATTGTGTTGGTTGCCGCCTTCGTTGCGTAACAAGAGCGGCGGGGCGCCGAGTTGCGTGACGATTAAATCGGCGCTGCCAGTTCCGGCGACGTCAGCGATCGCAACGGCGCGAGGTTGCACGAGCTTGACGGCGTCGAGATGAACCTGGCGGGTGACGTCAGCGAAACCGGTTGCGCCGAGATTGCGCAGTAGACGGATCTCACCGCCGGCGCTGGACGCGCCGAGAGCGACGAGATCGAGCCAACCGTCATTGTCGTAATCGATAGCAGAGATTCCGAAGCCGCTTTCCCAACCTAAATTGGGCAACTTGACACGCTCGAGACGTTTGCCTTCGATGTTCCGCCACAAGCTGATGCCGGGGGCTCCGGTGTGGGTGAAAGCAAGATCCATCCAGCCATCTTTATCGAAATCAAACGCGACGACACCAACCGCTGGCGGAAGATTTTCTTTGGTGAAGTCGATAGTGGGAAGCGGTGAAAACTTTCCTTCCCTGGGATTCAGGTAAATTGTCGCGCCGCTACCGCCGCCGGCGAAAATGAAATCGATGGCGCGATCGTTGTTGAAATCAGAAATGACAACGCCGGCACCAGTGGCATCGATGCCCAGGCCCGTTTCAGCAGAAATGTCCGTGAAAGTGCTGTTGCCATTGTTGCGCCAGATGACGTTATGAGCTTTTACCTCTGTTGCCGCCGCGCTCGGCGACATGGTGATGTAGAGATCGAGATCACCATCGTGGTCGTAGTCGACAAAAGTTACGCCGACGCAGCCAGGCTCGCGCCGGATTCCGACGGTTTGCGTGACTTCTTCAAATTTGCCGTCGCCTTTGTTGCGGAGCAGGTGCACGCCATCGCTCAGGCAAACGGCGAGATCGGTGTGGCCGTCGTTGTCGAAGTCGCCGGCGGCGCAGCCCAGGCCTTTGCCCTTTAAGGCGAGGCCAGCTTCGTCAGTCACGTCGACGAAACGTCCATCGCTAACGTTGTGCAGTAGACGGCTATCGCCGTCGTCCATCGCGCTGACCAGAAACAAATCGGGCTTGCCGTCGCCGTCATAATCGAGAAAGCAGGCGCCAGTGCTAGGGCCGGGGAGTTTGGGGCGTCCGCCGGCGGGAGCGACGACGACAGGTTGCTCCTTGTAGGTCACTGGGATTCCGGGTGGCGCGGTCAGCACACCACTGCGCCCCAGCTCTGCAAGCGAAAAGCGCCCCTGATCGCCGTATCCCGCTCCGAATGGGGCGCCAAGATGCTCCGTCGTGATTTTCTTAAAGCGCTCCAGGTGCTGCCTGGCAGAGTCCGAGTCGCCCTTGCGCTGAAAGGCACGCGCGATACCGAACTCCGAAGAGGCGTGATACGGAAACGCGGCGAGCGCTTTCTGGAATTCGGCGATGGCTTCGTCGTAGCGCTGAAGCTGCGAATAAAGGTAGCCGAGAAAATAATGGGCATCGGCTTCGGGGGAAAGTTGCGCGACGTGCTGAAATGCGCCGATGGCCTTTTCGGTTTCGCCGGTGTCTTTGTAGACCAAGCCAAGGTTATACCAGGCGTAAGGATCATTTGGCAGCAAGCGTGCTGCTTCTTCGAGTGCGGCCCGAGCGGGTACGAGCTTTTGCTGGCTGAGCAGCGCGATGCCGAGATTCAGGCGGGCAACGGCGAATTTTGGGTCGGCGGTAAGCGCCTTCTCAAAATATTTTTGAGCTTCCGCAAATTTCTGTTGGTTCATGTAGGCGACACCTAAAGTGTTATAGCGGAAGGCTTCGCCGCTATTGCTTTTTGTCTCTGTTCTCTGCGTGGTTTGGGGCTTGGATTGAAAATTGGCACGCGAACGGATGGATGGAATAGCGACAACAAGCAAGCCGACCGCGCAAACCACTGGGCTGAGAATTCCAAGACGGTGCAGGCGTGGCATTGAATCCTTTTGATTTGCGCGAATCGTCTGGGCGCGACGCGCACCGCCGCGCGGTAAGACCGTATCGATTTTCAAGGTTGATTGCGGCAGCGTCAAGTTGCCTTTTCGCGAGCGGATGCGCCGGGCGGTGAAATCGGCCAGGTTGCGCCGGAAACTTGACGCCCCAATGCACACACCATACCCTCGTTAGCCGACCAATGAAGACCTTTCATTACGCAAGTATTGCGGAGATCACCGAGAGCGTTCGATCCAACCAACTTTCGCCGGTGGAAATCGTTACTGCGCATCTGAAGCGTGTTGAGGCAATGCAGGGAAAACTCAACGCGTTTACCCATGTCGATGTGGAGGGTGCACGCGCGCAAGCTCGCCGCGCAGAAGACGCGGTACGGCGCGGAGCAACGTTGGGCGCCCTGCACGGCGTCCCGATCACAGTCAAAAGTTGCCTTGAAGTGACGGGATGGCCTTGCCCTGCGGGGTCGTTGCTGCGCAAGGATTACATCGCGCCGTCAGACGCTCCGCTGGCTGCGCGTCTGCGGGAAGCCGGCGCGATTCTTCTGGGTAATACAAACACGCCCGAATTTTTGATGGCATACGAAACCGATAATTTGGTCACCGGAAAAACGAGCAACCCTTGGGACTTGTCGCGCAGCGCGGGCGGCTCGAGCGGCGGTGAAGCGGCGGCGATCGCGTCGGGATGCTCGGCAGGTGGAGTGGGCAGCGACGGCGGAGGCTCCATCCGAGTGCCCGCGCATTTTTGCGGAATATGCGGGATGAAGCCGACGCCTGGAAGAATTCCGGCCACGGGCCACTTCCCTGCTGGAGTAGGCGCATTTGCATGGATTGGTGTGGTTGGGCCGATGGCTCGTACGATTGCAGACCTGCGCACTTTATTCGAGGTAATGGCCGGACCGGATCCCGGCGACGCTCGATCCGCGCCCGTTCCAATTCGCACAATAAATGATGCGCAACTAAGAGGATTGCGCGTCGGCCTTCTCGAAAGCAACGCATTGGGTGTAGTAGATGCCGAAACCGATGGTGCTCTACAGAGGGCAACGAATGATTTGGCTGCGCAGGGATTTGTCGTGGAACCGCTACGGCTGCAGGGATTGGAGCGTGCTATCGAACTTTGGTGGTTTTTCTTCGGGCCCGCGATCGCGCATCTGTTTCAGCCGAGCGTCGCGGGGCAGGAAGAGAAACTCAGCGCGATCTTTCGCGAATATTTGCAGTTTGCAGAGGCGCCGGTAACGCTCGACGAACTGCTCGGCGCGTGCGCAGAGCGCGATGTGCTGCGTGCAATGATCTTGCAGCAAATGCGCGATGTGCCCATTCTGCTTTCACCGGTATGCACAACCACGGCGTTCCGGCATGGCGAGGGAACTTGGCGACCGGGCGGCAGGCAAGGTTACCGGGACACGATGCGGTTCTCACAGTGGCTCAATTTGGCTGGCTTTCCAGGCGTGTCCATGCCAGTCAGCGTTTCTCCGAAGGGACTGCCGATCGGAATACAGGTAATCGGACGGCCGTATGAGGAGGAGTTGGTGCTGGCCGTGGCCGAGCGCATCGAGAATGGGCGCGGTCCCTGGCAAGCGCCACCAATACAATCCTAAGGAATTGCCAATCGAAGTAGAGGGCAGAAGCACGGCAGGAGCCGAGTGGCCGAGATACTATTTGCGGCGTCGGCCGACTCCCGACCTGATCTGGTAAGTGACCCGCATTCCGGTCTCAGCTCGGCCCTGGGCTACTCCGATTTCATGCACCTTGCTAACGCACACGCGCCGCGGCGCATGCTTGCGTTTTTACTTCTGCCCTCAACACCCCGAAAGACGGCGTTCTTTGGAACGCCGCCTTTTTTGTGTGGACTCTCGCCCGATTTCCGCAAACGGAGTACAATGCGCTCCATGAATCGACGAACTTTTATTGGAGCATCCATCGCCGCTGCCGTGGCCGCCTCGCGTCCTGCCTGGGCCGCGGAAAGGCACCAGATCGACCGCGTCGGTCTGCAGCTTTACACCGTGCGCGATCTCATGAAGAGCGATTTCGACGGCACCATCGCCAAGGTGGCGCAGCTTGGCTATAAGGAAGTGGAGTTTGCCGGGTATTTCGGCAAATCGCCGCAGGACGTTCGCAAAATCCTGGACAACAACAAGCTCACTTCTCCCTCCGAGCATGTGCCATACGAAACCGTTGAGAAAAAATGGCCGGAGACGCTCGAAGCCGCGCACGTCATGGGGCACAAGTTCGTGGTGTGCCCATGGATAGAAATCCCGCAGCGCAAAGAGCCCGACGGCTGGAAGCGCGCCGCCGCAGTCTTCAATCAAGCAGGCGAAGCCGCGCAGAAGGCCGGTATTCAGTTTGCCTATCACAATCACGCTTTCGAGTTCGAGCCTTCGGAAGCGCTGCGCGGCAAGCTGCCCTACGATTTTTTGCTTGCAGAGACCGATCCTAAACTGGTGAAGATGGAGATGGACCTCTGTTGGATGACCGTCGCGGGTCGCGATCCGCTGGAGTATTTCAATCGCTATCCAGGCCGTTTCCCGCTCGTGCATGTGAAAGATTTTTCGACGAAGCCGCCAGCCAATGATTACGACGGCGCTACCGGCCCGGCGTCGAAAGCAGGACACGTTGCCGATCCTGGACAGGGTGAAGTGGATTTCAAGCGCGTCTTCGCGCAATCAAGTAAAGGTGGAATCCAGCACTACTTCGTCGAAAACGACGAACCCAAATCGCCCTTCGACGATTTGAAGGTCAGCTACGACTACGTGGCCAAACTGCGCTTTTAACCCTCGCAATCCGTGCGTTTACGTGTTGACGCCTGGAACCGACGGGCAACCAGGGAATTCGCGCATCGACGTGTTCCCGATGTATTGCAAGTCGGCGATACCGATCTTGCTGGTGTAGAAACCATCGCAGGTCATCTTGCGCAGAAACGCAAAAAAGGCAACTCCTTGGCTGAGAGACGCATCTTTCTTGGCGTTTCTCCGATAGGCAATCAGGTCCAACACTTCGTTGCGTTGTTGCGGAGCACATTCCAAAAAGGATTTCGCATAGCGGTCCACGCAATAGCTGTCCAGCCAGACCAGCCCGCCGCCAAGCCGCAACTGATACTTTTCATTCTCGCTGGCGAGCAAATCGATAAATTCCGGCGCGCCGGCTTCCACTGCTCCACCGGAGTGGTCATCCTTAGGAATGATGGCGTCGCATAGTGCATTGAGCAGCTCGTACTGGTGCGCGGAAAAATATTTCGGAGCGTACTTCCCTGCCGGCGATGCAGCCTTTTCTTTACGTACCGCCTGGTGCACGAATTCCGCGGCTTTCGCGGGAATGACTTGCAACACCGACCCGCCCACCGCTCCCATCGCTAGTGTCTTCAAAATATCCCGTCGCGTTACGCTCTGTGAACTCATTAGATGTTTCCTTTTTGCGCTTCCGCCAGCAAGTACTCCGAAGCACGCCAGGACAGCGCCATAATCGTCAGCGTGGGGTTCTTGTCGGGATTGGTGACCAGCGAAGCGCCATCGGTGACGAACAGATTCTTCACATCGTGCGCCTGACAATAACCATTCAAAACGGAAGTCTTTGGGTCCGCACCCATTCGCGCGGTGCCGACCTCGTGAATGATTTTTCCGCCGGCTTGAATGCCAAATGGATACTGCCCATCGATCTTCGTTTTAGTGCGGTATTCCCCGCCGGCCGCCTCGACAATTGCGCGGAAAGTTTGCTGCATGTCCTGTGCCTGCCGCAACTCGTAATCCGTAAACTTGAAGTGGAAGCGCAGCACCGGAATGCCCCACTGATCGACGACGTCGGGATCGATCTCGCAATACGTATCCGGATTCGGAATCATCTCGCCACGGCCGGAGAATCCGATACTGGTGCCATAGACTTTCCGAGCCCGCTGCTTGAGCCCCGCGCCATATCCTTCCTCACGGTGGCACAGCCCGTCGAACATTCCCACGCCCGGCATATCGCGTCCGCCCCAAATCTCGATGTGGTATCCGCGCGGGAAATCATTCTTCCGGTCGAACTTCCACCACGGCATGTACATGTGCATTCCGCCAACGCCGTCGTGATTGTGCGGCGGCATTTTCTCGAGATAGGGAAATTCGCCCCAGCCATCGCTGCCGACTGAGTCCGTCAAGTACCTGCCGACCGTGCCCGAAGAATTCGCCACGCCGTCCGGGAATAGCGAGGACTTAGAGTTGAGCAGCAGTCGGGCCGATTCGCATGCGCTGGCCGCCACCACCACGGCGCGCGCGCTGATGCGCTTTTCCGTACGCGTGGCTTTGTCGATGTAGGAAATCCCTTCAGCCTTACCATCCTTGCCGACGAGGATTTCGCGCGCCATCGCGCCCGTAATCAGCGTCAGCTTACCGGTGGCCATCGCCGGAGGAATAAGCACCTGGCTGGAGCTGAAGTTAGAAGCGGTGACGCAGCCGCGCCCGCATTGACCGCAATAATGGCAGGGCAATCGCCCATTAACCGAGCGCGTCAAAATGGCCAGGCGCGACGGGATGCAAATAATGTTCAGCTTGTCGCAAGCCTTCTTCACGATCAATTCGTGACAGCGCGGCTTGGGAGGAGGCAAGAAGACGCCGTCGGGGGCGCTCGACACGTTCTCCTTCGTGCCGAACACGCCGATGTAGGATTCCACTTTGTCGTAATACGGCGCCAAATCCTGGTAACTAATAGGCCAGTCAGCTCCAAGCGAATCTCGCGTATACGATTGAAAATCCACGGGAGCAAAGCGCAACGCGATGCGCCCCCAGTGATTGGTGCGGCCGCCCACGATCCGCGAGCGGAACCATTGAAAATCCGCTCCGGGCGCGGAAGTGTAGGGCTCGCCGGCGATGTCCCAGGCTCCATTGGGAGCCAGAAATTCGCCGAAATTTTCCAGGGCAGATCCGCCAACACCTGCGCCGCGATGAGGCAAGTCGTACGGCCACAGCAACATTTTAAAATCCTTTTCAGGATAGACCTGCGGACCGGCTTCCAGCAGCGCCACGTTCAGGCCGCCTTCGGTAAGAACTTTGGCCGCCATGCCGCCGCCCGCGCCGGAACCAATCACGCAAACATCGTAAGTTTTCGGCGAACGCGTAACTTGAGCCATGCTATTTCTCCCTAACCTTGCTCTACGAGCCGAGCAGCTCGCTGCGCACATTTTTCAAGACCCAGGCAGCGCGTTCCACGCCTACTGGGCCCGGCAAAATCGGATCTTCATTTTCGATGCTCAAAATTCCTTCGTATCCGATGTCCATGTAGGCCTTCACCACAGACTTCCACAAGCTCGCACCGTGACCGTAGCCCACCGCACGAAATGTCTCCGAGGCTTGCGGCAGGTCGGCGACCTGGGACGCAAAATTCAGCACACCGTACCTCTCGACATTTTCCGGAAAAAGAACGGTGTCCTTCATATGCGCGTGGAAAACCGCTTTCTGCTTTCCGAGGAAATGAATCACTTCGACGGGATCGCAACCCTGCCAGAACAAATGGCTGAGGTCGCAGTTCGCGCCGATTTCCTCGCCCACCGCCTCGCGAAGCTTCATCAACGTGCGTGGATTATAGACAACAAAATTCGGATGCATCTCCAGCGCAATGCGATGTACGCCGTGCTCGCGCGCGAATTTCGCAGCTTCCTTCCAGTACGGAATAACCTTTTCTTTCCACTGCCAATCCTGCATTTCCGCGTATTCCGGAGGCCAGCGATACGTGATCCAGTTCGGCTGCGTGTCGGTTGGCGTGCCCCCGGGGCAGCCGGAAAATCCTACAATCACGCGCACGTCGAGCCGTTCCGCCAGCAGAACTGTCTTGCGAAAGCTCTCGCGATCGTGTGCAGCATGCTTTTCGTCCGGATGAACAGGGTTTCCGTGACAGCTCAACGTGGCTACGTGAATGCCACGGTCCTCAAATTTCTTTTTCCATGCTTTCGCTTTTCCCGCATCCGTCAGCAATTCGTCGATAGGACAATGTCCGGTGCCAGGATAGCCACCAGTACCTATCTCCATGGCCTCAAGGCCGAGCGCGCTCACGCGGTCCAACATCTCATCGAGAGACAGCTTTTCGTAAACGGGATCGAAGACGCCGATCGGGATTTTGCGGAGTGAGCCAGCCGAGGCTTGCGCCGCAGACCCCATGGCAGAGTTCGGCAGAGCGCCTGAGCCTGACGAGGTTACGCCTGTCGCAACGTTAGGCAGCGACGCAGCCAGCAAACCGGTCCCGGTCGCCGTTAGAAATTCTCGGCGACCAACGCCTAACGATTTGCGCGAACTCTTCATGCGCTCTCCTCACCGAAGTGTCGATAACCCATTTGCAGGGCGGCATTATACGACGCTTTTTGCGGAGGGGAGCTATGTCATTCGCAAAGGTTTGAGGACACCGAGTTGAGGAATGGAAGTTGGCACGGTAAGCACGCGCTCCGGAGGGCGCTTCTTTTGCTGAATTGCCTGCACGAACATCTCAATCGCTTGACCCGTATTCGGAGGCACAAAGACCGTGGCAGCCAGCAGCCCGCTGCGCACCCACGCTTGCCCGGTCTTCGGCAGTCCGTCGCACCCGGTGAACGGCAGCTTCAGGAAGCGCTCGCGATCCCCCTCGTTGGGCAATTCCTCAAAAGCCTTGCGCGCGCCGACAGCCATCGAATCATCCTGTGCGCCAATCAGATCCACTGTTGTTTTCTGCGACGTCGTCAGCTTTAGCCACGATCGCACGGCGCGCTGCGAACTTTCTTCGGTCCATTGCCCACGCAACGCAATAATCTGAATGTTTGCCGGTTTCGTCTCCTGCATGCCCAGCGTGCGTTCTTTCGCCGCGGAATTCTCCGATGGCCCCTGGATGTACAGCACAGTTCCGCCGCGCGGCAAAAGCGCTGCGAACTGGCGTCCCTGGATGCGCCCAATCTCTACATGATCCGAACTAATGGCAAAAATCGCCGCGGTGGAGTCCTTGCGTAGATCTTCTATATAGCTCGCATCACGATTGAGCACCGCCCAGCCGATCTCTGCGCCAGCCGCTGCGCGCGCCACCTGTGGCAATGCCGTGCCGCCGACCGGCTCGAATACAATCGCATTCGGCCGCTCTGCCGACGAGGCTTGAATCGCTCGTAAAATTTGTGTGCTCTGATTGATGGCGTCGTTATTAGCGTAAATAATTTCCGCGCTGACGCCCAACTTGCTCGCCGCCTGCTCCGCAGATTGCGCTTGCTCGATCTGATAGTCGTTGTCGTTGGTAGTCAACGAAACTAGAATTCGTATCTTCGCCATACTAGCGACTCACACTCCTGAAAACATACGATACACCGGCTCGCGCTCCGACGAACTGAAATCGTCGTTTCTGCTGCTATGTCGGTATTATCTAGGAGCGAAATATTTAAGAGCGACGAAAAGTTGACGGTTGGTAGCCCGGACGGGAGTCGAACCCGTAATCTTCACCTTGAGAGGGTGACGAGTTAACCGATTACTCTACCGGGCCATGTGAACAGTTTAGCGTGCAGCGGATTCTTCCGCAATTGAGAGAGCCGTCGTTCGCTTGTTGACCGAACTTATTAGCGCCCGAGATCGGATCCCGTCAGCGCCACCAACCAACCCCGGCGCCACAATCCGTGGCATAAAGAATTCCAGAAACTGATCCGAACTCGAACGCAAACAGACCTGCGCGTTGGGCGTGCCTTCTACCACCCGTGTATAAGCCTGATCATCCACTCGCAACCTTATCGGCGTGGCCGGGCACAGCTCTGGATGAATCGCATAGGCAACCGCAACAGCGTCAAACAATGTGGGCGTTTGCGATGTGCCTCGCGACCACTGCGTGTACAACACGAGCAACGCATCGGTAAGCGGAGTCCCAGCCTTGAAGATTTCCGCCCGCTCAAGCTCCTGCAGCTTGATCTGCGTGGAATCGAGTGGCATGACGTACAGAGGAACTCCGGAGCCGAAAACTTTCTGCGCAGCCTGAATGTCGCAAAGAATATTCCATTCCGGATCGGGCCCGTGAGTCTTGCCGTAATTGAATTGACCGTACCCGCGATATACCGATCCGCCCATCAGCACCACTCGTTTCAACTTGCGGAACGTTGCCGCATCGCGATCAATCGCGGCGCCTAGATTGGTTTCCGGGCCAATAGCGATCAGCGTGATCTCGCCCGGATGCAACTTTATTTGCTCGAGTATGAAATCCACGGCATTCGGGTCGTTCTGGTCGGCAGGACCACCTTGCGCGTACAGTGCCTGCGTCAAAACATCCACTTTGCCCGGCGGATGCCTCGCGATACCGATTGCTACAGGAATATCGCCGCGGCCCGTTTCCTTCAGAAAACGGCTCAGCAAGCGCGCCCGGAGCTGTGTGTCGCCCCACGCGCTGGAAATTCCCACAATCTGGAACTCAGGACTTCTCAGCGCAAGTCCAACCGCGAAGGCGTCGTCAATATCGCCGCCAATGTCAGTGTCGATGATGATTCTTTCCGTTGCATTGGAACGCGACACAGATGTTCCGGTTTGCGCGGATAATAAAGAACTGAACAGCATGCAAAGCGCAAACATTCCAGCAACTGAACGCATCACCTAACTCCTTAACTCCATTAACTCCACCACCGCCCTATGCGCCTGGTCAATCGCCTCATTTGTGTAGGCGTTAGCGCCCGCATCAGAATTCGCAATGGCTATGCTTCCGAAAGGCTTCCGTCCGATCACCCAAGGCTTCTCTTCCTCTTTCCAGTCCGGATCAAACAGTCGGTTCGGTGTGAACGCATATCCATGCGCCCAACGATTCACGGTCATGCCTTCAATGTCGCGAGCCGCGTCGAAGCCAGCTCCGCTCAACATCCTCGCCAACTGATCCCGGATATTGCGCTCGAACGTCTCGAAGGGCGTCTGCATGAGTTCCATGCGCCCAGCGCGATGCTGATCGCGTGGCGCAAGTCCCGGCCTGCACGGCGTACGCAACATGAACAGCACCACCGGCTCCTGGGGATCACTGGAAAACTTGTAGGTTCCCAGGCTCACTGGGAAATCAAGTGCGGTGTACGTATGATACCCACCAGGCGCGACGATGTGGTGTACGCCGAGTTTGTGGAACGCCGTCCAGTTGCGCAAAGCCACATGCGTGTACACCAGCGGTGCCTTCACCAGGTAAGAGAGCGCCTCCTTCTGCTTCTCTGGCAGCTCCGGGCAAATGTACGGGATCATTCCGTTGTAGCACGCGAGCACACACTTCCTGGCCTGCACGCTGACCAGCTTCCCTTCGCGCACATATGCGATCTCCACATCCTTGCCGGCCTTAGCGCCCCTTACGTGCTGAACATGGACAACCGTGCTGTTGAGACGAATGCGGACCGCCGCCGAATTTGCGCCGTCAAGTTTGCTGTAGCCCGCTCGTGCGGTAACCACGTCGTCCATGGTTCTGCCGGGCACCGCTTCGGGTAAAAGCGCGCGAACTAACAGGCGAGCGACCGACGCGTTGCCATCCGGAAAATGAAAAATGTACGGCTCCTCCTTCTCGGGCGCCGGTAAGCCCAGTCCATCAAAACCCGCATAGGTGAACGACTGGTAGTCGTCGCCAGATTCGTAACAGGCTCGCGCAGAAACCGCATCGATGCCCACGCAAAACAGATCGTGCGTGAATGTCTGGAAAAAGGGCAGCGCCTCGGGGACCAGCTTGCAATACTTCACCAGATAGTCCGCATAACTGATTTTCTCAAGCTTCGCGAGCTTCTCCTCTGGTGAAAGACCAGGCAGGTAGTCGGCTTTCTCCGTGTACGCACGCGCAATATCGCGTCGCACCACATCGGAAAGTGGCGCCTGCGCCAAAAATTCCGGCCAAGGCTTGGTGTTCATTCCGGTCACAAGCCGGTCGGCGCCAAAAGTTTCCTTGTCAAAAAATGCCGCGTCCCCAAACTGCTGTACAAATTCCGGTCGTATGCTTTGTAGAATCGCTTCGTCTGAATGCCCACTTCCGCCAACAGCCCCTTTGCCACCGCGCTGTAGCTCCCGGGACTCTCGATCGATTGGGTCCCACCATAGCTCAGTAGCATGCGCCCGCCGACCTGAAATTCATTGCGCTTGGCATGCCCTCCGAAATCGTCGTGATTATCCAAAACCAAAATGCGCGCATTCTTTCCCGCGCCCTTCCGGTAAAAATAGGCCGCCGCCAGCCCGCTGATGCCCCCGCCCACAACAACCAAATCGTACACTTCTCCCGTCTTGACCGCCGCGCCTGCAGCATCCCAGCGTTTTCCGTCGCGCAGCCGATGAGCGTATGTGAACGTGCCGTCGTGATTCCCGCGCATTCCCGTCAGCGCTGGCGGATAGTAGCCAGGCGCCTTTTCCGGAGCCCTCTCCTCACCAAGCAGGGCAGCAAGCATCGGATCGCTGGCCACTAATCCGCCCGCGCCGATCGCCACACCATTCAGAAAATCCCGTCGCGTAATCGGGCAACTCATGCCCAACCGTCGATCTTTCCGCTCACTCATGCAATGCGCCCTGTTCCATGCAACCCGACTTCATTTTCTATCCACGAAAACTGCTGCGCCCGCGAACGGATGAGAGTAACATCCGTCCACTCAAATACACACGGAGGATCGGATGCAGATTGCCATTCCCAGTTGCCTTCACAAGCCGACTGTTTTCCTGCTCGCAGCCATTGCAGTTCTCAGTTTCCCGGTCTTCAGCACGCTGCAAGCGCAATCCAACGCATCCCAGCAACAAATCTCCACGGACAAGCCCTACGTCATCGAGTACTACTACAAAGCCAAATGGGGCCACGCCGACGAATTTATCGCCTTGTTCAAGAAAAACCACTATCCCGTGCTAAAAAAGGAAATTGAGCTGGGCCGCATCCTCAAAGTTTTCGCTCAGGTCCCCCGCTACCATGCCACCGAAGACGGCCGCTGGGACTTTCGCACCACCATCGTCTTCAAGAACGCTCAAATCGCCAACGACAACTTTGATTCCGCTCCCCTTCTGAAGCAGCTCTTCCCCGACCAGGACTCCTACAAAAAGGAAGAGCAGCGCCGCTTCGAAATCCTTGACGCCCACTGGGATCTGCCCATCAAGGATTCCGACCTCGACTCTCACTAATCCGCCAAAACTAGAAGTCGTGTAACGCCTCCGCTCCCCCAAGCGTCGTACAATATTCAACTGGAGCCACCATGGCCGATTACACTGAAGAGCACGCCAGAGCCGGTGTCAACGCAAAGCTTCCGGCCCTCGAGACCTGGCCCAACCAGTTCCCCGGCTACATCATCACCACAAAATTTCCGGAGTATTCCTCGGTCTGTCCCAAGACCGGCCTCCCCGATTTCGGCACCATCACCATCCAATATGCCCCCCGCAAAGATTGCATCGAGCTGAAAGCCTTAAAGATGTACCTGCTCGCCTATCGAGACTTGGGCATCTTTTACGAGAACGCCGTCAATAAGATCCTGCGCGACATCGTCGACGCCGTGCAGCCGGAGTGGTGCGTCGTCCGGGGTGAATTCACCCCCCGCGGCGGCCTCACCACCACCATTTTTTCGCGCTGGCCCTCACCTGCATCTAAGGGTAAGGCGCAGACAAAGAGCCGCGCCCGTCGCAACAGCGGCTAGCCCGGATATGGACACGTGCGCCTCTTGCGAGCGATAATTTGTAGTTGCACCCCCTTGGGGGCCAACCTTTCAGGAGGCTGAATGAGCATTTCGCCGAACGTACCTAGCCCGCAGGAGTCCTATCATTACGAAGGCACCACCGGCACGCCGCGCTGGATCGCGGTCGTATTTATCGTGCTATTTCTCGCGCTCGTTGGACTCGGCTACGCCGGCTATTCTGTGCAATCCCGCCTGGACTCCAGCCTCAGTAAAGCGCAGGACCAGAACAAACTGCTCACCGCCCAACTCGATCAGGCCAACTCGCGCCTCGCCGATCTCAAAGGCCATGTCGACGTGACCGAGCAGAAGATGCACATGACCCAGGCGGAGCTTGCCAATGCCCGCAGCCGGTCAGAAGCCTTCCGCAAGGATCAACAGGCCGCCGACCAGAAACTCGCAGACCAACTGACCAGCGCGACGCGGGAAAGCACTGAGAAAATTAACGCCGTCGCCACGGAAGTAGGCGGCGCCAGGAAAGACATCGAAGCCACGCGCTCTGACCTCGAAGCCACCAAGGGCCGCCTCGAGCGCGCCTCCGGCGACATGGGCGTCATGAGCGGCCTCATCGCGCACAATCGCGACGACCTTGAAGAACTAAAGCGCCGCGGCGACCGCAACTACTACGAATTCAAGATCACCAAAAGCAAGACGGCGCAAAAAGTGGGCCCTGTACAGATCACGCTAAACAAGACTGACCTGAAAAAATCCAAGTACACCGTGACTGTATTCGTCGACGACCGCTCCATCGAAAAGAAAGATAAAACCGCCGGTGAGCCGGTGCAGTTCTACGTGCGTGGCGGTTCGCGGATGCCGCCCTACGAATTCGTCGTCTTCGAAGTCGGCAAAAACCAAATCACCGGCTATCTCTCGACTCCCAAGGATGCCGGCGCCGCGCCAGCGGCTACTCCGGCTGCCGCTGTCAGCAAGCCGTCATAGCCTTCACTCCAGCAAGTTGCTCTGATGCCCTGTTCCGCGTTCTGGAAACCAGCCGCAGGACAGGGCTTCTGTCCTTTCGTCCGCGAAGTTAGCATTTGTATTGCTCACATTTATCCGATGGTCCGCTTTTGAGCGGACTCTACGCGTCCGGAGATGCCTTATGAAGCTCACTCGCCAGCACTTTCGCCCTTTCCTAATTCTGCTCTTCACGCTGCTCTGCTCTGGGCGCGGCTGGGCGCAAGCTCCTCTGGAGCCCGCACAAATGCCCGCTCGCACCACGTTCTACGTTATTTGGCGCGGAACGCCCGCCGGTGACGCAAGAAAAGCCAATTCACTTCTCGCCCTCTGGGACGATCCGGACCTCGCCCCCCTTCGCGCCGCCGCATTGCAAAATATGCAAGCAGGATCCGCCAAAGAGCCCTCGAAGCCGCAACTTTCCCGCGAAGAGATCGAGCAAACCTCGTCTCTCCTCGAGAATTCGTTCGTGCTCGGCTACCTCCGCAAGCCCGAATCAAAAGCTCCCGCAGTGAAATCTACCGAACATCCCTGGAACGGAATGTTCCTCGTTTACGATCGCACCGGCAAAGAAGTCCTGCTCGCCAAAACCATGCTTCGTTTCCGCACCCAGGAAAAAGAGCCGCCACAAATTTCCACCGTCACTGTGGCAGGGGCCCCGGCACTCAAAATCTCCCGAAAAGATAGCGTCAGCTATTGGACCGAGCGCGGCAAATACGCCGTGGGCTCCGCCGATCTCAATGTCTTCGAAGAAATCCTTGCCCGCCTCGACGGTAAATCCGTCGGCTCGTCTCTCGCCCAAACGCCTGCCTACCAGGAAGCCCAGCCCCTATTCCATACGGGCCTGCTCGAATTTTTTCTTCGCATCCCGCACCTGAAAGATTTCGCGTCCGCCCTGCCCGCCAACTCTCCCGTCCAAATCGAGCCGCTTCTTGACGCTCTTAAATTGGAATCCATCCATTCTTTGTCCGGCCAGTTGACCCTGGAAGGCTCCAAGGCTCGCATGCAAGGCGCAGTCCTTGGCGACGTCTCTCCCGGCACGCTCTTCGACGTCTGGACTACCGCCCAGCAAGCGCCCGCCTCCCTCGCTTTCGTTTCGCCTGACCTCGTCTCTTACAACGAAACTCAGTTCAATCTTTCCGCTTTTTACGATTTATTGAAACGCGCCCTCCGCGTCGCTTTGCCCCAACAGCAGCAAGGCAGCGTCGAAATGATGGAAGGCTTCGCCGCCTCCCGCATCGGCATGCCCTTGCCGGACGCCTTCGCGCTGTTCAACGGCGAGTTCGCCTCCATTCAGAGCAATCCCGGCATGGATCCGCTGAAGGCCGTCTATTACGTTGGCATCCGCAACAAGCAAGACACTCTCAAACTCCTCCGCTACACCTTTGGCGAAAAACTGGGCTCCGAACGCAACGAAGGTGACACCACTTTCGTCAAAGTCTCGCTCGGTGGCAGCCAGAACAGCACAGGAGTCGCGCAATGGAATTTTTATCACCTCGCCGTAACGCCGAATTTCGTTCTCGCCTCGAGCCGCAGCGAGACCATACGTGAATTTCTCGCCAAGCGCTCGCCAGCAAACGCCGCCGCGCAGCCAGCGTTGCCTCCCGCGTTCCAAGCCGCCCGCGCGCAATTCCCCGCGTCCGTTGCGGGACTGGCTTTCGTAAACTTTCAAAAGATCGACTACCAAGCCGTGAAAACGCGCTGGATCGAAGAAGCAAAAAAATCGCCGGAACGGCACGCGGGAAAATCACCTAACGACACGTCGCAATCAACGTCGCCTCAAATTCCCGATTGGCTGCTAAACATAAATCCCGAAGTCTTTCCCCGCCACCTCCATTACCTGGCCGGCGCCTCCTGGAAAGATTCCAAAGGCCTCCACTTCGACGAATGGCTCGAATAATTTTGGAGTGCGGCGGTCTTGCCGCCGCTTTAGCGCAGTGAGCCCTATCAATC
>Ga0137418_10001999_pt1 | contig 18732 bp, 13 predicted proteins | sample CZODoug3_1_2_16f_FD_122242 | JGI IMG/M metagenome (GOLD analysis project Ga0137418, IMG submission 122242) | Vadose zone soil fungal communities from Angelo Coast Range Reserve, California, USA - CZODoug3_1_2_16fungal (Hybrid Assembly) | ecosystem: Environmental > Terrestrial > Soil > Vadose... | reverse complement strand
GGCCTGCGCTGGAAGAAGGAGCCGGTCGGCAAGGCACTGACCGATTTCCTTGCCGACAAGGGCATCATTATTCTGACCTGGATCTGGCAGGCCGGCGGCGTCGCCAGTCGTTCGCGCCCGGTCGTCGCCCCGGAAGACGCCAAGGGCCTCAAGATTCGCGGCGGCTCACGCGAGATGGATATGGTGCTGCAGACAGCAGGTGCTGCGGTGCTGTCGTTGCCGTCCAACGAACTCTATGCGGCGATGCAGACCGGAGCCTGCGATGCCGGCCTCACCTCCTCCACCAGCCTGATTTCATTCCGGCTCGAGGAAGTCGCGAAGGCCCTGACCTCGGGCGCCGGTGCGTCCTACTGGTTCATGCTGGAGCCGCTTTTGATGTCGAAATCCATTTTCGACGGGTTGCCGAAAAAGCAGCAGGATATCATTGTGGCCGTCGGCTCCGAGTTGGAGGCCTTCGGAAAGAAGGGTGCGCAGGACGACGATATCGAAGTCGCCAAAGTCTATGAAAAGGCCGGCGCGAAGGTCAGCCCGCTTGACGTCGCTACCGTCGGCAAATGGCGCGACATCGCGCGGGATACCGCTTGGAAGGACTACGGCGCGAAAACCGCGACCGCGGCCAGCCTGTTGAAGCTCGCGTCCGACGTATCCGCATGATGCATGGTCCAGTCAAGGATCAAAATGACCGTACGAACGCCGCCGCGGGCAATGCGCTCGTGGCGGCGCTCGAACGCGCTCTCGGTTTTTGCAACAACGTCATCGTCGTCTTCGCGGCCGTCGCGCTGGTGGCGGCCTGCGTTGTCCTCAGCCACAGCGTCCTGACCCGCGCCCTGTTCCACAGTCCGAATTACTGGCAGGACGAGGCGGCGGTGTTTCTGCTGGTCGGCGCCACCTTCATGACGGCGGCCTATGTGCAGGGACAACGTGGCCATATCGGCATCGAGGCGTTTGTCGGACTGCTGTCGCCGATGGTCAACCGTATCAGGCTGTGGCTGGTCGATGTCGCGAGCTTCCTGTTCTGTGCATTCTTTGCCTGGAAATCGTGGACGCTCGCGCATGAAGCCTGGGTCGACGGCCAGGTTTCCAACTCGATGTGGTCGCCCCCGCTGGCGATCCCCTATGTCTTGATGGCGTCGGGCATGACCCTGCTTTGCGTGCAGATCCTGCTCCAGATCGCGATTCCCCTCTTCAGCAGGCCGGCACCCCGATGACCGTCGTAGGAATTGGAATCAGTTACGGCGTCGCGACCCTGTTTGCGATGTTTTCGGGAATGCCGATCGCGTTCGCGCTGGGCGCGGTCGCGGTGGTGTTCATGGGCATCTACATGCCCGCGGCGTCGCTCGATACCGTGACGCAGAACGTTTACGAGGAAATGGCGTCGATCACGCTGTTGTCGATCCCGCTTTTCATCCTCAAGGGCGCAGCTATCGGCAAATCCCGCGCTGGTCAGGATTTGTATTCGGCACTGCACGCCTGGCTGCATCGCGTACCCGGCGGGCTCGGCGTCGCCAACGTGTTCGCCTGCGCGTTGTTCGCAGCGATGGCCGGATCGTCGCCCGCCACCTGCTCGGCCATCGGCTCCGCCGGCATACCGGAAATGCGCAAGCGCGGTTATTCCGGCGGATTCGCGGCCGGCATTATCGCCGCCGGCGGCACGCTCGGCATCCTGCTGCCGCCTTCAATCACAATGATCCTGTTCGCGGTTGCGGCGGAAAAGTCGCTGGGGCGGCTGTTCCTCGCCGGCATCGGACCCGGCCTGCTGCTGGTCTCCTTGTTCGGCGTTTACGCGGTGATCCACTTTCGCAAGGAATTTGCCGCGGCGAGCGCCATCTACGCCAAGACCGGCGTGACCTCGGCCATTCTCGCGCGCGACGATTTCACCATGGCGGAGCGCTTCAACGTGCTGCCGCGGGTGCTCCCCTTCGTGCTGTTGCTGACCGGGGTGATGATTGCGCTCTACGGCGGCTACGCGACGCCTTCGGAAACCGCCGGGCTCGGCGGGCTGCTCGCGCTGGTGCTGATCGCGGCCATCTACAGCGTGTGGCGGCCTTCCGATCTGGCGCCGATCATGAAATCGACGATCCGCGATTCCACCATGCTGATGATGATCATCGGCATGTCGCTGCTCTATACCTACGTGATGAGCTATCTGCACATCTCGCAATCGGCCGCTGAATCGATCGTCGCGATGCATCTGCCGCGCTGGGAATTGCTGGCGGCGATCCTGCTCATGGTGGTCGTGCTCGGCTTCTTCCTGCCGCCGGTATCGATCATCCTGATGACCGCGCCGATCATCCTGCCGCCGCTGCGCGCGGCCAATTTCGATATCATCTGGTTCGGTGTCGTCATGACCATCGTGATGGAGATGGGGTTGATCCATCCGCCGGTGGGCTTGAACATTTTTGTCATTCGCAACGTTGCACCCGACATCCCCTTGAGCGAAGTGATCTGGGGCACGCTGCCGTTCGTGCTGCTGATGATGCTGGCTGTGGTAGTGCTGTGCTTCGTGCCTCAGATTTCGACCTTCCTGCCCGATCTGGTGATGGGACCTGACGGCGGACGGTGAGGATGCCTCATCCTGAGGGCGCGCTCTTCGCGCGCATCTCGAAGGATGAGGCATTATCGGTCTCATGGTTCGAGACGGCGCAAGAGCGCCTCCTCGCCATGAGGAGCTACTTCACCGATCGCTTGCTCGCATTGATCGCCGCCGCGACGCGGCTCACCGGCGGTCGGCCGATCAGGCGGCTGATCTCATTGGTGGCCGCCACCAGTCTTGGTATGTCGACGCCGGTCGCGACGCCCATGCCCTCCAGCATATAGACCACATCCTCGGTCGCGACGTTGCCGGTCGCACCCGGCGCATAGGGGCAGCCGCCGAGACCGCCGGCCGCGGAATCGATCACGCGCGCGCCCTCCTCCATCCCCGCATAGAGATTGGCCAGCGCCTGGCCGTAGGTGTCGTGGAAATGCATCCCGAGATGGGCCATCGGCACCACGCCGGCGACGGCGCGTAGCAGATGCCGCGCCTTGAGCGGCGTGCCGACGCCGATGGTGTCGCCAAGCGAGACTTCGTAGCAGCCGAGATCCCACAACAGCTTTGCGACGTCCACCACGGCCTGCGGCTTCACCTCGCCGTCATAGGGGCAACCGAGCACGCAGGAGATATAGCCGCGCACCTTGATGCCGTCCGCCTTGGCCTTGATGACAACAGGCTTGAAGCGGTCGATGGATTCGGCGACCGAGCAATTGATATTGGCCCGCGAAAAGCCTTCCGAGGCCGAGGCAAATATCGCGATCACCCCGGCGCCGGCCGCGCGCGCGGCGTCGTAACCCTTTTCGTTCGGCACCAGCACGTGGAATTCGCTGTCTGGATGGTGACTGACGCCACGCAAGACCTGATCCGAATTCACCATCTGCGGGATCGCCTTCGGCGATACGAACGCTCCGACTTCGACGGTGTGCAGCCCGGCACCGATCAGCGCCTCGATAAAGGCGATGCGGGCCGCGACGCTGACAGGCGTCTTCTCGTTTTGCAGGCCGTCGCGCGGGCCAACTTCGACGATGCGTACCAAATCGCTCATGTTGGTCTCGCGAGGCTGCTCACGAAGCGGTCGGCTCGATTTCGGCGAGTTCGACGCCTTCCTGCACGATATCGCCGACCTTGCATTTTATCACTTTCAGCACGCCTGCGAAGGGCGCACGCAGGGTCTGCTCCATCTTCATCACTTCAAGCGTGAGAATAGCCGCGCCCTTCTCCAGCGTCGCGCCCACTTCAGCCAGCAACGCCACCACGGTGCCCGGCAGCGGCGCCACGATTTTGTCCTCGCCGACGTGCTCTTCGTCGTCGCCGCCGAAGGGATCGACCCAATGCAGATCGAAGCGGCCGTTACGCGTTCGCAGATATAGTTCATGGCCTTCGATGACGGCGACGACGCGGGATTTCATGCCGTCGAGCGCCAGATCGAACCCGCCATCGTCCCGGGACGATGATGCGAAAGCAAATTCACGCTCGCCGATCGACAGCGTCGCGGGACCGTTGCCATATTGCAGGCATATCTCCTGCTCCGCCTCGTGCGCGTGCCGGAACGTAAACACCCGCTGCCGCCGGCCCACCGGCATCCAGCCGGAGGTGCGCCACGGCGAATGCGCCTCCGCGCGCGCGGCTTTCTGTTCGTCGTCCAGGATTGCCGCGACGGCTGCGCAAAGCTCGAGATCGCCCGATGCCGCAGGCGGCGGCGTCAGGTTCTTCAATTCACGCTCGATAAAGCCGGTGTCGATGGCGTTGGCGCGAACGTGCGGATGCGTCACCAGTGCCGAAAGGAAGGGAATGTTGGTGACGATGCCACGCACATCCGTGTCCTCGAGCCCGCGATTAAGCCTCTCGATCGCAGCATCGCGGGTCGGTGCCCACGCGATCACTTTAGCGAGCATGGCGTCGTAATGCGGCGAGACCGCATCGCCCTCCCGATATCCGGCATCGATGCGCAGGCCGTTCAACGGCTCCGGCGTGCGCCAGGTCCGTATCCTGCCGACCGACGGCATGAAATTCTTGTGTGGATTCTCGGCGTAGACCCGCGCTTCGATCGCGTGGCCATTGAGCGTAATCTGGTCCTGAGTGAGCGGCAGCTTCTCGCCGAACGCCACGCGCAACTGCCATTCGACGAGATCGATGCCCGTGATCAGCTCGGTCACGGGATGCTCGACCTGCAATCGTGTGTTCATTTCAATGAAGAAGACGTCCTTGCCGTCAGAGACGAACTCGATGGTGCCGGCACCGACATAATCCACCGCGGCAGCCGCCTTGCGTGCGGCGGCGCACACCGCCTCGCGTTGCGTGGCGTCGAGTGTCGGCGATGGCGCTTCCTCGATCACTTTCTGATGCCGGCGCTGCAACGTGCATTCGCGCTCGAACAGCGACAGCAGATTGCCGTGGCTGTCACCGACGATCTGCACCTCGATGTGGCGCGGATTGTCGACAAATTTCTCGATCAGCATGCGATCGTCGCCGAACGCGGCCTTGGCCTCGCGCTTGGCGCTGACGATTGCGGCGGCAAGCTCACCAGCCGAGCGCACGATGCGCATGCCGCGGCCGCCGCCACCGGCCGAGGCCTTGACCAGAACCGGAAAGCCGATTTTGCCGGCGGCCTTCGCGAGCGTCGTCTCGTCCTGGGCTTCGCCGTGATAGCCCGGCACCAGCGGCACGCCGGCCTTCTCCATCAGCATTTTCGAGCCGGACTTCGAGCCCATCGCCCTGATCATGCCGGCGGTCGGACCGACGAATACCAATCCGGCGTCGAGGCAGGCCTGCGCGAATTCGGAGCTCTCGGACAGAAAACCGTAGCCGGGATGCACGGCTTCGGCGCCGCTCTGGCGCGCCGCTTCGATCACGCGTTCGATGTTGAGATAGCTGTCGCGCGCCCGGGCCGGCCCGAGCAGCACGGCCTCATCGGCCATCGCGACGTGCATCGCGTCGCGGTCGGCCTCGGAATAAACCGCAACCGTGCGCAGCCCCATCGCCCTTGCGGTGCGGATCACGCGGCAGGCGATCTCGCCGCGATTGGCGATCAGCAATGTGCGAAACCGCCGGTACTGTTTGGACCGATCCATCGTCACATCCTGAACAGGCCAAAACGAGTGGGCTCGATCGGCGCGTTGGTTGCGGCCGACAGACCAAGACCGAGCACCAATCTTGTATCGGCGGGATCGATCACGCCGTCATCCCATAGCCGGGCGGTGGCATAATACGGATTGCCCTGGCTTTCGAATTGCGCCCGCGTCGGCGCGCGGAATTCGTGCTCTTCCTCGATCGACCAGGTGCCGCCCTTGGCCTCGATATTGTCGCGCCGCAACTGGCTCAGCACCATCGCCGCCTGCTCGCCGCCCATCACCGAGATCCGGGCGTTCGGCCACATCCAGAGGAACCGCGGGCCGTAGGCGCGGCCGCACATCCCGTAATTGCCGGCGCCGTAGGAGCCGCCGATCACGACAGTGAATTTCGGTACCGCTGCGGTCGCCACCGCCGTCACGAGCTTGGCACCATCGCGCGCGATGCCGCCGGCTTCGTACTTCTTGCCGACCATGAAGCCGGTGATGTTCTGCAGGAACACCAACGGGATATTGCGCTGGCAGCACAGCTCGATGAAATGCGCGCCCTTCAGCGAACTCTCGCTGAACAGGATCCCGTTGTTGGCGATGACGCCGACCGGATAGCCCCAGATATGGGCGAAACCGCAGATCAGGGTCTGGCCGTACAGCTTCTTGAATTCGTCGAACTCCGAACCATCAACCAGGCGCGCGATGATGTCGTGCACGTCGAATGGCTTGCGCCCGTCGGCGGAGACCACGCCATAGATTTCCTCCGGCGCAAACAAGGGCTCGCGCGGCTCGCGCATGTTCAGGTTGGCGCGTGCCGGCTGCTTCAGCGTGGCGACGATGCGGCGTGCGATTCCGATCGCATGGCTGTCGTTCTGCGCATAGTGATCGGTGACGCCGGACTGCCTTGAGTGCACGTCGGCTCCGCCCAGCTCTTCCGCGGTAACAACCTCGCCCGTGGCCGCCTTCACCAGCGGCGGCCCGCCGAGAAAGATCGTGCCCTGATTACGCACGATGATGCTTTCATCCGACATCGCCGGGACATAGGCGCCGCCGGCCGTGCAGGAACCCATCACGATCGCAATTTGCGGAATGCCTTGGGCCGACATCTGCGCCTGATTGTAGAAGATGCGGCCAAAATGCCGTTCGTCCGGGAAAATCTCGTCCTGCTGCGGCAGAAACGCACCGCCTGAATCGACCATGTAGACGCAGGGCAGATTGTTCTGCCGCGCGATGTCCTGCGCGCGAAGATGCTTCTTCACCGTCATCGGATAATAGGTGCCGCCTTTGATGGTCGCGTCATTGGCGACGATCATGCATTCGCGGCCGGATATCCGCCCCACCCCGGTGATGATGCTGGCGGAATGGACGTCGCCGCCGTAGAGGCCGTAGGCCGCAAGTGGCGACAATTCTAGGAACGCCGTGCCCGGATCGACCAGGAGGTCGACGCGCTGCCGCGCCAGCATCTTGCCGCGCGAGGTATGCCGGGCGCGCGAGGTCTCGCCGCCGCCGCCGGCGACTTGATCGAGCCTGTCGCGGAGTTCGGCGACCAGCGCGCGCATGGCCTCGGCGTTGCGTGCAAAGTCGGACGAGGTGGGGTCGGTCGTGGAATGAAGCGGCATGGCCTTCAGCGGTTTATGGTGCGCCGCAATCTGGGCATTGGGGCTCGCATCATGGTGTCATTGCGCTGCCGCCTTAGGCAACCCGGAACTTTCGATCCCGCGGGGATTGCCCTGGGATCTGCCTTCGCCGATCGCGCCCCTAGTGGGTCCAGGGTTCGCCGCGCCGGAATGCAAAATTGTCGGCATAGGCGGCTTGCCGGCGCGCGGGCTCCTTCGGCTCAATCACCTGATAGGGAATACCCTCGCGCTCGCAATAAGCCACGGCGTCTTCCTTGGTGTCGAAGCGAAGGGTGAGTTGCTGCTTCATGTCGCCGGACGAGGTCCAGCCCATCAGGGGCTCGATCGCCCGCGGCTGCTCGGGCTCATAATCGAGCTGCCATTCCCTGGTCTTGGCCTTCCCCGATTGCATCGCGTTTTTGGCGGGCTTAAAGATACGTGCGGTCATGGAAGTCAGGGCCCCGTGAGATATGCGACATGGAAGCGCGTGGTGGAAGCGTCTAGTATAGTATAGAATCACCTTTCGGGAATTTGACCGGTGATTCCTGCCGCTGGATGTTAGGCTTTCCTGACCGGTATAGTCATTATGCTGCGCTGTGACAATCTTGGCCGGTCGCGCGGCTGCTCCCTCGCCTGCTGCTCGATCCTGTCGAAAGCATCCCTTCGAAACGGCACCCATGAAGATCAACGCAACCCTCCCTGAAAAAGGACGCGACCTGCGGCTCGATTTGTTTCGCGGGGTCGCAAACTGGGCGATTTTTCTGGATCACATTCCCGACAACGTCGTGAACTGGATCACCACCAGAAACTATGGCTTCAGCGATGCCGCGGATCTCTTTGTTTTTATCTCGGGGTACACTGCGTCCTTTGTCTACGCCCGGATGATGATCGACCGCGGCTTTATCGTCGGCGCCACCCGCCTGACCAAGCGCGTGTGGCAGCTCTACGTTGCGCACGTGATCCTGTTCGTCATCTATATCGTCTCGATCGGTTATGTCGCGCAGCGTTACAGCGATCCGGAGATCATCAACGAATTCAATGTGGCGGGGCTCGTTGAAAACCCGATCGAAACGCTGCGTCAGGGATTGCTGCTGAAATTCAAGCCCGTCAATCTCGACGTGCTTCCGCTTTACATCGCGTTGATGGGACTCTTCCCGCCGGTGTTGTGGATGATGCTGCGCCAGCCCGGCCTGACGATGCTGGCTTCGGTTGCGCTGTGGCTCGCAGCCCGGCAGTTCGGCTGGAATCTGCCGGCCTACCCCGCCGGTACCTGGTACTTCAACCCGTACTGCTGGCAGGTGCTGTTTGTGTTCGGCTCCTGGTGCGCGCTCGGCGGGGCCAGAAAGAATATCGCGATCATCAACGCACCCATCACGCTTTACTTTTGCCTTGCGTACCTCGTCTTGGGGCTGGTGATGACGATGGCCGGCAAATTTCCGGACTTCGGCGCGCTGTTCCCGCACTGGCTCTATGAAACTTTCAACCCCAACGACAAGACCAATCTCGCCCCCTATCGCTTCCTGCACTTTGTGGTGATCGTGATTTTGGTCATCAGGTTTGTGCCCAAGGACTGGCCGGGCCTGGAATGGCGGATATTCGATCCCCTCGTCGTCTGCGGCCAGCAATCGCTCGCGGTGTTCTGCGTCGGCGTCTTCCTCTCCTTCGTCGGCCATTTCGAGCTGATGATGAGTTCCGGTTCGTTGTTGGCGCAGATTTTTGTCAGCGTGACCGGAATAGCGATCATGACGATCGTCGCCTATTACATCTCCTGGTCGAAGCGGCAGGATAAGCCGCTTCCCAAGCCGGCTGCCGCCAAGGCCGGCTGATTCCGCGTCGCGGTCAGCCGTATCCGCCGATTCAGGCAGGCCGCGTGCCCGTCATGACCATGGTCGCGACGTCGGTATAAATGCCGACCAGCGGTCCGATGACTTTATGGAGCGCAGTCTTCGAAATCAGCGTGTCGTGCAGTACCAGATTGTCGATCCCGGTGGTCAGGAAGCAGATGACCGCGTCGCGCGGCGTCTCCACGATCGGTTCGCCCTTGACGTTGAACGACGTATTGATCAGCACGGGAACACCGGTCAACGCCTCGAACTCTTTCAGCAGGCGATACAGGACCGGATTGGTCTCTTCACGAACGGTCTGAACCCGCGCCGTTCCGTCGACATGGACGATTGCCGGAATCCTGTCCCGCCATTCGGGGCGGACCTTCTTTGCGATCAGCATGAACGGCGAATCCTCCTCGCCTTCGAACACTTCCTTTGCCCGTTCAGCCAGCACGATCGGCGCAAACGGCCGGAACGCCTGCCGGTGCTTGACGCGGCTGTTCAGGATATCCTTCATCTCGGGCTTGCGAGGGTCCGCAAGCAGGCTGCGATTGCCGAGCGCGCGCGGTCCGAACTCCGAACCGCCCTGGAACCAGCCGATCACGCGCTGTTCGGCGAGCAGTTTTGCCGTCTCGCGGCAGATATTCTCGCTGCGAACTGCTGACGTCTGAATGCGAACGAGAAATTTTCCGGTGGCGTTGTCAATGTCCTGATCACTGTAGCGCTTGCCTACATAGGAGTGGTCCATGACGAACGAGCGGCGCTGCTTGAGAATCTCGAGATAACCGTAATAGGCGCAGCCGATCGCTATGCCGTCGTCGCCGGCTGCGGGCTGTATCCAGACATTCTCGAATCCGGACTCCCGCGCAACCCGCCCGTTAGCCACGCAGTTGAGCGCGACGCCGCCGGCGATGCACAGATTTTTTGCGCCGGTGGTTTCGCGCAGCCAACGGGAGCGGGCCAGCAATACATTTTCGGTATCGTCCTGAACCCGCCAGGCAAGATCCTCCCAATGCCGCATCGATGGACTGGCTTCCCAGCTGCCGCTGTCCATCACGTAGGGCTGCTTGAAGTCTGTCGTCCAATGCGGAACATGCAATATGCCGTCGTTGAGCTCGAGCAGATGTTTGACCTGTTCGCGGCGGCCATATGGCGCCAGCCCCATCAGCTCGCCGCATTTGTTCCAATCGCCGAAAATGTAGGTCGAGGCGCGGCTGTAGAGCGCGCCAAGTCCAGGCATGTTGTAAAATTCATCGCTCAGGAAGCCACGGTCGGGTTCCATCCATACCTTCTTCAGGCATTCGATCGTTGCACCGCTGAATTTGTAATAGCTCTCGGACTCGCGGGCGAGAGGCGTAGCGGCATCGGTTGATGGATAGGGTTCCACGGCGTCAGATCGATAGCTGCCGACGCCGTCGACAATCATCACAGCGCCATCTTCAAAGGGCGACACGGCAAACGCGCTGTAGGCGTGCGCCAGATGGTGGGATATCGACACGACCTTGTCGGAACCCGTCAGATACAGCGGATGTTTGGCAGCCTCGGCCCGTTCATATTCGGGAAGGAACCCCGGCATGTCCTGATAGACCAGCCGCTCTTCCATTTCGGCAACCGGAAGGATGTAGCAATTGCGAACGATCAGATCGACATCCTCAAGCGTGATGCCCTCGGCGTTCAGGCAATAATCGATCACCTCCTTGTAGAAGCCAGTGGCATGCTTTTCGCGCGTGATTCGCTCCTTGGCGATGGCAAATGCGATAGCGCCGTCGCGCAACAGGCAGGCGCTCACGTCATGGTCATAGGTATTCAAGCCGAGAACGTAGGTGTGTTGTTTTGACATCGGCACTCTTGGGAGGGATTGGCGGAGGGGATGATCGAGGTGATTGTCGGGCTGCGAAGTTGGACTAGCCTTTGCCAACGCACATTTGCCAGTCACATTACGGAGTCACATTTACCGAGTCACATTTTTGGCGGATTGCGTTCATTCATCTTGCGTTCATTCATCGAGGCCAAAATTGCGCGATGCACAATATCAGCAAGCACTGCTGCGATGCTTGAACACTTCTTCACTTTGCTACCAGCAACGACTGTAACTTGACCTCGCTTGCGCTTGCCCATAGCATCCCAAAAAAGCCGTAAGATCACTATCAAGAACACTATATTGCAAACGATCTTAGCATGCGCTGGAACGGAAGGCAGGCCTTACAAGTTCGGATGAGGCAAGTTTAGAAGTTTTGGTGATTGGAACTACCGGGAGATTCTATAATGGCTAAGAATATCGCTACCGCACGCTATACTATTCTCACGCGCTGTCTGGCGGCGTTGGCTTTGATGTTCGTCTACGTTGTCAGCACGTCTGCTGTCCTTGTCGGTGCGACCACTACATCGGCACAGGCCCGAGGCCGTGGCGGCGGCTGGGGCCGCGGCGGTGGCTGGGGCCGTGGCGGCGGCTGGGGTCGCGGCAGAGGCTGGGGTCGCGGCAGGGGCATCGGCATCTATGGCGGCTATGGCTATGGCGGCGGATGCTACTTCAGCTACCGCTGGGGCCGCTACATCTGCCCGTACTGATCCAGGTTAAATCGGCGGAATCGTTACGCACGATCAGGACAGACAGAAAAATCAGGTGCGTCGGTCAGCCGACGCACCTGATTTCGTTTTGGAAACCATTTGCCATGAGACGCGAATCTTTTCCGCCGATCATTCGCGATTGCTGCAGCCGACTTAAACCAAGCGCCTGTTTCAACGCACCAGGCTGGCAATTTGAGGTTCAGCATCACGCGTTGTCGTAACCGACACGGCCAGGACCAGCGCGAGCGCGCATAGGACGCACAACTTCATCCGCACCGTCTTGTAGTCGGTTATCGGCAGGAAGAAGATGAAGAGCATCGCGATGACGAGAACACCATAGATGACGTACATGGGATCGCCCTCTTGTTTCGGGAACAAAATGGCACGACGCTACCATTCATTCTGTGATCAATATCACAATTCGAGGCATCGCTGGTTTGCCTGGGACAACCATCAGGCCGTCGCCACACAACACAACGGTGCGTGCCCTGCTCACTCCCAATTAAGCGCGCCGCCGTTCTGGTATTCGATGACCCGGGTTTCAAAAAAGTTCTTTTCCTTTTTGAGGTCCATCGCTTCCGACATCCAGGGGAACGGGTTTTCCGTTTCATCGAACACCCCCGCCAATCCCAGCTGCGCACAGCGGCGATTGGCGATGAAGTGCATGTAGGTCTCGCACAGCGCGGCGTTCAGCCCAAGAAAGCCGCGCGGCATGGTGTCCCGTCCATACGCCGCTTCCAGTTCTGCCGCGGCGCGGACCATAGCCCGGACTTCCTCCTGGAACGCCTTCGTCCACAGATCCGGATTTTCGATCCTGATCTGGTTGATGACGTCGATGCCGAAGTTCAGGTGAATCGATTCGTCGCGCAGGATATACTGATATTGTTCGGCAATGCCGACCATCTTGTTGCGGCGGCCGAGCGACAGGATTTGCGCGAAGCCGGTATAGAACCACATGCCTTCGAAGATGGCGTAAAAGGCGACGAGATCGCGCAGGAACGCCTGATCGGCCTCGGGCGTGCCGGTCTTGAAGTCGGGGTCGTCGAGATGCTGGGTATGCTTCAGCGCCCACGCCGCCTTGTCGGTGATCGAGGGCACCTCGCGGTACATGTTGAACAGCTCGCCTTCATCAAGCCCGAGGCTTTCGACGATGTACTGAAACGTATGGGTATGAACCGCCTCTTCGAAGCTTTGCCGCAGCAGATACTGACGGCACTCCGGATTGGTGAGATGGCGGTAGATCGCCAGCACAATGTTGTTGGCGACGAGGCTCTCGGACGCCGCGAAGAATCCGAGGTTGCGCTTGATCGCGCGGCGCTCGTCGTCGGTGAGACCGTCGCGTGATTTCCACAGCGCGATGTCGGCCTGCATCGACACTTCGGTCGGCATCCAGTGATTGTTGCAGCCGGCGAGATATTTCTCCCACGCCCATTTGTACTTCAGCGGCAGCAGCTGATTGACGTCGGCGCGGCAGTTGATCATCCGCTTTTCGTCGACCGAAACCCTGCCGCCGCGGCGGTCGATGACCCCTAATCCGGTCTGGTCGGGGGCGTTGTCGGGCGTCAGGATCAGCGGCGCCGGGACGGCACGCGCAGCCGCGGCCGATGTGTCGGACCAGTCAAGCATGATTGTTATTCCTTGTCCGCGCCGCTTACTGGCAGGCTTCACATTCGGGATTGTCGATGGAGCACGCGACCGCACCGGATAGATCAGGGGCGGTGGCGGTCTCGGGAACTATGATCGGAGGGACCATGATCGGAGCGCTTGCCGACATCATGGTCATGGACGCGACGCTGTTGAGCTTGCCATCCGTGCCCTTCAGCGTGGATTTCTCGACATGGGTCGCGCTGCGCGAGCGCAGGTAATAGGTCGTCTTCAATCCGCGCGACCAAGCGAGACGATAGAGCGCGTCAAGCTTCTTGCCGGAGGGATTGGCGATGTAGAGGTTGAGCGACTGCGACTGGTCGATCCATTTCTGGCGGCGCGACGCCGCCTCGATCAGCCACACGCTGTCGATCTCGAAGGCGGTGGCATAGAGCGCCTTGAGATCGTCCGGAATGCGGTCGATCGAGCCGATGCTGCCGTCGAAATACTTCAGATCATTGACCATGACTTCATCCCACAGTCCGCGCGCCTTGAGGTCGCGCACCAGGAATTCGTTCACGACAGTGAAATCGCCCGACATGTTGGATTTGACATAGAGGTTCTGGTAGGCAGGCTCGATCGATTGCGCGACACCGCAGATGTTCGAGATCGTCGCCGTCGGGGCAATCGCCATCACATTCGAGTTTCGGATGCCTGTGGTCATGACCCGGTTGCGCAGGCTTGCCCAATCGAGCGTCGATGCGCGATCCATCGCAAGGCCGCCCCTCGCCTCCGCCAGGATCTCGATCGAATCGATGGGCAGGATGCCCTGGCTCCACAGCGAGCCGTTGAACGACGGATACCGGCCGCGCTCCGCGGCGAGATCGACCGACGCCGAGATCGCATGGAACGCGATGGCCTCCATGCTGGTGTCGGCGAAGGCAACCGCGGCATCCGAGGCAAACGCGATTCCTTGCGCCTGCAGGGCATCCTGGAACCCCATCAGCCCAAGTCCCACCGGACGATGTTGCAGGTTGGAACGACGCGCTTCAGGGATGGTGTAGAAATTGATGTCGATGACGTTGTCGAGCATCCGCATCGCCGTCGTCACGGTGCGCTTCAACCGGGTGTCGTCCAGCTCACGATCCCGGATATGGTTGAGCAGATTGACCGATCCGAGATTGCAGACGGCGACCTCGTCGTCGGATGTGTTGAGCGTGATCTCGGTGCAGAGGTTGGAGGAGTGAATGACGCCGGCATGTTGCTGCGGCGAGCGCAGGTTGCAGGGGTCCTTGAACGTGATCCAGGGATGGCCGGTCTCGAACAGCATGGTCAGCATCTTGCGCCACAGATCCGTGGCGCGGACCTGCTTGAACACGCGGATTTCGCCGCGCACAGCCTTGGCCTCGTAGGAGGCGTAGCGCTCGGCAAATGCCTTGCCGTAGAGATCGTGCAGATCGGGCGTCTCGTCCGGCGAGAACAGGGTCCACTCCCCGTCGGCTTCGACGCGCTGCATGAACAGGTCGGGCACCCAATTGGCGGTATTCATGTCGTGGGTGCGGCGGCGGTCGTCGCCGGTGTTCTTGCGCAGATCGAGAAATTCCTCGATGTCGATATGCCAGGTCTCGAGATAGGCGCAGACTGCGCCCTTGCGCTTGCCGCCCTGATTGACGGCGATGGCGGTATCGTTGGCCACTTTGAGAAACGGCACCACGCCCTGGCTTTCGCCATTGGTGCCCTTGATGTGCGCGCCGAGGCCGCGCACGCGGCTCCAGTCATTGCCGAGTCCGCCGGAATATTTCGCCAGCAGCGCGTTGTCCTTGACCGATTTGAAAATGCCGTCGAGATCGTCTGCTACGGTGGTGAGGAAGCAGGATGACAGTTGCGGCCGCAGCGTGCCCGCATTGAACAGCGTCGGGGTCGATGCCATGAAATCGAACGACGACAGCAGATCGTAAAACTCGATGGCGCGGGCTTCGCGGTCGATCTCCCGGATCGCAAGCCCCATCGCGACGCGCATGAAGAACGCCTGCGGCAGTTCGATGCGGTTGCCCTTGGCGTGAAGGAAATAGCGGTCATAGAGCGTCTGCAGGCCGAGAAACTGAAACGCGAGATCGCGTTCCGGCTTGATGGCGGCAGCAAGTTTCTTCAGGTCGTAACGGGCAAGGTCCGGATCGAGCAATTCGGCCTTGATGCCGATTTTCACATAGAGCGGAAAGTAATCGGCATAGCGGGTCGCCATGTCGGCTTGCGAAGCGTTGGTTGGCGCGGAATGCACCAACGACAGGACTTCGGTTCGCAGCTTGTCGAGCAGCAGCCGGGCGCTGACATAGGTGTAGTTGGGCTCCTGCTCCACCAGCGTGCGCGCCGCCATGATGCCGGCCAGCGCCAGTTCGTCCTGACTGATGCCATCGTAGAGGTTGCGGTAGGTTTCGGTCAGCACCGGCCCCGCGTCGACACCGTCGAGGCCCGCGCAGGCTTCCTGAACGATCAGGGTCACGCGCGCATGGTCGAGCGGAACGCGCCTTCCATTGGCAAGTGTGACCTGCAGCGAAGGCTCTGCGGACGGCTTGGTTGCTTTGGCGGCCTCCGCCTCGGCGCGCTGCCTGGTCCGTTCCTCACGATACAGCACATAGGCGCGCGCGACCTTGTGATGTTCGCTGCGCATCAGCGCCAGTTCGACCTGGTCCTGGACGTCCTCGATGTGAAATGTGCGGCCCTCGCCTATCCGTCGGGTCAGCGCGCCAACGACGTCGCCGGTGAGTTTTTCAACGGACTCGTGCACCCGGCGCGAAGCTGCCGCGGTGTGTCCCTCGACGGCAAGAAATGCCTTGGTCATCGCCACTGAAATCTTGCCGGAATCGAACGGAGACACCGCGCCGTTGCGCCTGATCACCTGCAGCGGGGGTTCAGCTGCTGCTGCCGCCAGGGATTCCGGACGCAGCTGAATGAAAGGCGCGGTTTTGGCGGCTTCGCGATCGAGAGAGAGTGACATCGGCAGACCCCGTGTGGTGCGTGTTGCAATTTCTTGGGGGCTGGGAGGCCGGGAGGGCGCTGCAGGCCGGGCCGACGACAAACGCCGGCACGACGATGCAAGCGACCGCCGGACACCCCGCCCGTGGACGTTTTTTCGCTGTCGCGGCAGGTCTCCTGGCTCGCAGGTCGTAACTGCTTCCGGTCTTCCCAATGCCAAGGCATCAGTGACGTAAAATCGGGAGCAACTCGCTGCTTACAGTTGCGGGGGCAGCGCCGGAATCCCGCGCAAGACGCGCGAACCACCGACTTCCCTCTTAGCCACCAAATCTTGCGATCCAGCAGAACCGTGACGTCTATATGTGGTAGTATTCGCCGCGAGGTGTCAACAGGCCGTTAAAGCCATACTCAAAAATTTTGGGTGGCGAATCTCACTTCGCGTGAGAATCAAACGCGGCAAGCGGCTGTTGCGGTATCAAGCCATGCGCCATTCCGCAAATGGCGGCTCTCTGGAGCGTCGGCATTCGCGGATTTTTCAAAGTTGCATTGGCCGTTATCGACGGTCAGCTTTTCATCGTGACGGATGGTTTATGAAATCCACCGCGGCGATGGACGGAGACTACCCCCGCACCGGGCGGAGTACCCACGCACCGCGCGCAGACGTTCAAACCTTAAAAATTTCCTAACGATGGCGCGCCGGTTGAACCTGCCGCGCATTCCAGCGACCAACGCAAACGGGGGCTGCGTGCCCCGTGTACTTGTCGGCCGGCGGCGTCGTGCCACCGGCCCCGCGTTGCAGGTGGTCGGTATGAGTAGAGAGATCATCAGACTTTCGATCCCAATCGGGACCATTGCCATTTCGAGCGTGGCGGTTTTCGCGTTTAGCTGGGTCGGCTTGGCGCTTCTGGGGTATTAAAGCGTTTTCAAGTGGAAGCCTGCCCCGGACTTGGTCCCGGGTGGACGCCGGCTCGCGTCAAGAAAACGCGTCAAATCAGGAATAGGAAGCCCCGTTTCGATTCTATTGAAACGGAAAAGGCTGTAGGCCGCTACGCGCGTCAGGCGCTATCTGCGCGTCATACTGTCGATCGCGTCATCGCGGGCCGGCGCCGTCATGCAGTTGCTGCAAATCCTCAGCTTATTTTTCAGCCTGGTCTCGTCCGCCTGATCGGCGGCCTCTTGCTGCGCCCACGATTCGCTGGCTTGAGATCTGGAACTTGGCGCCGCAGCAACGTCGCCGAGCGGTCCGACGATAATTTCTCGCCTCGGACGGGTTTTCTTCTTCTTCGGTTGATCTTCAGAAACCTCAGCCACGTCCGTCGGGGGCGAGCCGAGACCGTCCCAAGCGATCGGCGCTCCTGCCCCCGCCATCGGCGCGTAGCAGCCATTTCCCGATATGCAGCAACCGCCGAGCGCGATCGCGCTGAATAGAAAGACAACAGATTTTGATATCATCGGGATGTCCGTTTGAGCTGCGGGACAATGACGTTGATCAGGCGTCACTTCAAGCTCAACGCGATACCACGCCGCCACTAAGCTGCCATTAAAGCGTGCAGGCGCGCCGGTTCACTTTTAGGTCCAAAGAGGGCCGGCTCGGCGATCGCTCCACCATGAAAATTCCCGCCGGCATCAGCGCGCAAATATGATCAAACCCTTCCGCAGCCTTACACGCCCGCATGTCGCATCCCGGCCAGACATTTCTTGCAAGACCGGCGGTAAAAAAAGCTGAGGATGAATGACAACATGACCGAACCTCGTTGTTTGATCGAGGCCCTTTATGGGGCATCCCGGTTTCAGGACGTCTTCGCCGAGCCGTGAAAATGGCTTCGCCGGACCCGCCAAATTGTTTCGTGGCCGCAGGCGGACGAAACGGGTTCACGCAATCGCGATCAGCCGTCCGGACCATGAGGCTCAGTCCCGCGCCTCTCCTTAAAGGGGGTAACCGTTCTTTTGCTGCATTTGCGTGACGTTCTGGTGGTCGCTGAGCATCCGGTTCAGGAGCCGTCGCTGAATCGTTCCAGCGGCGGCTCTTTCACAGCGGGGACCTGATGAACTATCAAGCGTTCACCAACGACAGCCTCACCATGATGTATCAGGGCGTCCGTGGAGCGCTCGCGGCTGACGATACGTTGAGCGAACTGGGCAAGGAATCCAGGTTTCGGGTTCGGGAGACGCCCGAGTGGAAGCTGCATGCCGCTGATCTCGAAGCGGAGATGCACAGGCGCGGAATGGTTTTCGAGGTCATCGACTGGACTGAGGTTCAGCCTTCGCTGCCCTTTGAGCGCGGCAAATGACGACGGAACAGCGTACCAGCCGCGGGTCAGAATCACGTCCGAAGCGCGATGGAAAACCTTAAGGGATTCAACGGGATTTTTGGTCGGGGCAGCTGGATTCGAACCAACGACCTGCAGTACCCAAAACTGAGAATTGCGATATTTCGTGGACTCGATGCGATCTCGTGAGACGTGGTTTCGTTGAGTTAACTGAGATTTTTCGTCTCATACTGTTCGCTGTGGATCGGGGTATCGCATGAATTCCTTCCCCCGGGGGAAGGCGATATAAGGGATTTCGTACCT
>Ga0137418_10001997_pt1 | contig 18742 bp, 12 predicted proteins | sample CZODoug3_1_2_16f_FD_122242 | JGI IMG/M metagenome (GOLD analysis project Ga0137418, IMG submission 122242) | Vadose zone soil fungal communities from Angelo Coast Range Reserve, California, USA - CZODoug3_1_2_16fungal (Hybrid Assembly) | ecosystem: Environmental > Terrestrial > Soil > Vadose... | reverse complement strand
GAATCCGTAAAGAGGATGGGATCCAGCGTAGTGATACTCGTGTTCGGTCCATCCTTGAGCAGCCAAGTTGCCGTCGCCGGCGAAGTGTTGGTGTTGAAAGTGACCTGCAACGTGTCAAAGACCGCTTGAGTCATGATGCGGCCCGAGTTGAAGTTCGCACCGATCGAAGGTTCGCCGGAGTTGTCACCCAGACCTGTCGGCGATTGGTAATTCGCATAGGTAGGCGCCGTGCCGTGAGCTGGCGAGTCAGCTGGCGGGGTGACGATAGTGGCCACGCCGCTATACGGGTCGCCGGGCGCAACTGTGGAATCCACGACGTGCACGGTGTACACCCCAGTTCCTGAAACCGTGGGGTCAATCACCACAGCTTCGCCGGTTTCCGGTATGCCGCCGGTCGAACTGGCGATCACCGGACCAGTCAGACCGCCCTTGTGCACATAAAGATCGTAATCATTGAGCTTGACCTGGTGGGAAATGCTGATGGCTAAAACCAAACCTTTGTAATTGGTCGGCGATCCCGCAAGCGTGATGGTATATACGTCGCAATCGGTTCCGTCCACGCAGGTGGTTTCATCCGTTGTTGCACCAGCAATCCCGTTGCCCGCCCAAGTGGCGGAAGAGCCATTTACGGGGTTCAGAGTGCTGGATGATGGAGTTGCCGCGAAAACCAGAGTCGCGAGACAGCATGCAGCCAGAGCGAGAATGATTCCCGACCGCAAGCTGAACCTGGTGGCACGGGTAACACTGCTAGCATGACTGGACACAGAGAGATCCTCCTCCTGACTTTTTCGTGGCTACATTTTTCATGACACGGCGGCAGCCTGAGCGAGGCTAGGCAGTAGTCGAGGTGCGGTAAATAGGGTGGATACCTTATTTTTCACTCGGGCCTTTCCTCCTCCGAACTCTGGCGTCTCTGCGTCCCTGCGTTATCTTTTTCCACTCCGACTTCCTTTGCAGTTCGTTTTTCGACTGACAACTTAAAACTCATAACTTTCAACTTTCTCTTTCAGCAGCCACCAGCGTATCCTTCTCTTTCTCACGGAGGACTCGGATGCGCATCAGTGCGGCAAGGAAGTGGTGCATCGCTGGAATCGTCGTCGCAACAATTCTTTGTGGTTCAGCGAGAGCTCAGCAGTTCGATCAAAAACTTTATTCCGAGATGCGCTGGCGCTGCATCGGCCCGTTCCGCGGAGGCCGCACCGTGGCCATCTCCGGCGTGCCGCATCAGCCGAATGTTTTCTACATGGCGGCCGTTAACGGCGGCGTTTGGAAGACCACGGATTTCGGCAATACTTGGAATCCGATTTTCGACGACCAGCCCAGCGGTTCCGTCGGCGCGGTGGCTCTTGCTCCGTCCGATCCCAACATCATTTACGTTGGCAGCGGCGAAGGGTTGCAACGCCCCGATCTCGCGACCGGTGACGGCGTTTACAAATCCACCGACGCCGGAAAATCCTGGACGCACCTCGGCCTCCGCGACGCGCAACAAATCACCGCGATCCTCGTCGACCCAAAAAATCCCAACCGCGTGTTCGTGGCCGCCGAAGGGCATCCCTACGGACCGAACGCCGAGCGCGGCGTTTTTCGCTCCACGGACGGCGGACAAACGTTCCAGAAAGTTCTCTACAAGGACGAAAACACCGGCGCTGCCGATCTGGCGTTAGATCCTGCCAATCCCGAGACGATTTACGCGGCGCTGTGGGCCGCGCGCGTTGCGCCGTGGGAAATTCGCAGCGGCGAATCGTTCGTCAGCGCCGGAAGCGGCCTCTTCAAATCCACCGACGGCGGAAACAATTGGCGCCCGCTCACCAAAGGACTTCCTGCAGCCGATGATGGCATCGGCCGCATCGGCATTGCCGTTTCGCGCAGCGAACCCAACCGCATTTACGTCACAGTGGAGGCCAAGAAAAATGCCGGAATTTATCGCTCCGATGATTCCGGCGAATCCTGGAAACAGGTAAACGCCGACCGCCGCATCGGCGGCCGCAGCCCAGGAGCGATGGGCATCGCCGTGGCGCCGGACAATCCAGACGTGATTTACGTCGCAAACACCACGACGTGGAAATCGACGGACGGCGGAAAAACATTTGTAGGATTAAAGGGCGCGCCCGGCGGCGACGATTACCAGCGCATCTGGGTCAGCACGGAAAATTCGCAGATTATCGCGCTCAGCTCCGATCAGGGCGCGGTGATCAGCGTCAACGGCGGCGAAACTTGGAGCACTTGGTACAATCAGCCAACCGCGCAGTTTTACCACGTCACCACCGACAATCGTTTTCCTTATTGGGTTTATGGCGCGCAGCAGGAAAGCGGCGCGGTGGCGACGCAGAGCCGCAGCGATTTCGGCGAAATCACTTTTCGCGATTGGCGCTTGCCCGGCATTTTCGAGTACGGCTACATCGCCGTCGATCCACTGGACTCGAACATTCTTTACGGCGACTGGCTCACGCGCACCAAGCAGGATATTAGCGAATTCGCGAAAGTTACACCGGAAGCGATTCGCCGCGGCGAATATCGCTATACGCGCACGCTGCCGGTGGTTTTTTCGCCGCTCGAGCCGCACACGCTGTACTTTGCCGCCAACAAGCTTTTCAAAACCACCGATGCGGGAAACAGTTGGGAAGTCATCAGTCCCGATCTTGCGCGCGAATCCTACGAAATTCCCGCGAACCTGGGAGTTTTCGCGGCGAGCGATCCGGAAAAAGGGAAGCACCGCGGTGTCATTTACGCTGTCGCTCCATCCTTCAAAGAGGTGAACACGATTTGGGCCGGCACCGACGATGGATTGATTCACATCACGCGCGACGGCGGAAAATCCTGGCAAAACGTCTCGCCGCCGCAGTTGAAACCGTGGAGCAAAGTTTCGATTATCGAAGCTTCGCACTTTGAAGCGGGTACCGCGTATGCGGCGATCAATTCGTTCCGGCTGGATGATTTGCGCTCGCACATTTACCGCACGCGCGATTTTGGAAAATCTTGGACGGAAATTACAAAGGGAATTCCCGACGGCGGCGCGAGCAACGTAGTACGCGAAGATCCAGTTCGCAAGGGTTTGCTGTACGCGGGAACGGAAGGCTCCGTCTACGTCTCGTTCAACGATGGCGACGAGTGGCAGCCGCTGCAGTTGAATTTACCGCACACTTCGATGCGCGATCTGGCGATTCATGGCGACGATCTAATTGTTGCCACGCACGGCCGCTCGTTCTGGATTCTGGATGACGTCACGCCGTTGCGCCAAATGAATGCGGACATTGCAAAAGAGAATGTGCATCTTTTTGCGCCGCAAGAAGCGATTCGCATCCGCTGGAATCGCAATCCGGACACGCCGCTCCCTCCGGAATTTCCCGCCGGAAAGAATCCCCGCGACGGCGCCATCATTGACTACTACCTAGCCTCTGCGGCGAACGGCCCGGTGACGATCGAGATTCTCGACGCACACAATCAGCTCGTGCGGAAGTATGCGAGCACGGACAAACCGGAACCTCTGGAAAAAACTGCGGCCCAACATCCTATCCCGATGTATTGGGTGCGCCCGACGCAAATTCTCTCGGGCGCGGCAGGGATGCACCGTTTTGCCTGGGACGTGCATTACGCGCCCCCGGATTCTCTCGGACACGAATTTCCGATTTCGGCCATCGCGCATGACACAGTGAAATATCCGCTGGGGGCGTGGGCTTTGCCGGGCAATTACACCGTGCGGTTGACGGTAGATGGGAAAACTTCAACGCAGCCACTCGTTGTGAAGATGGACCCGCGAATCAAGACTTCGCCTGCGGATCTTCGAAAACAGTTTGAAATGCAGAGCGGGTCCGTTGAAGGGATGAACAGGAGTTTCGAAGCGCTCTCGCAGGTTCGAACGGTGCGCGCACAGCTGAAGGAACGCGCGGCGAAAGCAGGGAAGGGCGCTCTGGCCGAGGCGATCGCGGCTCTGGACAAACAAGCTGCGGAAATGGAAGGCGCGACGCAGAGCAATTTCTTTGGTCTGCCGCCGGGGGCGAAGGCGCCGGAGAATTTTTCGAGCTTGAACCAGCATTTCGGCGGCATCTTGTCGGTTGCGGACAGCGCTGATACGGCCCCCACAACGCAAGCAACGGCTGTGTACCAGGAACTCGGAGATGCGCATGAGAAACTTGCAGCGCACTGGACCAAAATTCGGCAACAGGAGATTCCGGCGCTCAACGCCGAACTGAAAAAAGCCGGACTGACTCCGGTCGATCCAAATAAATCACCGGATGCTCCACCGTCCGCCGATGCGGATGGAGATGACGTACCCTAGACCATAAAGAGGACAGAGTGAAAGAAGGAGAAGGAAGCTTGGTATGACCATGGCCGGACTATGGTTTGACCATGGTCAACATGTATGTTATTTTGGGATTGGGAGTTACACTTATGGAAGAAATAGCCATCTCGAAATTCAAAGCCACATGCTTAGCTGTGCTCGAACGCGTGCGCAAAACGGGTCAACCAATTCTAGTGACGCGTTTTGGGCAACCCATTGCTAAAATTGGTCCGCCAGAAACTGCTAAACGCGTACGGCGCCTCGGACGAGGTGCAGGGACCATGGTCATTCTTGGAGATATCGTCGGTCCCATCGGCGATGAATCGGATTGGGAAGCTGCTCAAGATCCCGAAACCGACGAAGTTAAGAAAGCCGAATGAAGCTGCTGCTGGATACCCACATCTGGATCTGGAGCGATGTCGAAGCGCACAAACTTTCTTCCGAAGTGACACGGGAGTTGGCTAATCCCGAAAACGAAATATATCTCTCCGCAATAAGCGTCTGGGAAGCGATCCTTTTGTTGGAAAAGAAGCGAGTTCAATTGAATGAGGATTTCCGAGAGTGGTTCAAGAAATCGAAGCTTGAGCTAGGCTTGATCGAACTTCCGTTGAGTTGGGAGATTGCTCACGAGATCCGGTACACAATCCTGGGATATCGGGACCCCGGGGACCGATTTCTGGTGGCGACGGCGAAAGTCTATGACCTCACGCTGGTAACGGCTGACGAACGATTGATGCAGACTCCGGGATTAAAAGTTTTGGCCAACCGTTGAGAAAACCGCGGCTCATTCGAATCGACTGAAATGTTTTGCGGGGATGGCGCTGGCAAGCTATCCTCTCGCGCAGAGGAAAATCCCCTAATGAGAATGGCCCTTTTTATTCGAGTCGCCAAGATTGCCGCGTTTCTGATGGCTTACGCCATTTTTAATGTTGGCTTCCTTTCAGGGCAACAGGTTCCCGAACAACTTTATTCGGAGATGCAGTGGCGGATGATTGGGCCATTTCGGGCGGGGAAAGTGAATGCGGTGGCGGGCGTGCCGGGAAATCCGGGGGTTTATTATTTTGCGGCGGATGGCGGAGGCGTTTGGAAAACCACGGATGGCGGAGTGGTTTGGAAACCGATTTTTGACAAGGAACCTGTTGCTTCGATTGGAGCGATTGCGCTAGCGCCTTCGAATCCGGACATCATTTACGCGGGAACGGGCGTCAATACGATTTTTGCGGACAGCAGCTACGGAGATGGAGTCTACAAGTCGGTGGACGGCGGGGAAAACTGGAAGCATATGGGACTAGCGGACACGCGGCATATCGGAAGAATCCTGATCGATCCGCGCAATCCGGATGTGGTGCTGGTGGCGGCGATGGGGCACAGTTCCGGGCCGAACGAAGAGCGGGGAGTCTTCCGTTCGAATGACGGCGGGAAGAATTGGAAGAAAGTGCTTTATAAGGATAACGTTACGGCGGCGGTTGATCTTTGTTTTGAGCCGGGGAACCCGCGAGTGGTGTACGCCACACTGTGGCACGGCGTTCGAAAGCCGGGACAGAAGGGGACTTCGTACGGTCCGGGAAGCGGACTCTATAAATCATTGGATGAAGGCCTGACGTGGACGCAAATCACCGGACACGGACTTCCAGAAGTGGAATGGGGCCGAGAGGGAGTTGCGGCGGCGCCAGGAACCCATGGGCAACGCGTGTACTTGATTGTTGAGGCGAAGGACAAAAAAGGCGGGCTGTTTCGTTCGGACGACGCGGGAGCGACGTGGAAAAAAGCCACGGAGGACAAACGGATCGAAGGGTATTGGTACATGAGCGAGATCTTCGTGGATCCGAAGAACGCCGACATTGTTTATGTCCCTTCGCAGAACTTGTATCGTTCGAATGACGGCGGGCACACGTTTACGGCGATCAAGGGTGCGCCTGGGGGAGACGATTATCACTCGGTGTGGATTGATCCGACGAACTCACAGCGAATCATGCTGGGAGTGGACCAAGGAGCGACGATTAGCCTGAACGGGGGCGAATCCTGGACTCCCTGGTACAACCAGCCGACGGGGGAATTCTACCGGGTGGCTACGGATCACCGATTCCCTTACTGGGTGTATGGGCCGCAGCAGGACAGCGGCACGGCGGGAATCGCGAGTCGCGGGAACAATGGGCAGATCACGGAACGGGACTGGTTTCCTGTGGGACCGGGAGAGAGCGGCTACACGATTCCCGATCCACAAGACCCGGACGTGGTGTTCAACGCGGGGCCGGGCGGGAGCGTGGTGCGGCTTTCGAAAACAACGGGACAAGTGCGGGACATTTCGCCTGCGCCGGTATCGTTTGGGAGCAAGTACCGGTTTAACTGGACTATCCCGATGGCGTTTTCGCCGCAGGATCCCCATTTGCTCTATCTGGGAACGCAGTTTTTGCTGAAGACAAACAATGGGGGCACGAGTTGGGAAGCGGTGAGCGGGGATTTGACGCGCGTTCGGCCGGACGAAAAGGATACCAAGCAGTCGCGAGGGACGATTCTGAGCATCGCGCCTTCGGAGGTGAAAGAGGGAGTGATGTGGGTTGGAACGGACGACGGAAACATTCAATTGACGAAAGACGCGGGGAAGAGCTGGCAAAACGTGACGCCGCCAAACGTCACGGAGTGGAGCACGGTGAGTATTGTGGAAGCGTCGCATTTCGATGCGGGAACCGCGTACGCGGCGGTGAATCGCAACAGTCATGACGATTTGAAGCCGCATATTTTCCGGACGCGCGATTTTGGACAAACGTGGCAGGAAACGGTGCGGGGAATCCGAGAAATGGATTTCGTTCGAACGGTCCGGGAAGATCCGGTACGCCAGGGATTGTTGTATGCGGGGATGGAAATGGGGGTGTACGTTTCGTTTGATCAAGGTGAAAACTGGCAATCATTGCGGCTGAACATGCCAGTGGTGGGCATTCACGATTTGGCAATCGAGCAGGATGATTTGGTGGCCGCGACGTATGGCCGCTCATTTTGGATTTTGGATGATGTCACTCCACTTCGCCAGGTGGATGCGCGAGCGGCGAATTCAGGAGCGCATCTCTTTGCGCCACGAACGGCGATGCGCGTGCGGCGCGACGAGAATCAAGATACGCCGTTGCCGCCGGAAGTTCCGGCGGGGAAGAATCCTCCCGATGGCGCGATCTTGAACTATTTCTTGCCGGCGAATTCTGGTGGAGACATTCAACTGGAAATTTACGACGCAGATGAAAAACTGGTGCGGAGTTTTTCCAGCACAGATGTGGCGAAAACGCCGGAGGAGACTCCGTTCGTAGCGGAGTACTGGATCGGCCATCCTCAGGCACTTTCGAAAACGACGGGAATGCACCGGTTTGTGTGGAACCTGCGCTACGCCGATCCGCACGCGATGCACCCGCAGTCTCCATACAACTATCCAATCGCTGCGATTGTGGGTTCAACACCACTGCCGCCGCAGGGACCGCTGGTGCTGCCGGGGAAGTATGAAGTGCGGTTGAAAGCGGGCGGCCAGGTGTTTCGCCAGGCGCTGGAAGTGAAGATGGATCCACGGGTTACAGTGGCGCGCAACGAATTGCAGAGTTCGCTGGAGTTGCAATTAAAGATATCCGCGTTGCTGGGGAAAAATTTTGAAGGCTACCAGCAGACGAAAGAGTTGCGGGCGCGCCTAGAGGGATTGAAAAAGCTTCCGAGAGAGGACCCCGTCGCGGTTGCGGCCAACGCGTTGGATGCGAAAGTTGCGGCAGTTGCGGGGGAAGCCACGGCGATCCTGGAGACACCCAAGACGGCCAGCTTCAATGCGGTGAATGATACGTTGACGGCGCTGATGGCGCTGGTGGATGGAGCGGACTTTGCGCCGTCGGAGGAATCGTTTGCGGCGTACCGGCGGATCTGCAAGGGATCGAACGAAGCGATTGCGGCGTGGCAGGAATTGAAGAATAAGGATGTGGCGGCGTTGAACACATTATTAAACAAAAGCAATCTTACCGCGTTGAACGAGTTCCCCGATCTGGCTGCCGAGGCAGCTTGCGGGAACTAATCTGTTTACCTTCCCACGTTCAGGTGCAGATCAAAGGCACGGCAAAACTGAGCTTGAGGGCTTGGTGTCGCCGAGTAGGGGTGCATCACGCCGACACGGTCGGGACAGGTGCTGTGCCCCTACAAGCGAGCATTGATCCTTCGGGCTGGTTGCTGCGATGTAGCCAGGGATCTCAGACCGAGCGGTGGTCAGAGTAAGAGACAGTTGACGATGAAGAGCGACATACTCAGGTGCTTTGTTGACAGGGGCGAAAGAGCGTGGAAAACTTCCGCGCGTAATACGATTTGCCGGAAAAAGTCAGTCGACGGAGGGAGTGTGAGATTCACAATTCCACGCCGAAGATGCCGAGGAATGCTGCTTAGCTTGATGGCCCTGACTGGAAGCGCGGTTTGCGCGCAAACTCCAGGGGGCGGGACCCAGGCTTCTCCCGCGTCCGCGGCGACTAAAGTTGCTGCCGCGGCAGATGCGCCCCCGAAGGAAACTGCGAAGGCCATGCCGCCGGCGACCCCTCTACAGGCGGCCGCACAACTCTATCGAAACGGAAAGCTGACGGAGGCCGAGGCGGCCTACAAAGAAGTTCTCCAGAGCGAGCCACAATCGTCTGATGCCTACGTCGGATTGGTACGTGTGAATCTGCGGCAAAAAAAATTGGCGGAGGCGGAGGCAGCACTTGCCAAGGCGGTTGAGCTGGGGCCGAAATCGAACGCGGTACAGGTGGCGCAAGGAGAAGTGCACTTTCGGCAGGGAAAAATTATAGCGGCGCAGGACGAATTCACCCCGCTGGTGAAGGCGAACACAGCGGAGGCCCGCGCTTACCTCGGGTTGGGCAGGATTTACTGGGCAGGATCGCTACGCATGCACGCGAAGCTGATGTACGAGCTCGCACACGACAAAGACCCTGATGATCCGGATATTCGCCGAGCCTGGCTGTTCACATTGAACCGCAAGGAACGCATTCAGGCTTTGAGGGGCCTGCTGTCTGAGGAGGCTGATGAAGACGATGACGATCGAGGGCACCTGGAGACGAGCCTAGCAGCCATGGAAGAAGCAGAGGTTGAGGGGCGGACGGGCTGCCGCCTTGTCAGCAAAATTGACGAGACGCATATCCCGATGGAAAGAATGCTGTATGGAGCCGCGCGAATGAGAGGCTACGGATTGAAGGTGCAATTGAACGGCGCGAAGTCCAGCTTGCTGGTGGACACAGGATCAACGGGAATTCTCGTGAGCAAAAGAATCGCCGAGAAGGCCGGGATCGCATCCGTCGCGAAAACCGATGTGCATGGGATCGGGGACAAGGGGGCGGCCGGAGGTTTCGTGGGAGTAGCAGACTCGATCAAGATCGGAGACTTAGAGTTTAAGGGATGCCACATAAGCGTAATGGAGCGAAACTCGGTTGCGGAAGAAGACGGGCTGATCGGTACGGACATTTTTTCTCACTACCTAGTGGGAATCGATTTTCCGAATATGAAATTGAACTTGACGCCGTTGCCGACAATACCTCCGCCGTCGGATACCGAGAAAGCGCTGGTGGCGAAATACCCGAAGATCGCAGGCCTTCGGGATCGATACATCGCGCCGGAGTTGAAGGAGTACACGCCAGTATTTCGCTTCGGCCATATGTTGCTCATTCAGACGCGGATCAACGAACTTCCGTCGAAACTGTTTTTGATTGATACAGGGGCATTCAGCGACACGATTTCGCCGGCGGCGGCGCGAGAAGTCACGAAAGTGCGCGGGGATTCGAACATTCAAGTGAAAGGGCTGAATGGAGCGGTAAAGAACGTGTTTACTGCCGACAACCTCACACTGACGTTCTCTCATTTTCGGCAACCAGCGAGGGACATGGTGGCTTTTGACACGACAGGAATGAGCAATTCGGCTGGTGTCGAGATTTCCGGGATGCTGGGGTTCTCGATGCTGTATCAGATGGAGGTCAAAATCGACTATCGCGATGGGCTGGTCGATTTCGGTTACGATCCGAATCGCTTTCATTGATGCGGTTTCGGCGGGCTGGGGGTTCGGAAACGCGGAGATTATTTTTGGCTTGTGGACTGTTGAAGCTGCGACAAGTCGGCGAGGACTTCGGCGCTGTGTTTTTCGGCGTTGACGCTGAGATAGGTCTTGCGAATGACGCCTGTGGGATCGATGAGGAAGGTGTGTCGGGCGGAGAGTTTGGCGACACCTAGGTTGACGAGCGAGTCGTAGGAAGAAGAGACGGCGTACTTGGTATCGGCGAGCAACTTGAAGCTGAGGCCTTCCTTGGCGCAGAACTTTTGGTGACTGGATTCGTCCTGAACGCTCACGCCGAGGATAATGGCGTTTTTTTGTTCATACTGCTGCAGGTCGCGCTGGAAATTGTGGGCTTCCTTGGTGCAGCCGCTGGTGAAATCCTTGGGATAAAAATAGAGCACAACCCATTTGCCGCGAAGATCGCGGAGGCTGAGCGGTTTACCGTCCTGCGAATTCAAGGTGAAGTCCGGCGCCGCCGTTCCTGAGGAAGGTGCCTTTTCTCCGGTGTGCATGGCGCGGACTACGGCGACTCCGACAAGTAAAACGATTATCGCTAGGAAGATCCAAATCATTTTCATCTCACACTCTCACTTCTAGTTTTAAACGAACGCGGCAGCAAGGCGGCTATTCTTTTTGGCTGAAGCGGCCAAAGCCGATTCGAAACTGAATGGTATTGATGCCGGGATTCGGAGTAGCCAGCCCGGCGTTGGAAATGTGCATGAAGCGCACTTCAGTGCTGACGTTGTATTTGCTCCGCAGGAAGTGGAGGCCGACGGCGCCGCTGGTGGTGAAATTGATGCGGGAAGTGCCTTCGGGGACTTTGGTATTGGTAAAGAGAGTGCCGCCGCCAAGCTCGAGGTAGGGAACGATGCTGCCGCGGTTGGCCAGCATCCACTTGAAGGCGAACGGATTGATGCCGGCGCCGTAAGCGGTATTCGTTTTTTGAACGACCAGGAAAACGGGGACGGCGTCGATGGCATATTCCAAACGGCCGCGGAGAAACCCAGGGCCGTGGGGATTGGTGAGAATCAGGCCGTAACGGAAGCCGACGTTCCAAACGCCGTCGCCGGACTGGGTGCCGTTGGTGCCGTGGCCTCCGCCAGTCCATACCTGAATTTCGTTGCCGCCCGCGACAGGGCCGGCTTGGGCGCGTGCCAGCGGGGCACCGAAGAAAACGACAAAGACGAAGGCTGTGAAGAATCTTCGCACCGCAGTATCTCCTTGAAGCTGTTCGAACTCGATGACAGATGGCTCGGTTCAAAGAAGATATAGAAAAATGGAACGAAAGGCGACCCTCTTCTGTTTACTTGAGGTAGGTGCGGACGATGTGGATGACATCGTCGGCGGCTTCCTCGGAGGATTTGGAATTGCGGGGCATGTGGTTGCGGATAACTATGCAGCAGACACGCGCGGGTTCACGTTTGCGGCGATGGCCGAATATCACGACCGGCGGTGGGCGGTGCGATTTGCGGAAGCGTTGATGCCGAAATTGGCGAATGGCATCCACCTGGATGCGGAGATAACCCGGGCGAAAACATTTTTGAGAGCTACTACACAATGCATGCGTGGCGCGGGGTCTATCCATCGATCGGCGTGCAACACATCAACAACCCCGGATATAACCGGGACCGCGGGCCAGTAGTTGTGCCGACGCTGCGGCTGCATGTGGAGTTCTAGCTGGCGGAGCACCGAAACTTCTTGGCAGCGAGGCGAAAGTCTGCTAACTAAGTGCTGCTGATTCCGTCGGAGTAATAAAGGTGAGTAGTTTCAGTCCCTTCCGTTGGGGTATTGCCACATAGCGTTAGGTTTGGGGGCGTTCATGAAAGTAGAATTGCGGCTGACTCCGATCAAGAAGTTTTCCAGAGTTGCCCATTTTCTCATTTCGGTGCTGTCGGCCATGGTGTTCTTTTCTTTTGCCGCTAACGCGCAGACCGTTGATGAAGTCATCGCTAGAAATGTTCAGGCCCACGGCGGAGCGGACAAGCTGAAGTCCGTGCACAGCCTGCGGACGACTGCGAAATTCAGCCAAGGGTCGTTTCGCGCGGATTTTCGGCAGGAGAACAAGCGCGCGGACAAGGTTCGAGAAGAATTCATCATCCAAGGCCTGGCGCAGGTGCAGGCGTACGACGGCAAGACGGGATGGCAGATTTCTCCTTTTGGCGGGCGCAAAGATCCCGAGTTGCTCTCGCAGGACGACTTGAAAAGCCTGGTGGTGGACGCTGATATCGACGGGCCGCTCGTGGAATACAAAGAGAAGGGCCACAAAGCGGAACTGGTGGGGCACGACTCGGTGGAAGGAACGGATTGTTTCAAAATCAAGCTGAGCATGAAGAACGGGGACGTGCGCTATTACTACCTGGATGCGGATTCGTACCTGGAGCTGAAGCTGGAAGTTCAAACGACGATTCGGGGCGCGCTGCAGGAGAACGAACTGTATTACGGAGACTACGAACAGGTGAACGGTATTTATTATCCGTTTGCGGTGGAGCAGGCGCAGAAGGGCAGTTCTTCACGCTCGCAGATTACCGTCGAGAAAATCGAACAGAACATAGCGCTGGAAGATGCGCACTTCACAATGCCGGTGTCCAAGCCAGAAATGAGGGCGCCTCCGGCTGGGAAATAAATCTTAAGCAGGGGGACGGGCAACACAGCATGCCTGTCGTTCTTCGAATATCCATGAATCGATTTAGGGCCAAGTGCTGGTGCACCTACTTTATCGCTGAGGAATCCGCCGACATGCGCAAGACAATCCGCTGCTTTGCCGCTGTGATGATGGTGATTCTTGCCACGATGATCTTTGCCGGGCGTGCGCCGGCGCAAACCGCCAAATTCGATTCGGACACTATTTCCGGGCTCGGAGCACGGAACATCGGATCCGCGGCCATGAGCGGTCGTGTGGCGGCGGTTGCAGCGATAAAAGAGGATGGACGGCTCACGGTGTATGTAGGAGCGGCGAGCGGCGGTGTCTGGAAGTCTTCGAATGGCGGCACGACGTTTAAGCCGGTCTTCGACAAGGAATCGGCGCAATCCATTGGCGCGATCGCGATTGATCCGCAGGCGCCGAAAACGATTTGGGCGGGAACCGGCGAAGCGTGGACGCGCAATAGCGTGTCGATCGGTAATGGCATTTACAAGTCGACGGACGGCGGAGATAGTTGGAAGAATGTGGGCCTGCGAGACTCCGAGCGCATCGCGAAGATTATTGTCGATCCGAAGAACAGTGACACGGTGTACGTTTGTGTGCCGGGAAAATTGTGGAGCGACAGCGAAGACCGCGGCGTTTACAAAACCACCGATGGCGGGAAGAACTGGAGCAAGATTCTGAAGGGACCGAATCTCTCGACCGGCTGCTCGATGATTTCCATGAATCCGCAGGACCCGAAGACTCTTTTCGCGGGCATGTGGGATTTTCGGCGCAAGGGCTGGACATTCCGCTCGGGCGGCGAAAATGCTACCGCGGCCAGCGGCAGTGGTTTTTTCCAGACCACCGATGGCGGAGCAACCTGGAACGAATTGGACGAGAAGAGCGCCAAAGGGCTCCCCGCGAAGCCCTGGGGGCGCGTGGCGGTTACGATTGCGCCGTCAAAACCAAACGTTGTTTACGCGATGATCGAATCAACGCGCAGCGCTCTGTTTCGCTCGGATGATAGCGGCAAGACTTGGGAAGAGCGCGACCGCAGCAATTGGATGGTATGGCGGCCGTTTTATTTCGCTAACCTGATTGTCGATCCGAAAAACGAGAACAAAGTTTACAAGCCGGACCTCACTTTGATCATGAGCGAGGACGGCGGGAAGAGCTTCAGCGGAATCGGGAATGGCGCGCACGGGGATTTCCACGACGTGTGGGTGAATCCCGACAATACCGATCACGTCATCGCCACGGATGATGGCGGAGTCTGGTATTCCTACGACGGCGGGAATACCTGGTGGAAGGGAAATAACCTTCCCGTCTCGCAGTTCTATCACGTGAGCGCGGACAACGCCGATCCGTATCACGTTTTCGGCGGGCTGCAGGATAACAGCGTCTGGGCCGGCGATTCGCAGTATCCGGGCGGGATTACGAACGGCCGCTGGGAAAATCTTTTTGGAGGGGACGGGTTCTGGGTGTTCCCCGATCCCGCCGATGCGAACTATGTTTATGCCGAATCGCAAGGCGGCGAGGTCGGCCGCGTCAATCGATCCACACTAGAGGCCCGGTTGATCAAGCCGCAACCCAACTATGGGGAAGGGAAGCTGCGCTTCAACTGGAACACGCCGATCCACATGAGCCCCAATGAGAAGGGAACGATTTACATTGGCGCGCAATTCCTGTTCCGCTCGCGCGATCACGGCCAATCATGGGAACGCATCTCGCCGGATCTCACGACCAACGATCCGGAGAAACAGAAACAGGAAGAATCCGGCGGCGTGACGGTCGACAATTCTTATGCGGAAATGCACACCACGATTTATTCCATCAGCGAGTCGCCGCGCGATGGTCAAACCATTTGGGTTGGAACCGATGACGGAAATCTCCAGGTGACGCGCGATGGCGCGAAGACCTGGACCAACGTTGTTGGCAATGTTCCAAATCTGCCCAAGGCTGCTTGGGTCTCCTGGGTCGAAGCTAGCCTCTATGACGCAGGCACGGCTTATGCGACGTTCGATCGGCACACCTTTGGAGATATAGATCCGCACGTCTTCAAGACAACGGACTACGGAAAAACATGGACGCCGATGGTGTCCGGCGATAGCGGCGTGCGTGGGTACGCGCATGTCATCAAGGAAGACACCGTCCGGCCGGATCTGCTCTTTCTGGGCACAGAGTTCGGTCTTTGGATTTCTCCCGATGGCGGGAAACAATGGGCGCGATACAAGGGCCACGAATTCCCGATGGTGGCTGTACGGGACATCGTCGTGCATCCACGCGAGTCGGATCTGGTGATCGCCACTCATGGCCGCGGCATCTGGATCGTGGACGATATCACGCCACTGCGCAAGCTGACTCCGGAAGTGATGGCGCAAGAGGCGGTTTTCTTGCAGGCCAAGCCTTCGCAGCAGCGGCTGCCTGCGCAAGGCGGATGGGCGGAAGGAAGCGCAGTGTTCACCGGAGCGAATCCTCCGGACGCGGCGCTGATTACCTACTATCAAAGCAAGCGCCACATTTTTGGAAAAATGAAGCTGGAGATTTTTGATGCGCAGGGGAAGTTGGTGGACACGCTCCCGCCGAATAGCCGGCGCGGCATCAGCCGAGTGGAATGGCCGATGCGGCTGAAGGCGCCGCACGTTCCGCCAGCGGCCACGGCAGCGTTTGAAGCCTCGCAAGGCCCCCGCGTTATGCCGGGAACCTACACCGTGAAGATGACGCGCGGCAAAGAGACTTTCACAACGCAACTGGTCGTAGAACTCGATCCGCGCGCGAAATTCACGATGGAGGACCGCAAACTGGAATTCGACTCCGCGATGCGCCTCCACCGTTTGCTCGGGGAAATGAGCTACGATGTTGACCGGATCAACGGCGTCCATGCGGCGCTCGGAGAACGCGGCGCGAAGGTCAAGGGAGATGCCGTCTTCAGCAAGCGGTTGCAAGAACTTGCCGGCAAAGTCGAATCGATGCGAAAGAAGATCGTGGCCACGACGGAAGGCGGCGCGATCACCGGAGAGGAGCGCATCCGTGAAAAGACGACACAACTCTACGGAGCCATTTTGAACTATGAGGGGCGGCCGGGCGATTATCAGATGGCGCGCATCGATTCGCTGAAAAAAGAACTTGATGACGTGGCGGGCGAGTTCGAGGCTTTCGTTACGAAAGAGCTTCCCACGGTGAATAAATCTCTAGCGCAGAAAAAACTGGAAGCGATCCAGCCGATCGACCGCAAAGCCTGGGACGCAGCTGATGCGGATTCCGGAGCCGGGGCTGCGGGAGCCGCGAGGTTGTTCCGCGAGCGCGACTAGCGAAGAAATTAGTATCCGAGTTGTGACGAAGAACTGGAAGGGGAGTCTCGCGACTGGCCGAGACTTAGATCCACTTGCATTCATGTGTTGAACCGCGCTGCGCGGATGGGGATCACCCCTGCTCCGAGAACGGCCTCCCCGGACGCGACAAGATTCCAACTCCACAACCACCTTGCTTCCCGGCATCGTGACGAAAGTTACGCAATGAAGCGTTAAGGACAATGACGAATGACGATCAGTAACGCGCGATTAGAACAATCGGAGACGTGGAAAGAGATTCTTTCGCAGGGCCAGGTCTGGCTGACGGTCATGCAGGAAATAAGCCAGAGCGCGGACGTGGAGAAGATTCTAGCGTCCCGCGGAAATCGGAAAGAGTGGATTTTTGTCGGCTGCGGGTCGAGCTATTATCTTGCGCAAGCCGCGGCGAGTTCGTGGACTCTTCTGACTGGACAGCGTGCCAGCGCCCTCCCAGCCTCCGAAGTGCTGCTTTTCCCGCAGCTAATGAAATACAACGGTGACGAATCCCAAGCGGTGGTGATTTCTCGGTCAGGAAAGACGTCTGAGACGGTGCGCGCTGCGAAGGCGCTTTCCGGCGCATGGGGCGTGCCAACGATTGGTCTCACGTGTGCCGTGAGCAGCGATTTGGAACAGATGTGCGATTCGACGATTGCGCTTCGAACCGCGGATGAGAAGAGCATGGTCATGACGCGTTCGTTCACGACCATGCTTCTCTCTCTGCAGATTCTGGCTGCCCGTTGGGCGGGAGACTCGCAGTTCGTCCGCGAGCTTCAGCGCATGGCGGAAAGCTTCGCGCTGCGGATTCATTCCATTGCACAAGCGACCGAGGCTTTCGTCGAGCAGCACGCCTTCGGGGACTACGTTTTTCTCGGACAAGGCCCGTTTCATGGAATTGCGAGGGAAGCTTCGCTCAAAGTGATGGAGATGTCCTGCTCGTACAGCCAATTCTTTCATACGCTCGAATTTCGCCACGGCCCGAAAGCCATAGTGAGTCCGGGAACGTGCCTCATGTTTTTCCTGAGCGAAACGGGCCGCGAAGCTGAAAAAGAAGTGCTGGCGGAAATGAAGGAACTCGGCGGCGTGACGATCGCGGTGTGCCATCAAGCGGACGACTCTGTGAGCCGCGCCAGCGATCTGGTCATCGATGGTGGCTTTGATGGAAACGAACTGGCTCTTCTTGCCCCTTACACTGTCGCCGGACAATTCCTCGGCTTTTTCACCGGGGTGCAAAAAGGCTTGGACGCCGATCACCCGAAGAATCTGTCGCGGGTTGTGATACTCGACTGAACACAGGTGAGATGAACCCGTGGCGTCGGCCGACGTTAGTGCATTGGAGAACTGAATCTCGACCTGAATGTTATACGGCCTCACGGGGGAGTTGAAGCTCGAGCACGAGCATCTCGCCAAGGACTTGAGCGCTGGGCGGCTCGTGGGCGATTTTTGCGCGCAACCTGTCACCACTCGGGAACAAAGTTGCTTTCAGCTCCAAATCTTTCTTAATGTGCACGTGATGGAGATTCTGGACGCGGCGCGTGAGTCCGTGCGCACCGGGCAAGTCCAGCAACTCCGCTAGAGTCTGAGGTAGTGGAATCGGGGTCAGAATTGGCCCAGCTCCTTTGATTCGCAGGCGCGCTGCTAACGCGTATTAAAGATCTGGTTTGCCGAGCCAGTGCAGATGTTCTGCTCGATATGTGCGCCCGATGCAGTAGAGGCGCCGACGACGTCCAGGCACCCATTGGTCATACTCCGGGAAAGGATTTCGTAGCCGCCGGATATGGCTTTGAGTTGGTAGTATTCGGGCGGAACGGCAACACAGCTGTACTGTTGGATGAGCGCGCCCGCGGAACTAGAACCTTGCGCGACATCCCAGCAGAGATTGGACGCGGCGCTTACCAGGTAATACCAGCCGCTTACGGGAGCGGCTGTGAGGGTAAACTTCTGCGTATTGCTTGTCGAACAGGCGGATTGGATAAGGTAGGTGAAGTTCGTGGAGCCGCCGGTGTCAATGCAGAGATTGCTGTTGGTGTTCTGGAGCGTAACGGTGCCGGAAGCCGGAGGAGCCGCATTCACGGTCAGCGTGGCCGCCGTGGTGGTGGCTGTCCCGGCCGTGTTCGTAAACACCGCGCGATACTGATACCCGTTCTGCGACGAAGTCGTCGCGAAGCTCAGGGTGGTCGAAGTGGCTCCGGAAACGTTGTTGAACGTCACACCGCCATCCGTGCTCACCTGCCACTGCACCGAAGGTGTTGGTGAGCCCGTCGCCGCCGCCGTGAAGGTTGCCGTCTGGCCCGCGCTCACCGTCTGATTGGCCGGTTGCGTCGCGATTGTCGGCGGCGTCGGGGAGTTCACGGTCAGCGTGGCCGCCGTGGTGGTGGCTGTCCCGGCCGCGTTCGTAAACACCGCGCGATACTGATACCCGTTCTGCGACGAAGTCGTCGCGAAGCTCAGGGTGGTCGAAGTGGCTC
>Ga0137418_10001996_pt1 | contig 18746 bp, 18 predicted proteins | sample CZODoug3_1_2_16f_FD_122242 | JGI IMG/M metagenome (GOLD analysis project Ga0137418, IMG submission 122242) | Vadose zone soil fungal communities from Angelo Coast Range Reserve, California, USA - CZODoug3_1_2_16fungal (Hybrid Assembly) | ecosystem: Environmental > Terrestrial > Soil > Vadose... | reverse complement strand
GATGCGCTTGGAGGTGCAGTCGGTGCGACCCGCGCAGCGGTGGACGGTGGCATGGCGCCTAACGACTATCAAGTAGGCCAGACCGGCAAGGTCATCGCACCACAGTTGTACATTGGAGTTGGCATCTCCGGCGCGATTCAGCATTTGGCCGGTATCAAAGATTCTCGAGTTATTGTCGCGATCAATAAAGACCCAGATGCGCCAATTTTTCAGGTGGCCGCCTATGGATTAGTTGGCGATCTGCATCAAATGGTCCCACAACTCATCGCAGCGCTTTCCAAAGGCGAGGAAAGTGCTTGAAGATCTTACATGTCGTCGTTTAGCCCGAGCAAAACCTTCGACCACTTTTTTGCGCTGTATGCCTGAATCATCAAAATGTTCGGTACGCTCCAATCCGACAGGTTTTTCGAAAGAGTTTTGAGTCATGAATGATGCCACGCGCGAAGTTTTCGGCAACATCGCTCCCTGGATGCGGGTCGTCTTCTTTGGCATGATTGCAGTCAGCATCGCTTGGCCTATTTGGCAAATCTGGGCGCGAGCGCGGCTTTGGCGGAAAGGTCAAAACGGCGGCGTTGAGCAAAACTGGATGGTGCGGATTGAACAGCTCATTATTTACGCGCTCGGGCAGAAACGTGTTTATCGCAAATCATTGGGCGCGTTCCTTCATCTGCTGCTCTTCAGCGGATTCGTTGTTCTCACAATCGGCACGACGCTGTTGGCAATAGCTTATGATGGCCCGTATGACTTTCACCACGGATGGTACTATCTCATCTATGAGCTGACGATGGACACCTTCGGCATCGCATTCATCATCGGTTGTCTTTTGGCTATGTACCGGCGAGCCTTCCGACGGAAGCCAAGTCTTGGCCACAACAAGAGCGATTGGTGGCTGCTAGGATTGCTTCTCTCGTTAGGCATAACTGGCTTCGCAGTGGAAGCGCTGCGCATTCATTACACCCAGGTACAACCGTGGATTGCGCGCTGGTCAACCGTTGGCTGGTTAATCGATACAAGCCTGCTGCAGAGACTCGACGTCGGGACAGCCCGGAAGTTACACCTAACAGCTTGGTGGTTACATTCGATTCTGGTCGCAGCTTTCTTTGCCAGTATCCCCGTAACGCGTTTCCTCCACGTGATCACGGGGCCAGCTAACATCGCCCTGCGGCCCAGACGGCCAATGGGCGCGCTTGTTCCTCTAACGGTAGAAGAAGTGGAGCAGACCGGCCGCACTGGGGTAAACACAATGGCTGAGTTCACTCGTCAACAACTGCTCAGCTTGGATGCCTGCATGGAGTGCGGTCGTTGCGAAGATGCGTGTCCCGCGACCGCGAGCAACAAACCTCTTTCTCCTGAAGCTGTCGTCATTGATTTGCGTCGTCTGATGTCGCGCGGGGGTGGCGATGTGCACACAATGATCCGCGATGAAACGCTTTGGGCCTGCACAATGTGCCAGGCCTGCGTAGAAGAGTGTCCCGTGTTGATCGGGCATGTTGATTTGATTAGCGACATGCGACGAGACTTGGTAGGCGAAGGAAAACTGTCTGGCCCTCCTGCTAAAGCGCTGCAACAAATCAGTAACCAATCCAACCCCTACGGTCGGCCTAACTCCGAACGTCTGGCTTGGGCGGAAGGCCTCGACGTTCCGACGGTCGAACTGAATCCTGGATTCGAATATCTGCTGTGGGTCGGATGCGCTGCGGCCTTCGATCCGCGTGCGCAGAAAATCGCTCGCGCGACGGCACAGTTATTGAAGGAGGCAAAGGTTAATTTCGCCGTGCTCGGCGCAAAGGAAACGTGTACCGGTGATCCCGCGCGTCGAATCGGCGATGAGTTTCTTTATCAACAGCTTGCGCAGGGCAATGTCGAGACGCTTACGCGACACAAGGTGAAGAAAATCGTGACACCGTGCCCGCACTGTTACAACACGTTCAAGAATGAATACACACAGTTCGGTGGCCATTACCAAGTGCAACATCACTCGCAGTTCCTCGCAGAGTTGATCGGAACGGGACGCCTAAGCAACGACACCAGTACCGCCGAGCCGGTAACCTTGCATGACCCGTGCTACTTAGCTCGCGTGAACGGGGAAGTCGACGCGACACGCACCGTGATTGGCGCTGCTAAGGACACGCTGTTTCGCGAAATGCCTCGCCATGGGAAAAAAACCTTCTGTTGCGGTGCAGGCGGGGGTCGAATGTGGTTCGAGGAATCACCCGCGCAGCGCGTCTCCTGCCTCCGTGCGCAGGAGGCGCTAGCTACGGGCGCCCGCACGGTTGCGACAGCCTGTCCGTTTTGTTTGAACATGATGACTGACGGTATAGCGGGCACGCAGGGAGGTGAAAAAACAAAGGTGCTCGACATCGCGGAGTTGCTTGTCAGCCGCGGAACGGCAAATGGCGCAGGAGTACGCTCAGGGCCGTCGGAAACTAAATCCGGGTCTTAGCTCATCTGGTAGAGCATTTGTCTCTTTACGCTAGATGGACTCGACGTGAGCCGCTATCTGAATGACGCGGTGGACCGATTTCAGAGACTGGATTGATCAATACCTATTTAATCCTCGCGAGCTGTGATTGAACTGTACTGCCAGGCGATTCTGCGGGACCCGGGCGCTTCCCATTTCGGAAGTTCGATTGTGTGTCGAAAATCCGGACGCAAGCCGTGCTTCACTTTTTCTGCGCTTGGCTCACATTCTCTTTGATTTGAGTTTCCCACGACGTATTCTTCGTCGTCGTAACAATTTGGCGGCTTATCGGATTCCGTAGCGTATTCGGTAGCATAAGACTAAGTGCGTAGGAAGGACCGCATTTAAGAGTCACTTGCTCTGCCAATTGAGCTAACGGTGCAAAATTTGAAGATTTCCGGAATTCGAATTTCGAAACGTTGCACTAAAACCGCAACGGGAAATTCATACTCTCGTCGCTCGACGAAAAACTAGTCAACGCTGCCCGCCAGGCTGACTGAGTTGTGATCAAACGGGCGGCACTCTCAGTTAGCTCTTCCTTGGACGCGCGAAGACTTGAGATTCCAACGGCTGTGAGATTTTTGTCGAGAGTTCTGTTTTAATGTCGGCAGGTCGGGATCGAGAAAAGCAAGGGCATGTGGCGGTTTGATTACTCGGACTCCAGCAGCGCGTTGCTGGTCCACGATCTGATCGCGGAGCGCCTGCATTCGTGTCCAATGCACCTTCGGTCGGAAATGATGCTCCGCGTGATAGCCGTTGAAAAACCAGAGGCAATTGTAAAGTTTGTCGTAACTGCTCACGCCCCACGCAAGCGGTTCGTCCGGGTTGCCGCCATAGTGGCGGTAGTAGCCGTTGAGGTAGGAAAGGCAATGGCCAAAGTACCAGAACGGCACAAGAAAACAGATGTAGCGCCAGTTGAGAACGCCCAGGATGACAAACGTCGAAACGAACAGCGTTAACTCTGTCACGCCCCAGAAGGCGTCGCGCGGATTCTTGCGTTTCAATTCCCGAAAGACGGTCTTCGGGTCCTCACGGAAGAAACTCAGGAAAGTGTACTTAAGCGGGTGCTCAGCGTCACCGTCATGTCCATGTTTGTAGATCGAGATCCAATCGACTGTCTCGCCTTTCTCACCAGGCCGGTCAGCGTTTCCCTTGTGGTGCTGCATGTGAATGCACTCGTAAAAAATCTGGCTAAATCCAACGGTGATTGACTCAAGAATGCTGAACAGCCGGTTAAGCAATGGCGATCGGAAGTAGGGATTGTGAATGAAGTTGTGCGAAATGCCATTGATATTCCATGAAATGCTTACCGAGTAGATGAAGCCAAGAATAAGCATGATCCAGAGCGGAACACGCGGGAAGAGATAAAACATCCCGAAGAAATAGACGCAGTGAAAGCCTGCGGCTAGTACGGGCAGCGCGTCCCAGCGGGTATGCGCAAAAATCCTCGAATCCGTTTTAGGCGATTCGATGACGACTGCGCTTGATTTCATCACATTGAGCTCTTGTGGCGCAGAGTAACCAAGTCAGCGGGGCGTCACCAGCCAAAAAACTTGCTCCCTCTCAGTTGGAGAGACAAACGACGATTAGATTTGCTGGAGAAAAGAAAGTTACGCCTGCGTATGGCGCGCGTAATGTCTTTCGACGCCCCTCGGAAGCAAACGTTTGCGGCCCCGCTGACGGCGGCGTGCCAGGGTTGCACGACCCCCTTTCGTTTTCATGCGGGCGCGAAAACCATGCTGGCGTTTGCGTGTTCGCTTGGATGGCTGATAAGTGCGTTTCATAAAACCGAAAACAGACTCGGCGCGATTTAAGAGCGGCTAAAGTAAGGTTGAGCGCAACATTGTCAACGCCAGCAAGCACATCAATAGTTAACGCCGGCACGGTGTGTGAGGCTAATTTGATTGCCAGGACGTCGGATTTTTGGAATAAACAGTGCAAGCAATGGGCGAAAAAGAACATGTGGTGATCGAGCCTGCGACCGAGGCCGATCTCGATGAACTGTCGGAAATGCTTGGGGATTTGTTCGCCCAGGAAGGCGATTTCCGCCCGGACAAGGAAAGACAACTTCGTGGTTTGCGTCTAATTTTCGAACAACCCAGCAGGGGCCGCGTCTTTGTATTGCGGCGAAACGGGGCGATCGTGGGGATGATCAATTTGCTGTTTACCATCAGCACCGCTGAGGGCGGTTTCGTTATCCTGCTGGAAGATCTGGTGGTCCACAAGGAATTCCAAGGCAAGGGTTACGGTTCGAAGCTTCTCCAGCACGCGATCGATTTTGCCAAACAGAAAAATTTCCTTCGCGTTACATTGCTAACCGACCGGCCGGAAAATGTGGCGCAAGAATTTTTCCGCCATCACGGTTTTGTGGAGTCTTCGATGATTCCGATGCGCTTGTGGATCACGCCGCAACAGAATAACCAGACGGAATAAGAGCGACCGCAAACTACGCGGATAGCGCGGTTGTGTGGACAAGGGGAGCGTCTCACCATCATGTACGGCGGAGCTCTGCGACGTTAACGCTCGGCCACGACACCACACACCCGGAAAAGGCTGGCGGAGCGCGCCCGCTCCAGTCGCTTGCGTAATTATTGATCTACGATACCCGCGTCATCCGCGGTTAATCTTGATATCGATCCATGCGTTTAACTGAGGGGCGAGCCGTTTTTTTAATTCTGCGCGGAACTGAATTTCATCGACGGCTTTTGTTACCTGCGGAGCACTCGCAACCGGCAGACTGTTTTTCGCATACGCCCTCAGCTTTTCGGCGCGCGAATCGTCCGAGAAAAAGGTGAACAAGCCGGGCGCATACGTGTTCGCGCCGAGCGCATCGGCCTTTGCTAGCAGCGCTTTCATATTCGCCTTGGCAAAATCCCATGTGATATCCGGGTGACCACTTTCCCGAGCGACTCTCGAAACAAGAAAGACCGCTCGGCTCGTTGGCAACTCGTCCGTGAGCGCAATAGAAAGCGTTTTTCTCGCCAGCTTGGGATCCATCGCACCAGCCAGCGCGTCGTAATAATTTTGTTTTTCTTCAATGCTCGTTGTCTTGAGGCCAAGCTGATGAAGCTGGTTCCAGGTCGCTTCATCAGCATACCGCCCGACAACTGAAAAGACCGCCGGGCGAAGATCAGGAGCCAGCGAGTCTGGATTAGCGAGAAAAGCCTTAAAACGTTCGCGACAATTCGCGACGACTTCCGGATCATCGAGGTTCCCGAGCGTCGTAATCAGACTCGCCCGGAGATTTGTTGCCGCGGCGACTTGCTCGCCCGGTTTAGTCTCCCAGCCAACCGCATCAAAGGTAGGACGCAAGAGTGATCGCGCATAGCGCTGAAATTTCTCTTGTTCGGAACTGTCACTCAAAAGCCGATTAATAAAATCCAGTACGTGAATGATCTGTTCGCGCTCGGCCAATTCGGTCGAAACCGGCAGTTTTTCCACCAACTCGAAGAATAGAGAAATCGGTGCGCGATTGGCTTGCACCAGAGCCCAGGTGTCGCTTAGCAAATTGACGCGATCCTCAACGTTCAGATTCTTCAAAGCCCCCAGCAATAATTTCCACGATGGCTGGTCGTATTCGACGCGATAATTTCCGGCACCGTTTACGTTGAGCTTAAGCGCCCGACTCGGAGGAATATTGCGGATGTTGTCGGACTTCCTGGTCATCAACAGTGTCGCAGGAGTCTCGCCGACCACCGCATACGTGAGCGGAATTCTCCATTCGAGTGGTGGAGCGTTCTTGAAATTGACGGTAAAGCGTTCCTGCGTGAGCGAGACGCTGCCGTCTTGCTCTCGTTTCACTCTCACGATGGGAAATCCCGGTTGCTCTGTCCAACCGGCCGCGATTTCCGCGATCGGCTTGCCGGAGGTTTTCGAAAGCGCATTCCATAAGTCCGCTGTTGTGGTGTTTGAATACATATGCGCCGCCATGTAACGGCGAATTCCCTCCCGAAACACATCTTCGCCGAGAAAACTTTCCAGCATCCGCAGGAATGACTGGCCTTTTTTGTAAGTTATATCGTCGAAGGCGCTGTTGGCTTCGGTCTCGGTCGCGACCGGCTGTTGGATCGGATGTGTCGTCGACCGCGCGTCGCCTTCCATTGCTGCTTCTTTGGCGATTCCGACACGGCGGGTTGGATCCCGCGGGAATTCCCGGCGCAGCCAGACTTCCCATTGTGGATTAAAATGCGCTGTGCATTTGGAGCCCATCCACGAGGCAAATCCTTCGTTGAGCCAAAGATTATCCCACCATGCCATGGTCACGAGATCGCCGAACCATTGGTGCGCCATTTCATGTGCGAGAACCTCGTAGATATCTTGCTTTGTTTCGGCAGAAGAACTTTTCGGATCAAACAGAAGTTTTGATTCGTAGTAGGTAATGCCGCCCCAGTTTTCCATCGCGCCTCCGAAGCCGCCAGGCATCGCGATCTGATCCAGTTTCGGCAAGGGATAGGCCACTCCGAAATAATCGTTGTAGTACTTCAAGATTTGCGCAGTGGCTTCGAGCGCGTAGCGCCCCATCTCAGCCTTGCCTTTCGTCGTAATCACTCGGAGCTGGGTAGGGCCGCTTCGCGATTCAATGAAATCGAGCTCGCCTGCAACGAAAACATTCAGGTAACTGGACATCGGCGGAGTCGCAGCGAAGCGCACCTCTTTGCCGCCCGCGATTTTTTTCTCGCTCTCGATTGGCATGTTCGAGACAGCGAGCCAGTTTTCCGGCACGACCGCGGTCAACTGGAAACACGCGCGAAAGACCGGCTCGTCCCAGCAAGGAAAAAATCGACGAGCGTCGGTCGCTTCAAATTGGCTTCCCAGCATGGTCTTCCGCGCGCCACTGCCTTGCTCCTGATAGCGCATGTAGAATAGGCCCTGCCCTTGCTCATTTATTTTACCCCTGAAACGAAGGTTGAGTGCGTGCTCCCCGGTTGCAAGTTCTGACGGTAACGCAAGCGCAAGCAGTTCGTTTTTCTCGTCAATCTTAATTGCCGAGGCCGGCAATTCCTGGCCATCGACAGACGCCGCTTCGATTTTGATTTCAAGTGCATTCAACACCAATTGGCGAACGCGGCTACGAACGTCTAGCTTCACCGTCTCCGTCCCTGCAAATGTCAACTTGTCGATATCAGGGACGATCCGAACGGAGTAATCCGTCGGGACCGCTTCTTTCGGAAGCTTTCCGGGTGTGTCTTTGAAACTGAATGGCTTTTCTGACGAAAGTGCCGAGGACATGATTGCAAATTCAGTCACAAGAAACAGAAGCAGGGTGCGCATCTCTAGCGTGAACCAATGCGCGTCGCTTATTGTATAACCAACACGAGCAATAATTGCCCGCTGCCAACCTGGGGACCTTTGATGACCAGAGGACTGCGTTTGCTCAGCTTGGCATCCGTTTCGAGCAAGAGCTCTTTCTCCTTGTAAAGCTTCAAATTCAAAACATAGCCAGCCGCGCTTTCACCCTGTGCGTCGACATGCAGTCCAAAAAATTTGCTGGTTGCGAGCCAGTCTTCCTGTCCGGTCTTGAGAGTCTTTTGCGACTGGCCGATCACCTGAAACTGGTTATAGCCAAAGAATTTCTTCAGTGACCCCTCGATCCGCGTGAGTTCCGGCGGAATCGGTTGTGGCTGCGCAACATTTTCGGCAATAACAAGGCCGCTCCACACAGTTTCCGCACCCTGCAACGCAGACGCCGCACCTGTAATCAGTGAGACAAAAGAAATTAAAAACGCCAGCGTGCGACCCATGAGCAATTATTTGGCGGCGTAATCGGCAGGCAAACTTTGGAGACCCTCCGTCCACAACACCGTTACCCTGTCTTGTTTCACCTCGAACATTGAGACGGTTGCATTCGGGCTGACGACCGGATCAACGCGCGCATTTAGGATCTGAGTGAGGTATTGCGATTCCTCCGCAGGATTCTTGTCGCGAATGACGAAGATTGTAAAAACCAAAAAGACAGCGAGCGACGCGGTCCCCATCCACAGCAGGCGAGGAATTGTCCACCACGTGGAGGCTTTGGCTTCGCGCTCTGCAGAAGGCACGCTACTTTCACGGATTCTTTCGCGGAGCTGATGGCTAAAAAACTCTTCGTTTGTGAGCGCAGAGACACCCAATTCGCGCTTCAAAAAAACGCCAAGCTTTCTTATGTCCGCTTTTTCAGCTTCAGCAGCAGCTTTGTCTGGCAACGACGCCTCGAATTCCGCCAGTTCTCGCCCGCTGAGCTGTCCGTCGAGCCATGCGGTCCACTTTTCTTCAAATGTTTTCATACACGTCCCTCAACAAATCTTGCAATTTCTTGCGCGCATAAAACAGACGCGACATCACCGTGCCTATTGAGCAACCGAGTGCTTCCGCGATTTCATGATATTGCATCTCTTCGATCTCTTTCATCAAAATGACGGCTCGTTGCTCAGGCGAGAGCTGAGCAATCGCTTTGTCGATCCGGGCGCGAACCTCGCGGCGTTCAATCATCTCGTGAGGCAAAGCTTCTGACTTCGGCACGGTCTTGGATGCCGGCTCAACCTCTTTTAGCTGGATCGAATCGTCGAACTCGCTGCCGCCGCCCTTAACTTGTTTTTTGCGGAGCCAGTCGATCGTCACGTTCATGACTATCCGATAAATCCAAGTGTAAAACGACGAGCGCCCCCGAAAACGCTTAATCGATTTCCATGCTTTGAGGAAGCTGTCCTGAGCAAGGTCCCATGCGTCCTGCTCGCTATGAACCATGTTGTAAATCATGCCGAATACTCGTGTTCGGTAGCGAGTTACCAACTCGTCAAATGCTTCGGTGTCACCCGCCTGGCATCGTGTCACCAGGTCCAAGTCCGACACATCGGACTGAGCCAGAGTCGCTTCCGTTTGCATGAATTGGACGGGAGCGGGCCCTATTTCATTCAACGCCGAAAGCCTTCGGCGCCGAACCGGCGACGCCACTCCCCGCGATACTCTCCCATCAGAGTGACAATGCCATCTCGCACTTGAAACAGTCGCTGCCGAAGGACGGCATATTGTGCGCGGGTAACCAGCCCGGCGACCTTCCTGAGTTGCGCCGCCGCGTCCATCGAAACCGTGATTGCTTTCAACGCCCGCTTCAAATAGGCGATTGTCATCCCGATTTCACTCAGACTATCACCACTCAAGGCTGCGGCCAGCTTGGCGTTCGCCACCGCAGCCTGCGTGGCCAATTTTACAGCTGCCGGCTCGTTCGGAAGCAAATCGTTTCGATCGAAAAGGTGATCAATCCAAATCGTCAAAGCAAAGGCGGCACGATACAGATCATGTCCTTCAAAGGTCTCTACTGATCTGAATGTCTCGTCGATTCCACGCTCGTCCTCTTCCGCTGCGTCTTCATCCGGCAGTGCGTCGAGTTCCACGCTCCAATCCCTGGTATCCAACAATTGGGACCAACCCATTTCGCGACCGATGATCTCGTCCCGTTGGGGATCATCGAGGTATTCTTCCAGCAATCGCATGTACTTTTCTGCCTTGTCCTCCTGTTGCTGTAGAAAACGTTCCCACTGGTACTCGTCCCAGACGCGTTCGGGCTCACCCTCGTAGCCGGCCATGATAAGAGACTAAACGCGAGCTTGTCTCTGCGCGCAAAATCTTTTCATAGGGCGCGACCCAGTTTACCCGCGGTGCGCGGGCCCGGCGCACGGAGACGGCTATCCGCCCGCGAGTGCTTCGCGCTCCGTTTGCAATCGCAACTGTCCGCATGCGGCATCGATGTCATGCCCTTTCTCGCGACGCAACGTCACCGGAATCCCTTCGGCTCGTAAGATCGACAAAAATTTCTCCTGACGCTTTTCTGAAGGTCGCGCCCAAGGCAGACCGGGCACGCTATTGTACGGAATTAAATTCACTTTTGCCGAGAGCCGCTGTGCGTGACGGGAAAGGAAACGGGCTTGGTCGTCAGAATCGTTCACGTCCGCGATCAGGATGTATTCGAAGGTGAGGCGCTGCTTCTTGTGAGCTTTGTAGTAGTCGCAAGCCGAAAGCAGTGTTTCGATGTTGTAACGACGATTGATCGGCATGATCCGATTGCGAACCTCGTCAGTGGCACCGTGCAGAGAAACGGCCAGCCGAATTTGCAAACGCTCTTCTCCCAGTTTGCGAATCTGCGGCGCCAGCCCGCTGGTTGAAATCGTGATGTGGCGCGCGCCGACGCTGAGGCCCCAGTCCGCGTTAATTATTCGAATCGCCCGCAGCAGGCTCTCGAGGTTGGCGAGCGGCTCGCCCATCCCCATGAACACAATGTTGTCGATCTTTTCACCAGTCGCACGCTCAACTGCGATGAGCTGGTCGACAATCTCGTTTGCGCTCAGATTGCGCGAAAAACCTTCCAAACCGCTCGCACAGAATTTGCAGCCGTAGGCGCAGCCCACCTGGGTCGAGACACAGATCGTCCGACGATCCGATCTCCCACCATAAAGCGCCAGCGATGCCGGAATCAAAACCGATTCGATCAAATTTCCGTCGGCTAAACGAAAAAGAAATTTCCGCGTCGCGTCGCGCGCACCGAGCACTCGTATGACGTCGATCTTGGCAAGCGAAAACGTCTCCGAAAGCCTCTCGCGCAATGGTCCCGGTAAATTGGTCATTTTGTCGATCGTGTCGACGCGCTTTTTGTAAAGCCAGTCGGTGATCTGGCCCGCGCGATATGAGGGTTCCCCCAGGTTGCGGAGCTCCTCCTGAAGCTCGTTAAGAATAAGGGATTTGAGATCGATCTTGCCGGCGCTCTTCACTACAAAATCTACCGGACACCGCGCCTTGCATCAAACATCTGCGGAAGGTAGGTTCCTCCCGTGAAGGAACGCTTTGGACTGTGCGCGGTTCTGTTTTTGATGGTCGCATCGCTGCTTTCCGCCTGTGCAACCTCCGAGGATTCGATGAGCGGTGATTCGGCCTCCTCGGCTGCGACGTCTGGTACACCTGTTCCCGGGGAAAAAATGTCTGACGATGGAAGGTTTACTCCAGGCGGGCCTGGAGCCAGCGGAAGCGTTCACTGGTGATTTTTTCCTATAGCCGCCGATCTGTGGGCGGCGCGACCGGTGCCTGCGCCGCGCTTCGTAGAGCGAAGTCTATAGCGCGCAGATTTCTGCTTGATCGCGCAGGCGCAACGAGAACACTCAGCGGCAATGCACAGAACACGCTCGCCACTCGCTCTTGGTTGGGAGGCCGCGCGAGCCAACGCACTGCCGGCGTTAATTATTCAGGCGCTTATGCTGATGTTGCTCCTGAGTTTTTACACAAGTCACACAGCGTTCGTGTTGCTTTCGCAGTTGGCCGAAATAAAGCGCACAAGTGGGATCTTGTTTGTGACCGTCGCATCAGTGACGGCGGGGGCACTTATTCCGGAATTGTTCTTGATTCTTTTCTTCCAGCGAGGCCGCCCCAGTCGTCGGAATCTTCGCAATTTGCTTTTTACCGTGCCCGTGTGGGGACTCGACGGAACGCTTGTCGATCTTTTGTATCGAAATCAAGCCGCGTGGTTTGGAGACGTAGCAACAGTGCCGGTGGTCGCGGCGAAAATTTGCGTCGATCAATTTGGTTACAATCCTTTTTTTGCGGCGCCGTTTGGTGTGCTGACCTACGAGTGGAAGAACAGCGGCATCTCACTCCAGCCCATTCCCGATCTTTTCACATGGAAACATTACCGCGACAAAATCATTCCGACATTGCTCGCCACATGGGCAGTCTGGATTCCGCTGATGGCAATTATCTATTCCCTGCCGCTTGCCCTCCAATTTCCACTTTTCGGGCTGGCGCTCGCTTTTTGGGTCTTGCTTCTGACTTACATGACGAATCGGTTTGCTGGGCAGATTGAAGCTGATGCGCCGCTTGCACTGGCTACGGCGAAAATTAAATAGTTAAAAGGATTACAATGTTAGAGGGGCTGCGGATGAACAATCCCTGCGGCTGGGACTCCCCTTTTGACTCTTTAACTTTTCAACCTTTTAACTTTTCACGAAGTGCAACAGCGCTTCGTGCACGCCCGCGCCGGCCTCTTGCTGCGCCACATAACCGCCGGCGTTGCGGACTGCGTTTTGCACCTCTGGAATTGCGTTGGCCGGGCATGATGGCATCGCGGCAACTTTTCCATTCAACATCGAGATATCATTGTGATGATCCCCGGCCGCGAAGATGTTGTCGCGCGCGACTTCGATTAAGCGCGCCAACTCAGCCAGCGCCGCACCCTTGTGATAATCAGTGTGGCAAAAACGGAGGTAAATGCCGTTCCGTTGGTAATTAAACTTTGAATGTCCGGCCCGTGCTTGCTCGATAAATCTGGCAATGTGTTCCATCTCTTCTTCATTTTCCGCAGCAACACCTTCGAGCCGATCTGAATCATAAATAAGACGTGCCTTCGTTTCCTGAGTCACGAAGTCGATCACCTCGGCGAGCACTGGCTGGGCTGAAGAAAACAACTCAGCATGATCGCGTGCGCAGCGATCGTTCCAATCGCCGAACGGCTCCCATTTGTCCCCGTTTCCCCCGCGACGAAAAACATCGCGTTCGGTTGTCAGAATGAAGTTCGGTCGGATCTGGAATTCAAAATTGGCAAGCCCAGATTCCAGTAGATCGACCGAGCGCCCGGTGTTGATTGCCCAGATCGCACCTGCGTCTTGCAGCTCACGTATCAATTCCACGCACTGGCGATTCAGTCCCGCGCCTGCAGGATCAACGTGTGAAACGAGCGTGCCGTCGAAATCGATGCTGAGCAATTGGATTGGCGAAGACATTAGGTTAACTTAGAAATTGATTTTCCACATGCAATACGTCGATTAGAAACAGGGTCATTAAAAACCAAGATCGACAATGAAATCGGCTTACGAACTGGCAATGGAGCGGCTTGAGAAAGCGTCACCATCCATCTCGCTCACCGACGATCAGAAAAAAGAAATCGCAGAAGTCGATTCGGTTTATCGAGCCAAGATCGCCGAAAAAGAAGTCTTCTTGAAGGATCAAATTCGCAATGCGCAAATCGCTGGAAATCCCGAAGAAGCGCAATCACTCGAGAAGCAGCTCGCCTCGGAGATACGCCGATTACAGGAAGAATGCGAGGCTAAGAAGGAAAAGCTTCGAACAAGTTTTGCGAGGTAGGCAGCGGCGGTTTACCGAACCGCCCGCCGACGATTGAGGTTAATTGCCTCTACGCCTATATTCTTGCGCTCACCGCGTTTCGGTAGATCAGGGTCCAGAAAACCGAGCATATGCGCGCGCTTGATTGTACGAACGCCTTCCTGCTTTTGCATCTCTTCGATGCGTTGATGAAATTTTTCCATCTTCGTCCAATGCACTTTGGGACGGAAATGGTGCTCGGCATGGTAACCGTTGTAGAAAAACAGCCAATTGTAGATTCTTCCGTAGCTGCTTACACCCCAGGCGATCGGTTTATCGGGATTTGCACCATAATGCCGATAATAGCCGTTGAGATAACTGAAGCAGTGGCCCAGATACCAGAACGGCAGGAAATAAAAAATGACGTAGCGCCAGTTGAACAGGAACAGGACAAAAAGCGTGGTTGCGAACGCAGCCAGCTCAAGGTTTCCCCAGAATAGATCGCCATTGTTGCGTTTGCGCAGTTCCCTGCGAATTGCTCCGACATCGTCCCGAAAGAAACTCAGGAACACATACCTCCATGGATTTTCCGCTTCGCCGTCGTGACCGTGACGATAAATGGACAACCAATCAACTGTATCGCCCGTTTCGTCCTGGCGATCGGAATTTCCCTTGTGATGCTGCATGTGCACGGCGTGGTACATCGTCTGCGAGAAGCAGCAGGCGATGGATTGTGTGACTCCAAAAATGCGATTCAGAGTGTTGGAGCGGAAGAACGGATTGTGAATGAAGTTGTGCCCCACCCCGTTGATGTTCGCATTCACCATCAGCGAATAAATGAACCCGAGAATCAGCATCACCCACAGCGGCGCATGCGGATAAAGGAAAAACAATCCAACGAAATAAACCAGATGAAATAGACCGGACAGCGCTGGTATGGCATCCCAGCGGGTATGTGCGAACAACCGGGAGTTTGTTGTCGGCCGTTCTGTTCGAATTACCTCGGCATTCATTTGATAAAATCGGGGGCACTAGAACTTCGCTACAGAAAAGTTGATTGGCAAGTTTTGAAGATTGCCAAGGCCATTCCCCCACGCCTAAGTTAGCCGCTCATGTTCGCGCTCCAACCGGAATTAAAGATTTTCAGCGGCTCTGCTAATCGCGACTTGGCCGAGCGCATTTGCAAATACGTGGGTGTGCCGCTGGGTCGGGCGACGATCAGCTCGTTTCCCGACGGCGAGACCTACGTAAGGATCGAGGAAAACATCCGGGGCCACGACGTTTTCATCATTCAGCCGACCTGTCCGCCTACTAACCAGCATCTGATGGAGTTGCTCATCATGGTCGACGCAGCACGACGCGCCAGCGCAGATCGTATCACGGCGGTGATTCCATTCTTCGGATACGCGCGCCAGGACCGGAAAGATCAGCCGCGGGTCCCGATTACAGCAAAACTGGTGGCGAATTTGCTGTATGCCGCCGGGGTAAGTCGCGTGCTGACAATGGATCTGCATGCCCAACAGGTGCAGGGGTTCTTCGACATCCCGGTGGATCACCTCTATTCCCTGCCCGTGTTAATTAAGTATCTGCGACAACAGCTTACCGGGAAAACGACAGTTGTTTCGCCGGATTTGGGGGGACTCAAGATGGCTTCAGCTTACGCCGAGGCTCTGCATGCGAATCTGGCAATTGTGGCAAAGGAACGCCGAAGCGCCACAGAGACCGAGGCGCAATATCTCATCGGCGAAGTGGAAGGGGGGGATGTGCTATTGGTGGATGACCTAACCGAGACGGCTGGCACATTGACGTCCGCAGCGGAGCTTTTGAAAAAACGCGGCGCCCAAAAAATCTACGCCGGCGTCTCGCACGCTGTTCTAGTCGATATCGCAATCGACCGTTTGCAAAAGTCTCAAATTGCGGAATTAGTAACCACCAACAGCACGCCTGTGCGCACCGTGAAAGGGTTTAAGACCACGGTGCTATGCGTTTCCGAGCTTCTCGGAGAAGGCATCAAGCGGATTCATAATGACGAGTCGGTTTCGTCGCTGTTTAACATAGAGAACGGAGCAAATGGCAAAACAGGTTAAGTTAAAGGCAGAGCCGCGGAACAACGTGGGCCGCTCGGGCGTGCGCAAGCTACGAGTCCGCGGAATTATTCCAGCCGTCATTTACGGGGGAAAAGTTAAACCGCAACCATTGCAAGTCGCGGCTCGGGACATCAATGCAATCATGAGCCATGCCTCGGGCGAAAACGTCTTGGTCGACCTCGAAATCACGGGCGAAAAATCGAACCGGGCCGCGCTAGTGCAGGAAGTGCAGCATTCACCGGTGCGTGGCGAGATCGTTCATGTCGATTTTCACGCTATTTCCATGGATGAAACCATCCAGGCGGAAGTTCCTCTCGAGGCGATTGGTACTCCTGTCGGCGTTAAGACTTTCGGCGGGCTGCTTGAGCAGAGCCTGCGCTCGCTCGCCATCGAATGTTTGCCTCGTGATTTGCCAGATCGAGTTACCGTCGATGTGTCGCAATTGAATATCGGCGATTCCATTCACGTGCGCGAGATTCAACTTCCATCCGGAGTGGGCGCAAAGGTGCCGCCGGATTTGACGGCGTTTTCGGTGCTGGCTCCAGTGGTCGAAGAAGAACCGGTCGCGGTTACCTTCCTCCCTTTATTCGTATGACGGAGATTGTTAGCTGCAATGATAGCAGAGGATGCTAAACAAAATGAGTAAAATGTTAAGAGACGAATAAAAGAAGGACATACCTTTCTTGGGCCCAGGGGCCGTAAGCTGGTTGAAACAGCGTGCGTGTAACCCAATTAACTTGCCGAAGTTCTTCGGGAGGTCGACGCTGGGATGTTTCGCGTGGAGTTCGTCCATAGCTTTGCGAACCGCTGGGGGAATCTCTTGAAAAAGTGGGTCGTTGGCGAATTCCGTGAAATTATTGAACGGGAGCTAGAGAGAAATAATAAATAAACAGTGAATAGGATAAGAAAACGCGAGAAAATGAAGACTTACTGTGGCCTTCATGGCTTTGTTGAAAACAAGACGAACCACGTCGTCGTCGCGATCGGAGTCCTTCTGCCCAGAAGTGGCAAGGAGCGTCTTGAGAGCGGCTTGAGCTAGTTTGACTTGTTCGAGAAAATCCGAATAAATTGGCGTAGTCGGGGATGAGTTGGAATCCATGAGAAATAAGGCAATGATATGAAAACTAGAGAAAATGAAATGCAGTCAGTAAATGAATATTGGCGAGCTTTTAAAATTCACCAGGCAATCTCAAAATGGCTTGAAATTTCCCAAAGTAGGAATGTACCTAAAAATAGGTTCTTGCCGGATCGAGTTGATCTATGGCTACCAATCGTGATCAGCCTGTCCAAAAATAGTTAGGTCACTAAAAATAGACCGAGAACAAAGTTCGCACCTAAGAGAGATGGCGCATCAAACCTTGCTCTAAAAATAGAGTAGAAAGGCGCATAGACACGGACATGAACATGAAATTGTTGCTGCAACAAATAAAATAAATGACAATGATAAGAAATTATGACAATGCAAGGGGATGTTCCAGAAAAAGATGGAAAGGCTTTTAGCCAAAAGGAAAATTACCAACAACTCAGGAGAGTTGAATGTTCAGTTTGGGGGAGATGATACGACGTAAAAATGTGCATGCACGGATGCCGCCATTTTAGTCGATTATTTCTGCAAATTGGTGACAATTTTGCAACTTAAATGGACATTAATTATGGTATTTTTATTAGTTTTGGAGTGGTGACAGAATCCCCACTACTGCCAATATTGATTTTGCTGCAGTGTTTTAATTATTAGTGGTGTGTAGCTATGCCTAGTTGGGTATTATCTACAGCTACATAATATAATTAATCCTACCAAAACCCTAGAATCCGTGAAGGAAAGGATGGCACAGTAGCAATGTCATAAATACACCAAGGGATATTAAAATGGAACGCTCCGAGCGGAGTTTGAAATTTCGGCATGTTCGGCAGAGGCGGCATCATCCGGAATGAGAGTGCCAGCCTGCAGCAATATTATTGTGATTGTTTGGGTTTATTTGTATCAAATAAGCGAAAACTATTAAGATAATATTAAAGCTCTGATTGCTTTCTAAAATATCGGAGTTTAAATTTGATCTTATCTCGGAAATTTGAAAGACAATGACTAGCAAGATCTGGCTTATCTATAATGAGATAAGACCCCATGGATCTCCTATAAGATTAAGTTAGGCAGTAGGACATATGGGGAATATGTTTTACATTTCTCCAAATAATTTGAATTCCTTAAGGCTTAGATTTTATAGTGTGAAACATAAAAATGCTTATTGTTTCTAAATTATAAAACTAACTAGCTAAAGGAAGAACAATAAAAGTTGAGATGCTGTCCCAATGTTCCGGGATAGTAAAAGTGATTAGAAAGCGCGCGACAACGAGATCACGTGACCTGCCAGCGCCCAAAAGGTAGCCGGTTTGGTAAAATATGAAAATGAGCGTCGTGGGAACACCCATCAGCTGACAAAGCTAGCTGCTGTAGGCACAACTACCTTTGTTTAATGAATAGGGCGCGTCCCCTTGCGAAATAAAATCTGCAAAAATAACAGAAAACTCTGGAATGTTTTTGTGGTTACGTACATGTTTAGATCGTGAGAATCGAAGCAGAAATGCCCGATCTACGCAAATTGCAATGTTTTAGGTGGAACAAAAGCCTTTAATTGATATTGGACTTATCCCCCAACGAATTAAAACATTCTAAATTAGCAGAAAATTCGGAATTATTTCTATGAACACGTAGGAAAAAGATCTAGCCGATTTGGTTAAGATTTGAATGTGTGGCAATGAGATTAAGTGTTTCAGAACTATAATAAATGGCTTTAAAATAAAAGGGAATTTCCCCTTGGCCTAATTTTATTTTTGGAACTTGATTACACATGCAGAAACCGACAGAGGGGTTGTAAGGAGTTATGTGAATTTTTCCGGAGCTTGTACTATTTTTATTATTGCACAAATGTATTTAAGAACAGAACAAATTGTAGAATAGGTAGGAAATTGCTTTCTTTCTTTCCCCCCCACTTGCTCCACCAGAGATCTCATAGTCGTTGGACTGGGATCGTCTAGTGCCTAGTAGAGTGGTTGTGGAGTTGAAACAGCTATTTTCTCTGTGTTTGTATATAAAATTGAATTATTTTGATTTTGACTATATTTCACAAAGGCTGACAAGTCCT
>Ga0137418_10001995_pt1 | contig 18747 bp, 16 predicted proteins | sample CZODoug3_1_2_16f_FD_122242 | JGI IMG/M metagenome (GOLD analysis project Ga0137418, IMG submission 122242) | Vadose zone soil fungal communities from Angelo Coast Range Reserve, California, USA - CZODoug3_1_2_16fungal (Hybrid Assembly) | ecosystem: Environmental > Terrestrial > Soil > Vadose... | reverse complement strand
TCACCAAGCCATTCGCTTTCGAAGGCAAACGCCGCATGTTACAAGCAGAACAAGCGTTGCAGGAATTGATTGGCGCCGTCGACACCGTCATCGTCATACCCAACGAACGCCTGATGGAAACCGTCGAACGCGGCACCAGCTTCTTTGACGCGTTCCGCATCGCCGACGATATTCTTCGCCAGGCCGTGCAAGGCATCTCCGACATCATCACTGTGCCGGGCATCATCAATCGCGACTTCGCCGACGTCAAAGCCATCATGTCCGGCCAGGGCTACGCCGTGATGGGCACCGCCGTCGCCACCGGCTCCAATCGCGCCATCGACGCCGCCAATCGCGCCATCGCCAGCCCGCTGCTCGAAGACAATTCCATTCAAGGCGCGCAAGGCATTCTCATCAACATCTGCGGAAGCCCCAGCCTCACATTGCACGAAGTTCACGAGGCCTCCTCGATCATCCAGAAAGCCGCCCACGAAAATGCCAACATTATTTTCGGTGCGGTGCAGGACGAATCGATGAAGGACTCCGTCAAAATCACCGTCATCGCCGCCGGATTCAAGGAAGCCAATAAGAAAAACGTCGCGCGCCGCCCAGAATTCATGCCCAAGACCTGGAAAGCCGGCAGGGAAATTCCCGTCGCCTCTGCCGCGGCGGCCGGTGCCGCATCCTCATCACTCAACGCCTCTGAATCACAGAACGTGGTGCAGAAAGTTCAGCAGAATGTTCGCGACGTCGGCAAGGATGTCGCTGCCGACGATCTGGACGTCCCCACGTTCCTGCGCCGCCAAGCCCAAAAGGCTTGATCGACACAAGTTGCAATTGCCAGTTTTTTATGGAGCGCGGCAGCCCGGCTGCCGCTTTTCCTGCGAAAATTCTCTAGCGCAATCTGACCACACCCGAATTGGCGCTAGACTCGGATCGCTACCCCGAGGCCACCACCGTTGCGCCCGACTTCCTAATGTGCAGCGGCCTGCCTGCCGCAGGCTGGCTTTACGCCGCAGCGGTCATTGCAGTGTGGGTCCTCTCGGAAAGAACGAAAGCGTTGTCAAAGCACGTGAGTAAGCGTGCCGCGAGTCCAATTCCAGAACATTCCCAGCAGCGCGGCGGCGTTCCAACCCCACAGGAAAAGTCGCATTTCTCTGGGACTGTAAGCCCGGTTTCTCCAAAGTAAAGTTGCATCCAATAGGAACCACAGCGTTCCCAAAGCGAGGAAGCTCGCAATAATCCAATCCCGAAAGCAGACTAGCACCAGGCCTGTTTCTATCGTTAAGAAGGCGGCAATCAAGAATTTCGCGCGAACCCTCCCGATCGCTGTCGCCGTTGTTCTCCGGCCGCTCAACTGGTCGGGCTCAATGTCCATCACCTCGCCAAAAACATGCGAGTGCATCGCAAACATCGCGCCAAACAAAAAGGTCTGCCAAGGAAGTTGTTGAACATGGTTCAGCCAACTGCTCAGCACAAAAATGAGCAAGTAGCTCGCCTGAATCAGCACGTCGAATGGCGGGCGGCCCTTCCATCCGATACCTGGCGCATTGTAGATTCCCACCGCCAGTAGCAGCACGGCGTACCACCACAAAATGCGCGGCCCCACCAGGAAATAGAACGCCGCCACGAACGGCACTTGCACTGCCGCAATCTGCCATTTCAAGGCAGCGAGTTGTTCGCGTGCACCACGCGAACCAAACAGAAACGTACCCTTGCGCGGATTCAGCGCATCGGTCTCCGCGTCGACAATGTCGTTAACCCCGTAGAGCAGAAACCCAAGAGGGAACAGCACGAAGACTAATCCGAGCCAGAGTTTGCCGAAGTGCAAGATGTCTACATGCCCGAGCGGCATGAGGTAAAACATGGCTGTGGTGCACCAAAGTCCGGGCCGGGACACCTGCAGCAAGAAAACCAAATAAGAACGAGACTGTTGCCGGGTAACGACGCTTGGCGACGATTGGGCAGCTTCGGCCATCTAGCCCACTATACCCGGTTCAGACCGCCTCCGGGTCTTTACGTAACGAACCGCGCGAAAGGATAGCCGGCCACGCTCACAGCCTCACCCGCGTTCTGCTTCTAAGAGTCCCATCTCTCGGCGGCATGCCTGCACCGCCCGTAACAGCAATTCACTGAATGCCACGCCTTTCATCGCCGTCGTTCGGATTTCGTGGAGATCTTTCAGATGCATGCTGGGCACCGTCTCGCATAGCAGCTCAATTCTTCCTGAAATGATGGTGACCAGATCGGTCAACTTGTACGCAATCTCCTCAATCAATTTCGCGCGCTGCTCCCTCACCGTAACCGGGTCACCGGTCGCGGTCGTGCCGGTCTCGTGCGCTCGTACGAACTCCCGTACCGTCTCCTCCCAAATCGCACTGGGACGGAACCGGAGCCAATCCTGCTTCTCCATATAACTCCTTTTATTTTCAAATCCGGGCACCGCTGGTGCCACATCTGGAATGCGATGCCCGAAGCGTCAAAAGGTTTCAGAAAATCCGCCGGATGGATCGTCTCGCTGGAACTCAGGAAAATTCGAAATTGAAGTCCACGCCCACGTTTTTCCGAGACTGCACCTCTGATCCAATCCCTGAATTCGGATCCCTGCTTCCCTTCGTCTATCCTGGTTGACTAGTCAGCTGACTAGTCATATCATGGAGCCATGAAATCAAAGTCCATGACCAAATGGCAGCTGCAGCACGCCAAAGCTCGCTTCAGCGAACTCGTTGACGACGCCGTCGAAAAAGGTCCGCAAATCGTCACTCGCCGCGGCATCGATACCGCCGTCGTTGTCTCCATCGACGAATGGCGCCGCGCTCAGCCTTCCTTGCGTCCAACCCTTAAGGAAGTGTTGCTCGGCCCAGGCCTGCGATTCGATATTCCCTTACCGAAACGCGGCACCGGAAAATGGCGCAAGCCGCTGGTGTTTGATTGAGCCGCTTTTTGCTGGACACTAATGTTATTTCAGAAACAAGGCGTGTTCGCCCGCACGGAGCTCTGCTTTCTTGGCTGAAGTCCGTCGATGCCGAGGATCTCGCTGTTCCCGCAGTCGCGGTTGCAGAATTACAATTTGGCGCCGAGCTTACCCGGCTGCAAGACCAGGCTAAGGCGGCTGAGTTGGACTCCTGGATCGACCAAATCGTCTCCACCCATCAGGTGATTGCCATGGATGCCGCGTGTTTTCGCGAGTTTGCTCGACTCATTCAGGGTCATTCGGATACCCTTCGTGAGGACGCCATGATCGCCGCCACTGCCCGAATTCACGGAATGACCATTGCCACCCGCAATGAACGCGATTTTCAATCGTTCGCGGTTCCGGTATTCAATCCATTCCGCGGTAACTAGCACGCCAGTTCTGGCCGGTCATCTGTTAAGAAGTTTGCTCACGGCGTCGAGCCTATTTCGGCCCGATCCATACGATATTCTCTCAGCGCTTCCGCCAGCTTTCGCACTTCCGCCTCGAACGCCGCGGCATTCGTCTGCGGATACGGCAGCGTCGAACTCAATCCCGTATGAAATTCACGCGCGCTCGTGCGTCGCGCCACCCGCTCAATATTCTCCGCATTGATTCCGCCACCCGGCAAAATCCCAATCCGGTCTCCAGCCTGTTTCACCAAATCCGAAATCGCCGGGCTGCCTTCCTCTGCGCTCGGTTTTCCGCCCGAAGTCAAAATTCTTGCGCAGCCGCTGGCCACCACATCTTCCATCGCAGCTAGCGGGTCCGCCACTTCGTCAAACGCTCGATGAAACGTCACCGGCAACGGCGACGCTAGCTCTACCAGCCGCTTTGTCTGTTCGACATTCACCCGACGCTCCGCGTGCAACAGCCCGAAAACCAATCCATCCACGCCGCACGCTTTTGCGCACGCCAAGTCGCCAGCCATTTGTGCAAATTCTTCTTCGCTATAAACAAAATCTCCGCCGCGCGGCCGGATCATTGCAAAAATCGGGATCCTGGCCGCGCCGCGCACCGCCCGCAATAAATCGATGCTCGCGGTCACCCCGCCAACCGCAAGATTCTCGCAAAGTTCAATGCGGTCAGCTCCGCCGCGTTCCGCTGCCTGCGCGGTAGCCAGTGTCTCCACACAAATTTCCAGCAGCAATAGTTTGGTCATTGAGTCGTGTGTCAGCTCTTGGTTGAGGTCGGCTCGGCCCCGGAAAAAGTGGACCAGCCCTGCCGCGAAAGATTCTTGAAAATAAACAGTGCGGAGATACCGCTCACCCCTGCCAGCAACAATCCGATTCCGAACCGGTGAAAGACCATGTGCCCGATACTGAAAAGCGCCGAGTACACCATCACCACGCCTGCGGCCCAATTTGAAAAATTCGTCGAAAAGTCCCGCACCTCCGGCAGTTCCGGGCAAAGCTTCGCGATCGGCTGCCAGCCGTAAATGCTCGGATGCACCCGCCGGTAGAAGGAAACCAGTTTTTCGGTCGGCTCCGGCTTGGTCACAAATGTCCCGATCAGCCACAAAATGGTGGTCACCGCCGCGGTCAACAGCGTGGTCTTAGCCGTCACCACTGCGCTGTTCCCTTCAAAGTGCATTCGCGCCAGCGCAAACGTCAGCACCGCCGCGCCGATGGTCGCCACAATTTCGCTCCACGCGCTGATCCGCCACCAATACCAGCGCAGGATTAACACCGCTCCGGTGCCCGCTCCGATTCCCAGCACAATGGTCCATCCCGTCGAGATGGAAACCAGTTGGCTGGAGACCCATCCGCTGGCCAGCACCAGCACCACCGTAAAAATCTTGCTGATATTGACGTAGTGTCGCTCCGTCGCGCCTTTCACCAGGAACCGCCGGTAAAAATCATTCACTAGATACGACGTTCCCCAGTTTAGCTGCGTACCGATTGTCGACATGAATGCCGCCAGAAACGCCGCGACCATCAGCCCGCGTAACGCCGGCGGCAGAAAATCGCGCAGTACCATCACGTAGCCTTGCTCGTGATTGGCTTCGAATGCAGCGCTTGGTGTCAGCCCGCCGTGCGGTGAATACAGCGCCAGCGCCACCAGCGCGGTCACAATCCACGGCCACGGGCGCAGCGCATAATGTGCGATGTTGAACCAAAGCGTCGCGCCCAACGAATTCTTTTCGTCTTTCGCGCTGAAAATTCTTTGCGCCACGTATCCGCCGCCTCCCGGCTCCGCGCCTGGATACCAGCTGCTCCACCACTGCACGCCCAGGAACAGCACAAACGAAATCAGCGGAATCGTCCACAGCGCTTCGCTGGTAAATCCATGCGAAAAGTCAGGCAAGAACGAAAGTGGATTGGCGATTGCTCCACCGGCCTTGGCGGTCTCGGCACTCACGATGCTCAGCCGCAGCGTCAACGCGCCGATCCCTCCGATCTTGCTCACTGCGATCCACGCCAGCACGATCACCATTCCCATTTTCAAAATAAATTGGAATAGGTCGGTCACCAGCACGCCCCACAGCCCGCCGATAAACGTATATATTCCGGTGAAGGGAATCAGCACAAAGATGCAAATCAGCAGCGCCGTGTGATGCGGTTCCCCAAGTGTGTAGTGCAATAGAACGTGGTTTGCTACCGAGAGCTCCCAAATTCTCCCTTGCGCAATCGCCGGTCCCAACAGCACCGCGATGATGTCCACCATCGCTCGCGTAACCCAGCCGAGGATCAGGCAGTTCATCAGCAGGCCCAGATAGATCGCTTTCAAGCCACGCAAAAAAGCTGCGGGCTTCCCCGAGTACCGCAGCTCAGTCAGTTCGACGTCCGTCATGATCTCCGCGCGGCGCCAGTAACGCGCGAAAAAGAATACCGTTAGCATTCCCGTCAGGCACTGGTTCCACCACAGCCAGTTGCCGGCAATTCCTTGTGTCGCCACCAATCCGGTAACCAGTAGCGGCGTATCTGCGGCAAACGTGGTTGCCACCATGCTGGTACCGGCCAGCCACCACGAAACCTCCCGCCCGGAAATGAAAAATTCCGCGGTGTTCCCACTCGCGCGGCGCCGGTAGTACAGCCCAATCAACAGGTTGATCAGCAGGTACCCAACTATGACAGCCCAATCGATGGTGGTTAGCGGCATATTCCTCTGCTTGACTCGACCTGACCAAACAGACCACTGCGGGCCTGCTCGTCGAGATGCGAGAGAATAGTGCTATAGAGCATCAATTGCAAGTATTTTTGACAGCTATTTCGAGAGTAAATGCTGCCGTGACTTCCCATCGGTCCGTGCGCACCCGGCACGCCCGTTACACCCGTTACAACCACGCCCATTACAACATTGTCATCCTGAGTCCGCCGCAGGCGGGCGATCGAAGATTCCGGCCCTGTCGGAAAGGATCTCAACCCAAGATAGTGATAGTGGTGCGGCCCAGCCGCTTCGAGAGTCGCTAAATCACGCCCATCGCCGCAAACGCGGTCAGCGCGCAGCATCCCAGCCCCACGCCGAGAATCGCGCCCGCCAATACATCGCTCAGGAAATGCATGCCCAGCACGATCCGCGAGATCGCGATGCTGCCCGCGAAGAAAAACACCAGCACTTCCATCCCATGATAGAAATAGCTCAACACCAGCGCTATTGAGAACGCAGTCATGGTGTGCCCCGACGGAAAAGAAAACTTATCGGGTGGCAAGACTTTCGACCAGCAATGCGGCTCGATCTGGCAGGGCCGCTGCCGTTGGCTCAACCGCTTTAACAATTTGAAGACCGCCACACCGAAAAGTGCGGCGCACGCCGAGGCACTTACCGCCGCATACCGTGGCGGCCCGCCAAATATCAGGAACAGAATCGCCAGCGAATACCACAACCACCCATCGCCCAGCCGGGTGGCCGCAATCATCCAGTAGCGTATCCAGCGCGGCGCCCGCCACCGGTTCATCCGCCGCATCAACCGGTGATCGCGGCGCTCAATATAACCCCAAACCTGGCGTGCGACGGTCATGGCTTCAACTCCCGCGCTGCACCTGAATCAAGCTCTCTCGGCTCCCGCCTTTAAGTCCCACAACATCCGGGGAGCACTCGCCTCGCCCCTAAAATGCGCTGTCCATTTCCGGCAAAACCACATTTCGTTCGCCCAATGGGCTGCGGTAATCACTGGAATCAGCACTCCCAGCGGCAGCATCGCCAGCGTTGCCGGCTTTTCCTTGAACATTTCACCCGCAATCCGATAGATATCTTCGGTCAGGCCCACCAGGCTGCCTTCCGCTCCGCGCACCCGTCCGCGCTTCGCCCGCAGCCCAGCAAAGTATTCCGCCACCGTTCGCGCTCCCGGCACTTCGGTATAAGTCAAACCAACTCCGCGCATGGTGTGCGAATCGCTTCCGCCGATGGCAATTTTGCCCAGCTTCCGCGCCAGCCTCGTGGCCTGCCGGTTGGCCGCCCGGCACATTTGTCCGTTTCGCGTTTCAAATGCCGGCACGTAGGACGCAAACCAGTGGAAATCGTCTGGATCGCGCCGCCCGGTCAATCCAGAAAAAACGTGGTTCACGCTGAAGAACAACTTTTGCTCGGTCAGGTACATCAGCAAGGAAACAAAGTCTTTGCGGCGTTTTTGAATCTCGACGTGGTCGCGCTCGCCCAGGTTGTAAATCCCAATGTGAATGTCCGTACCGCTCGGCATCCGGCAGGTCGCTTCTTCGCTTACGAAGAAGTCCGGGTACCGCCGCAGCTTTTCAGCCGCTTCGATCGAATCGTGGTCGGTCAGGGTGACGACGGACATGCCCAATTCCTTACAACGGGCATAGACCTCTTCGGCCGAGTTGTATGACTCTTTACAAACGCGGTCCATCACCGGAGTGGTGCACATTCCGGAGGCGGTCGAGTGGATGTGAAGGTCGCATCGCATACCTTCTTTTTAAAACAAAGATATGAACAGTCTATAAAGAGGTAGCGAAATCTAGGTGAATGCTCCCTTGGAAACTATTGAGCACAAATGACTTCCTGAGTTATCCACATGGCATGTTCCGTGCTCTTCATTTTTTTCAATATTTCGTGTAACACTCCCGTCATGTCCTCAGCCAAGAAAATTCACGTCCTTTTCCATGACGCCGGCGGCGGCCACCGCAATGCCGCCACAGCCCTAAAGGCCGTCTGCGAACAGCAATCCCGCCCCTGGGAAATCAACTTGGTCCAGTTCCAGGACCTTACCGACCACCTGGACGTCCTCCGCCGCCTCACTGGCATCCGCATCCAGGAGCAGTACAACATTCTTCTTCGCAACGGCTGGACCTGGGGCAGCGAATACCTGCTCCGAGTTCTACAACTCACCATCCGCATCTTCCACAAGCCGCTGGTAAAGCTCCTCGCCAATTACTGGCGCGAACATCCCGCGGACCTGCTCATCTCAGTAATCCCCCACTTCAATCGCGAAATTGCCGAAAGCTGGACCTCCGTTTACCCGGGCCGCCCGTTCGTCACCATCATCACCGACCTCGCCGACTTTCCTCCCCGCTTCTGGATCGAACCGGTTGCTGAACAAATCGTGGTTGCCGGGTCCGAGCGCGCTGCGCAGCAGGCTCGTGACTTCGGCAAAACCGAAGCCAATCTGTTTTGTGCTTCAGGAATGATTCTTCGCCCGGAGTTTTATGCCGAGCAAAAAGAGACTTCACTGGCCATCCGCGCCGATCTCCGCCTCGACCCCCAATTGCCCACCGCGATCGTTCTTTTTGGCGGCTACGGTTCCAACGTGATCTACGAGATCGTTCAGCAAATCGATGCCGCACGGCTGCCGCTACAGATGATTCTAGTGTGTGGAAAAAATGAAAAACTTGCCGCTCGCCTTCGCGCCGCAAAATGGAATTTGCCGCTGCACATCGTCGGCTTCGCCAAAGAAGTCAATCGCCTGATGCGCGCTTCGGATTTTTTGATTGGCAAACCCGGTCCCGGCAGTATCGCCGAAGCCATGATTTCCGGCTTGCCTGTGCTGGTCGAATGCAATTCCAGCACCCTTCCGCAAGAACGCTTCAACACCGAATGGGTAAAGCAAAAGCAGGTGGGAGTCGTTATCAAAAGCTTTGGCGCAGCGGTTCCCGCAGTTCGTTCTTTTCTGCAGCCAGGCAAACTCGACCAAATGAAACGCAACGTGGCGTCACTGCACAACCGCGCCGTATTCGAGATCCCCGATTTCTTGGCGAAAGTTCTTGCGGATCGAGATGGTTCGCGGCCTCCAGCTCCGACAGCTGTGAAGGTAGCCGCTGAATCATGAGCCCTGATTACTGATCACTGATTACTGATCACTCGTAATGCGCCTTCTACCGGCTCGCCCGCTCCGCCCGGTCCGACCGCGGGAATCGCGGCCCGGCTCCCGGATTCTCCGCCGGAGTTTTAATCCGCGACTTTGCGCACGTCGCCGCACTCCACCGCGACGCGCTCCGTCGCGAGTCGCAGATTTTCACGCAACCGGCGCTCGCATGGGACTGGCTACAACCGCAATAGCATGCAGGCGGCATCGTCCGGCGCAACATCCCCGAGCTATCCGCAAAAATCCCAGTAGCGCCCATCAGCAGCGCAGCACACCACGCCAAAAATCGTGCCCACATCGGAACTGCTCCGCGCATGCTTGAAATCCATTGCATGCTCGGATTCTGTTCCCGCTTTGCAAAAAAACCACTGGTCCAGCAAGCCAATAATTTTTGTTACTGGAGTCCTAGAACCCGCTAACTCAATTCCCACTGCGGGTACTGTTTCCCGTTTCGGATGGGTCAACTTTCCAATCTGGAAAGATCTTCGAAAACTGGCACATTTGGTGACTTTCGGAAGCCCAATTAAGTTTATTTAATTCAATTACTTACGAGACTCTCCTCGCCCCCGAACATTGGTTATCACATTGCATCCGTTACCGCGTGGGCACGATTCAGATCACGGCCTAACGGGATTTGCCAAGTGAGGGGGAAGGGGCTTGCTCGGCGAGTTTCATGGGCTGTTACCACCTGCCTCTGAGAGGGAAGCTAGGATGGATGACCCACGCATCCGGTGTGAAAACGACGCTGGATATTGAATCGTGCCTTCCGGGGCTCCCGGTCCCAAGCTGGAGCCCCATTTTTTTGTCCACTCGATCCGCTCTTGCTCGTGTGGTGGGCCGGCCTTTAGACCGATTCTTTTCGTTTGACCTTGCTTCCCGCCCGCGAAATTGTCATTCCGAGCGGAGCGAAGCGGAGTCGAGGAATCTCCTCATTCAACACGCCTCGCCGAAACAACATCCGTTCAATTCAATCGCTTTGCCACCGCAATCTTCGCCTCGCCCAGCACATGCTCCACCTGCGTCTCCCGCAGCCGTGAAGCGTCATACTCAAACGACAATTCGGTCTTCGCGTCATTCAGCTTGAATTTCCGCAATCCATAGGTATTCGCAAACTCGCCCAGCCGCTTCAACTGCTCGTTGCTCAATGCCGATGCCAATTCGTATCTGATTTCCAGGAGTGTCATGCCGGGCATTATACCAGCCTCGTCCAGTCTGGCCGTAGTCTGCCGTCCGCCTGGCCGTTGTTTGCCATCCACCTGACAAATATCCGCGTTTGACACCATATAGGGAGTAGGGGTATATATACTATGGGAGGGTATCTGGCTATGCCCAACAAAATCGCTGCTCATCCGCCTGCTGCCGATTGCGCTTGCGTGGTCGGCCCCGGCCACAAAGCCGTGGCCGTTGATCCCGAACTGAAGCTCAGTAACCAGAGGCGCCTTCGTCGCATTGAAGGCCAAATCCGCGGCCTGCAAAAAATGGTCGCCGGCGATCGCTACTGTGCCGACATTATCGTGCAAATCGCGGCGGCACAGGAAGCCTTGCGCGGCGTCGCCCGCAATCTGATGAAAAATCATCTGCATCACTGTGCGGCCAAAGCACTGCGCTCAGGAAAAAAGGCCGAATCCATCGCCATGTACGATGAACTTCTCGGCTTGATTTACACCCATCTCCGCTAATCGAAGTTGCGCTTTCGAATCGAGGATTAAAAATGGCACGCGACCCTGTTTGTGGAATGACCGTTGACCCGGCAACCGCCGCCGCTCACCTCGAGCACCACGGCGACACTTACTATTTCTGCGCCAAAGGCTGCGCGCAAAAATTCTCAGCAAATCCCGAAAAATATCTCAACGCTCCGGCCATCACTCCGATGAGGTCGTCCGTACCACTCACTTCCATTCAGTCCGCCCCTGCTCATGCCGCCACGCCGCCGCAGCCACAACCACAACTTCGCTACACCTGTCCCATGCATCCCGAAATCGTCCAACTCGGTCCCGGTGCCTGCCCCAAATGTGGCATGGCCCTCGAGCCCATGGACATCGTCGCAGCTAGTCCGGACGACGCGCCCGATCCGGAATACATTTCGATGCGCATTCGTTTCTGGCTGAGTGCCGCGCTGTGCGCGCCGCTGCTGATTCTCGCGATGCTCGACGAAAAATTGCGTGTGCCTATCTCTGGCTCGGTCCTGCACTGGATTGAACTTCTTCTCGCCACTCCCGTCGTCGTCTGGGGAGGCTGGCCCTTCTTCCAACGTTTCTGGTCCTCGCTCATCCATCGCAGTCCCAACATGTTTACCCTCATCGGACTCGGCACCGGCGCGGCCTTTCTCGATAGCGTCGTCGCCACAATCTTCCCGCAACTCTTCCCCCAGTCCTTCCGCGCGATCGACGGTTCCGTCCCGGTCTATTTCGAAGCCGCCGCTGTCATCACCACCCTCGTTCTTCTCGGCCAAGTCCTCGAACTTCGCGCTCGCGCCAAAACCTCTTCCGCCATCCGCGCGCTGCTAAATCTCGCTCCGCAAATCGCGCATCGCCTCAGCGATCCCGCCGCATCGTCATTCGAACAAGACGTCCCGCTCGATCAAGTCCTCCCCGGTGACCGTCTCCGCGTCCGTCCCGGCGAGCGTATCCCCGTCGACGGCAAACTTCTCGATGGCGCCAGCGCCGTCGACGAATCCATGCTCACCGGCGAACCAATGCCGGTAGAAAAATCTCTCGGCGACAAACTCACCGGCGGCACGCTCAACGCAAGCGGCAGCTTCATCATGCGCGCCGAACGTGTCGGCAGCGAAACCACCCTCGCGCAAATCGTTAAGCTGGTCAGTGAAGCGCAACGTAGCCGCGCTCCCATGCAGCGTCTCGCCGACAAAGTCGCCGCCATCTTCGTTCCCGCCGTCGTCGCCGCCGCAATCATCACGTTCATCGCGTGGAGTCTTCTCGGCCCGCAGCCGCGCCTAGCTCACGCTCTCGTCAACGCCGTCGCCGTACTCATCATCGCCTGCCCCTGCGCACTCGGACTCGCCACGCCAATGTCCATCATGGTCGCCGTAGGCAAAGGCGCAGGCGTCGGCGTCCTCATCCGCAACGCCGAAGCACTTGAAAAACTCGCTGCCGTCGACACTCTCGTCGTCGACAAAACCGGCACTCTCACCGAAGGTCGGCCCATTGTTGTTTCAAGCGTGACCGTTGAAGGAAGCGGTTTTACGAAAGAGGGCTTGTTGTGGCTGGCTGCAAGCGCCGAACAACCCAGCGAGCACCCGCTGGCCCGCGCCATTGTCCGCTCCGCCGGCCAAGAGAAGGGAACCGCTCTTGCGGACCCAATAAACTTTTCTGCCACCGCAGGCGGCGGCGTGCAAGCCGATATTTTGGGCGATCGCGTCCTCGTCGGTACCGCCGAATTCTTAATATCGAAAGGCGTCAACCAGCCCGCCGAAGCCAAGCGCCTCTCGATGGGATTCGGCACCGACCGCAACTCCGCGCTCACCTTGGTTCTCGTTGCTGTAAACGAAAAACTGATTGGCGTAATTGCTCTCGCTGACGCATTGAAAGAGTCGACCCCGCGGGCCGTCGCCGATTTGCGCGCCGACGGCGTCAAACTTGTGATGTTAACTGGCGACCGCAAATCTTCCGCCGCATCCATTGCGAAAGAGCTTCAGATCGAAGACGTTCGCGCCGAACTTTCACCCGCACAGAAAGCGCAAATCATTTCCGAACTGAAAAAGGAAGGCCGCATCGTCGCCATGGCCGGCGACGGCATCAACGACGCTCCCGCACTCGCCGCCGCCGATGTCGGCATCGCCATGGGCACCGGCACCGACGTCGCGATCGAGTCCGCCGGCATCACTCTGCTCAAAGGCGATCTCCGCGGCATCCTGCGCGCCAGAAAACTCAGCCGCGCCACCATCCGCAATATCAAACAAAATCTGCTCTTCGCTTTTCTCTACAACGCTCTCGGCATCCCCATCGCCGCCGGCGTTCTCTACCCATTCTTCGGCTGGCTCCTCAGTCCCATGCTCGCCAGCGCCGCCATGAGCTTCAGCTCCGTCTCGGTCATCGCCAACGCCCTCCGCCTCCGCTCCGTCAAACTCTAATCCTGTCCCTTCTTTGTCTGTTCTTCCTCTGCGGCTCCGCGTCTCCGCGCGAAATATTCTTCACGTTGTTTCTTACGTCTTCCCGCCCTTCAAAAACGTCCCCTTCTCCAACTCCTTAAACGCCTGCTGCAACTGTTCCTGCGTGTTCATCACAATCGGCCCATACCACGCCACCGGCTCTTCCAGCGGCTTGCCGGACACCAGCAAAAATCGAATCCCTTCGTCGCCCGCTTGCACCACCACTTCATCGCCGCGATCGAACAATACCAATGACCGATTGTCCGCCTCGATCGGCGGAGTCACGTCCGCCCAGCCCACCGGCTCCGTCGGCACCGCCAGCGGATCCGACGCATTGCAAAATTTTCCGCCGCCGGCAAACACGTACGCGAACGCATGACGCGTCGTTCCCACTGGCAACGCTTTCCGCCGCCCCGGCGCCACCGAAATATCCAAATAAATCGGATCGGCTGCAATCCCGTCCACCGGCCCGCTCTTGCCCCAGAAATTTCCGCAGATCACCCGCACATGCGTTCCGTCATCGTCGGTAATTTGCGGAATCTCCAGCGACTTCACCTCCTGATATCGCGGCGCCGTCATCTTCAGATTCGCAGGCAAATTCGCCCACAGTTGAAATCCGTGCATTCGCCCGGTGGCATCGCCCTTTGGCATCTCCTGATGGATGATTCCGCTTCCCGCGGTCATCCATTGAACGTCTCCAGGCGATATCGCACCCTTATTCCCCAGACTATCGCTGTGTTCCACTTCTCCCGCCAGCACATACGTGATCGTTTCGATCCCGCGGTGCGGATGCCACGGAAATCCCTTCAAATAATCTTCCGGCACATCATTCCGAAAATCATCGAGCAATAAAAATGGATCAAACTCGCTGGTGTTTCCAAATCCAAACGCCCGCCGCAGATGTACTCCCGCGCCTTCCATCGTCGGCTTCGCTTTAATCAATCTCTTCACCGGTCGTATCGACATGCACACCTCCACAATCCAATGGATGCTCTCGCTCCACCACAAGATACCACCAACCTCCGATATGGAGTGCGGCAGCCCGGCTGCCGCTTTTTCTGTCATGGAATGTGGCAGTCCGCCACGAGTCCAGCCCGGGCCGAAGCTCGAACTTCTCTGCGAACCTCAGCGTTCTCTGCGCCTCTGCGTTATCGTTTTCTTGCTTTGGTGGTGTCCCGTCCGCACTCTCGCCAATCCCGCCAACGCTCCCGCAAAAATCATCATCGCCACCGACGGCTCCGGAATCACCGTCCCCGGTGCAAACACCTGGATACTCGCATCATTTTCCGTAAACGCGTTCCCAGTGCCCGGACTGACTGCCTCCAACACAATATTCACTGTTCCCGGATACGTCAGATGCGTATCAAAAAACTGCAACGTCACAATCGCCAAATCAATATTCCCGGTACTTTGCCCTGCCCCCAGCGTTATCCCCGGAAACCCAATCCCATTCTGAAAAGATGCCACATACGGCTCAAACGGCTCCGGCCCGCCAGTCAATTGAAACGTGATCGGCGCATTCGTATTGTTCGTCACCGATCCCGTGAATGTAACAACCGTAAACGCGCCATCCTGCACGTCCACCGTCTGATTCTGGCTCACCGAGTACCCAATGCTCAGGCTGTCCGCCCGCGCCGCACCCGAAAAAATCCCCATCGCCAATACCGCCGCCACTCCAAAAACCAAACCCCGCATCATCCGTCGGGAGCACTCCATGCCACACCTCCCCATTTCGCACCGAGTATGCCCCATCGCCCAGTCCCCGAAAAGTCAATTTCCCGCGCCATCCTCCCCGTTTCCGCCCTGCGCCTCTTAGTCATTCTGCTTGTAGGAGCGCCTCTCATCCGACGCGTTGCAAATGACGCGGTTTCGAGCAACGAAACACAGACCCGATTTGTTGTCCGACCGCTTACGAATTGTGCTACTTAGGTAGTCGGAACATGTTTGAGCGCATTCAAAACTGGTTTGCTCATCATCGCCTGTGGTTGAACGGTCTCCTCGTGCTGCTCTGTGCCCTGCCGTTGATATTGTTCCTGGTTACGGCACATGTCGTCTTGAACAACTTTACGACTAAACAGGCCACCCAAACGGCTGACCAGCTCACCAACATCGCGCGCACCCAACTATCAGAGCATTTCGCCGCAAGCTTACAATCCGGTCAGGCCGCCACACATAGTATGAAGTCCGACGTCCTTTCGGACCGGAACGTCATCAGGAAAGAGTTGCGGGGCATCTGCCAGTCCGTTCCTCAAGTTGCGTTCTGCACCTTTCATGAGCCAAAAGGCGCTGCCATTCTGATCGAACCTGAAATCCATGAAGATCTGAAGGCATTTACGATTCGTCCGAGCACCGATGCTTATGTGTCGCCGCTTCTCGATTTGCCTTCGAGCGCTTCCGGGTCTATTGCTGTCGTGCTCCCCATTCTTCAATCTGGCAGAGTCCAACCCGCTGGGTTCGTTTCGCTCTGGTTTACGCGCGCTACGGTGGTGAGTTGGATGCAGCCACCAAGCTTGACCGCAACGAAGTACCTACTCTTGGTTGACCAGGACTTCCGTTCTGTCGCCCAGGGAACCGTGAGCGCGTCGCCGAGCGCTGCCGACTTGAGCGCGTACGAGCCGGTCCGGCTTGCATTGCAAGGACGAACCGGGTCGGGAACCTTTCGCCGCGGGAATCAGCGTTTCCTGGTTGTTTATTATCCCGTGGCCGTCGCGCACTGGGCTCTTCTCCTGGAGATTCCTATTGACGAGGTCCGGCAAGCGTTGTGGCAGGCGGAAAAGCCCGTTGCTGTTCTAGGCGGTGGCTTTCTCATAATTGCCATTGGGTTTGGCGCGATTGCAGGCTTTCTGTATTTGAAGATGCAGAGACAGGAACATCGTCTGCGCCAGGACGTTAAGATTGCGGCGGCTGCTCGATATCAACATCTATTCGACGCCAATCCGACGCCCATGTGGACCTACGATCTTGAAAGCTTGCGATTCCTTGACGTTAATGAGGCCGCCGTTAGCCACTACGGATACGCTCGCAATGAATTCCTCGCGCAGACGATCAAAGACATAAGCCGGCCTGAGGATGTACCAGCACTCTTAATACGCCTCCAGCGCGGCGAAAATGCGGCCGATGCTCACGGCGTTTGGAAACACCGGATCAAAGACGGTAGCCTGATCGACGTAGAGCTACGCCAGCGGCTTCTCGATCTGGACGGGCGGCGCATCGGGCTGATTTCAGCGAATGACGTAACCGAACGGCTCGTCTTGGAACGGCAGCTGCGCCAATCGCAGAAGTTTGAAGCGATCGGCAGCCTGGCAGGCGGTATCGCACACGATTTCAACAATCTGCTCAACGTGATTGGCGGCTATAGCGAGCTCATCCTGAACCGGGTTGCCTCGGATGATCTCGTCCGCCCCATGGCGACCCAAATCAATAGCACTGTTGAGCGAGCCGCGTCTTTGACACGACAGTTGCTGGCGTTTAGCCGGAAACAGGTCTTAGAACCACACATCCTGAGTCTGAACGACATCTGCCGCGACGTTGGACAGATGTTGCAGCGCCTCATTGGTGAAAACATTGAACTTGTCACCAATTACGAGTCTGGTCTGTGGCCAATGAAGGCCGACCGCAGTCAACTCGAGCAAGTCTTGTTGAACGTCGCAGTCAATGCCCGCGATGCCATGCCCTCAGGCGGGAGGCTCATAATCGAAACCGCCAATGTCGAACTGGATGAGGACTACGAGCGCACACATGCGTCCCACCGCGCTGGGTCTTACGTGCTGCTCACAGTCAGCGACACCGGGGAAGGAATGACGCCGGAAGTGCAGTCACACATTTTCGAGCCTTTCTTTACGACCAAGGATCGTGACAAAGGCACTGGACTCGGGCTGGCTACCGTATATGGCATCGTTAAACAGAGTGGTGGCTTTATTTATGTGTATAGCGAGCCGGGACACGGGTCTACCTTCAAGGTGTACCTCCCTCGCGTAGAGGGTCCGCTCACTGCGAAGCAGCCGTCCGCGCCTGCGACGATGGCCAAGGGCTCCGAAACGGTTCTGCTAGTCGAGGATCAAGCCGAGCTGCGCGCGGTCGCTCGGACGATATTGGAATCCGCTGGTTATACAGTTCTCGAGGCCGCGACTAGGGCTGAAGCGACAGCCGTAGCAGCAGAACCTGGGCCGGCAATTCACTTGCTCATTACCGACATGGTTCTCCCGGACGGCAATGGCCGCAACGTGGCGCGACTGGTCGCCGATTTTCATCCCAACATCAGAGTGCTCTATGTCTCCGGGTACGCGGATGATGTGGTCATTCGAGGCATACCTGAGCAGGACTTTCACTTCCTGCAGAAACCGTTTTCACTGCGTGCGCTATTGACCAAGGTTCGCACCATCCTGGACACCTCCGCATCAACTCTTTGATCCAACGCTGCCGAAAGTCGGCTAGCACCGGCTAGCGCTGAGAAGTTTCGGGTAACCCGTCCTTGCAGGTTTGGTTCATGCAAGGGAGGGTGCCGGGCTCTTAACCGATTTCCTTCCAAAGCGCCGGAGGCACGTCACACGTTAGCCCAGCGCGTAAGCGCTGGGTGGGCGGAGGCCCAATTTACAGCGCCGTAGACGCGGCACAATTTCCAACGCATCGCCTCGAATACCATCTCCGTGCCCTCCGCGCGCTGTCCTCAGTGCTCTCTGTGTAACTGTTTCTTTCTTTTTTCTTCTCTCCACCCTGTATCGGAAAAACGACCGCGTGCCCCGCTGTTCCGGTTCTTGGTACCCGGTCTTGGCGTTGACTTTTCTTATGCTGCGTTGTGGTACGCTGTGCCCAATCCAGGAGTGAAAATGGAAATCCTGGTTAGAACTGGTTAGACAAGGATCAACCATGCAGCGCAAAACCAAACTCGCGATTGCGATAGCCACGGCAGTGCTCGTCGCAGCCGGCGCCGTTTACGCGCAGGACAAGTACTCGCTGAAAACCTCGAGCGGAATCGCTTTCTCCGACTTCCGGGGATACGAGGACTGGTCGGTGGTCTCCTCCGCCCGCACCGACGAAGTGCTCAAGGTGATCGTCGCCAATCCGGCCATGATCAACGCCTACAAGGCCGGCGTTCCGGGCAACGGCCAGCCTTTCCCGGATGGCTCCAAAATCGCCAAGCTCCAGTGGAAGCCCAAGAAGAGCACCGAGGCACCGTTCGTCGTGGATGTGCCAGACGCCTTTGCCCAGGCTTTCGTGATGGAAAAGGACAGCAAGAGATTTCCGAAAACCGGCGGATGGGGATACGCGGTGTTCAACTACGAAGCTGCATCCGACAAGTTCGCTGCTGATCCCAGCCCCTCGGACTGCGGACACTCGTGTCATGTGGCCGTGAAGGCCAAGGACCACATCTTCCACCCGTATCAGAAGCGTTGAACCGCGTCAGCCTCCGGCATCAAGTACCCCGGGGAGCTTTACCGGTCTTCATAG
>Ga0137418_10001993_pt1 | contig 18748 bp, 13 predicted proteins | sample CZODoug3_1_2_16f_FD_122242 | JGI IMG/M metagenome (GOLD analysis project Ga0137418, IMG submission 122242) | Vadose zone soil fungal communities from Angelo Coast Range Reserve, California, USA - CZODoug3_1_2_16fungal (Hybrid Assembly) | ecosystem: Environmental > Terrestrial > Soil > Vadose... | reverse complement strand
ACTGTTACGACGCTCGATTGGCCACCGGTTTCAGCAAGTACATCATCGGGAGCATGGCCGCCCCCGTGCGCTGGATACTTCGTCTTGGCGGTTTGCCGGGGGACAAGCAATCGGGTATTGCCGACCTGCAGCTTACAGCGCAACGAGGACACTACCTGGCTCCTTTCGCGCGCATTCTTCTGGCCATTGCGTACGTGCGCGATAAGGACAAGCGTCGCGCCCTCCAGATGCTCGACGGGCTGCGGACTGAGTTCCCCGGAAACACTCTGTTTCCACGCGAAATTGCCCGACTAGAAGCAGCGCATTAGCCAACCAATTTCCTCGCCTTGGAGCATCCGTAACATTCGACGGGGGATTCGACTTCCCATTCATGAGAAATTCACCAAGTTGTAACTGTCCTGTAATATTTACCCGATAGTACTGGAAGGAAACAATTTAAGGAGACTCATCGAGTGATGCGCAGAATGCTGCTGCTATGGTGTGCCCTAGCCGCCCTGCCGGCGTTGGGGCAGGCGAACTTGAATGGAGCAGGTGCTACCTTTCCCTATCCGATCTACTCGAAGTGGTTTAGCGAGTATCACAAGCTCCATTCTGACATCCAAATCAATTATCAGCCTATTGGAAGCGGCGGGGGAATCCGGCAGGTTATCGCCGGTACCGTCGACTTTGGCGCCACCGACGGCCCCATGACGGATGACCAACTGAGAGAGGCAAAGATCAAGATTCTGCACGTACCTACGGTGTTGGGTGCCGATGTTCCTGCTTACAACATTCCCGGTGTGTCCGCGGAGCTGAAATTTACACCTCAGGTCCTGGCTGGAATCTTTCTTGGCAAGATCACAAACTGGAATGACAAAGCGATTGCCGCCGCCAATGAGGGAGTCAGTCTTCCCAACCAGGAAATCATTGTGGTTCATCGCTCTGATGGCAGCGGAACCACCTACATCTTTACCGATTACTTGTCCAAGGTCAGCCCGGAGTGGCAAAGCCAGGTCGGTAAGGGAACCTCTGTCAAATGGCCAAGCGGAATCGGCGGCAAGGGCAATGAAGGGGTGGCGGGTTCGATCCGTACCTTACCCGGATCAATCGGCTATGTCGAACTGATTTACGCGGTACAGAACAACATTACCTACGGCAGCGTAAGAAATTCGGCGGGAGTGTTCTTGAAGGCTTCTTTAGAGGGCGTAACCGCTGCCGCCGCGTCCGTGAAGAGTATGCCGGCTGACTTCCGCGTGTCCATCACCAACGCGCCCGGCAAGGACGCATACCCGATTTCCAGTTTCACCTGGCTGCTGATTCCGGCGCCATCCAAAGATCCAGCCAAGGGGAAGATTCTAGCGGACTTTCTGAACTGGATGGTCACCGATGGCCAAAAGATGGCGGCGCCCTTGTCCTACGCGCCGCTGCCGGACAGCGTCGTCGAGAAGGTAAAAGAAGAAATCAAACAGGTCCGATAACCTCTCGCGGGGCGCGGCATTCCTGGCACACCCAGTGGATCTGAGGTGTGCCTTGCGGCCCGCAGCGAATTCCCATACGCGCGGCCGAGCGCTCAATTCGAAAACCCTGTTCCGTTGTGTCACCCTCCGATACACCCCCGTCAGCTTATGTTCTATACTTGTGCCTAGCCATGGCGCGCAAATTGGCATTGTCGATTCTGATTTTTGGCCTGGGGCTCGTCATTTTGCCGGTCGTCTGGGCTACGCAAAAACCATACGTTCAGGGCAAGTTTGTCGACATTCAGCAGAAAAGTAGAGATCGGGTTGACCTGTATTTAGTAAACACACCAATCACGACGGCCGTTCCCTATTTTGAAATCACAGTGGAATTCGGGGACGTCGATTACGTGGCGGAGTACACGCCGCGGCACTCCAGCGAAGAGCTGCCAGAGGCTTGGAGGCCGGAGGAAGCCGTACGCGGCAGAGTAGACAAGCATCGTCTTTATTTGCTTCGGCCCGATGGCAGCGAAATGCAATTCATCATCGAAAAAAAAGCATCAGTCGCCAAGAAATAATCTAAAACCACTAAGTTGCAGTACGCGTCACTCATGGCTCGCCCTTCACTCGACAATCCAGCGTATTACCTCAATCGCGATACTTCCTGGCTCGCCTTTAACCGGCGTGTGCTGGAGGAAGCAGAGGATGAGAACAATCCTGAGCTCGAACGGCTCAAGTTTCTGGCCATCTCTGCCAGCAATCTCGACGAATTTTTTGAGATCCGCATGGCGGCCATGGTGCAGCAAATTGAGGATGGCTATAACGAAATCGGCCCGGACGGCCTGACCCTGGTCGAAAGACGGGACGCCCTGGCCAGATTGACGCATGAATTCGTCGACGACCAATACGAGTGCTGGAATTCCAAGCTGAGACCGGCGTTAGGTGAAAACGGCATCCGTGTGCTGAGCCTGCACGAACTGGATCCGGCAGCCCAGAGGTTCGTCGAGCAATATTGCGAAAAAGAGCTCGACCCGTTGCTCACGCCGGTGACCGTGGACCCGGCTCACCCGTTCCCGCGGGTCATCAACAAGGCATTGTGCCTCGGTTTGCTCTTGCGCCGCCGCCGCCGCTCCGCGCTGACTTATATGGGCGTGGTAGCCGTGCCTCGGGCTTTGCCCAGACTGGTGCGGCTACCCTCCGAGGGCAGCGCAGATTTCATTTTCCTCGCTGACCTGGTCGCCTACCATGCCGTGCGCATGTATCGCGGTTACGACATTGTTTCGGCGGCGCCCTTTCGTGTCACCCGCAACAGCAATCTCTACCTGCAAGAGGAAGAGGCGCGCAGCTTGTTGGAGTCGGTCCGCGCCGAATTGCATAACCGGCGCAAGGGAGATGCGGTCCGGCTCGAGATTGAGGCCGATGCCGATCCCGAAATTATCGAGCGCCTGAAGACCGTGTTTGAATTGCAAGCCTGGCAGGTTTTCCCGGTGAAAGGCCCGGTGAATCTATCGCGCCTGTTCAACATTTACGAACAGACCCAGCGCCCTGATCTTAAGTACCGCAGCTTTGCCCCGCGCGAATTGCGTCTGACGGCGAAGTCCAAAGACTTGTTTGAGGAACTTAGGGGTCACGACATCCTGTTGCATCATCCCTACGATTCCTACGACGCGGTGATCTCTTTCATTGAGTCGGCAGCCGCGGACGACCGAGTGCTGTCGGTGAAGCAGACTCTCTACCGCACCAACGAACATTCGCTGATCGTGCCTTCACTGATCGACGCGGCTTCTCGGAAGGAAGTTACCGCCGTAGTCGAGTTGAAGGCGCGTTTCGACGAGGCCTCGAACATCCGCTGGGCGCGGGACCTGGAAGATGCGGGCGTCCAGGTCTTCCACGGACTGGTCGGCCTGAAGACCCATTGCAAGCTTTCATTGCTGGTGCGCCGCGACCCCGATGGCGTGACTCGCAGTTATGCGCACATTGGTACGGGAAACTACAATGCGACCACAGCCCGCATCTACACCGATCTGAGCTTATTCACGGCCGATCGTGAAATTACTCGTGCTGTTCACGATGTTTTCAGCTTCCTCACCGCGTATGCCGAGAATCCCAGCTATGACCCTCTGTTGGTCGCTCCCCTCGATCTAGCGGAAAAGTGCATTTGGCTGATTGACCGTGAAGCCGAGTACGCCCGCCAAGGGCGCCCGGCCAGGATCGTGGCAAAAATGAATGCACTGCTCGATAAAAATATCGTGCAAGCTCTTTATCGTGCTTCGCAGGCTGGAGTTGACATCGATTTGATCGTGCGCGGCATGTGCGCCCTACGGCCCGGCGTGCGGGGAGTGAGCGATCGTATTCGAGTTCGAAGCATTGTGGGGCGTTTCCTGGAACATAGCCGGATCTTCTATTTCGCCAATGGCGGCCAAGAAGAAATATATACGGGCAGCGCGGACTGGATGCCGCGGAATCTATACGAACGGGTCGAAGTGCTAACCCCGGTGCGCGACGAACTGCTTCGGGAGCGAGTCCGGGGCGAGATTCTCGAGGCCTATCTTGCGGACAACCTCAAAGCCCGAATTCTCCTCAAAGACGGGACCTACATTCGGGCGTGGCAAGCGGCTGGGGGTAAGCGCAAGCAGAAGCCGCCGGTGGGTGCTGCGGCCTTCAGTGCTCAAGATTTTCTGATTGCATTGGCGGAGGGCAAACCGCCACGGAGCCTGCCCGCGGCAACGCCCTCGAGAAAACGCAGGACATTGGCGGAAAGGGTACGATAATTCGCGATGATCATCTACTTTTTACGCCATGCCAGCGCCGGAGAGCATCTGACCAACCCCAAGAAGGACGAAAAACGTGCGCTGGACAAAGAGGGCATTGAACAGTGTGGCTATGTGGGCCGCGCCCTCGCTGCGCTCGAGGCACAGGTCGATGTCATGGTTTCCAGTCCGCTCAAACGCGCCACCCAGACCGCATCTCTGGTTGGCAATGAAATGGGATATGAAGGCAAGCTGCAAATCGAAACCGGGCTTCGGCCCGAGGCCACCTTTTCCGACTTTCGCAAACTAGTGGAAAAGTACGCGCGCCAAGAAGCGATCATGGTGGTGGGGCACAATCCTAACCTTAGTCAGTTCTTGGGAGCGATCATCAGCGATTCGGGCTGTGAGGCATCTGTGGAATTAAAGAAGGGTGCAGTCGCCAAGGTGGAAATGCGTCGCAGTAGCGGCACCCTGCAATGGTGTCTGACCCCGAAACTGGTACGCGCCCTCTATGCCGCGGCCGTGGAGAGTTCACGGCCGAAGACCTCCCGGAAGTAAACACAGTCCTTCTCGATTGCCCATAGCTCCAGGTCCACCCCAACCCGGCGTCGCGGAACCAGGGTCAGCCGGACGTCTCCGGCCCGCAACCCAATTTTTACCTCCTGCACCGCATGGCTGCGGCCCAGATTGAGCGCGCGAGCCAGACGCAGGAGCAAGATGGCTTTCTGTACGCTTGTCCGGTCACTGGAGTCGAGTGCTTTCATCGGTCCGTCTTCCATGGTGGGGCGAGAGTTCCCAAGATAGCGAGCGATGGCGGCAATGATCCTTCGTTGTTGCGGGGTGTAGCCGAGAATCTCTGAGTTCGAGAGGATGTAATAAGTGTGCCGGTGCCGCCCATTACGGTTGACGAAATCTCCTACCTCATAGAGCATGGCGGCGGCAGCGAGCCACTCGCCATACTCAGCCGGCAGTCGGTGTATCGAGCGCAGCGCCGTGAACAAGCGCATGGCGGAGGCGCGTACGTCCAGAGCATGCTTTCGGTCCACTCCGTAGTGGGCAACAGCCTTGGCGATCGAATCCCAACGTTCGGACTCGATCTGTTTTCCCGATCGCGTGCTGCGATCGTATTCCGCCGCCATCTGGGCCAGCAATCCGTCGCGCAGCCCCAACGGTGAGTAGCGAAATCCTTTCAGGTGACAACGTTCGAGCAATTCGTGATAGACGAGCGCGCCCGCCACAATGATCTCCGCCCGCTTTGGACCAATACCCTCAATCTTTCGCCTTTCAGCCACTGGAAGTCGAGCCAGGAGTTTCGCGATCCGGGTCATCTCCGCACTCGAAACCGCGGCTCGCTGTCGGCTTCCAGTGTTCTTGCGTAAATGGCTGGCGGTTGCTGCCAGTGCCGCGGCGGTCCCCGATGTCGCAATTACATTTTTGACCCTTGCGGAGGTGATCCGATGAGAAATCCGGTCAACCTCGCGCGCGATAAAGCCGCGTAAGCGCTTGAGTTCTCCCTTGCGCGGCGGGTCGTGGCCGAGAAATTCATCGGTGAGCCGCACCGCCCCCAGCGGCAAACTGACGGTGTCACGAATGCGGCCTCGTCCGGAGACCGTCAGCTCACAGCTGCCGCCCCCCAGGTCGATCATCAAAGCCGTAGAAGCGTCCATCCGGCGGCTGGAAACCAATCCAAGATGGATGAGGCGCGCTTCTTCCAGTCCCGAGATAATTTCGACACGCCAGCCCGTGGCAGATCTTACCCACTCGAGGAAAGCTTGCGAATTGCGCGCGTCGCGCAGAGCACTCGTGGCCACTACTCGCACAGAGTCGGTCACGATCTGTTGAGTGGCGCGGTGGAAGCGTCGCAGCACCTTGACCGTTTCTGCAATCGATTCGGGTGTCAGGAAGCCGGTGCGAAATACACCTTCCCCCAGCCGTGTGACCTCGCGGTCTTCGTGAATAGCGCGCAACCGCCGCCGTTCCAGGCGGGCGATTTTCAGCCGGACGGAGTTCGAGCCGATATCAACCGCGGCAAAAGTCGGCATGGGAAGCACAACAGTTTACATGGATAAGGGTCGATCGTCATTCGAACTGGGAAAACGGTAGTGCTTCAGTGTGAAATTTCGCCAGCATCCATAAGACGCTGCGAATCACGCCGGACATGGCCGCCGGGCTGTCGGAAAGGCCAACTAGATTCAAACTGATGAGGCACTACCGGGAAAACTGACCTTAGGAGCGGAAGTCGAGCTAGGGAAAGCGATCGGGATGGAAGATTGATTGGTTTCGAGTTCAGGCGGCGGTAGGAGCGGACGCGGCCGGTTCAGAGGGCCTTGACTGCCGTTTCCGCGTGCCACCTTGCCCGATCTCGAGCGCCTGGGTAGCCGGGAAAGCCGCATGCGACGCCGACAGTGAGGTCACAGCATTGCGGAATTTTGTGCCGGTCACATTGTGCAGAGCCGCCACCAGCGAGGACTCGCGTATGTCTCCGAGCCGGGCAGCAGCCGATTGCGTGAGTGTGAGCCAATCGTGCCAATCGCCAAGAGCGTCCTGTATGCGCTCGATCTGAGCGATGAACTGCGTGCTTTCCGGCGACTTAGACGCAAATTCAGCGGCATAACGTGCGCGCTTACCGAGGATCCGATATTGATGCAGCAGCTCCTCTGTGGGCAAGCCATCCGCTTTCGCAATGGGCTCAAGGATCTGTCTTGCCACGGAGAGAGGATCGCGATCAACCTCAGGATTGAAGTTCTTGCGGGCCCGCTTCAGTCGCTTGTGGATTTCGCGGACAGCTTCTCTGGTCAGAGCCTTGCTCAATTTCTTTTCCCGCTGGCCACGAAGCTCAATGAGTTGGTGCATAAGCTGAGTCTTGCGACGTGGTTCCTGTGGGAACTTCATGCTCCGCAGGGCCGCGAGTTGCACATCCAGATCACGTACTTTCCCGGCTTTCTTTCGAATACGGGTGAGGAGCTTCAACAGTCTTCTCTGGTTACGATCGGGGGTCGGAGACAACTCTTCCAGCAGCGTCTGCACGCGGCGCACGCCGGTGCGGAAGCGGTGAACTTTCTTTGCTTCCGGTTCCGCGGAAAGCCGATCGAGGTCTCGTTCGAGCTTCTCAAAGACGAGCCGGCAGCGTTTTGGCGCAATCGACATAAATCCAGCAGGAAAGGGGGAGTTGAAAGATACAGGCTCGTCCGTGAAAAGGCAACCGTCAAACAAATCCCACGGCTGGCTGCAGTCGGGACTAATTTTAACATCCTTTTAACAAGCCTCTGCTACCGTGAATCCTTGAATGGCGGAACCGGCCCTAAATTCGCCCAATATACCGGGACCGCAACCCGTTGAAAAAAATAGGCTTATACCTGTGCCAACGACCCAGACGGCCGCCCCGTCGTTGCTCTCTACCTCCCGCTACGAAATCGGCGATCCGATCTTCAAATTGGCCGTGCTGGCGTGTGCGCTCACGATTTTAGGCCTCCTGGGCCTCATCGTGTACGAACTCATGTTTCGCTCAGCCATGTCATGGCACGCGTTTGGTCTCAAGTTCTTTGTGGGCAACAACTGGGATCCTGTGCAAGAGCAATTCGGCGCCCTGCCCTTCATTTATGGAACGCTGGTTTCCTCTTTGCTGGCCCTCCTGATCGCTGTGCCCCTCGCCGTGGGAGTCGCTGTATTCACCACGGAGATGTGTCCCCGAGTCCTGCGGGGTCCGCTCTCCTTTTTTACGGAATTGCTGGCCGCCATCCCTAGCGTGATCTACGGACTGTGGGCGATTTTTGTACTGGTGCCCATCCTACGTAACTACGTTGAGCCATTCTTGGCCAGAACTCTGGGCTGGACAAGCTTGTTTCAAGGAGCGCCATACGGTTACGGAATGCTGGCGGCTGGAATCATTCTCGCGATCATGATCGTGCCCATCATTTCCTCGATCACACGCGAGGTTCTGACCGCCGTGCCACGGCATCAGCGCGAAGCCGCATTGGCTTTGGGCGCTACCCGCTGGGAAATGATTCGGGTCGCGGTGCTGCGTAACGCACGCGCCGGCATTGTTGGAGGCATCATCCTCGGATTGGGGCGCGCCCTGGGCGAAACGATGGCCGTCACCATGGTGATCGGAAATCGGCCAGAAATCGCGAAGTCGTTATTCGCACCCGGCTACACAATGGCAAGCGTGTTAGCCAATGAATTCAGCGAGGCCACGGGAGACGTTTACCTCTCCGCTCTGATCGAAATTGGTTTGGCGCTGTTTCTGGTCACCATCGTTGTCAATGCGTTGGCCCGGTTTCTTGTTTGGTCGGTTACTCGCGGTCAGTCCATGAGAGCTAACCTTGCCTAAGCCTTCCATCGCCGCTGCGGCGCAGCCTACAGTGCCTCCAGTCAGTTGGCGCCGCCGGATTGTCGATTACGCCATGACCGGAGTCGCTACCTTGACCGTGATTCTGGTTCTGGTCCCGTTGATCGCAATTTTCGGCTACCTCGTCTATCGGGGTATCGGTTCCATTAACTGGGCGTTTCTCACGCAGACCCCTAGGCCGGTAGGCGAGCCTGGTGGCGGAATGGCCAATGCGATCGTTGGATCAGCCTTCATATTGATGATTGCCAGCGTCGTTGGCGTACCGGTGGGAGTCGGGGCCGGAATCTACCTTGCGGAATTCGGACAAAATCGCTTCGGCGATTCCATTCGCTTCACCGCCGACGTTCTGAACGGCGTGCCTTCGATTGTGATTGGTATCGTGGCGTATTCAATTGTAGTATTGCAACAAAAGCATTTTTCGGCGCTCGCGGGCGGGGTGGCGCTGGCTATCATGATGATCCCCACGATTACCCGCACCACGGAAGAAATGTTGCTTCTGGTGCCCCAGGCGCTACGCGAGGCGGCTTATGGACTGGGCATCCCACGCTGGCGAACGGCACTCTCGATTACGCTGCGAACCGCTACTTCCGGAGTGCTTACCGGCGTCATGTTAGCGTTCGCGCGCGTCGCGGGCGAAACCGCGCCATTGCTGTTCACGGCTTTTGGAAATCAGTTCTGGAACCTGCGGACTGACCAGCCGACGGCGGCGCTGCCTTTGCAGATTTTCAGCTATGCCATTTCGCCCTATGACGAATGGCATCGCCAGGCGTGGGCGGGCGCGCTAGTATTGATTGTTCTCATCGTCAGCGCAGTCGCGGCGGTGCGTTTCGCCGTGCGACGCGGCAGCTTCGGGACGACGTAATTTTATGGGCGTTGGAGTTCAGGTCGACAAGCTTAATGCATGGTACGGCAAGAACCAGGCTTTGTATGACATCGACTTGAAGGTCGCCGCCAACCATGCCACCGCCTTGATTGGCCCGTCAGGCTGCGGAAAGTCTACGTTCATTCGGTGCCTGAACCGAATGCACGAGACAATTCCTGACGCCCGAATCACCGGGCGCGTGTGCATCGGAGAGTTGGACGCTTACAACGGGACCTCTCCGACGCAGGTTCGGCGCCGGGTCGGAATGGTGTTTCAAAAGGCCAATCCATTCCCCACCATGTCGATTTATGACAACGTGGCTTCCGGATTAAAGTTGAATGGCTTCCGGGATCGCCGTAAGCTGGATGAAGTCGTACAGCGATCGCTCGATGCCGCGGCCCTTTGGGACGAGGTTAAAGACCAAATCCATAAGACATCCGGCGCCAGCCTCTCCGGCGGACAGCAGCAGCGCTTGTGCATCGCACGTGCCCTGGCGGTTGAACCGGAAGTCTTGCTGATGGACGAGCCTTGCTCGGCACTCGATCCCATTTCCACGGGCAAGATCGAGGAATTGATCTTTCAACTCAAGGAACGGTATACCATCGTAATCGTAACCCACAACATGCAGCAGGCGGCCCGGGTTGCTGAATTCACCGGTTTCTTCCTGCTGGGCAAGATGATTGAGTTCGACAAGACGGAAAAGATTTTCACCAAACCGTCGGACAAGAAGACGGAAGATTACATTACAGGCAGGTTCGGATAATGCGTACGCGCTTCCAACAGGGTCTCGATGATCTGCGGCAAAAGTTGCTCCGCATGGGCGGATTGGCCGAACAGGCAGTCGATCGCGCCCGCCAGGCATACGTGGAGCGCGATCTGGCGCGCTGCCAGATGATATTGGAGGGTGAGACTCTGATCAACGCCGCCGAACGCGAAATCGACGAGGCCGCGTTTGACCTGTTAGCCATGCAGCAGCCCATGGCTGTGGACCTGCGCTTCATCCTCGCCGTCACCAAGATTAACTCTGACCTGGAGCGTGTCGGCGATCAGGCGGTCAACATCGCCGAACGTGTCATGGACATGACGGAACAACCCGCAGTGGATCTGCCCATTGATATCGCGCGCATGGGCGCGGCCGTGAGTGCCATGGTGCGGCGAGCTCTGGAGTCTTTCATCGAAGGCAAAGCGGAGCTGGCACAGGCTGTACTCGAAATGGATAACGTCGTGGATCGGATGAAGGACGATGCCTTCATCCAACTGGTGAAGACCATGAACCAGCGGCCGGAAATCGTTCGTCAGGCTCTGGACGCATTGCTCATTGCGCGCAATCTGGAACGCGTTGCCGACCATGCCACCAACATCGCTGAGGACGTAATCTTCTGGGTGCAGGGCTCCGATGTGCGCCACAATGCTCCCATAGAGCATCCCGAGGCACCCGCGGTCAGGGAACCTTCGCGGCCATCCCGAGCCTAGTGAATTCTCAGCCGCAACTTCCAGGTGGCAATCGCGAATTGCGAAACCCTGCAACTCTTGCGTGCAATTCCTCTGCCGTTGAATGTCTTTTCTGTAAGATACGCGGTCGCTCGGTTCTTGTATCCATGGCATGGTTTGGGAGGTACTGTGAGTCCATTTTCCCGTAGGCTCCATCGTCTGCGACTGACGGTATTTTTTTTCCTACCCCTGGTGACTCTGGCTTCCGCTCAGCGGGCGGCACCGGGCAACCGCCAGTCATTGCCTTTACCCAGCAGCAAAATGTTGAGCCTCCCCTCGCCTGGTCGGATCACCGACACCAATAGTTTCCCCGCCACCATGGTTGTCAGTCCCGACGGGCGCTATGCCGCCCTGCTCAATGACGGATATGGCACCCAGGAAACTCTCGCTCAACAGTCCATCGCCATCCTTGATTTGAACAACAACCATATCTTCGACTATCCCGATTCTCGACTGGGGAGCGAATCACATCAAAGCTACTTCATGGGCCTGGCATTCAGTTCCGATGGGAAGCGCCTCTACGCCTCGGTAGGTTCGGTGACGGACCCCCGAGGCGAGAGGGCAGGGGATCTGGGTAACGGCATTGCGGTGTATCGCTTTTCCCAGGGCAAAGTCACTGCGGATCGCTTCATTCCCGTTGCACCACAGCCGATTACCCCGGGCAAGAAGGCCGCGATCGCACTACAGAAAACGCCGCCGCAGACCGCTATCCCATACCCGGCGGGCCTGGCCGTGATTTCGGCGGTATCAACCAGCGGAAATGCTGTCCCGGGATCTGGAGACGACCAACTCCTGGTCGCGGATAATCTTTCCGACAACGTTGTACTGCTCGATACCGGCAGTGGGAAACTGTTACGGAGATTCGACCTGAGCACGAGCGACCTGATTCCCTCGTCTTTCCCCTACACGGTAGTAGCGACTCGGGATGGTCGCCGCGCTTGGTGCAGCTTGTGGAATGCGTCTCAGGTTGACGAACTCGACCTAAGCACCGGCCAAGTTGTCCGACGGATCAAATTGCTCGAACCTCAGGATCCGATCGCTCCCGGGTCGCATCCGACGGCACTGTTGCTGAGCCCGGACGAAAAGATTCTTTACGTGGCGTTGTCCAACGCCGACGTCATCGCAGCGATCTCGGTAAGCGACGGCAGGCCATTTCGTCATTTCTCGACCAACGCCCCCGCGCAAAACTATGCCGGCAGCCAACCGACGGCGCTTGCCCAAAGTTCCGATGGCAAGTTCTTGTTTGCCGCTGATTCCGCGCTGGACGCGGTTGCGGTCTTCGACACTGCAGCAGTCGACCCCGCTGCAGGCGGCGATCCCGGAAATCCTCAGACTGCCTTGGGATTCATCCCTACGGAGTGGTATCCGAGCGCTCTCGCCGTGCACGGCGACGATCTGTTCATCGCCACCGCAAAGGGGAAGGGAAGCGGTCCTAATACGGCAATGGGAAAAACTGCTGATGAGAAAAAGCATCATTCCCACGCCTACATTGCCACGCTGCTCCGCGGGTCGATCGCGCGGCTCAATATCCAGTCCTCGCTGAGCAACCTGGAGGAACTCACACGCACCGTCGAGCAGGACAATCTGCTCGACAGCGATCCTGGAAAGATTCAGTTTGCCCAAGGCTCAAACCCCATCCATCACGTGATTTATGTGATCAAAGAGAACCGCACGTACGACCAGGTGCTGGGCGACCTGAAAGTGGGTAACGGAGACCCGGCGCTTAATCTCTATGGTTCCGATATCACCCCCAATGAGCACAAGCTAGCCTTGCAGTTCGGCGTCCTCGACAACTTTTACGATAGCGGCGAGGTTTCCGGCGACGGGCATCTTTGGTCGACTGCCGCCATCACCAGTGATTACAACGAAAAGACCTGGCAAATCGCCTATCGCGGCCAGGAGCGTATCTACGATTTCCAGGGCACCGTAGGGGATGAATATCCGCTGGATCACAACCAGCCCGATGTCGATGATCCTTCCACGGGATTCCTGTGGGACAATGTCGCACGCCGTGGTCTAACCTATCGCGATTATGGGGAGTTCGTGAACGCGGAGTGGTGCGGCAAGAATCGGCGCGCTTCGTCGCCTAAGCAGGGAACTCCTTCCACGTTGGCGGGTGCTTGCCCCCGCACGGAAATCAACAAGGGCGATCCCCTGCCGCCCAACGTCGGCGAGCCGCACGCCGCGCCAAGTCCCTGGCCCTGGCCCGTACCCTTGCTGAAACAAGTAAAACCGACGAAGGCGGTGCTCCGCGGTCACTACGATCCGTTGTATCCGGATTTCAACACCGACTATCCCGACCAACTCCGGGCTGACGAATTCCTGAATGAGTTCGGCGCGTATGTGCGCGCCCGCAAGGACCATGCCGGCCAGGAGCTCGAGCTGCCCAACTTCGTCTTGCTCTATCTTCCCGATGACCACACTGGCGGCACGCGGCCCAAGTTGCCGCGGCCAGCCGCCTCTGTGGCCGACAACGATTTGGCCCTCGGCCGCGTTGTCGAAGCCGTCTCGCACAGCCCGTACTGGGACGATACCGCGATCTTTGTGCTCGAAGACGATGCTCAGGATGGCGCCGACCACGTCGATGCCCACCGATCCATTGCTTTCGTCGTTAGCAAATATTCGCCAGGGTCGCTCGAGCTGCCGTTCGTGCACCATGGTTTTTACACCACCGTGAACATGATCCACACCATGGAGATGCTGCTGGGCCTTCCTCCCATGAATCAGAACGATGCCTCTGCCCCGGTGATGGGACCTCTGTTTTCCGGTGCCGGTGACCAACCTGCGTTTGCTGCGGATTACCGCAATCGCGACAACGGACTGATCTATGAGACCAACAAACGTGAAGCTCCCGGAGCAAACGTGTCCTCAATGATGGACTTCTCGCGCCCTGACGCGGCGGGGGCAAAGCGTTTGAATGAGGTTCTTTGGCGTGATCAGAAGGGCGACACGCCTGTGCCAGCTCCACGGCATGGGATGTTGCCGGTTGACGGCGATTAGCAGGCTGTCGTGACGTTGGCCTGACGGCTGCTTCAGTCCTGAGCGTCCAGAGTGCTGTTTGGTGAATCCCGAGGTGATTGCTTCGCTCGCGGAGGCAACACGCGGCGGACTGCAACCTCCACGTCGGTCGCCTTATCTTCGCTTTCCGCCTTTACTTCTCCGGGATCGCACCCATCCCTTTTTAGAAGTTCGTGGGATTCCGGCCCGATACAAGCGCGCGCAGGGCCGCAGGGCACGTTCGGCAGGGCTATGCGGGTAGTGGCTGAATGGTCACATTTAGCCACTCCCTGCTATGTATCGAGGTTGCACTTGCTGGCTCGCATTCGAGGCAGTGCCGTTCTACATGGCGGACACTTGGAGTCTATCCGCCCTACCTTTACACTACATATGTGAAGGTAGCGTTAGGCCAGATCAACCCCACTGTTGGAGACTTTTCCGGCAACGCCCGGAAAATCATCGATTACGCGCGCCGCGCTCAATCCCATGGCGCAGGGCTGATCCTATTCCCTGAGCTTGCCGTTTGTGGCTATCCGCCACGCGATCTCGTGGAACGCTCTTCTTTCGTTGCGCGCAATCGTGAAACCGTCGATCGCATCGCCGCGGAGACCCCCGGCATCGCCGTGATATGTGGCTTGGTCACTCCCGCGGATTCCGCAGCGGGCAAGTCCGTGATGAACTCTGCCGCGCTGCTCATGGATGGCAGAGTCGCCTTCTTGCAATCGAAGATGCTGCTGCCCACCTATGACGTCTTCGACGAAATGCGAAACTTTGCGCCGGCCAAGAGCCAGGACCTTTTTGACTTCTGCGGCAACCGCATGGCGCTTACCATCTGTGAAGATGCCTGGAACGACAAGCAGTTCTGGAACAAACGGCTGTACACGTTCGATCCCGTGGAAGCTCTTATGCGCGCGGGCGGGAACTTCGTGCTTAACATTTCGGCCTCGCCCTTCTGGATCGGCAAGCGCGAGTTGCGCCGTGACATGCTGGCTACGATTGCCCGCAACTACAAAGTTCCGGTCGCCATGGTGAACCAAGTCGGAGGCAACGACAGCTTGGTCTTTGACGGTTCGAGTCTGGTGCTCAACCCGGAGGGAAAAGTCGTCGCGCAAGGCCGCTCCTTCGAGGAGGACCTCATCTATTTCGATTCCAAAACATTAACCGGTGAAGTGCACGAGCAGGTCGCGGGCGAAGAGGCCAGCGCCTACGCCGCGCTGGTTCTGGGTACGCGCGACTACATGCATAAATGCGGCTTTCAGAACTCGATCGTAGGTCTAAGCGGCGGTATCGATTCGGCACTTACCGCCGCGATCGCCACGGAAGCGGTGGGTCCTGAAAATGTCCTGGGAATTGGCATGCCGGGACCGTTCTCTTCCGAAGGCTCGATCGAGGATGCCCGCGCGCTGGCCCAGAACCTCGGCATCCGGTTCGAGTTGCTTCCGATTAATCATGTCTTCGAGGCTTACCGTCAAACCCTGCAAGAAGTATTCAAGGGCCGAAAAGAGGACGTCACGGAAGAAAACCTCCAATCACGCGCGCGCGGCACACTCCTGATGGCGCTGTCCAACAAGTTGCGCGCCATCGTGCTGTCGACCGGGAACAAAAGTGAGCTGGGGGTTGGCTACTGTACACTTTACGGAGACATGGTGGGAGGGCTGGCAGTTATCTCGGATGTGCCAAAAACGCTTGTCTATCGTTTGAGCCATTATGTCAACTCGCGCCGGCCCGTAATTCCGCCGGCAACGCTAGAAAAACCGCCGTCGGCCGAATTGCGGCCGAATCAGAAAGACACCGACACGCTGCCGCCCTACGAAGTAATCGACGCCGTGCTCGAAGACTATGTGGAAGACTCGCATCCGCCCGAGCGCATTGCTGCCGATCACGGCTTTGACGTCGCCGTCGTTCGCCGGGTAATCGGCATGGTGGATCGCGCCGAGTACAAGCGGCAGCAAGCGGCACCGGGCATTAAAATTTCCGCCAAGGCCTTCGGCTACGGCCGCCGCCTTCCCATTGCCGCCAAGTGCGAGGTTTGAAATATCTGACATAGGCCTTGCCCGAAGCGTCACACGACTCCGATTTCACTTGCATGCGAAAGGAACCATGCGCAGTTATCTCAACCTGACCGTCATCATTCTCCTGGTCTCGGTTTTGTCCGTGGCCAAGCAAAAGACAGTTGCCGAAAAGCCCGCTGACAATTCCACGGGAAAAGCTGCGGTGTCGGCACCCGCAACCAACCTGCCTTCGGAACAAACCGTCGATGGGTTCATGCGGCAAACCTTCGGCTACGATCCGCAAGTAAGCTGGAAAATCACTGGCATTCGGCCCGCCCCTGTTCCGGGATTGGTCGAAGTGATGGTTACACTCGCGACTGCGCAAGGCCAGCAGACCAGCCGTTTCTATGTGACCGCCGATGGTGAACACGCGGTTGTGGGCGATATCATTCCCTTCGGCGCCGCCCCCTTCGCCCCCGCTCGCAAGCTGCTGGACAAAGGGATCACTGGCCCGGCGCGTGGACCCAAAGACGCGCCGGTTACGATTGTTGAGTTCGGCGATCTGCAATGTCCAGCCTGCAAGACCGCGCAACCTGCCATTGAAGGCCTGGTGAAGGCTGAACCGAACGCCCGCTTCGTCTTCCAGAATTATCCGTTGGAGATGCACAACTGGGCAGCCAAGGGCGCGGCTTACGCCGACTGTGTCGGACAGGCCTCCAATGACACTTTCTGGCAATTCATCGCCAAGACCTATGAGCAGCAGGCCGACATAACGGCAGAGAACGCGGACCAGAAACTTGCGGCCCTCGCCGAAGCCGCCGGGGGGAAAGGCGCCGACATTGCCGCGTGCGCCGCTACGCCTGCGACCAAAGCGCGGGTGGACGCGTCGATTGCATTGGGCAAGTCGGTGGAAGTCAGTGGCACGCCCACGTTGTTCATCAATGGCCGCAAGATCGGTAATGTCGGCCAGATTCCCGCGGACGTGCTCAAGGAACTGGTTGAGTTTGCGGGAAAACAGGGAAAGTAAGCTCGGTCACGGCATCACGATGCCGTTCCCAAGCCCGATTTTCCGCGTCGAGACCCCCGTGCGCTAGAAGGGATGCCCCCGCCCCTCGTTCTACTTTGCGGTTATCCAAATCTCTTCAGTCGAGCGAGCGGTATTGGAGAGCACGTGAGGAGTGATGACGATGAGCAGTTCATCGTTTTGTTCGCTCTTGCTGTTGCTTACCATGACCTGATTTAAGCCGGGGATCTGTCCCAACCCTGGAATTCCGCTCAGCGAGCGTTGTTCGGTGAGCGAGACCTGCCCCGCCACGGCGGCGGGTTCACCGTCTTTTAAGTTGATGCTCCCCTGGTATTCGCGATTGGAAATGATCGGTTGTCCGTTCGTGCTGCTACCCGTAAGCGAGCGGACTTGCAGATTCAACTGGATACTTACATCTCCATTGCCATGAACGGTCGGCTTGGCTTTGACGTTCAATCCAAGATCCTCATAGCTGACCGACGGTACCGGCGGGATGTAAGACTGGTTTCCGAGTACCTTGGAAATCGCGGACGAATTAAAAATGGGCGCATACGTCGCATTGACGATGGGATAGCGCGTACCCAGATGAAAGTTTGCCTCGTTGCCCTGGCCGGTGCGCAGGGTCAAATGATCCAGGCTTTGAGCCCACGATTCATTCACCGACAGCTGGAACGCGAGCTGATCAAGACTCAGCCCCATCAGGGTAAGGCCGCCGCCAAAGGTGGCCAGCGGCTGGCTGAAGACGGAGCTCTGTTGACTCCCGAGTTGCGCGAGCAGGGCCGATAGGGATGTGCTGTTGGCTTGGTTGATGCCGCCCGAGGCAATCAGTTGGTTGATGAGTTGCTGAATGTTCTGTCCCCCCACCGCCGCCAGTGCTCCTGCCGGAATATTGAACAGGTTGAACTGATCCGGAATATGCAGGCCGATGTTGCGGGCCAGGTTGTGGCTGATTTCATAAACCGTGAGGTCGAGCATCACCTGCGGTCGTTCCGTATTCAGTTGTTCCATGAGCCGCGTCAATGCCTCGCTGACAGCTTGCGGAGCCCTTACTTCAACGGTGCCGGCCGTCTGCCCGGAGCTGACGAAGTGCAGGTCAAACATGTTGCGCATGGCGGTCACGATCTCGGTGGCTTCCTGCGGCGTGGTATGCGAAGGCAAGGTGAACGTAAGCAGAGACATACGGTCAAACTGCTTGTGATTTTCCGGGCTGTCGGCGGCGACCAGAAGTTGGTGCGCATCCAACGCAGACCACATGGTCTTACTCACCTGGCAGGCTAGGCGAAGTGCGGTGAAGAAGTCCACGTCGTCGACGAAAAAGCGCACCAGCCGCGGAGTTACGGAGTCGTCGAATGTCACGGTCACGCCGTACGCGGAAGCTAGCTCTCCAAACAGGCCGTGAGCATCCCCCCGATAGTGGAACGTGGCGCGGTCGTTCTTGGGTTCGAGATGGATCTCGCCCATGTCCGTCCAAGTCGTGGGTATCACCGGCGGAGAAGGCGGCGCAGATTGCTGCAAAGCATCGGCGAGCCTTTGCTGCGCGAACGGGTTTGCTGAATCCAGTTCCAACGCGCGCTTGAATTCCGCCGCAGCCGGTGCCGGTTGGCCAGCCGCGAGCAAGGCGTTACCCTGTTCCATATGATTAAAGACCAGCTGCGCCTTCACCAGCTCGCGATGCGTCAGGAACTGGGTGTCGTGTGGAACCAGGCGCAAGGCCTCGTCGAATTGCGCGAAAGCCTCTTCCAGGTGATGACCACTTTCCAGCTTCAGCGCGCGCTGAAAGGCCACGCGTGCCTGTTTGAGATCTTTTTTAGAAACTACGCAGTTGGTGCCTCCGGGAAGTCCGCTGGCGCAC
>Ga0137418_10001992_pt1 | contig 18752 bp, 13 predicted proteins | sample CZODoug3_1_2_16f_FD_122242 | JGI IMG/M metagenome (GOLD analysis project Ga0137418, IMG submission 122242) | Vadose zone soil fungal communities from Angelo Coast Range Reserve, California, USA - CZODoug3_1_2_16fungal (Hybrid Assembly) | ecosystem: Environmental > Terrestrial > Soil > Vadose... | reverse complement strand
AGGCGAGGCCCTCGAGATCGGGCATGATCGCGAACACACTTTCGTCGGTGACGTCGTCGCCGATGAACAATGGACGGCGGCCCTTGAACGGCTCATGCGTCATCAATTCCATCACGCCGCTCGCCTTGGTGAAGCCGGAATGCTTGATCTCGCACACCAATTTGCCGGGCAGCACTTCGATCGGTGCGTTCGGCAGGTCGGCCCGGATCAACGACACCGCCGCATAAATCGCCTTCTCGGCGTGCGGCGCGAGGCGGTAGTGCAGGGCCATGCTGTAGCCCTTGTGCTCGAAGACGAGGCCGGAGTGGCGCTTGGCGAACTCGCGGACCGGCTCCGCGGCGCGCGCGAGGAGGTCAGTCGGCAACGACGGCTGGTGCACGCGCCCGCGCGCATCGCGCCGCTCGACGCCGTGCTGGCCGGCGGCGGGCAGGCGCATCGGCGAGAACAGCTCGTCGATCATCGCGAGCGAGCGGCCGCTGATCAGCGCCACCGCACCGTCGCTCTTGTCATAGAGCGCCGCGACCAGCTTGCAATCCGCCTGGGCGGTATGGACCGCCTTGGGCGTCGCCGCGATCTCGAGCAGCGTGCCATCGATGTCCAGAAAGAACGCCCAATTCCGACTGAACGGAGGCATCTGCTAGGCGGCGTCCGCTCTTCGTCGCGCCGCGCGGGTGCGCGCCAGCACGCGCTTGCGGGTACGCATGCGCGCCGCGTCGAGCAGCATGCGCCCCGCCCAGCGGAACACGTTGAACTCCTGCACCAGGTTCCTCATGCTGCGCATGCGCGCGCGCTGCTCTTCCGGCGACATGGTGAGCGCGAGGTGCAGCGCGGCGGCGCTCTGCTCGAAGTCGTAGGGGTTGACGATCAGCGCCTCGGCGAGCTCGCGCGCCGCGCCGGTGAACTGCGACAGGATCAGCACACCCTGCTCGTCGTCGCGCGCGGCGACGAATTCCTTGGCGACCAGGTTCATGCCGTCGTGCAGGCTCGACACGAAGCACACTTCGGAGGCCCGGTACAGCTCGTAGACCTGCGCCGCGTCGTGGTGCTCGATCCTGAGAATGATCGGCTGGTAGGCGCCCTTGCCGAAGCGCTGGTTGATCTTCGCGGCGAGCGCGCGCACCTTGGCGTCGAGGTTCTGGTACTCGTCGATCGAGCTCCTCGAGGGCGCGGCGACCTGGATGAACGCGAACTGGCCGATCCAGCGCGGCTCGAGCTCGAACAGGCGCTCGATGGCGCTGAAGCGCTCGAGGATGCCTTTCGTGTAGTCCAGCCTGTCGACCCCTACGCCCAGCTTCACGTCCGAGTCGAGCCCGAAGCGCTCGCGCACCCGCGCGCGCGCCTCGGGTACCGGCACCTGCACCTGCAGCGCGGCCGGCGGCCACTCGATCGAGATCGGATAGCGGCGCACCTCGGTGGTGTCGCCGCCGTAGGAGATCGAGAAGGTCTCGCGGTCGACGCGCGCCTCGAGGAAGCGGTCGACCGTGTCGAAGAAGTTGTTGCAGTGGAACTGCGTGTGGAAGCCGAGGATCGAGGAGCCGAGCATGCCGTCGAGGATCTCCTCGCGCCAGGGCAGGATGCCGAAGGCCTCGGGGTTGGGCCAGGGGATGTGCCAGAAGGTGATGATGGTGGCGCGCGGCAGGCGCTCGCGCACCATGCGCGGCAGCAGCGCGAAGTGATAGTCCTGCACCAGGATGATCGGGTCCTCGGTGCGCGCTTCATCCGCCACGATCTCGGCGAAGCGGCGGTTCACGTTCTGGTAGTGCTCCCAGTCGGCGGCGCGGAAGGTCGGCCGGTTTTCGTGGCGTCGTCTGCTGGGTTTCACCGTGGGGTCCTGAGGACGCCGGACAACACGTCGCGCCAGAGCGCGGCGTAACCTTCCGCCATCCGTTCGGCGCGAAACAGACGCTCGAATCTGGTTCTGGCGGCGGCTCCCAACCGCGCGCGGAGGCTCGAATCGCCCACGAGGCGAATCAGGTAGGCCAACCCCCCTTCCGCCGCCACGGGATCGAACAGGAACCCGGTCTCATCATGGACAACGATCTCGCCCGCGCCCCCGAGCGACGAGGCCACGACCGGTATCCCGCGTTCCGCCGCTTCCAAGAGTACGGTGGGGAACGGGTCGAACGCGGTGGAGCAGTGCACGAGGACGTCTATCTCGCCGAAGATCTGTTCCCGTGGCTGCGCGCCCGCAAACCGCACTTGTGGTCCCATCGCGGCGACCAACTCCGTGACCGCCGCCGTGAGGCCGGCGGAGGTTTCACCGAAGAACACCCAGCGTACCTGGGCCGGCCATCCAGCTCGCGCCCATGATCGCGCGATCTCGAAGCCCTTCCAGGGGGCGTACATCCCCAAGAAGCCGATCACGACGGCTTCACGGTTACTGTCGCGCCGCGCAACGTGCAATTCACTCGAGCCGTTTGGCACTACGCGCGATGGGCGCCTGAAGCCCGCCGCTCGCCAAACCATTTCGAGCGCGGCGCTGGGGAATGCCAGGGCATCCTGCAGGTTGGCGGTCACGCGCCAAAGTCGCCGGCGTAGCCACGTCTGGGTCGCGGTGTCCGGGTGGTCGTGCGCGGTCGCTGTGATCGCCGCCCCGAGGCGGCGCCCGATCCACCAAGACAACTCGAGCCCGCGGGCACTCCACGCGTGCACCAAGCGGCAGGTGCGCAGCGATGGCACCGCCCGATGCCCCGCGATCAGGTTCGTAAGCAGCGCGTCGCGCGATGCCTGAAGCGGCACCCAAGGAACTCCCAACGCCGACGCCGCAGTAGCGGGCCCAGACCCTTTCGGAGCGACGACGGTGAGCGGCAGTCGAACATCATGCCACGCGTGCAGCAGCTCGGCGAGGACGACTTCCGCTCCGTGGCCTGGACCCTGCGTTGTGGACACGATGGCGATCATTGGGCGGCGGCTTCGTACGCGTCGCGAGTCGCGCGCGCGGTCGTGTCCCACGTGAACTGCTGTGCCCGCGCCCGACCCGCATCACGCAGCCGCTGTGCGAGCGCCTGATCCGTGAGCGCTCTACCGATCGCGTCCGCTACCGCACTCGTATCGTCAGGCGGCACCAGTAATGCCGCGTCACCGCAGACTTCGGGAACGCTGCTCACCGAGCTAGCGACCACCGGGAGGCCGAGCGCCATCGCTTCCAAGGCAGGCAGGCCGAAGCCTTCGACGAGCGGAATGAAGGCGAGCAGCGAAGCGCCCTGGTACTCAGCGCGCAGCTGCTCTTCATCCACGTAGCCGAGCGCGCGCACCGGGAGTCCGGCGGCTGCGGTCTCCGCGAGCGCTCGCTGCACGCGCGCCGCGCCGGTGCCCGGCATCCCCACAAGGTGCAGCTCGTGCGGCAGGCCGAATCGCTGGCGGGCGAGCCGAAACGCCTCGAGCAGCCCCGCCACGTTCTTGTGCGGGCTGAGCGACACGACCGCCACGACATAGGGCCGCGCCGACGCGGCTCGCGGCGGGCTCGGAGCGACGTCGCCACGGGCGGCGTGGTCCACGCCGAGGGGCACGACTCGGATTGAGGCACGGGGGATGCCGTAGTGGCGCACGACGTCGTTCGCCGTAGCGCGTGACGCGCAGATCACGGCTTGCGCTCGCCGAGCGGCGTGCCGTTTTGCGTGAAACAGGTATCGGGCCTTGAAGAAGCTCACGTCGCCGGGAAAGTGCGCCGGATAGAAGACATCGGTGATGAGGTCCATCACGGTCACCACGCTCGCGCAGGGGAGCCGCAGAGGTGCCGTGTCGAACGGCGAGTGTAGGACGTCGAGCCTCAGCCCGCGCGCCCGGTGGGGCAGGAGCAGGTGCTGCCACGCGAGTCGCAGCGGCCAGAGCTCCCGCTCTGGCGCGAGGGGTGCCACCACTCGTGTGAACCGGCCGCCAGAGGGGAAGAGGTCGGCGTTGCGTCGGTTGACGAAAAGGATGTAGCGATGCGCGTCGTCCAGGCGCGCGAGCGCGGCCATCAGCTCCACGGCGTAGCGGTGGAACCCGCCGCCCCGGCCCACCCCAGGAACGAGCGGGAAGAGATCGATCCCGATCCGACGCGCCGTCATTTCAGGTGCGCTTGCGCGACGGCCAAGGTGCTCACGTGCTCCGCCGACACCGTACGCAGCACCTCCCGCTGCCTCGCCCGGCTCAGGCGACCGCCCCGAGCCTCGATGGCATCGCGGTCAGTTTCACAGTAGGGGGCGACTTCTTCCTGCAGGAACGCGAGATTGCGGAGATAGACCACCGGGGTGTTCGCCGCATTGCCCAGATGATGTGAACCCGAGTCGGGACCCACAACGACGGCGCACCTGCCCAGAAAAGCGGCTAGGCCGCGTAGCGTCAGCGCACCGGCCAGCACGTGACAGGGAATGCCGCTGTGGCTGGCCACGGTTGCGAGATGCTCCCGGTCCGTCGCTGTTCCGACGAGCACGATATCAGCGCCGAGCTTGCCCCGGAGCAATCGCATGCACGCCGCCCACCGCTCCACAGGCCAGAGTTCTGCGGTCTGGCGGGCAGTGCAGAAGAACGCGGCTACGGTCGCCGCGTGCGAGAAGCCAAGGGACCGCCACGCCTTCTCTGCTTCGGCGAAATCCTGCTCCCCAAGAAACAGCTGTGGTCGAAGGCTCCAGGAGGGAGCCACGCTTGTCAGATGCGCGACAAAGGCCTGGAAATAGGCCGGGAGCTTGTCCGGAAACGCGATAGGCACAGCGTGCGTGATCCAACCAGACATACCCTTGTGGGTGAACCCCGCGCGGTTGGCGATGCCCAGATCGACCGCGAGCTTGAGGTAGGGCCAGTATTTGATGGGATTGGTGATGAGCGTCGCGTCGAACCCGAGTCCCCGGAGACGCTGCTTGTGGTCCCCAGTGATGTCGAACGGGGAGTCTGAGGTGGCGTAGGGCAGGACGCGATCGAGACTCGGATTACCCTCTAGGAGGGGGGCTGAGGACGCCGAGGTGAGAAAGAACAGCTCCGCGTTGGGGAATCCCCTCCGGAGGGCCGGGAGTGACGGCGTGCGAATCAGGACATCTCCGACGTGATTGTCGCCCGTTATCAAGATGCGTTTCCAATCGCACGGTGGCCTCGGTTCGCGACGCACGCGCCGCCGCGCGTACGCTGCGAGCCCGCCTGCGAACCATTCAGAGACGACAGCGGGGGGAATGTGGCGCCAATTCTCGAATGCGCGAAATATGAGCATGGCCGGAGCGGCTACAGCTTTGTGACTACGGCCTGTGTGAACCACAGCGGCACCACGGTTTCCGGCTTGTCGCGAAAGAACTCGTCGAAGGCCCGTTTCACGCCGGGCACCGTGACGTCGGAATAGTCGTGGGTCACGATCAGCCCGCCGCGCTCCATTCGTGGGTAAAACCAGCCTAGCGTCGCAAGCGTCGACGAATACAAATCGACGTCCACATGCACGAATTTGAAGGTGGCCATCGTCTTTTCCACCACCACCGCCGAGGCCGGAAACACCCCGGCGTGGAAATGCACACTAGGAAACTCGGCCAGATAGCGACGCACCTGCTCCATGCCCGTGTCGCGGTAGTCGCCTTCGCGAAAGGCGCCGTCCCTCGCCGGATCGACCGGCGGCATGCCCGCGAACGTGTCGAACAAATGCAGAGGTGCATCGCCCTTTGCCCCGCAAATGAATTTTGCGCTGCCCCCGCGATACACACCCACCTCGGCCAGGGCGCCGGGCCGCTCGCCAACCGCCCGCGTTAATGCCCAGAGGCTATAGCGCTCCTCGAGACCTTGCAGCCCCTCATTCTCGAGAAGAGCCTGTGCATGCAGGTGGAGAAACCCACGGTCGGCGCACAGTCGGTGGTTTCCGATCCGCTTCCAGCGACAATAGGCGCTCGGGTGCCGTTCGAGCAGCCAGGCGATGAAACGACGTCTTGCCCTATGGAACATGGTTTTGCAGGTCCTTGAGGCTGTTTGCCGTCGCCAGCGAGCCCAGGAGCCAGAAGAACACGTACGTCAGCAGCATCGAGTTGAATACGACCGCGGTGACCGCGTTGAACAGGACTCCGAGTGCGGTCGCCGCCACGACCATGCCATACCCGGCTTGCAGGTCCATCTCACCCCTCACGCCCCGCACCCCTGTGAGCGCGGCGCCCACCATCGTCGCCAGGTGCAGGCCCAACCCCAGGATCCCCATTTCCACTAAGTACTTCAAGTACTGATTGTCTCCAGCGAGCGGGTGAAGACCGAAGCGCACGGCCGTCTGGTCGGCTACTCCCAGGCCGGCCCCAAGGGGGTAGCGAGCCGCGTTGCCGATTCCCTCGATCCAATCGTCCAAGTGGGTCAGACTGCTCGCGCTCTGCCAGGTCAGCGTTTCCTCAACGTACGTGGCCAGTTCCGGCACTGCGATCAGCGCGCACCCGAACGCGAGCAGGCCCACCGTCCCCACACCGGCGATCAGCCCCCACCGGCGGCGCAACGCCGCGATGGTGAGTGCCTGCAGCAGACAGGCCACGATCGTCATCCGGGTGATGGAAAGCAGCAGGCCTACCCACAATACGAGGTATCCGAGCCAGGCCGCCGCACCGCGTCGCGCGGCGAGCATCCACACAGTGGCCGCGGGCACAATAATGAGGAAGGGAATCGCAAATCCCGTGCTCGAGAGGTACGTCGAGCCGGCGCGCCGCACCAAGTGGCCTCCGATCATCACGAAGTAGTTGACCGGCAGGCCGTACGGGCTGTCGGCAGTGAACAACGTAGCACCGAGGAAGTCCTGGAAATACTGCGCGGTCCCGAGGACAACAAGCATCTGGGGTGTGACAAAGAGGCGCTCGAGCATTGCGACGCCCGACGTGACGACGCCGACGATGAACAGCGCCCTTAACAGGCGCTCGTCACGGATCACTTCCGGCGTCGCCCGGCCTACGAAATACAACAGCGAGAAGTAGACGGCGTCGCGCAGGCCGTACAACCGCGCGCCGACCGGCAGCTCCAATCCGAACCAGCTGCCCGCGCCCAGCAGATACAGCAGCGCAACGAGCCCGAGACCGAAGACCGCGATGTCGAGCCCCTGGACGGGAGAGCGAGCGCCACGCCCCAGCGCCACGCGGAGCAGCAACGCGGCCAGCAGCGCAGCGATGAGGGCCTCTTTCCATGCCGCGACCGCCCGCACCGCGGGCCCGGGAAGGCCGAGGCCGCCGAAGAGCCACGCCATCAAGACAATGTGAAAAGGGAGCAGCCAAACGAAGACGAGGAGGCCGGTGGCGAGGCGGCTCCGGCCTGGGCTGGCGCGCAGCGCGGCGACCGGGGCGTCCGCCACAGGCCGCGGTTAGGTGGAAGGAGGGGCGGGCGTGCCGGGACGCCGCCGCAGCGGCCTGCCAACCTCTCGCAGGACGCGACGCCCGGACTCGCGCAGCCCTGCGGCATCGTCGGGATGCTGCACGGCCCAATGGCTCGCCACTACGAGAGCAGCGGCCCACAAGAAACCAAGTCCTATGCCGAGCACACCAGCCGTCAGGAGGATGACGGTGCGGCGCGGCCACAGCGCCTTGCGCGGCGGCACAGCACGATCCACCACGGTGATGACCGGTGTGTCGTTGACTTCGTCAATACGGGCCGACTCGAACGCTCGCCGGATGGACAGATAAAGATCGCTCGCCGTCTCGACCTGCCGGCGGACACGTCGCTCCTCGAGCGTGAGCCCCGGAGAGTTTTGCCACTGCCGGTTCTGCTCGTAGAAGTTGCGCAGCCCGGCCTCGGCCGCGCGCAGCTCGGCCTGGGCCTCCGAGACGCGGCTCTCGAGGAAGACCCGGCGGGCGCGCGCCCGGGATAACCGCTGTTCGCTGTTGAACGCGCTCACCAACTCGACCGCCCGGTTCGCCACCGCAGCGCTCACCTGCGGGCCTCGGGCGTTCACGCTGATCGCCACGAGGCTTGTGCGTGCGTCGAATGTGACTTTCATGTCGCGCTTGACCCGCTTGATGGCGATCTCGATCGCGCGCTCGTGGTCCTCTTCACGGATCCGATAGATGACGAGGAGATCCGCGCTATCCCCCGGGGCCTGGGCCCACGGATTCGGGAAGCGCGATGACACGAGGCGCGTCAGTAGTTCGCGACTGCCCAGCAACTGAGCGTAGAAAGCTGGGGACGTCGAGGGATCGCTGCCTCCGAGGCCGAACTGGGACGCGAGTCCGGAGAGCCCGGACTGGGTCGCGAGATCGGCGAGGCCCTTGGGCAGCTGGACCCCCCCCTCGGTGGCGACAACGAACGTCGCTTGGCTTTGATACCGCGGCGGCAGGACGAACGACAGCAAGAGGGCCAGAGCCACCACTCCTAACGCCACCCAGACCGCATCGCGCCAGCGGGTGAGGATGCCGGCCACGAGGGCCGCGAGCGTCAGGTCGTCGGAGTGCATGAACGAGCCAAGATGTTGACAGACCAGCAGTTAGTCAAGGCGGTGCGAGGCGGATCTCGAAGGTGTTGTTGGTGACGTCACGTACGTCCCGCATGTCCATGTCGCGGCCGCACACGGAAAGCTGGTGAAAGAAGACGTTGAGACGTCGCTCGACTTGGTAGCTCAGCTCCACCAGACCGACGAGTGTCCGCAGCGCGCCACGCACGCCGAAGATCACGGACGTGTCGTGCGAGCACCACTTGTTTGGATTGCCGGCGAAGTTGGTGCTCGGGAACGTGTAAAGGGCTTCTCCATCCCAACGGACGCGAGAGGCGAAGATCCCCGCGTGCCAGCGCGGGGCGAAATAGTCGACCGCGACCCACTGCGACGAGGCACCCGGTCCGATGGCCGCGCCGATGACCTGCCCCTGATTGGTGTAACCCTGGGGGACGGCTCGGCTCGTATACCACGTCCCCTCCGGACGATCCCGCAGCGTGGGCGACTTCTCCAGGTAGGTTGCTTCGAGTTGCACGCGCGCCGTCCCAACCGGTCCGACGGAGTCCGCCCACTGCAGACCAAGCGTGTAGCCCTGAGTATGGTTCGGTGCGGTGAGGAGGTCGCGGAGAGAAGTCGGCAGCTCGTTGCGTGCCCATTCCGCGTACACCTCGAAGCCGTTACCGGGGAAAGCCCAGCGCCCGAACAGCGAGAACACCTGATCGGGGCCGGGTACGACGACCGTATCGACGGGCAGGTGGTTGTTGGGCCGGCCGGGGTTCCGGATTAGGGCGTCAAGTACTCGAACGGGAACGCGATCCCAACTCGACACCGGAGCGTATACCGCCCTGGTGAAACCCACGGTGACGTTGGGTGCGCTCCGGGGCGACCATTGCACCGCTAGCGCGCTAATGGAGCGGCGATCGTCCGCAGTTGTCGCGTCAAAGTAGCGGGACTCCCGCAGGCCGCCGACGAAGAGTCGCGCGTCGAACGTACCGATCCTGGTTGCGACCGGGCTTCTGGTTCGGACGAAGAAGCGCGGAATCCCGGATGCATTCGTGCTCATCACGATGGCATTCCGGAGGCCGGGTCCCCACCATTCGTTCTCCTTCGAGAGCCCGGTGATGATCCGTCCAACGCTGATATCGAGCGTGCTTTGGCCGAAGTCCCATTCCGAAAAGGCGCTGGCTCCGAAGCGAAGGGGGAGGTCGATCGACTCCGGTGACGTGTGCCAGGGTGAAGAGAACACACTGCGGCCCGGTGGCCTGGGTCGCACCACGCGCTCGTGTGGCATGCCGAATGGTCGATCTTCCGTGCGCAGGAACTCCGGTGCGAACACCAGGCGCACGGGACCGGCTTCTGCCAGAAAGCCGGCGCTCACGCGATACCCCAGCCCTCGACCTGCCCACAGTGCTCCGTCGTTGAGCGAGTAGGGGAGACCGCTGTTGCGGATCAGGTACTGCTCGGGAAAAATCAGCGCGGTCCGCAGGGAGCGGGAGTCCCCGAGGAGGCGAGGGGTCTGCGTGGAGGCGGACCGCAGGAGGGAATACGGGGAGGCCGTACGCGACACGATGGATGCCAGCCGCGCACTGTCGTCGGCGAAGCTGCCCGGTGTCACAAGCGTCCCGCGCGCATCTCTCTGCGCTGCCGCGGCAGCGGGTACGATGTGCGCAACGGCTACGAGGCCTGCGCAAGTCGCGAAGCGAAACGCGAGCGTGTTCGTCATGGACGGCAAAATCTGCACAGGTTATCGTGGGAGTGTGAGGGGACGGAACGCCCTGCTCGTGCTGGCCGCGACTATGTCGTGGTCCGCGCTGACAGCACAGCGCGTCAATCGGCCCGCGGCACGGACCGAGGTCTACGCAGGGTCTGAACTCGAAATATACCTCCGCAACCTGCAGGTGGCTGGGATCGTCGGCCCGTACCCGTGGTCCGCGCGGCGGTTCACGGAGGCCGAGGTCGATCGGCTGCTGCCGGGGGATTCAGCCCATCCGTGGGCGGCACGCTACGATTGGAGTCCGGCTCCAACGCAAAGACTCTCGGTCGCCATCGCGCGGCCGGAGGTTGCACTTCGACTGAATAGCGGGTTTCCCTACGGATACAACGATGGCCCAGTATGGGCTGGGCGAGGGGTGACGTTGAGTGCGCAAGGCGGTGTCGTGCTGCGATACGGACCGGTCGCCGCCTCGTTCAGGCCGATGGCGTCGTGGGCCTCGAACAACCGCTTCCGCCTCGAGCCGAACGGTCAGACGGGCAGGTTGATGTATGCAGACGGCCGGTACGCGGGAAGCATCGACCGTCCGCAGCGCTTCGGTAACGGTCCATACGCTCTCGTGAGTGGCGGGCAGTCGACGTTCGAAATCGCGAAGTGGGGAATTGCCGCCGGCGCCTCTACAGCGAACGACTACTGGGGACCCGCGGCGGACTTCCCCGTGATTCTCGGCAACAACGCCGCGGGTTTCCCGCAAGTGTTCGTCGGTACCGCAACGCCAATAGACCTGTGGGTTTTGCGCGTCCAGATTCGCGCCTTGTTTGGCCGGCTCACTCAGAGCGCGTACTCTCCGCAGACGGGAACGGCCCAAGTACGAGCGGCTTCGGGCGCGGTATTCGTGCTCCTACCGCGCTGGCCGCGGGACCTCGAGCTTGGTGCTGTGCGCTTCACGCACCGCACCTGGGCGGGTTGGAACAGCGCGCTCGACGAGTTCTCCGCGCCGTTCCGCTTCAGTAGCCGCAACGACTCGCTCGAGAATGGTCTCGCGTCGGTCTTCTTTCGCTGGTTGGTTCCCCGGGCCGCCGTGGAGGTCTATGGCGAGTACGGCACCGATGACTATCGCTACAATCTGCGAGAGCTCATTGTCGAACCCGATCACATTGCTGGATACACGATCGGCTTACGCCAGGTGGCCCGGCGGCCCGGGCAGAGGCTCCGCGTCATCCGTGCTGAGGTGCAGAACCTCGAGCAGGGTACGCTGGTGCAGAGTCGATCCCAGGGGCCCTTCTACATTCACAGCCCCCTCACGCAGGGGCACACCTATCGCGGGCAGATCCTGGGGTCGGAGTGGGGTGTCGGGGGCGCCGCGGCAAAGGTCGCGGTGGACTGGTACGGCCCGGACGGTCGTTGGACCGTGGCGTGGTCCCGTCTACTCCGCGGCGCGCTAAATGATAGCGTGGCCACGATGCCGCAAAACCCGCGCGGGCTCGACGTGTTGCACACGCTCGGTGTGGAAAGGCTGTATTTCCGGGGCCGCTACGACATCCTCGCGGGCGTCACCGCCGTCTACGAGTTCAACCGCGACTTTCGGCGTGACGCGTTCAACCTCAACGTCATCGTGTCGGTACGCGCGGACCTTCGCTAGGTTAAGCTGCTACCGCCGCAATACGACAACGATTGCCACGACGCTCGACAGGATCTGCGCGATGCCGCCCAGCAGCGCCAACGTGTTCGTTCCCTCGCGGGACGGCTTCGTCGGCACGAACACCTCCGAGCCCGGTCCCGGCGTCGGCGTGCTCGAGATGAACAGCCACTTCCGGCGCGTCCGCGCGTCGCCGTTCGCGAACCGCACGCTGACCCGCCCGCCGTCCGCGCTCGCGGCGAGCCCGCCGGCCGCGCTGACGTAGTAGTCGAGGTTGGCGCCCCGCCGCCACAGGAGACTGCCCGGCGCGTTCACCGCGCCCGTCACTTTCACCGTCGGCTGGTACTCGGGAATGAAGATTGCGTCGTCGGGCTGTAGGATGACGTTGTGCGAGGACCTCTGATCATGCAGGGCCCGCGGCAGGTCGATATTGACCCGCCCGACCCCGCCTGCCGACCGTACGAACTGGATGCCCTCCGGGTACGCCTGCGCCGTCAGGCCGCCCGCGCGCTCGATCACGTCCGCCAGGCGCTCGTCCTTCGAGCGCAGGGAGTACGTCCCCGGGTAGCGCACCTGGCCGCTCACGGCGACGGCACGCTGCAGGTCGAATTGCGGCTCCTGCATGATCAGCACGTTGTCGTACGGCTGGAGCGGCACGTCGGCAGTTCCGCCCGCGGGTACTGCCACGCCCGGCGGCCCGACAAACCGGCCGTCCGCCGTGCGCTCGAACAGATACGTCGAGTCGAGCGGTACGCGCAACGTCGTCGCCAGCTGCCCGCGCGAGCGGTCCTCGGGGAGCCGCGCGATCTCCGCTTCCTTCAAGTACGCCCCGATCGTGGGTCCGCGCGCGAGCTGCACAAGGTCGCGTAGTGTCATGTCCGGCCGCCACGGGAAACGTCCCGGTTTGTTGACGCGGCCGGCGATCGCGACGTAATACGTTTCGCTCAAAGGGGGCAGGGAGTCGACAACCACGGAGTCGCCGTCCATGAGGGCCAATGCGGGGACGCGGACGCCGGGCGCGCCCAGCGCCGCCGAGCCGTGGCTCGTGCCTTGCCCGTCACCGGCGGGCGCAGGTGCCGCCACGGCCAGCGCGACGTCCAGCGCGGCGCGTGGCGCGCGCCCTGGCCCACGCTCGGCTGCCGCAAGGATCCGGTGCACTGTCACGCGCTGCAGCGCGGCGTCGGCGCGGAACCCGCCACTCGCTGCGAGCAGGTCGCCGAGCTGCTCGCCCGTCTTCAGCTCGTAGATCCCCGGCCGGATCACTGCTCCCGACATTTGGACCCGCGTCTCGTGCACCGGCACGAACACGACGTCCCCCGTCTCGAGCCGGATATCGCTGCGGGTGTCGCCACGAAGCAGGTAGTCGTACAGATCGAGCGACGCGACCGCCTTGCCGAGCCGCTGCACCTCGATCCGGCGCATGTTGGCGCGCTCGATCACGCCGCCCGCCGCGTAGAGTGCGGTGAGGACCGTGCCGAGTGAGCTGATCTGGTAGGCCCCCGGCTGGGCCACCTCGCCCACCACAAAGATCTGGTTCGCCCGCACATTCGCCACCGAGATGTCGAACCGCGTCGTCGCGTTCGCCCCGCGGCGCACGCCGGAATACACGCGGCCGAGGCGCGTGTACAGCACGTCACGCAGCTGGCTCAACGTAAGGTTGTTGACGAAGACCTGCCCGACCTGGGGGATGAAGACGAACCCTTCGCGCGTCACCTGCAGCGTGTAGGCGAGCTCGACATCGCCCGTGAGAATCAGGACGAGCACGTCGCGCGGCCCCAAATGGTAGTCGGGTGGGACGGGCCCGGCGAGAAGCGGCAAGAACTGCGTCGTCGAGCGTCGGAAGACGTCAACACCGAAGACGTTGCTCTTGAACGCGAGCGTATCCCCGCGCCACCGGATCGTGCCCGTATCCAGGCCTTGCTGGCTCCCGCCCAGAGGACCGAAGCCCAGGGCCTGGATGGCGGACAGCTCCGCCGTCCCGGGTTGAGCGCCCGCTGGCGACGCGCCGTTGCCGAGGTAGGAGTCGAGTAGGCTTTCCGGATAGCCGCTGGCCCGCAGCCGCGCGCGGATCTGGTCGGGAGAGAGCCCTGATTCGCGGATTCGCTGGCGGATGGCGTCGGGGTTCTGGAGTAATCCCTGCGCGCCGGGCGGCAAAGCCTGGCAGGGAGCTCCGCGAACAACGATGCCGAGCGCGCAGAGGCTCAGCGCCACTGCAAAGAGTGTTCTCGTCCTCAACACAACCCCAAGGGCCCAAAGGAAAACAGAAGATGACCCTTAAGTATTGGGGTGTCAAGCTCTTACTCATCGCAACGAGTGCTGGCGGCTCAACCGGTTCGACGTATTTTGAACTCGTGGTGGACCCGCTGCCCCAAGCCTCGCTCACGCTGGAGCGCGCCGCGCCGATGCGAGGGCGCCTCGGCCTGCAGCAGCGAGCGCCGAGGAATCTCCGTCGCCATCTGGCTCGCGCTGTGTGGCGCGTGAGCGTCCTCATCATCGCTGACCTCGCAACATTTGGGCTCATGCGCGGCCTGCTGCGCGCGCTGCGCAATTTCGCGGTGCTGGGCGCCGGTGTTGCCGCGGCGCTGCAAGCGGTGCTGCCACCCCGGATGCTCAACGGGTGGCAGTTTGCCTCGGCATTGATGGCCGGCCTCGTGATCATGGGGACGTATGGCCCGGGGGATCGGCGGCGCGATCCGCGACGGCTGTTCGCGGCGGTCGCGTTGGCGACGGCGTTACCGCTGTGGACGGCGATCTGGTCGCGCGGGCTCGATACGGTGCTCGTCGAGTACGCGCTCACGGTGACGCTGGTGTGGGCGGGGCTGTGGGCTGAGCGCAGCGCGGTGGACGGCGTCGTGGCGTGGGTGCGGCCGCACGCGAAGGATGCGGCAGGCGCGTTATTCGTTGGGCCAGCCGACGCATGTCGGACGGCGGCGGCGAGCCCGGTGTTCGCTTCCGGGTTACACTACCAGCCGATCGGGTTCGTGGACGCCGAGACGCCGACAGGACCCGGGGCAGTGGGGCATATAGGAGATTTCGAGTCGATCCTGGCGGCGACCGGTGTCGAGGTCGTTGTGCTGGCCGGTCATTTGACCGACGAGCAGTTCGGCGATGTGGTGGACGCATCGCTGACCGCCGGGTGTCAAGTACTCTCGGTGCCACGCGACGTTGGTGCGGGGCCAGTGAATCCGGCGACGGTTTGGCGCGGCGGGCGGCCATTGGTCGAGCTGACGGCGCCGACGTTGCGAGGGGGGCAGCTCGTGGTCAAGCGGGCGATGGATATCGTGGGAGCGATCGTCGCTCTCGTGCTGCTCAGCCCGCTGCTGCTCCTTGTTGCAGCCCTCGTGAAGCTCGACTCGCCGGGGCCGGTGTTGTTTCGGCAGGAGCGCGTGGGACGGGGTGGGCGGCGGTTCCAGATCATCAAGTTCCGCACGATGGTGCTGGGCGCGGAAGCGCGGCGTGACGAACTGCTCGAGCGAAGCATCTACGCGGATTCACGGCTGTTCAAGCTCGCGCGCGATCCGCGGGCGACGCGGCTGGGGCGGTGGCTCCGGCGCAGCAGTCTGGATGAGCTGCCGCAGTTTGTGAACGTGTTGCTCGGCGATATGTCGCTCGTCGGTCCGCGGCCACCGCTGACCAGTGAGGTGGCTCTGTATGAGCGTCACCACTACGCGCGCTTCGACGTGAAGCCGGGCATTACGGGGCCATGGCAGGTGTCGGGGCGCAATCGGGTCACCGATTTCGAGGCAGTGGTGCGGCTCGAGCAAGACTATATCCAAGGCTGGAACCTGACTCGCGATATCGCCATTCTGCTCCAGACTCTGCCCGCCGTGCTCCGTATGCGCGGGGCGCTGTGAGCGGTCAGTTCGGGTGAGGATTGCGATCTCGACGCTGATTGTGCGGGTTGGCCTCAGCGGCTCAAATGAGTCGTACCTCGTCAACCTGGTCGCAGCGCTGGAAGCAGTGGACAGCGAGAACGAATACCTGTTGTTCGTGACACCGCAGAACGCCGGTTCGTTCACGGTTTCCAGCCCGCGCTTCCGATTAATCACCGTACCGAGCTGGGGTTATTCACGTGCTGGCCGGGTCCTGCTCGATCAGCTTGTCGTCCCATTTTGGGCGAGACGGTTGGGAGCGAGCGTCTTGCACTATCCGGGGACTCTCGGGTCGCTCGTAAGGCTCCGTAATCCCGCACAGGTCGTCACGGTGCATTACGACGTGGATCCCACACATGCGCCTTCCGTCAGCCGCCTGAAGCGGGCCTACTATGCAACTCTCATGCGGCGCACTCGAGAAACCGCAGGTGCCATGATAGTGCCCTCACGCACGTTCGGCGAAACTTTCGGAGCGAGATGGCGCATCCCATCCGGAAAACTGAAGGTTGTCTACCATGGTGTCGGTGCCCGTCGGAGAGACGCAGCAAGCGCTCGTGAAGGTTACGACCTACTAACTCGGCTCGCCCTGGCGCCTGGGTACCTTCTGTGCGTGACAAACGCGCTGCCGCACAAGAACGTCCCTTGCCTCTTGCAGGCTTATGCGACGATGGTTTCTAAAATGAGTTGCAGGGTGCCATTGGTTCTGGTCGGCGATGTTTCACGAAGCGCCTTACGTGACTGGATGGGGGAATTGGATGCCGCTGACATGCGGGTACCGATCGATCGCGTAGTACTGACCGGCGTGCTTTCTCCAGCGCAAGTGGGGATCCTTTACCAGCACGCGGCGCTAATGGTCACACCAACTCTCAACGAGTCATTTAGCCTTCCGGTGTTGGAGGCAATGGTGAATGGTTGTCCTGTGGTGGCCTCCGATATTCCGGTCCATCGTGAAGTCGGGGGTGACGCGGCGATCCTGGTCCCGCCAGAGTCGCCGGACCGCCTTTCTGAGGCGTGCTGCGCCCTACTGACGGATGAAAGGCAGCGGCGTGTCCTTGTCGAGCGGGGGCTGCAGCGGGCGGCCCAGTTCTCATGGGAGCGGATGGCTCGTGCGACGATGGCGGTCTATGGGGGCGTGTTATGACGATTTCGGATTGTCTGGATGGTCAATGCGGGTCCTGATCCTCGGAGGCGGTGGGATGCTGGGGCACAAGCTGTATCAGGTGCTTCGCGACCGCTGTGAGGTGCATGCGACGTTCCGTCGATTCGATACTCGTTTGGCGGGCATTTTTAGACCGTCAGATGTCATCGATGGCGTGGACGCGTGGGATATGTCATCCGTGCGGCGCGCCGTCTCTGATACACGGCCTGATTCAGTCGTGAACTGCATCGGGCTCATCAAACAGGTCGACGACGCGCGAAATCTGAAGGAGAGTGTCTATGTCAACGCGCTCTTTCCGCACCTGCTATGCGAATGCGCTGAAGACATCGGTGCGCGAGTGATCCACGTAAGCACGGACTGCGTGTTCTCCGGCAAGAGGGGAGACTATTCGGAAGAGGACTCGTCGGATGCGGTGGATGTTTACGGGAAAGCAAAGTACCTGGGTGAGGTCAGGTACGATCGTGCGCTAACGCTGCGGACCTCAATCGTGGGGCGCGCCCTTTTCCGTGATGTATCGCTGATTGAGTGGTTCCTAAGCCAATCTAGCAAGAGAATAAAGGGGTATACGAACGCGATCTACACGGGGCTCTCCACGGGGGCTCTCAGTAGCGAGATCTGGCGGATTGTGAGCGAGTATCCACTGATGCACGGCCTTTACCACGTGTCGTCGGACAAGATCACGAAATTCTCGTTGCTGACACTCGTCAATCAATTCTTCAGGGCCAATGTAACTATTGAGCCCTTTGATGGCGTGTTTTGCGACAGGAGCCTGCGTTCAGACCGCTACCGCCGAGAAACCGGCTTCGTCCCCTCGTCCTGGGAGGGCATGGTAGCGGAAATGGCGAATGACGCTACTCCCTACGGGCAGTTTCGGCGCGCGTGCAAATGAGGCGAGCGGAGTCCAGCGGTCTTCGGGAAAATGCCTTCGTATTCCCGTGCTTCGGGCGATTCGCGAATCGTCGCGCAGACGGGGTCGTTTCGACGAGCCTCACCACAGGAAGAAATCATGGTACTTGACGGCAAGTCCGTTCTCATCACCGGTGGCACAGGCTCACTCGGACAGGCGCTCTTGCGGCGCTTGCTGGCGAATGAGCTGGGTAAGCCACGAAAGATCATGGTTTTCTCACGAGATGAAACGAAGCAACATCAACTGCGGCTGGCCTACAGGCACAAGGCCTTCGCGACGGACGAGATCATTTATCACAATTTCGACCAACTCGTTGAGTTTCGCATCGGCGATGTCCGTGATTACCATAGCGTCGCATCAGTTGTGAAGGATGCAGACATCATCCTCAATGCGGCTGCGTTGAAGCAGGTGCCGTCCTGCGAGTATTTCCCATATGAAGCGGTGCAAACGAACGTCACGGGGCCTGAGAACATCGTGCGAGTCATCCGGGAGAGCAGGTTCCCCGTGGAAGCCGTCGTGGGAATCTCAACCGACAAGGCCTGCAAGCCAGTCAACGTGATGGGAATGACGAAGGCATTGCAAGAGCGGTTGCTCCTCAGCGCAAACATAGGTTGTCCGCAAACGCGGTTTGTCTGCGTGCGCTACGGCAACGTCCTTGCATCGCGTGGGTCAGTGATCCCTTTGTTCCGCGAACAGATTCGTGTGGGAGGGCCCCTGACGATCACAACCCAGGAAATGACACGGTTCTTATTGAGCCTCGACGACGCTGTCAATGTGGTCTTTGCGGCGGTGCAAGAGGCGAAGCGAGGCGAGACTTACGTTCCCCAGGTGCCGTCCGCACGGGTTATCGACGTCGCCAAGGTTCTCATTGGCGATCGCCGTATTCAGATCGACGTGATTGGTGTTCGCCCAGGCGAGAAGGTCCACGAAATCTTGATTTCCGAGGAAGAGTGTCACCGCACCATTGTGCGTGGTAAGCACTTGGTGATCCAGTCGATCCTGCCGGAACTCCGGGGCGATGGTTCCCAAGGGGCTGCGCTAAAAACCGAATACAGTTCCGGCGACGATGCCATGAGCTTTGATCAGTTGGCTGGATTCCTGCGGAGCCATCGCCTCTTAGTGGAAGAGG
>Ga0137418_10001991_pt1 | contig 18755 bp, 18 predicted proteins | sample CZODoug3_1_2_16f_FD_122242 | JGI IMG/M metagenome (GOLD analysis project Ga0137418, IMG submission 122242) | Vadose zone soil fungal communities from Angelo Coast Range Reserve, California, USA - CZODoug3_1_2_16fungal (Hybrid Assembly) | ecosystem: Environmental > Terrestrial > Soil > Vadose... | reverse complement strand
AAGGCGCGCGTTGCCCGCGAAGGCACGGACGTCTCGATCGTGACCTGGGCGGCCATGATGCACGTGGCGCTCCAGGCCGCGGAGGCGGCGGCCCGGGACGGCATCAGCGTCGAGGTGCTGGACCTCCGGACGCTGCTCCCCCTCGACGAGGAGGCGATCCTCGCCACCGCCGGCAAGACCGGCAAGGTGATCGTCCTGCACGAGCCCACCCGCACCGGCGGTCCGGGCGGCGAGATCAGCGCCCTCATCTCCGAAAGGGCCTTCGAGTACCTGGATGCCCCGGTGCTGCGCGTGGCCCCCCCCGACACCCCGGTCCCCTACTCCCCGCCCCTCGAAGAGCACTTCCTGCCCAACGCGGACAAGGTGGGCAAAGCCATCCGGGCAATCTATGATTACTAGCGTGTTAGGGGGTCGATGAATGACCGACGTCATCATGCCCCAGATGGGGGAGTCGATCGCCGAGGGGACGGTCACGAAGTGGATGAAGAACGTCGGCGACCGGGTGCAGCGTGACGAGCCGCTCTTCGAGATCTCGACGGACAAGGTAGACGCGGAGATTCCCTCACCGGCCGCCGGCATCCTCACCGACATCAAGGTTGGCGAGGGCGAGACGGTCGGCGTGAACACCGTCGTCGCGACCATCGGCCAGGCCAACGAGGTACGTGGGGCGGGTCCCGCGCGAGCACAGGTGCCGGGCGAGAGCGGACCCGCCGCTGCCAGGCAACAGGCCGACGGGCTGTCCACGCCGGCGCCAACGCCCGCCGACAAGACCGTCTCGTCGATCACGCCCGAGCGGCCGTCCGGCAACGGGCGCCGCCGTTCGTCGCCGCTGGTTCGCCGCATCGCGAAAGATCACAACGTGGACATCGCGCAGATCCAGGGCTCGGGGATCGGCGGCCGCGTCACCAAGCACGACATTCTCGATTACCTGCAGGATGACCGGCTCAAGCCGGCCGTTACGCCGGCCCCTGCACCCGCCGCTCGCGAGCCGGAGACGCGCGCGCCGCAGGTCGCCAGGCCGGCGGGCGCCGACCGCGTCGAGAAGATGTCGGTGATGCGGAAGAAGATCGCCGAGCACATGGTCCTGAGCCGCCGCACGTCGGCGCACGTGTACTCGGTCTTCCATGTCAACTTCTCGACCATCGAAACGCTTCGTCAGCAGAAGAAGGCGGAATACGAACAGCGGGGCGCGAAGCTCACCTACATGGCGTTCATCGCGCGGGCGATCGCCGGCGCGCTGAGCCGGCATCCCGTCATCAACGCGTCGATCGACGGCGAGAACGTGGTGTACAGGAAGGACATCAACCTGGGCATCGCGGTCGCGCTCGACGAGGGGCTGATCGTGCCGGTCGTCAAGAACGCGGACGAGAAGAACCTGCTCGGCCTGAGCCGCGCCATCGCGGACGTCGCCGAGCGCGCGCGCTCGAAGCGGCTGAACCCCGACGAAGTGCACGGCGGCACCTTCACGATCACGAACCCCGGCCAGTTCGGCGCCCAGTTCGGCATGCCGATCATCAACCAGCCGCAGGTCGCCATCCTCGGCGTCGGCACCATCGAGAAGCGCCCTGTCGTCGTTGACGACGCGATCGGCATCCGGACGATGGCGTATCTCACGCTGGGGTACGACCATCGGCTCGTGGACGGCGCGGTGGCGGACCAGTTCATGGCCGACGTGAAGGAACAGCTGGAGTGCTTTGACCCCAACGACTGCTGAGGCCTCTCCGGCGGCGACGTCTGCAACGGGCACGGCCCTGCAGGTCCGCCGCCTCGGGGTGGTTCCGTACGGCGAGGCGCTGGAGATGCAGAAGGCGCTCGTCGAGGAGCGCCGCGCCCGCCGTGTTCCAAATCTCCTTCTTCTCCTCCAGCATCCGCCGGTGATCACGCTTGGCGTGCGGGCCAGCAGCCGCGCGCACGTCACCGCGAGCGAGACGCTTCTCGCCAGCCGCGGCATCGACGTGCACGACGCGGGGCGGGGCGGCGACGTGACGTATCACGGGCCGGGACAGATCGTCGGCTATCCCATTCTCGATCTGCGTCCGGACCGCTGTGACGTTCACCGCTACGTCAGGGATCTCGAGGACGTGATGATTCGCGTGTGCGCGGACTACGGGGTCGCGGCCGGCCGGGTTGCCGGGATGTCGGGCGCGTGGGTCGGCTCGGACAAGATCGGCGCGATAGGCGTCCGCATCTCGCGATGGATCACGAGCCACGGCTTCGCCTTCAACGTCAACACGAGGCTCGACGACTTTCAGCTGATCGTGCCGTGCGGAATCGCGGACCGCGGCGTGACGTCGCTCCAGAAGCTGACCGGACGCGCGCTGTCGATCGAGGAGGTCGAGGACCGCATCACTCGCCGGTTCGCTGAGGTGTTCGAGAATATGTGAGCCCCGCGTCGTCCACGCCGCGACCCGCGACCGCCGTCACCTCGATCCGCACGTTGTTCCAGGTCACGACATCGCCCACCGCGGCGGGGCGCCCGAGCAGCGCGAGGACCAGCCCGCTGATCGTCTGAACCTCCGGATGCTCCAGCGACCGGCCCACGGCGTCGCCGGCATCCTTCAGCCTGACCGTTCCGCGGACCAGCAGCCTGCCCGAGGGGTCGCGCCAGATCGGCGTGCGTCCGCGTCCCTCGTCGATTTCTCCAACGACCTCCTCGAACAGATCCTCGATCGTGACGATGCCGGCGGTGCCGCCGTGTTCGTCCATGACGACCGCCATCTGCGCTCGCATCGGACGCATCGCGTTCAGCACTTCGTCGAGCGCCATCGCCATCGGCACGTAGGGGACCAGGCGCGCGTCGGTCCTCGTGATCGGTTGATTGGACACGACGTGGCGCAGCAGGTCCTTGATGTGCACGCTCCCGACGATGTTGTCGGGATCGCCCGTATGGACGGGAAAGCGCGTGTGCGGCCGGGTCCGGACGATGTTGCGGATATCGTCGGCGGTCGCGCCGACCTGGATGCTGACCAGGCGCACGCGAGGGACCATCACCTGGCCGGCCGTGAGGTCGCCGAATTCGAACAGCTCGCTGAGAATGCGGCCCGACTCGCCGCGGAGCAGCCCTTCGTCCTTGCTTTCCTGGATGATCAGCTGCAGTTCCTCGGTGCTGTGGTACCGCTCTTCTTCGGCCACTTCGCCGCTGATGCCGATGGCCCGGATGGTCATCGCGCGGAGGGCGTCGAGCACGACGACCAGCGGCAGGATCGCCTTCTCGATGGCCTCGATCATCGGCGAGACCCACATCGCCGTTCGTTCCGCGCTCTGCAGCGCCAGCGCTTTCGGCACCATCTCGCCTATGACGAGGTGCGCGTAGGTCAGGATGGAGACCGCGACGACGCTGCCGACGGTGTGCGCGGCGACCCATTTCGTCACGTTGAGTGGCTCGAGCCACGCGGCGACCCATGCGGCGACGGCATGTTCGCCGTACATCCCCAGGCCGAGGCTTGCGAGCGACACGCCAATCTGGGTGGTTGCCAGGTACCTGTCGCGCCTCTTCACGCCGTCGAGGATGCGAACGACCCGGCGGGCCAGCGTGTTGCCGTGCGAGGCGACTCGCTCGATGCTGGCCCGCGGGACGCTGACGATTGAAAACTCCGCTGCGACGAAGAGCGCGTTGGCCAGCAGCAGCGCGAGGATGACGCCGACCGTGAACAGGACCTCGGTCACGACTGTTCCTCGTCCCCGTCATCCGTCCGAACGCGGTGCGCCACGGCCGACACGAGCGCGCGGCGCCTGACGTCCTCGACCTCGAACTCGAAGTCGCCGATGACGACCCGTTCGCGCGGCGTCGGCAGGTGGCCGAGCGCCTCGGTGATCAAGCCGTTGACCGTCGTGGCGCCTGTTTCCCATTTCGTGTTGAGGAACGCCGCGGCATCGTCGACCGCCATCTGCCCCGGCAGGCGGAAGCGGCCGTCGGGGAGCGTTTCGGCGACCGGCTCGCCCGCCTTGAATTCGTCGCCGACGTCGCCGAGCAGTTCCGCCAGCACGTCTTCGAGCGTGATGAGGCCGGACGTTCCACCGAACTCGTCGACGACCAGCGCCTGGTGCGTGCGGCGCTCGCGCAGGTGACGCAGCACGCGATCCGCGGTCACGCTTTCGTGGACCGTGGCAATCGGCCGGATGATCCCGTCGAGCGTTTCGCTCGAGGTGTTGCTCACGAGCCAGCGCCCGAGATCCTTGGTGTGCAGCATGCCGACGATGTTGTCGATCGAATCGCGGTAGACAGGCAGCCGGGAGTACGGGCTCTGCGAGACGAGCCGGATCACCTCGTTGAGCGGCGTCCCGATGTCGATCGCGGAGATCTCCGGCCGCGGCACCATCAGCTGCTTTGCCTGGCGCAGGTTGAGGCGGAGCGCGCGGCGCAGGCGGCGGTGCTCGTCAGGCTCGAGGAGGCCGCCGTCGCGGCTCTCGGCGAACAGGAGCTCGATTTCCTCCGGCGAATGGATGTGCCGGTGCGCCCTCGGCGGCGCTCCGACGAGGCGGCGCAGGACGAGGCCCGTCGCGTTCAGCCAGGTGATGAACGGCCGGTACAGCCACATCGACGGCGCCATCGGCACCACTGCGTAGAGGGCCGCCGGCGTCGGGTATCGCAGCGCGAGGGAACGGGGGACGAGCTCCGCGAATATCACCTGCGCGACGGTCAGCAGCAGCAGGACGATGACGATCGATGTCGTCCGGGCCGTGCTTTCCTGGATCCCGGCCCAGGCGACCCACGGCGTGAGCGCCTCGGCGATGGTTGCCTGGGCGTACGCGCCGAGGACGAGTCCGGACACGGTGATGCCAATCTGGCAGGCGGCGATGTAGCGCTCGAGCAGGACGGGGCGCTCGAGGATCGGCATCAGCCAGCAGGCGAGGCGGTTGTCCTCCTCGGCGAGCTGGCGGATGCGGCTCCGGCGGGCGCTGACGGCGGCGAATTCGGCGGCCACGTATACGGCGTTGACGAAGATCAGCGCCGCGACCACCAGGATGGCTACGAGAACCAACGGCCCCTGTATTTTGCACGTATTGCAACGTTGAGTCGGCTCGTCCGGCCCGCCGGGAAGGCGCTGGGAATAAGACCGAATCGGTCGGTGTTCTACCTCTCAACGAGGACGGATATGAACAGGACCGAGGATAGCCAGCTCGTAGCGAGGCTCCAGGCGCGCGACGAGACCGCCGTGCAGGAGCTGGCAGAGCGTTACGGCTCAAGGATTTACCAGCTGGCACTGCGCCAGATGAAGAACCAGGAGGACGCCGAGGAAGTCACCCAGGACGTCCTGATGAAGGTCTATCGCAAGATTGACGCGTTTCGCGGCGACTCCGCGCTGTCGTCCTGGATTTACCGCATCACGTTCAACACCGCGATGTCCCGGCTGAGGACGTCGAAGCTCGCGCGGGCAGCTCAGCAGCACGACCGGAACCGCGACGACGAGGACGAGAACCTGCGCGCCACCCGCCAGCCCGCCGACTGGTCGAACATGCCGGACGAGGAACTGCTGCGCGCGCAGCTTCGCCGCGCCGTCGTGGCGGCGATCCAGGACCTGCCCGAGATCTACCGGGTGCCGGTCGTGCTGCGCGACATCGAGGGGCTGAGCACCGAGGAAGCGAGCACCAGGCTGCACGTGAAGGACCAGACGCTCAAGTCGCGGCTGCATCGCGGGCGGCTGATGCTGCGGGCGCGGCTCCAGGCGTTTACCAGCGGGCTGACGTTACATCGGCAGACACCGGCGTTTTCGGCGTAGGGCCGGCCGGGTCACCGCGTAATGGCCGGTTCCGCGGCCAGGCGGGCGGCGAACTCGAGCGCGAGCGTCGCCACCCGCGCTGTGCCGGCCTTGTCGATCTTCTGCCAGTCGTCGGTCGGACGGTGATAGTCGGCGTGAAACCCGGTGAAGAAATTCACCGCGGGGACGCGCGCCGACAGGAACGACGAGTCGTCGCTTCGCCCCGCCCCGGGTCCCTCCTGCCTGACGTCGATGCCGCCGGTCGCCTGCGCGGCCGCCATCAGATCGGTTTTCAGCGCCGTGTTGTCCAGCCCGCTGACGTCGACGGCGCCGCGCGAACGTCCGATCATGTCGAGGTTGAGCATCGCAACCGTCTCGCCCATCGACACCGGCGGCGACGCCACGTAGTGCGCGGAGCCGAGCAGGCCGCGCTCCTCGCCCGCAAACGTGACGAAGATGAGCGTACGGGGAAAGCGGCCGCGGTCGGCCATCGCCGCGCGCGCGATTTCGATCACCGAGGCAGTTCCCGACGCGTTGTCGTCGGCGCCGTTGTGAATCTCGCCCGCGCGTTCCGGCGTCATCGAGAGCCGCCCACCGAGGCCGACGTGATCGTAGTGCGCGCCGATCACGATCGCTTCGTGAGCCTTCGCTGGATCCGATCCCGGGATCACGCCGACAACGTTGCGAACGGTCCTCCGGTTGTGCGCGATGAACTCGGTGTAATCGACGGTTGCGTCCTTGATCGCCCTCGACCGCGGCCGGAGATCGCGATCGATCTGCAGCGCGAGCGCATCGAGTCCCCACGCGTCGAGCAGCGGCTGCATCTCGGTGCGGCGGACGCGCAGCACCGGCATGCCGGCTTCGTCGAGATCGGGCACCGCGTCGAACGTCTTGAACAACGCCTGGGCCTGGTCCGTCGAGTGCGACGGATCCGACACCACGATCAGCAGGCGCGCGCCGAGGCCGTGCGCCACCGCCGCTTTCTGAAACAGCGTCGTCTCCGCCATCGGCCGGTTGCCGTTCAGCGGGCTGTTCGGGTCGGCCTCCTGCGGCTCGTGCGAGAAGATGATCACCGCCTTGCCGGACACGTTCTGGCCGGCGTAGTCGTCGTAGTTCACCGCCGACGCCGACAGCCCGTAGCCCGCGAAGACGAGCGGCAGCTTCTCCTCGCGATCGGACGGCACGTCGGGCGACTCGTTCGGGACCGTCGACAGCGGGTAGTAGTTCGAGCCGAGCGTGAGCCGGACCGATTTCGACGCGTTGCTGATGACGAGCGAATTGCCCGCGCCGACCGTCACACCGGCGACGAGCTGAAACGGCTGGAACCACGTGCCGTCGTCTCCGCCCGGCCGAAGGCCCATGTCCGTGAACTGCTGCGCGATGTAGTCGCCCGCCCGCTCGAGCTCGGGGCTGCCCGCCGCCCGTCCCCTCAAGTCGTCCGAGGCGAGAAACCTGATGTGACCGAGCAGCCGGTCGGCGTCGATCGGCGGCGTCGCCGCGCCGAGCGTCGACACCAGGAGGAAGACGGCAAGCAGGACGTTACGCATCAGGCACCAAGCGCGATATCGAGCTGAACGCGCTCGCGCGTGTTGAGCGCGGGGACGCGCGTGTGCGCGACGCCATCCGACGCGAGCAGCGCCGGCACCACGCCAACGCGATCGCGCACCCCGAATTCGCCCCTGAGCAGCGTCTCCACGTTATACGACTTGCGGGAGTCCTGCAGCATCGCTTCGACGAGGCGCGCGGCGGCGGCGCCAAGGGCATAGGGGCCCGGCGGCCAGAGGCGGGCAACCCTTGCCTCGATGCGCCGAAGCTGCACCTGCGAGATGACCCGCTCGAGCGCGTAACCACCGATCGACGCGTCGCTCCACGGGACGACGAACGAGGCGGGCGCCGTCCCCAGCACCGCGACCGCCACCTCGGTCGGCGAACAGCGTGCCTCCATCGCGACGATCGCGGCAACGGCCGACGCGAGCGCCTCGATTGCCGATCCGATCAAGCGGCGGCCGGGGATCCGCGCTTCCCGCGACGACGCCTCGATCAGGCCGGTCTGCCGTGTTCCGGCGAAGACGATGGGCGAATCGGGCGACGAACCCGCGAGGCGCCTGATCAGCGCGAGCCCTTCCTCGCCCTGCCACTCCGGCGAGCCGGCGGCGAATCGATCGGCGATGACGAACGCCGCGCATCCAATCGCGCGCGACTCGTCGTCGGTCGCTTCGAGCCGCGCGTGGACGCCGCTGATGGCGCCCGCCTGCTGGATGTCGAGCGCCTTGCCGGCGGCAGCGTTGACGGCGGCATCGATCAGCAGGATGTGGCCGGCGAGATCGTGTGCAGCCAGCGCGTGCGCGCACGCGCCCCCGATGTCACCCGCGCCGACGATCGCCACGGTCGCCATGATCCGGTGGGGTATTCTACCGGTAGTCATGTCGACACTCAGCGGGAAGACCGCGATCGTAACCGGTGGCTCGCGAGGCATCGGGCTCGCGATTGCGCGCGCGCTCGTCACCAGCGACGTCCACGTGATGATCACGGGGACGAAGGAGAAACCGCTGCAGGATGCCCTCCGGCAGCTCGGCGCGCTGGCGATGGCGCAGACCGCCAACGTCCGCACGTACGAGGACGTCGAGCGGGCGTTCGCCGCCGCGGCCGCGCACTTCGGCGGCATCGACATCCTCATCAACAACGCCGGCGTCGGCGTCTTCACGCCCGTTGCGGACATGTCGGTCGAGCAGTGGCACGACGTGATCGACACCAATCTGACCGGGGTCTTCTACTGCTGCCGGGCGGTGCTCCCGTATCTCCGCAGGCGTGGCGGCGGATGGATCATCAACATCAGCAGTCTCGCGGGGAAGAACGCGTTTCCCGAGGCCGCCGCCTACTGCGCCTCGAAGTCGGGTCTGAACGCGTTCAGCGAATCGCTGATGCAGGAAGTCCGGCACGACGGCATCCGCGTCGCCTACGTGATGCCGGGGTCGGTGAACACGAACTTCGGCGGCCATCAGACAGCCGGCGCCGACTGGAAGCTCTCGCCCGACGACGTCGCCGAGGTCGTCGTGGATCTCCTCGAGCATCCCGCGCGCAGCCTGCCGAGCCGCGTCGAGATTCGGCCTGCGAAGCCGCCGAAGAAAGGTTGACCATGGACGCGCTCGACAAGCACCGCCAGGCACTCGAAGTTCACGAGACGATGATGGGACAGGAGCGGGGCCGGCTGGCGGTCGCGATGGATCTGCTCACCGACGCGCTTGCGATGATCGGACAGCACAGCGTCTACTGCCAGAGCACGCGGATGCCCGGGCGTCCGACGCTCGACATCGCGTTCGTCATCGAGCAGATCGGCGACGCGAAGGAGCTGGTGCAGACGGTGATCGAGCAGAAAGACGAATGACCACGCGCGTTCCGGCTCCCATCGCCGTCATCGCGCATTACAACCTGCTCGAGCGGCTGGAGCCCGCGGGACCCGGCGAGCTGTTCCGCGCGCGCGACACGAAGAAGGGCCGGACCGTCGCCGTCCGCGTGCTGCCCGAAGCGTTCGTCGACGCGTCGGCGCGCCAGGTCTTCATGGAGCGGGCGCGCGGGCTGGCCGCGCTCTCGCACCCGAACGTCACGACCGTGTTCGACGTCGGCGAACAGGACGGGCGCGTCTACATCGTGTTCGAGTTCCTCAAGGGACAGTCGCTGCGCACCGAAATGGGCGGGCGCGCGATCAACATCCGCCGCGCGATGGACCTTGCGGTCCAGATGGCCGACGCGGTGGCCGACGCACACGCGTGCGGCTACGTGCACGGCGGCCTGAGCCCCGACTCGGTGGTCATCACCGCCAAGGGTCACGCCAAGATTCCCGCGTTCGCGCTGGCGTCGCGCGAGGGGTTTGCCGGCCCCGACGCGGCCCACCTGCACGACTACGATTCGCCCGAGGAAGCCCGCGGGCTGGCGTCCGACGAACGCTCCGACATCTATTCCGTGGGCGCCGTGCTGTACGAGATGCTGACGGGACGGCGGCCGCTGCACCGCGGCGCGTCCGCGCCGAGCGCGAGCAATCCTCACGTCCCGCGCGAGGTGGATGACATCGTCTTGAGGGCCGTGGCGCCCAACCCCGACAGCCGCTATCAGAGCTCGGCCACGTTTGCGGCGGAGTTGAGGAGCATCGGCTCGATGCTCGACGTGCGGGGCACGGTCGGCGATGAAGACGACCATCTGGAGGCGCCGCCGCACAGCGTCAGCCGCACCGTCGTCCTGACGATCGCGATGCTGGTGGTGATCGCCGCGATCGTGTGGTGGTTTTTGAGATAGCGATGCCGGGTCCGAAAGGACCCGGCCTACTCCACAGATCTGCCGGGTCCGAAAGGACCCGGCCTCCACTACCCCTTCAGGATCTCCCCCAGCCGAGCCGCGAATGCGGAGCGCGCGAGCACTTCGTCGATGCCCGCCGCGCGCGCCGCTTCAATCGTTTCCACGTGCACGTGCGAGACGAACCCGAGCGTGCGGATGCCGCGCGTCTCGGGATCCGCCTTCAGCTGCGCGATGGCCCCGAGCGGATCGAGCCGCGCACTGTTCAGATCGAAGATCGCCAGCGACGGCTGCTTCTGCCGGATGCGCTCCACGGCCATGCCCGGCGTGCGCTCGAAGTAGACGTCGGCGCCGAGCTGCTTGGCGGCAGTGGAGATCTTGATGGAGAACAGCAAGTCGTCGAGGACGCAGACGATCATGTATAGGATTGTAGTGAATGATCCTCGAAGTCCGCGCGGAAGCACCTTTCTACAAGAACGGCTTCGTCGTCGGCTGCGAGCGGACGCGCGAGGGCGTGATCATCGATCCGGGTGACGAGGTGGACGGCCTGCTGGCGGCGGTGCGCGATCACGATCTCGCGATCCAGCACATCCTGCTGACGCACGCGCACATCGATCACATTACCGGCGTGGGAACCGCGAAGGACGCGCTCGACGCGCCCGTCTACCTGCACGAGGACGACCTCTTTCTCTATGACAACGCGCCGCAGCAGGGCGCGATGCTCGGCTTCAAGGTCCGGCAGCAGCCGCCGATCGACGTGTTCTACGACATGACGGCGATCCACTTCGGCGACTACGAGGTCCGGCTGCACCACACGCCCGGCCACTGCCCGGGCGGCGTCTGCCTGCAGATAGGCAGGAAGGGGACGCCAGGGAAGGATCTGTTCGTCGGCGACACGTTGTTCGCCGGTTCAATCGGCCGGACCGATCTGCCCGGCGGCGACTACGAGACCCTGCTGCGTTCGATCACGGAGGTCCTGTTCCCGCTCGGTGACGATGCCGTCGTGCATTCCGGACACGGAGCGGACACGACGATCGGGAAGGAGAGGAAGACGAATCCCTTCGTTCTGGAGTATCTCGCGGCTCATAGTGGCAGGCGCCGACCGTAAGGTCGTCGCCGCTACTCGCCGCGAACCGCGACCAGCTCGACACGCCCGATGCGGATGCGGTCGCCCGACGCGAGCTGCGCGGCCAGCACCCGTTCTCCGTTCACGAAGGTGCCGTTGGTGCTGTCGAGATCCCGGACCTCCAGGCCCCCTTCCGGCAGGGCCGTGAGGCGGCAGTGCACGCGGGACACGAGCGCGCCGTCCACGCCGAAGTCGGCGCCGGTCGCACGGCCGAGCGTGCGGATGCCGCCAGGCAGAATCCGGAAGGTCTTTTCCGGTGCACCGTCGTTGACGGTCGTGAGAATCCACATATGCTGGATTGAAACCCTTTAGTGCCCTCGTTCGTAGAACTCACGTGGGTATGAAGAAATCCCGCAAGGGGCTGATTGTCGCGCTCCTGGCGCTGCTCGTTGTCGCCGGCATCTGGGGCTTCACCGCCCTGACAGGCGCGTCGCCGACCATCGACCCAGCAAAGATCGCCGTCGTCGAGCGCGGCACGATGCGGCGTTCGGTCGTTGCGACCGGCAAGGTCGAGCCGATCACCAAGGTCGAGATCAAGTCGAAGGCGAACGGCATCATCGAGAAGCTGTACGTCGACGTCGATCAGCTGGTGCAGCCCGGGCAGGTGCTTGCGGAACTGGACCGCGAAAATCTTACCGCACGCCTTCGCCAGGCCCGCGCGAACCTGCAGGCGGCGGAAGCCGCGCAGGAAGGCGCGGCCGCGCAGTTGAAGAAGGACGAAATCCAGGCGGAGGCGCCGGACGTCGCCTTCGCCCGCCGCAACGCCGAGCGCGCACAGCAGCTGTTCGATCAGAAGCTGGTCTCTCAGTCGGGTCTCGACGACGCGAAGAGCGCGCTCGAGCAGGCGCTCAATCGTCAGCAGGCGGCGCAGGGTCAGCTGGTGATCAGCCGCGCGAAGGTCTCGGAAGCCGTCGCGAACGTGGCACAATCGCGCGCCGCGCTCGAGAACGCCGAAGAGGATCTCGCCAACGCGACGATCAAGGCGCCCATCCGCGCGACCGTGCTGACGCGCGACGTCGAAATCGGCAGCCCGGTCTCGTCGATCCTGAATCTCGGCGCGAACGGGACGCTGGTGTTCACGCTCGGCGACATCGACCGCGTGTTCGTTCGCGGCAAGGTCGATGAAGCGGACATCGGCCGCGTCCGCATCGGTCAGCCCGCGAGCATCACCACCGAGACGTTCCGCGACCGCCTCTTCCAGGGGCGCGTGACGCAGATCTCGCCGATTGGCGTGGACAAGGACAACGTCACGACCTTCGAGGTGAAGGTCTCCATCGACAACCCCGGCAAGGAACTGAAGGCCAACATGACGGCCAACGCCGAGATCATCCTCGAGGAGCTTCCGGACTCGATGCTCGTGCCCGAGGCGGCGGTCTTCTACGACAACCGGCACAACGCCTCGGTCGATCTGCTCGACTCGTCGTCGCGCACGGGCCGCCGGCGCGTGCCGGTGCAGGTCGGCGTCGGCAACGGCACGAAGATGCAGGTCGTTCGCGGCATCAACGCCGGCGACAAGATCGTTCTCCCGAACTGACATGCTCGAGGTGTTCCGCCAGGTCGTCGCGAACCTGCGCGCCAACAAGCTGCGCAGCTTCCTCACGATGTTCGGCATCCTCTGGGGCGTCATCTCCGTCGTCATCCTCTCCGCTACGGGTGAAGGCTTCCGCCGCGGCAACGACAAGGTGCTGATGGAGCTCGGCAGGAACATCGCCATCGTGTGGGGCGCGCGCACGGGGATGCAGGCGGGCGGCGAGCGCGCGGGCCGTCCGATCTACCTGACGGTGGACGATGTGCGCGCGCTTCAGACGCAGTCGGACATGATTGCGGTCGTGAGCGCCGAGATTCAGAAAGGCGCCGTCATCGTGAAGAGCGCGTACAACAACGCGGCGATCGCGGTTGACGGCATCGAGCCGCAGTATCAGCGCATCCGCACCATCGAGGTGGATCGGGGCCGGAACTTCAGCGACGTGGACGAAGCGGAAGCGCGCCGCGTAGCGATTCTCGGATGGGATTCAGATGCCCAGCTCTTCGCGCGCCGCGAGAGCATCGGCGAGTTCATCCGGCTGGACGGCATCCCGTACACGGTCATCGGCCGCATCCGCAAGAAGGACCAGGACAGCGACTACAACGGCCGCGACAACAACAAGGTGTTCATCCCGTTCGCGGCGATGGCGAAGGACTTTCCGCGCGACCAGGCGCCGCTCGGCGTGCTGTCGCAGATCATCGTCGCGCCGACCGATGACGTCGTCGCGCAGCTTCCTGCCATCCTCGACAGCCGTACGGGCCGCATCGAGGACATCGACTGGCCGCTGGCGCGCGAAGTCCGCCGCATCATCGCGCAGGAGCACGGCTTCGACCCGGCGGATCGCGACGCCGTCCGCGTGTGGGACACGTCGCTCGAAACCATCATGTTCGACCGCATGATCCAGGCGATGAAGGATTTCTTCACCATCGTCGGCCTGGTCACGCTGAGCCTCGGCGGGCTCGGCGTGATGAACATCATGCTGGTCGCGGTCCGCGAGCGGACGCGCGAGATCGGCATCCGGAAGGCGCTCGGCGCGACGACCGGAGACATCCAGCGGCAGTTCTTCCTCGAAGGGTTCATCCTGACGGTGATCAGCGGCCTCGCCGGCTTTCTCGTCGCGCTCGGGCTGTGCGCGCTCGCCAACCTCGCGCCGAGACCGAACCGCTTCGACGGGATGATTCTCACGTGGCAGGCGGGGCTCGGCGCCGTCGCGGCGCTCGTCATCGTCGGCGCGATCACGTCGACCTATCCCGCGCGGCGCGCCGCGCAGCTGCCGCCGGTCGAGGCGCTGCGGTTCGAATCATGAAGATCGGCGTGCTGCGGGAGATCATCCGCGAGGCGATGCGCGGCCTGTTCCGCAACCGCGTTCGTGCGGGCCTCTCGATGCTCGGCATCTCGTGGGGCATCGTGTCCGTCGTCATGCTGCTCGCGTACGGCAACGGGTTCGACGAAGCGCTCATTCGCGGCTTCCATGGCGCGTTCGGCGACGGCGTGAACATTCTCGGCGGCGGTCAGACGAGCATGCAGGCCGGCGGAGAGCGCGCCGGCCAGCGCATCCGCCTGCGGTTCGCCGACGCCGAAGCCGTCGGTCAGATTCCGTACGTGAAAGCATGGAGCCCGGAGTACTTCCAGGACGTGCCGCTCGCCTGGCAGGACAAGCAGGCGTCCTACCTCGCCCGCGGCGTGGCGCCCGCGTACGGAGGGATGCGCAGCCAGATCGCCTCCTCCGGACGGTTCATCGACGCGGAGGACGTCCGGCTTCAGCGGCGCGTCGTGTTTCTCGGCAGCGAGGTCGCGCGCAAGCTGTTCGGAAACACGCCGCCCCTCGGGCAGGTCGTGCGCATCAAGGGTGTGCGCTTCGACGTCATCGGCGTCCAGCGCGAGAAGGTGCAGCTGTCGGCCTATCGCAGCCCCGACAAGGAATCGATCTTCATCCCGTACACGACGGCAGGCCAGATGTGGGATACGGAATACCTCGGCATCCTGGTCTACCAGGCGGTGTCGCCGACGCTCGATGCGCGGACCACCCTGGAGGTGAAGAGGGTGCTTGCGGGCCGCCTGCGGTTCAATCCGGCCGACGAGCGCGCCGTCCAGGTCTTCGGGTCGGCCGAGACGCAGCGCATTGTCGGGCCGATCGTGCTCGGGCTGAAGATCATCCTCACGTTCATCGGCGTGCTGACGCTCGCCATCGGCGGGGTCGGCGTGATGAACATCATGTTCGTGTCGGTCACGGAGCGCACGCGCGAGATCGGGTTGCGCAAGGCGCTCGGCGCGCGCCGGCGCGCGATCCTGCTGCAATTCCTGATGGAGGGGCTCGTCACGACCTTTGCCGGCGGCGTGGCCGGCGTGGTGCTGTCGTACCTCCTCGTGTGGCTGTTCAGCCCGCGTCCGTTCCTCTCGGAACTGCTCGACGACGCCAGCCGGTCGGCGGATATCTACATGGTGCTCTCGGTGCAGCTGCTCGGCATCTGCACCGGGATCCTGATGTTCGTCGGGATTGTCAGCTCGTTCGTCCCCGCGCTGCGCGCCGCGCGCATGGATCCCATCGAGGCGCTGAGATACGAGTAGACCTAATAACTCACCAGCAACCTCGCCGCGCGCTCGACCTGCTCCTCCGACGGCAGGAAGAATTCCTCGAGGGGCGGCGAGTAGGGAACCGGCGTGTCGAGCGCTCCGACGATGCGAACGGGCGCATCGAGCGACTCGAACGCCTCCTCCTGGATGATGGCGGCGAGGCTTTCACCGATGCCGCCGGTGCGCGTGTCCTCGTGGATGATGAGGACCTTGCTGCAGTGGCGCGCGACGGTCAGCACGGCCTCCTTGTCGAGCGGCGCGAGCGATCGCAGGTCGAGCACGCTCGCCTCGATGCCGTCGGCCGCGAGCTTCTCCGCGATGCGCATGCCGACGTGCACGTACGCGCCGTAGGAAATGATCGCGAGGTCGTCACCCGCGCGCCGCAGCGCGGCTTTGCCAATCGGCATCGGCTCAGGCGCGCCTTGCGGCAGCGCCTGCCTGACGCGCGGATCGCGATAGAGCGCGATGTGCTCGAAGTAGAGAACCGGGTCCGGGTCGGCGACGGCCGCCGCCATCAGCGCGCGCGCGTCCTGCGGCGTGGACGGGACCACGATCTTCAGGCCGGGCGTCCGGTAGAACCACGCCTCGGTGTTCTGGCTGTGATACGGCCCCGCGTGGCGCAGGCCACCCCACGGCATGCGCACGACCATCGGGATCGACGTGCCCCACCGGTATCGCTGCTTGGCCGCGTTGTTGACGAGCTGATTGAAGCCGGTCGCGGCGAAGTCGTTGAACTGCACCTCGGCAATCGGGCGCTGGCCCGCGATGGCGGCGCCAACCGCGATGCCGAAGATGGCGTTCTCGGCGATCGGCGAGTTGATGATGCGGTCGCCGAACTCCTTCAGCAGCGGGCGGAGAAGAAGGAACGCGCCGCCGTACAGGCCGCCGATGTCCTCGCCGTAGACGAAAACGCGCGGATCGGAACGCAGCGCATCCGCGACGCCGGCGGTGACCGCCTCGAGAAACGTCATCCCCTTGCGGTCGAACGGCAAGCCGGGGTCGACGGGCGGCAGCGCGGGATTCAGGTCGACGGCGAGCCGCGTTGACGGCTCGAGCGGCTCGACGTGCACGCGCGGCGGCTCGTTCGCGAGCACGCCGACGCCCGCGCTCGCCGGTTCCGGCCAGGGTGCGTCGACGATCGCGCGCGCCTCCTTCTCGACCATCGCTTCGGCCTCGCGCTTGAACTTCTCGAGGTCGCCGGGCCGCATCAGCCCTTCGTCGATCAGCTTCGCGGCGTAGCCCGCGATCGGATCCTTCTTCGACCAGTACTCGTACTGCTCGCGATTGACGTAGGCGCCATCGGCGACCGGCGCGCACTCCCACGAAACCGGCGGCTCCTTCCCGAGGTACAGCATGTCGTCGTGGTGCGCGTGCCCGCACATGCGCATCGAGACGAGCTCGACGAGCGTTGGCCCGAGCCCATTCCGTGCGCGATCGGCCGCCCATGTGAACGCCGCCGCGACGGCTTCGGGGTCGGTGCCGTCAACCGTGATGCCGGGGACGCCGTAGCCCGCGGCCCGGTCCGCGAACATGCGCGTGGCGGACTGTTCGTTCACCGGCGTCGACAGCGCCGTCTGGTTGTTCTGGATGCAGAAGACCGCGGGCAGCTTTCTCACGCCGCACGCGTTGATCGCCTCGTGCCACTCGCCGAGCGAGGCGCCGCCCTCGCCCATCAGCGAGATCGCGACGCGCTCCGATCCTTCGCGCGCAAACGCCATGGCGACGCCGGCGATGTTCACCGCGTTGATGCCGAGCGGCGCGGTCGGCGGCAGGATGCCCCAGCCGAAGTCCGCGACGTGAATGTCGCGGCCGTGCATCGGCGGGCCGTCCTTGCCGATCTGCGCGTTCAGGATCATGCGAATCGTCCACGGGTCGTTGTGCATCGCGAGGACGAGCGCGTTGTCGCGAATGAGCGGACAGACGACGTCGCCGTGCCAGCCGCCCTCGCGGTCGCGGTAGGCGGCGCCGCGGCGAAGACGGAGGCCGGCGCCGTAGATCGCTTCCTGGCCGAACGAGCGGAACCCCTTGCCCTGCACGCCGAGGCTGCCGTACTTCACCTCCGGCTGCAGGTAGAACTGCTTCAGGCGGTTGTCGAGCGCGCGCATCAGCACCATGCCGCGCATCATCTCGAGCTTTTCGTCCTTCGTCAGCGACGCGGCAATCGCCTCGCGCGCCAGGAACCCGTCGACGGCGTCGAGCAGCTCCGTGACGGCCGCGTTCCACCGCTCCTCCGCGGCGACGCCCGGGGTCGTCTCGGGCAGATCGGCGACGTCGATGTCCCGCAGCTGCCGCTGAATCTCCGTTCGAAGATCGCGCGGCGACGCGTCGAGCGCGCGTTGGATGGCGGCAATCGCAAAAGGAAACCGTTCGACGACGAACGCGGCGAGGCGCGCGGCAGATGCCGTGGCCGTTGATGCAGGACCCGATCGCGACATCATCTCAATGGTAGCCTGTCAGTGGGCAGTGGCCAGTCGGCGGTGGGCAGCAGGTGGCAGGAGACAGGTGGCAGCAGGAGATCGGACTGCACAGATCGAGACCCATTTCAAAGGATGGGCGATGCCCGGCATCGTCCCACCGGGCGCGCATGCTGCGCCTGAGGTAGCACCCGATGAAACGCTCGACGCCATCAGCGGCCACTTCCGTATCTTTCAGCTTCGCAACGGCCATCGCTTCTCCACCGACGACCTGCTGACGGCGTGGTACGGGACGGCGTGGGCGCCATCGGCGTCGCGGGTGCTGGATCTCGGATCGGGCATCGGCTCGGTCGGCATGATCGCGGCGTGGCGCCTGCCGGGCGCGCGGTTCGTGACGATCGAGGCGCAGGAGGACAGCGTTCGCCTGGCGAGGAAGTCCGCCGGCTACAACGGTCTCGACGGGCGCTATGAGATTCGGCTCGGCGATTTTCGAAGCGACGCCGCGTTCGCCATCGGCGAGCAATTCGATCTCGTCCTGGGCAGCCCGCCGTACTTTCCTCCGGGCAGCGGCATCGAAGGCGATCACCCGCAGAAGGTCGCCTGCCGCTTCGAGATGCGCGGCGACATCCGCGACTACGCACGCGTCGCCGCAGCGCACCTTGCGTCGGGCGGCGTGTTCGCGTGTGTGTTTCCTGACGACGATTCCGCACGTGTCGAAGACGCCGCAGCGATCGCGCAGTTGACGATCGTGCGCCGGCGGCCTGTGGTCTTCCGCGAAGGCGAATCGCCCTTGATTGGACTGTTCGCGATGATGCGCGAGGGCGACCTGCCGCCTCACATGCGCGAGCGCACGTGGGTGGAGCCTCCGCTGGCGATCCGCTGCGCGGATGGCAGCGTGCATCCCGAGTACGCCGCGGTCAAGCTGGCTGTCGGGTTTCCTCCGTAACCGCCTGCGCGATGGCCGCGCCGACCTGCGCGGTCGTGGACGAGCCGCCGAGATCCGGCGTCTTGATCCGTCCGTCGGCAAACACGCGGCCGATCGCGGCGACGATGCGGTCGTGGGCGGCGCGCTCGCCGAGGTGATCCAGCATCATCGCGCCCGCCCAGATCGCGCCCACCGGATTGGCGAT
>Ga0137418_10001990_pt1 | contig 18757 bp, 7 predicted proteins | sample CZODoug3_1_2_16f_FD_122242 | JGI IMG/M metagenome (GOLD analysis project Ga0137418, IMG submission 122242) | Vadose zone soil fungal communities from Angelo Coast Range Reserve, California, USA - CZODoug3_1_2_16fungal (Hybrid Assembly) | ecosystem: Environmental > Terrestrial > Soil > Vadose... | reverse complement strand
GGTCGGACCATCCCGCGTCCAACATCATGTACTCGAAACCCGATTTCGCCGCGAAGTCCACGTAGTATTTCATCGTCGCCGTTGTGTAGGCCCGCTTGCCATCGGGTCCAAGACTGCCGTTCCACCAATCCCAGGAGGCGCGCCCCGCGTGGATCCATGACGTGTCTGCAATTTCGCTTTCAGGATTCAAACTGGTGATGACATTTGATTCCACGAGCCTTCCGGGTTCATCGCCGACCAGCAGTACTCGCCATGCGGAATAGTGAGGCAGCGCACCTTTCACGATGACATCTGGGTCTTCAATGGAAGGCGCGAGCACCGATTCAAACCAGTGCCCGGTCCAACTTCCAGAAGGATTCATCAGGTACATCGAGCTGTAATCGCGCAAGTTAGCCTCGGTAATTCCCATCCAGGCCACACCGGAGACTTCCATAAGCAGCGGCAACCCAATCAGAACTTTGCTGGCTACGCCGCCTTGATTGGAAAATGCGCTGACCGGCAGTTTGATGTATTCGCTCTCGTAGCCGGAGCGATAGTTCGGGAGTACAAGTGCGTAGGTGGTCGCATCCTTGGCAATCCGGAACTCTGTTCCCTCCTTTAGCAGTCGGAAATCCCTGATTGTGTTTTGGTCGGGGACCAGATAGCGGAAGGCCACCGCGTCGTCATAGGCACGTGCTTCGATGGTCAGCTTGCGGCCCAGGCCACCGGGCTCTCCAAGGTCAACACGAAGTGCGTTGTAATGATCGCGCACCTGGCTCGCTTTGCCAGTCACGAGCGTGTAAGTGTGGTCCTCATTTGAAGTCGCGCTATTCACAATCTGTACGTCTTCCCCGAGGGGAGACTGTCCTTCCACATCAAGACGCAAAGCCGACTCTTCAATTAATTGCTTTCCGCGAAACGACACTTTATAGACAAGCCGTTGTGCAACAGGCTTTTTCTCGCTTGCGAGAGTGTCAATGGTCATGACCAATTGTCCATTAGGGGAGGAAACATTTGCTGCCGTGGCGGGCGCCCCAAAAGCTAAAACAAGCCACGTCAAGAACGTCAACTTGTGAAACAAGCTCGGATTCGACAGTCTACGATTGCGAATACTCATCACGTCTCCGTTCATAATTGTTGCTGCAACTAATCCACTCAAGTCTTCAACAACACTGGTGGCTTTCGACGACTGCGTCCCACGCGGCAGCGTAGGTGAATGGCTCAGGCTTCACCGTGATTTTCAAACCGCACAAGAAAGGTTGGGAATATTCTCCTGACCCTCAGGCGAAAACATTTCCTCGTCTCGCATTCACGAACTTATTCTTTTGTTACCGCGAGATTGTCGAACTGTGCTCGGTTCCATCCAGTGCCGAGACCAAACATGCCACGATCATGTGCGCTGTCGGTCACAGCGGCTATCTGATTTCCGTCCATGGAAACGGTGATCTGTTGGCCATGAAACTTGAGTACAACCCGATGCCACTTGTCCACGGAAAGCGTCATGTTTCCCGAGGCAAGCGTGCGGGAAACAACTTTGTAAGCGGCAGATGACAACGCCCACGCTCCGTCAGGGTGGACGCTCAATACATAGCCGCTGGGCCAAATCGCGTTTCCATCTCGAAACACATCCGCTGAATCAATACGCCCGATTAGCGTTACCGGTCCATTGACAATGAAGACATCGCAGGCAATTTCGTAATCGGACCAACTGGTATCTCCTGCGAGAGTGAATGGATCCGGCTGCGGACCCCAAGGAATCGGTTTATCGACAATGACCTGACCGAGGCAGTGGCCCTCGCGCTGCAAGCACGGCTGCACTTCGAAGGCGCCATTCTGGTCTGATAAGAAGCGCGGTGCTCGTTGGAGTTCCGTGCTCTCGAAAGTTTCAATGTATGGATTCGAAAAAGCGCTTGGCGCCGGAGGCTGGGCTGCACCTTTGCCTTGGCCTGTTGTGGTCGTAAGCGAATACAAGGAATCCGAATCGAACTTGTACTGGAACTCATTGTGTTGCGGGGTCACGTCGGCGACGTGCTCGAACATCTTCTGGCCATTTGTCTCCCAGACATGCACTGTTTTTCCGGAGAGACCACCCTTAATCTCGAACGTGACTGGCTGAGCTTGTTTCGCGTCAATCGTCTCAAGCACGATGCTCCAATCTTTTCCATTCGGCGACTTGAGGGTCACATAGCTGCCCTGTTCCGGCATACGGCCCGAGGACGAGTCTAGATACTTCCAGCCCGGCTGGGCGAATTGTGTGGTGTGGGCCGTGGCCCAAATAGCACCCTGCACGTTGTAGTAACCGGACCACGGCGTGTTGGCGTACATCAGCCCGGAGTTCGGAGCAGCAAGAATGTCATAGTAGGAAGTAACCGGACTCCAAATTTCAGTTTTGGTGAAACCACCTTCGAGATAGTTGAGGTTAAAGAGTCTGGCCAGAATTCGGCCTCCAATAGGCCAGTCCCTCGAAGCGATCGGTCCCGCGCCAGAGTTGGGCTGGTCCTCGCTCGACCACAACGGCTTGCCCAAACTGCGTGCAGAGTCCGGAGTCGTGTACTTTCCGTCAACCCGCGAGTAATGAACCCCGACAGCCTCAACAGCTGCCTTCAGCACCGGATCGCCATGCATAGCATCCGCGATGCTCCACTGCCCAAGACCCTCTCCCGGATACTCGTCGCAGCAGACGATCTTCGTCGCGATATGGCGCTCTTTCAATACGCGACGTAGTTCCTTCACGTAAGCAGTATCAAACTTCTTCTCATTCCAGATTCCGGTATACGCGATGTCGAGTCCGTATTGCTTCTTTGCATTTTCAAGAAAGTCTGCCACGTAACGCGCCATATCCGGCGAGTAGTAATTGCCGTGCCCGATCCACCCCGGAGCGCCCCAAGGCAGCGTATCCAGAATGATTTGCGGATTACGCTTACGGGCTTCCTGTATGAGCCACCATTCATAGCCACGCGCGTAGTTACGGTCGTCGGGAGTCCGCATGTGACTTGGTTCAGAACCATCCGTGGAATTCACATCACCGCCGATTTCTACCTTGAGATGCTGTAAAGCAGCACCATAACCGGGCTTGAAAAGGTAATCGAGGATTTGACTTCGATATGGTTCCTGATAGTCGATCAGCAAGCGGGACGAAGCACCCGCGCTTAATGCGCCAATGCCATCAAAGCTTCTGCCCTTGCTTGAACCGTCAATGACCACAGTTTTCACCTGGCCGTGGACCAGCGGCGCGGCCGATGAAAACAGAAGCAGCAAGAACAAACAGCTCGAGAACCTTCGCTCGATTAACCGCAGGGGCCAATTCATAAAAAATGCCTACTCGCTGGTCGCTTTGTTTGCCTGGCGCAGCGTGTAAACGAATTGCTGAATCTCGGCAGATTTCTTGTTGGCGGCATCCGCCTCTTGTGTCCGCAGGCGCTCAAATTCCGCAAATTCTTCTTTGGCACGGGCGGTAGCTCCAGTGCGGGCCAATGATTGGGCGAGCCTGTAATGCACGGTGGCATTCTCTGAATTAATCTTCAGGGCTCGTTCGTACTGTGCGATAGCTTCATCAAACTTGTGTTGATTGGCATACAAAATCCCCAGTTGCAGCCGGGCATCTGCGAAACGGGCATCAAACGCGGCCGCAGATTTCAGCAAGGATTCCACCAAAGCTTGTCGAGCCGGCTCCGGAATATCTCCACCCTGCCTCCACAATGCCATCGCATAGTAGTAGCCGACTGAAGCATCATGCTGGTCGGCTTGGACGAATCGTTCGAGCCGAGAAACGATCTGATCCTTGATGGCTGGGGAGAGATTGTCGTAAGCCTTGCCAAGGAAAATAAGAGGCAGACGATCGGCAGGATGCATGTCTGAGGCTTGAAGAAACGCCTGCGCCCCGGTATCAAAGTTGCCGAGACCGTACTGCGCAACGCCAAACCCTATCTTCATCTGGCTCGATTGCGGATAGCGAGTTAGCCCTGCTTTGAATACCTCAATGGCCGGCTCGAATGTCTGGTGCAGCAATAATTCAGTCCCCCATTCGAAAATATTGTTTTCGCTCGGATCCATATGAGCAGCCTTTTCGAATTGGGCAGCTGAAGCCAAATAGTTCTTACTTTTCTCTTCAATCACGCCTAACAGACTATGAAGCTCGGCCGTGTCGTTGACTCTGATGAGTTCTTCTAGTTGCCGGCTTGCCTGTTCTAGATTGCCGATACGTTCGTACGCTAGCGAGAGGTCATAGCCATTGTTGTATGCCGAAGAATTGATCTCTTGTGCTCGCTTCAAGTAAGGAATAGCTTCCCGCAGTTTGTTGAGTTGAAGGTAGAGTTCACCGAGATTGTGATTGGCATCGTACGTCTGTGGGGTCAACTCAACCGCTTTACGAAGATGGACTTCTGCCTCGGTCATTCGATGCAACCGGACAAGATTGGCCGCCAGTGTTGTACGCGCATCCGGCAGATTAGGATTGATACGCACTGCTTTTGCCAGATAGGGATTGGCGCGTTCGTCGCGACCGAGCGCTGCATAAATTAATCCGGTCAATTCGTTGATCTCGAAACCATTTGGGTTTGCCTTATACAAAGGCTGAAGCTGTTGTTGCGCCTCGGTATATTTCCCCGCCCGGTAGAGGGTCAAGGCGGTCTGGAACTTGTGTTTAGCGTCCTCGAGATGTCGTGCCGATCCGGATTGCGCAGCCAGCACTGACTGCACATTACTGCACATCAACCAACTTCCAAATCCAAGCGAAACCGCAAAGAGCGCTTCATACCAGCGGAACCCCGGGCGCTGATGGTTTGATTCAAAAAGCATTTGAGGATCGTAACCTTGCAAATGAGCGCGTTGTTACGGAACTGTCCGGTGAAAACAAATCAACGAGGGGGCAAAATGCCCCCCCTCTGTTTACCAGTAGAACTTGAGAGCCAATTGAACCTGCCGGGCAGTCCCGCGCGTGGCATTAATCCGCGCGAAATTCACCGGATCATTCTTGAAATCCTTGGTCGCAAAAGAGTTGGCAAAGTTCGGATGGTTCAAGATGTTGAAGAACTCGCCACGAAACTCCAGATTGGTCGTTTCTGAAGTTTGGAATTTCTTGAACATTGAGAAATCAAGATTGGCGAACCCCGGGCCGTGGGCTTGCGTGGGCCGCCCCCCCAGCGGTGACAAATCCGTTTGGCCAATCGTCGTAACAGGATCGGGATTGGCAAATGCCGCCGGATTCAGAAATTGTTTTGTGCCGTGCGGGCCAGTATGTGCGTACAGCTTCTGCCCCCGAACAACGTTGGCGTAGCAACCCAGATCCGCAGAGGTTGTGACAGGACATGGGATGTTAAAAGCGAATCCGTCCTGGAGAGTGAAGATCCCTTGCGTACTCCAGCCCCCTATGATCTGGTTCACAATCCCCGAGACATTCCCGGCAATCTTGCGGCCCTTACCAATTGGAAGCTGCCAAACTCCGCTCGCGTGAAACAAGTTGGGGACATCATTGCCGCAGTACTGGTAGTCGCCCTTGAGTCCAAAGCCGGGCACCAGCGGCGCACGCTGAACGTCGCCTTCTCCGATTTGCAAAGCATTGCGGTTGTCGGTCTTGCACTCTGATCGAGTGTAGTTTACAAGCATGTTCAGGCCGTGGCTGAATACATGTTCGTAGGCCACTAGCGCAGCATGGTAGTAAGCGTCGCCGTCCTCGGTGATGTAGTCCATGTTCGGAGAAAAGTGAGGATAGGCGATGAACTGCGTATAGTCGGTCCCGGGAGGCAGGAGTTGGCTCGGTTGATTTAACTTGCTGGTGTTCAACATGTGCCGCGTACCGTTCCCGAGGTAAGAGACGGTCACGCTTTGAGTTGGAGTCAACGCATATTGCACAGAACCGTTCCACTGTTGGGTATATGGAGTCTTAGTGTCCCGTTGAAACGCTGTTCCCAGGCTGCTCGCGACAAAGTTCGGACTATTCGGATCGGGTGTGAACGACGACAGGCCCCGTTCCAGCGTGGCCGAATTTCCGTCCGCATAAATGATTGGCCCTGTGTTCCCGTTGGTGTTGCCGACCGAAAGATTGATGGCGAACGGATAGTTAAAACCGGGGTCTGGAGACCCACCCAGGTTCTCAAACCCGCCGTAGAAGATTCCGTATCCCGCGCGAAACACCAGTTTGGGTGTGAACTGGTAAGCCAAGCCGACACGTGGGGCAAAGTCCGTAAGCGGCGTATTGCTTACACTGCCGCCGCCCGCGTAGCGAACTGCGATTCCGTCCAAAGCAAGAAGGGACGTAAACGATGGGGAAAGAGGAACATCTTTTTGCTGAGCGAGAATTAGATATTGAGCGCCACCCCCGCTAGGCGAGCCGGGAAGCAATGTGGCTTGCTTGCCATCCGCCTCTTGAAGCTGGCCGAAGATTTCCCAGCGCAGGCCGAGGTTAACGGTAAGTTTCGAGGTCACTTTCCAGTCGTCCTGAAAATAAGCCCCAAAATATTTCCGTCGATCTTGCGGTTCAACAGTGTTGGACGAAAATACTGAGGTCGGTCCACCGACATTGTCTACACCATTGGGCACCGTAGACGCGATCGGCGTCAGCAAAAAGTCCGCAGTTGCCACGCCGGGACTAACCCCGTTCGGGATGCCGGTATAGCCTCCAAAGTTAAAGCCACCGCGCGACCAAGCTGGATCCAACCAGGGAAATTGCAGTGATTGATATTCAAATCCGCCTTTGAAACTGTGCGCTCCGTGCGTCTTTGTGAGGTTTTCTGAGAATTGGATGGTGTCGCTTTGACGGCGGTTCGGGCTGGCAAATCCATTCGGTCCCAGGGAAGTAAGTCCGCTGATGCTAAGGGTAGGCAGACCGCCATTGCCGGGAGCATCGGGAATTCCCTGAATTCCGAATTGTGCTGGAATGCCCTGTTGATTGGCGATCGCCGAATCAAACGATGTCCGTAGCCTGCTGTAGCCGAAACGAAACTCGTTGAGCATGGTTGGCGAGAACGAATGGACTTCGCTGACTGCGAGGTTCCAGGATCTGTCCTTTACCGCACCCTGGCCAAAACTTATGTTGTCGCCCAGACCAGTAAAGTCAGCGGGAATGGCCGCATCGCGCTTGGAATAACTGACTCGTCCGAAAATCTGATCACGCACCGAAAGATTGTTGTCAACTCGTATGTCAAAGTGCTGACTATCATCGGGTAGGCTGCGGTTAATCGCGTAGTTGTTGGTGATTCCCGCTTGGGTCGCATCAGGGAAAAGGTCGAGCAGAGAAACGGCATTGGAGTCAATCCGATTCGCGGGGAGCTGATTCAGGAACGATTGTAGCCCAGTGAAATCGGCGATGCCTGCGACACTTCCGTTGGTATAAAACGGATCGCGCACAAACCCGGTGCTGTTTGCAGTGAGCCCGGTCACGGGATCTACCTGACCGGCTGCTACCGGCCTCGTGGTTGCGGGATCCAGAATAGTTGCGCTAGGAATGAGTCTTCCCAGAGCATCGGTGGCGGTGCCGGTTTTCGCCGCAAGCACGTCGCGGAAATCGGCATAGCCGCTGGCCCGCTCCGCCGCTGTCGGAACGCTTGGATTCTTCAGTGTGCTTTGGCGAATGCGCCCGACTTCATAGTCGCCAAAGATAAACATCTTGTTCTTAATGATGGGACCGCCCGCCGAAAAACCAAATTGATTGCGTTGCAGCTGTGGTTTCTTCACCGTGGATGGATCCACAAAGTATGCATCAATCGCGTCCAGCTTATTGTTGCGCAGAAATTCCCACGCGCTTCCATGGAACTCGTTGGTACCCGATTTGATGGTCGCATTGACCACTGCTCCACCGGCCCTTCCGAATTCCGCGCTGAAGTTACTAGTCTGGACCTTGAATTCCTGGATGGCATCCGGGGGAGGAAGACTTACATAAGCCGCACCATTCAAAAAATCCACGGTGTCGTTGTTGTTGTCAATTCCATCGAGAATGTAACTGTTGTGAACGCTGCTCAACCCGTTCGCTACGAAGCTACCAGTCTTGTCGAGGCCGCGGGTCGCACTGAGCCCGGTAACGCCTGGTCCTAATTGCGCCAGGAAGGTGTAATTCCGTCCATTCAAGGGGAGATCGTTGATTTGGGCGCGGCTGGCGAGAGTGCCGACCGAGGCGTCTTGCGTCTGCAAAAGTGGGACGGCAGCTGTCACTTCGACCGATTCGTTGATTGAACCGGCCACTAGAGAGAAATCTGCTTTGAGCTGCTGCTGAACGTCTACTTTGATTCCACGCTGCGTTGTTTTGCGAAAGCCGGCTGTTTCCACGACCAGCGTGTAGGAGCCGATTTTGATAGGCGTGAAAGAGTAATTTCCGTCGCTGGCGGTGGTCGTTTCGGTGGACAGGCCGCTGCCTTCGTTGGTAAGAGTTACTTTCGCGCCTGAAACGAGTGCGCCGCTGCTGTCTGTTATCGTGCCGCGAATACCACCGGCATCCACTTGTGCATAAGCCGCCGGGATGAGAAGAACATTCAAGACCAGCCATGACATCCCAACACAAATTCCACAACGTACGCCAATTTTCTGCTTCAAGGCAGCTCCCCCTCTGGTCACGCGGCCAGAATCGTGTCGCAACGGCGCGATGAAAGTTAAGAATCCCCCACCCTGCTATTCAAGGAGGCCTGCTGTGCCGACCCCAACGAAAGCCATAACGTGCAGGCGCACGTTTTACCGTGCGCGTGCACGTTACTGCGACTTCTTTGCCTTTGTCAAGAGAAAAATTTCCGTGAAGGGATGCGACTTGCGATCGTGACAAGTTTTTCTTGTTTTATATTCCTCATGAAAACCGGGTTGAAGCTTTTGAGATTGTGAAATTCTTTTTCAGCGTTTAAGGTGATTTCTACAAACGACGCCCTTTTCCAGCAGGACTTAGGAGAGCAATTCTCTGTCTGACCGTGAATCAAAAATGGACTCCAATCAGATTGGAGTTCAGGAAATCGCCGATTCGTTAGGCATCTCGCGGGGCACGGTTGATCGTGCGTTGCACGATCGGCGCGGGGTCAGCGTCGCTACCAAACGCAAAGTCCTTCGCGCCGCTGAAAAGCTGGGCTATCGCCCCAATCTTGCGGCGCGGTTTCTTTCTTCGTCAAAGCGGATTACCATCGGCGTCGCCATCCCGCGCGAAGTAGCGTATTTCTACGATGAAGTGCGGGAAGGTATTTTCGAAGCGGCGAGTGCTTTCGAGCCGCTTGGCATCAAGATTGTCCACCGGCCATATGATCGTTTCGGCCCACACGAGATCGAGGCCTTACGCGATGTTTTGCAGGAGGACATCAGCGGCCTGATTATTTCCCCTGCCTATCCCAACAAACTCTTGACACACATTGACGAAGCCGCGCGCCGCCACATTCCGGTTGTATGCGTGGCCACGGACGCCCCGGGAACAAAACGGCTCACTTCGATCTCCGTGAATCCACTCGTGAGTGGAGCGCTGGCTGGGGAATTAATGGGACACTTTTTGCGTGACGCTGCACAGGTAATTGTTTTCATCGGCATGCACGCCACCGTAGACCACGAACAAAAATTGCAGAGTTTTCGCAGTAGTTTCCGCACATTCTGCCCCAGAGGTGAAGTTGCAAGCATCGTCGAGACCCACGACGAACCGAATGAAGCTTACTTGAAGTGCAGGAAGGCCCTCGAGCAACATCCGCTAGCGAAAGGAATCTACGTAGCGACCGCGAATTCCATGCCGGTGATTAAAGCACTGGAAGAATCGGGTTTAGCCGGCAAAATCAAAGTGATCGGCACAGATTTGTTTCCTGCCATGCTCCCCTACATCCGGTCCGGCACGATTGCAGCTACGATCTACCAGAGGGCCAGAGAACAAGGTGCCAGGGCGCTTCAGACGACGGTGCGGTTCCTCACCGAGAAGCTGCAACCAGCCGCGCAAATTTCCATCGATCCCACAATTATCATGCGCGGTAACTTGGATTTGTATGCCACGAACGGTTCTCCTACGGAACTGAAGGCCTGCTTTTAGCGGCTTTCAACGGCAAGGTTGGCCGCAAGTTCATAAAATTCGCGGCGCGCGTCGGCAGAAAGCCCGGCCAGTTTGTTGGAAGATTTTTTTTCTATAGCGGCAGCATCCAGGGTCGCGCGCATTTTGTCCACATTCATCGAACCTTCAGGAAACACTTCCCTGTATCGCTGCAGGACTTGTTTGGCATTCTCAATCTGACCGGCTTCATAGTAGAAAATTCCCAGAGTCATCAAAATGCCCTCGCGCGACGGGGAAAGATCTACAGCCTTTCTAAGGCTGGCTTCTGCTTGGTTCGGATCGTTCTGCAATACGGAAGTAATTCCCATTCCCCAGTAGAGAATTCCGGAGTCTGGCACTCGCGTTAATCCACGCTGCAACGTTTCCCGAGCTGCCTCCGGATTGCCCGAACGCAACTCAGCGAGCGCCAGAGAGAAACAGTATTGGTCATTGCCTGGACTTGCCAGGTAGGCGGTTCGTAAATTTTGGATAGCCTCGGGTGTCCGTCCCATTCGGCCATAAATGTCCCCGGCCAAGGCCAGAAAGGCGCCATCTTTTTGCGATTCCGCGGATACTTGCTTCAGAGACTCTAGCGCTTTTGCATATTCGCCGGTCTGGAAGCGAGCGTAAGCCAGGTTGTAGTAGGCCTCATCCGAAGAAGGGTTAGCTGCAATTGCTGCCTCGAAATGCTGGATGGCCTCCTGATACAAACGAAACCTTGCCAACAGGACTCCTTCACCAAGTAGCGTGCGAAAATCGCCGCCGCTGATTTGGTCTAGTTGCAGGATCGCCTGTTTGGCGTCGCCCACACGGTTGACCTTGAGATAAGCCTCCGCTAGTTGGTACAGGCTACGTGGGCTGTCTGGATGTAGTTTTGCTTCAGCCTCCAGTTCACCAACATCAGCTTCCTTTCGTTGCGCTGCTGATAGTTCTCCACGGTGTCCGACCTGTTCAAAGAAGTTTTGCAGCGGGTAGGGACCTGGATCAGGATTCTTGGAAAGTGTGAGGAACACCTTCATGTCGCGCTGGGCGGCATCCATTTGGTGCAAATTTCGTTCCGCTGTGGCCATCTTGTAATACGCCTGTGCTGGTTTCTGGCTAAGCTCAGCGCTCCGGCGCAAAGGCGGAATAGCTTCTGCATATCGCTTTTCCTCCATAAGCAGGCCGCCTAGTTAAAACAGCGCTTCCGCGTAAGCGGGATTTACCTTGAGGGCTTGCCGGAGATACTGCTCAGCCTGCGCCTGCTCCTGTTGCTTTCTGGCAATCACTCCGAGGTTGAAAAGTATGACTGAGTCATGGGGATCAAGCTTCAATCCCTGGTTCAAATAACCCCTCGCGTCGTCCAGTTTTCCGAGATGGCGCTGGCACAAACCCATGTAAGTATAGGAACGAGCTGAATGATCGAGTTGCAGTAGGAGTTTGAATTCTTCCACGGCTGCATCGACTTTGCCGACAGTGAAGTAACTCTCGCCCAAAGCGGCATGAAATTCTGCGCGCGCCGCATCGACTTTTATTCCCTCCTGCAACAAAACGATCGCATCTTCATAAAATTGCTGCTTCATGCTGAGGCGGGCCATGAGGAGAATTACATCGGTATTCTCAGGCGCGAATTTGCGTGCTCGAAGCAGCAATTCCAGAGCTTCGATATCTTTGTTCTGATCAGCCAGGCACTGTGCGAGCAAGTAAAGCGTTTCGGCAGAGTGGCGGTCCAGTTCAAGCCCTTGTCCCAGGGTCGCTTCTGCCTTGGAAAACTGGCCGTTGCGCAAATATGCCTGGCCGAGATCGTGCAGTATTTCGATGGCCCGAGGCTGCAGTGCGTTGGCTATTTCGAATTCGTGGATCGCAGGTCCGTATTGTTTCTTCGAAGCAAGGACCACGCCCAATGTGAAGTGCAGCTTTACGTCTTTGGCATTTTGGCGGGACAGTGTTTCCGTGGTCCTCAGAGCTTGGGCGGTCAGGCCGGCCATAAGCTGCGCTTGCACCAAATTTAACAACACGCTGGAGTCTGCTGGGTGGACGCGTTGTAGGGCCAAGATTGCTTCTCTAGATCTTTTCCGGGAAAGAAGCAAAAGGCCGAGATTGTAGTTGGCACTTCGATCTTGCGGGGTAATGCGCAGAGTTTCGCGGAAGGTTCGTTCGGCTTGATCAAATTTTTCCTGCGAAACAAAGTTGATCGCCAAATTGTTGAGTGTCGCCGTCGAGCGAGAATTAATCTTCAGAGCCTTTTGCAGCACCTCCTCCGATTCCCCATACCGCTTCAGTTGATGCAAGATCATTCCCAGGAGGTTGAGGCCGTCTACACTCCGCGGAGAGCGGTTCAGTCCGGCCTGTGCGGCCGTCACGGCCTCATTTAAAGCTCCACGTTGGAGCATTTCCTTTGCCCGTTCGAAGTCAGCGTTGAGCAACAATGAATCAAGCCGATGACTATGGGCATCAGGTGCAGCCTGTCCTGCTTCGACGGGACACACCGGCAAACATGCAACAAGAATCGAAACTAAGAAACGGGCCATGAACCGCCCCAAGATATCCACCATCAGGGTAAAGCATGGTAGCATACGCGGGAAGAGCAGAAGATTGCGCTGTCCAGTGAATAATAAAACAGCTCCCTGAGAAATTTCTAATTCTTCTGGATACTTTTCCAAAATGCGCATCCGGGCCGGGCATGTGTTTCTTGTTTCGCTATTGTGGTTTGCGCAGCTTGTTGGAACTTCCGTTTCAGGGCAAACCGGACCCAAGACTCCGCCGGCCGCATCGGCCAGATTCATGGACATCACCGAAAGCAGTGGAATACATTTTCAGCATTTCTCTTCTCATACCTCGAAAAAATACCTGATTGAAACGATGGGGGCCGGAGTGGCCCTTTTCGACTTCGACAATGATGGACGCCTCGATCTGTTTCTGGTCAACGGTGCGCCAATTGCCGATCCATCGCCCCAAGGCTCACTGCCGCAAAAAACAGATTCCAAGCACTGGAACCGGCTCTACCATCAGGAGCGAGACGGCACATTTAAGGACGCCACAGTAAAGGCCGGTGTGCAAGGAATAGGTTACGGCATGGGGGTTGCAGTCGGAGATTATGACAACGATGGTTATGAAGATTTCTACGTAACCGCGTATGGCGGCAACCAGCTTTTTCACAATAACGGCGACGGTACGTTCACTGATGCAACGGCCAAGGCTGGTGTCGCTGGCGGAGGATGGTCCACTAGCGCCGCCTGGGTTGACCTCGATGGCGATGGCTTGCTGGATTTGGTGGTCGCGCGATATTTGCAATGGGACTTCGAAGACATCTGGTGTGGAGAGCACAAACCGGGTCATCGGGCCTATTGCCATCCTGATCAGTTTCGGCCGATACCTCCGCTGGTTTATCACAACGACGGTAACGGGCACTTCACAGAAACCTCGCAGAAAAGCAATCTCTCAAAACCGGGGAAAGGACTGGGTATCGCGATTGCGGACTACAACCACGATGGACGCATTGACGTTTTTATCGCCAATGACTCTGTCCCTGAATTTCTGTACGAGAACAAGGGGAATGGAACATTTGATGAAGTAGGCCTGATCTCCCAGGCAGCGGTGGATGTGGATGGCAACAGCTTCGCCGGCATGGGAGTTGATTTTGCCGATTACAACAACGACGGATTTCCTGACCTTGCAGTCACAACGCTCGCCTATCAAAGGTTCGCCCTTTTCAAAAACAATGGCGACGACACTTTTTTGTACGCAAGCCAGAACTCCGGTCTGGGAGCTATGACATTTCTGCACTCCGGGTGGGGCGTCAAATTTATTGATTACGATAACGACGGGAAAAAGGATCTTTTGGCGGGCCGAGGCCATGTAATGGATACAGTAGAGCAGAACTTTCCCCAGCTGCGCTATCGCGAACCTTTATTGCTGGCGAAAAATACGGGCAGTGGTTTCGTTGACGTTTCGGCAGATGCAGGCGGCGTTTTTAGCCAAGCATGGGCCGCCCGCGGACTCGCAATCGGCGACATCGACAACGACGGCAGGCTGGACGCGGTTGTTAGCACCAACGATGGGCCCGCGTACGTTCTGCACAATGAGACCTCGACGCAGAACCATTGGCTGACCTTGAAACTTATCGGCCATAAAAGCAATCGCGATGCAATCGGCGCAGAAGTTAAAATCGTGACGCCGGAAGGCCAACAATTCGCCACCGTAACCACGGCTGGGAGTTATCTTTCCTCCAGTGATAAACGCGTGCATTTTGGTCTGGGGAGCAATGCCATTGTAAAGAGCATAGATATTCGCTGGCCCGGTGGAACCCGGCAAACGCTCACCAACGTTCAGGGAGATCGAATCGTCGAAATCGAGGAACCGCTTTCGCCATAGCGCGAAAAGTCATTGAAGTTTGCAAGAAAAGCTGCAGTTGGCGAGCGGTTCCCGCCTCACCAGGAAAACATAGTAATTTTCGGGGGTTGACAAATCAAGATAAATTCTTCATTATTCCGCATCGTGCACGCACACGACGAGGGATTTACACAGTACCCCCAAGGGACATGTGAACGCCTCTTGGCCTTCGTTGGGATTGGCCAGTAATTTTCTGTCGAACGAAACTTCGAGCGGGAGCGATGCTCAGAGCTTCTCGTCATGTGAAAGGTACTTTGTGTCAAGCCGCAACGGAAAACGCAACGTTAAGAAACTTTCCTCCGAAGAACCAGTGCTGGCATGGGAGGAAAGCGTCACCATTCCCACTTACCCTGCCCTTCCTGCCGACCGCAATCCGATGTTCCTGGACAAGCGCGTTTATCAGGGCAGTAGCGGAAAGGTATATCCCAACCCTTTCACCGATCGCATTTCCGACGAAAAAACCGACAAATCGTATCAAGCGGTTTTTCTGGAGAATGAATTTGTTCGGATCATGGTTTTACCTGAAATCGGTGGGCGTATCCACATTGGTCAGGACAAAACCAACGACTATGATTTTTTCTACCGTCAGAACGTAATTAAGCCCGCGCTGGTTGGTCTGCTGGGGCCGTGGATCTCAGGCGGCGTCGAGTTTAACTGGCCACAGCATCACCGTCCCTCGACGTTCATGCCGGTGGACCACAAAATCGAAGAGCACGGGGACGGAAGCAAGACAGTCTGGTTGAGCGAGCACGAGCCCATGAACCGTATGAAGGGGATGGTAGGGATCACTCTCCATCCGGGGACAAATATCGTGCAAGCCAGAGCCAGGCTCTTCAATCGCACTCCTTTCGTTCAAACTTTTCTCTGGTGGGCGAATGTTGCAGTGCGGGTGCATGACCAGTACCAAGCTTTCTTTCCCCCAGATGTTGATTATGTGGCAGACCATGCGAAACGCGCGGTTTCGTCGTTTCCCGTCGCGCGCAACTTTTACTACGGTATTGACTACACAAAGGGCGTGGACATCACCTGGTACAAGAACATTCCAGTCCCTACGTCCTACATGGTCCTCGATTCAAGATATGACTTTTTCGGTGGGTACGATCATGAGAAAAAAGCAGGCTTGGTTCATGTAGCAAATCGTCATGTCTCTCCTGGCAAGAAGCTTTGGACCTGGGGAAACGCGGAATTCGGTTATGCCTGGGACCGCGAACTCACTGATTCTGATGGCCCGTACGTGGAATTGATGGCGGGAGTTTTCACGGACAATCAACCTGACTTTTCATGGTTGCAACCATACGAGACGCGAACCTTTACCCAGTACTGGTATCCCATCCAGGAAATTGGTCCGGCGAAAAACGCCAATCTTTCTTGTGCAATCAATCTGGTGAAAGATGGCACCCAGGTCGAGCTCGGAGTTTGTGTGACCGAAGCCCGAAAGGACCTGCGAATCATTTTGACAGGCAGAGACCAGGTTCTATTCGAATGCACGCGAGACGCATTGCCGGGCAAACCGTTCCGAACCGACATTAAGCTGTTAGATGATTATCGGGATGACGACTTGCTACTGCGCGTACTCGCGGTTGATGGACAGGAAATCATTCGCTATCAACCCCCAGGCGAACACGAAGTCCATCTGCCTGATCCCGCAACCGAGCCGCCTCCGCCAGCTGAAATCTCGAGCGTCGAAGAACTGTATCTGACCGGACTTCACCTGGAGCAGTATCGCCACGCTACGCGTTCTCCTGAACCCTACTGGGAAGAGGGCCTACGTCGTGATCCATTGGACGCGCGTTGCAATAATGCTTTGGGGATGTCGTGCCTTCGAAGGGGCCAATTTTCGGAGGCTGAAGCGCATTTTCGTCGTGCCATAGAGAGGCTGACACGGCGTAATCCAAATCCCTATGACGGCGAACCGTTCTACAATCTCGGGCTCGCGTTGAACTTTCAAGGACGAAGCGAAGAGGCTTTCGCAGCGTTTCATAAATCTGTGTGGGACCAAGCCTGGAAATCTGCCGGCTACTACGCTTTGGCAACCATTACTTGTCAGAATGGAACATTAAAGCAAGCTCTTAACTTCTTGCAGAATTCACTCTCGGCCAACGCGTTAAACTCAAAAGCCCGAAACCTGCGCGCGGCAATCCTCCGGCGGCTGGGCCGAAGTGGCGAAGCAGAACGACTTGTGCGAAAGACATTAGAGTTGGATCCTCTGGATTTCCACGCCATGGCGGAAGTCATATTTCTCGACCGGCCCGAGATAAAGAGTTTTTCGAATGGCACTTTTTCACTAATGTTCCGAGACAATCAAACCTGTCTCGATGTTGCGTTCGATTATGCCGATGCTGGTTTGTGGACTGAGGCAAAAGATCTTCTCGAAAGGCACATCGCCTCGCTTACAAAGGAAGAAAACATATACCCGATGGTCTTGTATGCACTCGGATACTTTCACGAAAGAAGCGGGGCAGGCGAGAAGGCGCGAGAATACTTTGACCAGGCGGCAAAAGCTCAATCGGACTATTGCTTCCCCGCGCGCCTCGAAGAAATGCTGGCCCTTCAGGAAGCGATCCGGTCAAATGTGCGCGATGCCAAGGCCCATTACTATCTCGGCAATCTACTGTATGACAAACACCGACGCGAAGAAGCCATTCAACATTGGGAGCGCTCCTGCCAGATCGATGCTTCCTTTGCAATTCCCTGGCGAAACCTGGGAATTGCATGGCACAACGTACGAGGAAATGCAGAGCGCGCTCTGGATTGCTACGAAAAAGCATTTCGGGCCGACGCGACAGATGCGCGTTTGCTATATGAACTCGATCAGCTTTGCAAACGTACCGGAGTTCCGCCGGCCAAACGTCTTTCTCGGCTAGAAATAAACCGCTCTCTCGTGGATTTTCGTGATGATCTCGTAGTTGAACTCGTCACTCTTTACAACCAAACTGATGAGAGCACAAGAGCTCTGCAGCTTCTGAGCGATCGCCGCTTCCATCCCTGGGAAGGGGGCGAAGGACTTGTTTCCGGACAATACGTCAGGGCCCACCTTCTTCTGGGACGGCGGGCATTGAAGACAGGCAGTGCCCGCGAAGCGCGCAAGCATTTTGAAGCCGCGCGCAACTATCCAGAGAATCTTGGTGAAGCGAAGCATCTGCTCACGCTCGAAACCCATCTCGATTATTTTTCTGGACTTGCCCTGCAGGAGCTCGGTCGCCATAAAGAAGCTCGTGAGTATTGGCACAAAGCGGTACAGACAGAGACGGGCAATAGTGAGATGACGTTTTACAAGGCGCTCGCGTTAAGGGAGCTCCAGAACGACTCCCAGGCCGTGTTGTTGTTGAATGAACTTTTGGAGTTTGCTTCACGCCAGATCCATGCGACGCCGAAAATAGATTATTTCGCTACATCTCTACCGAACTTCCTGCTCTTCGACGACGACCTGAAGAAGCGAAACCAGATCCATTGCGGATACCTGGCTGGGCTGGCGAAACTCGGCCTCGGACGCACAGAAGAAGCGGTTGCTGACCTGCGTGAAGTTCTAGCTTTAGATATCAACCACCAAGCGGCCCAAACTGAATTGGAAAGCCTTGCTTCCGTGCAAGCTGGGGGGCCAAAATCATGACCCATTACCCTTCCGGCGAGCCCTCGGCTCGGTCGACAGCAGCAATTGAAGGACCGACGGTGCACTTCAACAACGGTTATTTGTGGACCATCTCACTGGTGGCGGCGCTCGGCGGTTTGCTCTTCGGCTATGACTGGGTGGTGATTGGCGGAGCAAAGCCCTTCTACGAAAAATATTTTCATCTGACTGACGCGTCGCAACAAGGCTGGGCGGTAAGCTGCGCTCTGATTGGCTGTCTGTTCGGCGCCATGATTTCGGGAACTCTATGTGACAAATACGGGCGCAAGCTCCTGCTGCTTTTGTCAGCGCTCTTGTTTGCAGTTTCGTCGCTGGCCATTGCCATGACCAGCGTTTTTCATACGTTTGTGGCCTGGCGAATCGCCGGAGGCATTGCCATTGGGCTGGCTTCGAATCTATCTCCCATGTACATCGCGGAGATCGCGCCTGCGCAGGTTCGAGGCAAGTTGGTTTCGGTGAATCAGCTCACGATAGTGATTGGAATCTTGTTGGCCCAATTCATGAACTGGATCATTGCCAAACCAGTGCCCACCGGCGCGTCTGCGCTAGACATTCTGAACTCATGGAATGGCCAGATAGGATGGCGCTGGATGTTTGGTGTAACGGCTGTACCTTCGCTGCTGTTTTTTCTCGGCATGCTGTCGGTGCCCGAGAGCCCACGATGGCTTGCGCGGAAGGGCCAGCCGGAGAAGGCCAAGAGCATCCTGCAACGTTTGGGTGGTGAAGCATACGCCAGACAAACGCTGGCAGAAATCGAAGCTACTATGCCCGTAGATACGAGTGCCAGTTTGCGCCAGCTATTGGACCCAAAG
>Ga0137418_10001989_pt1 | contig 18774 bp, 19 predicted proteins | sample CZODoug3_1_2_16f_FD_122242 | JGI IMG/M metagenome (GOLD analysis project Ga0137418, IMG submission 122242) | Vadose zone soil fungal communities from Angelo Coast Range Reserve, California, USA - CZODoug3_1_2_16fungal (Hybrid Assembly) | ecosystem: Environmental > Terrestrial > Soil > Vadose... | reverse complement strand
GGTTTTTGATTGGCGTCACTACCCCCGGACCCCCGATGCGCAGCGCCTGGGAAAGGCAGTGTGCAGGCCCTTTATGCCTGCCTGCCCGAGCGCTGTCTAGTGCCTCGGGAGGGAGCCGTTGGGGGCGATGCGGGAGCCGGCGTACCGGCTCTACAACTGTGAGCGTTGTCAGGTGCAGGTGCGTATCTGTGAACGCTGCGATCACGGCAACGTGTACTGCGCCGGCGAGTGCGCGAAGATCCGCCGCCGCGAGTCGCAACGGCGGACTCAGGCGCGGTATCAGAGGAGCCGCGGCGGTGCGCAGCGACACGCAGCAGGTGTTCCCGCCGTAGCGGACGGTCGCCGACCCCGGCTTGGCGATCGACCCGCGCGTCCCCCAGAACCGCACGCGCATACGAACCCCTCCCCTAATTGACCCTGCGATGGTACTTCGTTTGACGGATTCCTTTCCAACCCCGTCTCGGAGTTCGCCTGACCGGTCAATATCGGGCCAGCCCGGTGGTTGGTGAGTGGGCAACGTGCCCGTCGAGATCGGCGCCTGCCCCCCAGGAGCCCTTGAGCAGCAGGCACTTGAAGCGCACCAGCGGTCTGGTACGGCGGTTGCGTTATACGGCCGCCATGACCGCGGAAATCCTGATCGGGCTGTTCGTGGCGTACGGGTACTGGATCGTGTTCATGGCGATCCTGCTCGACAATGCCGGCCTGCCCATCCCGGGCGAGCTCCTGCTCCTGGCCTTCGGTATCGTCGCCAAGGACGGGCACCTCGATCCGGTCCTGGGTCTCGCGGTCGCGGCCACGGCGGCGCTGGCGGGCGACAGCCTCGGCTACTGGATCGGCCGCCTCGGCGGCGACCGGGTGCTGGCGCGCCTCGGTCAGCGCCCGCGCTTCCGGCCGGGTGACGCCAGCGTCGTGTTCGGCCGCTTCGTCATCGGCGCCCGGGTGCTGCTCGCCCCGCTAGCCGGCCTGACGCGGATGCCGTTCGGGCGCTTCCTGGCGTTCGACAGCGTGGGCTGCCTCGTGTGGGCCGGCGCGTTCATCCTCATCGGCTACGCCAGCGGTGTGCGCCTCGAAGTGATGGAGCAGGGCCTGCGGGTCGTCAGCGTGGCCGCACAGAGCCTGATCGTGGCCGCGCTCGGCGCGTGGGCGATCACGCGCTTCGTTCGCCGCCGCAGCGCCGCCGCGACCGCCACCGCCTAGTTACCGCTGCCGCGTATACTCGGGGTCCTCGTCCAAGGAGGATGCCCGCATGCGCACGATCGACGTCCACGCGCACATGGTCCCCCGCAACGTCTGGCAGGCCGCCGAGGCCAAGCGCGACTGGCACGGCTACCGTCACGAGCCCGGCGAGGGACTCGGCTCCTTCGTGGCCAACGGCAAGCGCACGGGCTTTACGTCGCCGAAGGTGCGCTTCACGCCGGAGGAGCGGCTGAAGGACATGGACGCGCAGGGCGTGGACGTCCAGGTCGTCTCCATCCACACGCCGTTCTTCGGCTACCACCTCGACCCGGCGCAGGGGCTGGCCTTGGCGCGCGAAGTCAACGACGAGATCGCCGCGATGGCCCGGCGATGGCCCCGCCGGTTCGCGGGCCTCGCCACGCTGCCCGTGCAGGACGTCAAGGCGGCGATCGACGAGCTGGAGCGCTCGGTGAGCGTCCTCGGTCTGAAGGGGGCGGAGCTCGACACCGTGGTGAACGGCGAGAACTGGGACGAGCCGAAGTTCCTGCCGTTGTTCAAGGCGGCGGAGGCCATAGGGGCCGTGCTCTTCTTCCACCCGCAGCCACAGCACAACTTCATGATGCAGCGCACGACCCGCTACGGGCTCTTCAACAGCCTCGGCGTCATCGTCGAGGACGCGCTCGTCGTCGCGATCCTCATCTTCGGCGGCGTCCTCGACGCGTGTCCCGGGCTCAAGGTGTGCGTCGCCCATGGCGGCGGTCCAGCCTGCTTCGCGATGGGGCGCCTCGACCGCGGCTGGCAGGGGACCCCCGTCGAGCGTCGCAGCATCCAGCAACCGCCGAGCAGCTACCAGCGCCGCCTCTACTACGACAGCGTGGTCGGGAGCGAGAAGGCGCTTCGCTTCCTGCTCGATGAGGCGGGGGCCGACCGCGTGGTGCTCGGCAGCGACTGGCCCTTCGTGCCGTGGCATCCCTCGCCCGTCGCCTGGGTGCAAGGTCTCAAGACCCTGACCCAGGACGAGAAGGAGAAGATCCTCTGGCGGAATCTCGAATCGCTACTGAAGCTGTAGGCTGAGCCCGGCGAGGAAGGCGCGCCAGGCGGCCCAGTACTCCGACCACCGCGCCTCCATGTCGTAGTGGCGGCCTCCTCGGATCGTGAAGAACGTCTTCGGCTCCGGCGCGGCGGCGAAGAGTGCCCTGCCTTGCGCGTATGGCACCACCTCGTCGGCGTCGCCGTGGAGCACCAGCAGCGGCGCGCGCAGGCGCCGGATCTTCGACAGCGAGTCCCAGCGCGTGCGGAAGAGGTACCCCGCGCCGGGCAGCACCGTGTTCGCCAGCGCGCGCACGGAGACGAACGGCGCCTCCAGCACGACCGCGCGCGGCGGGTGGGCGAGTGCTAAGTCGACCGTCACCGCGGCGCCAAGCGAGCGGCCGAAGTACACCGTGTGCTCGGCCGCCACGCCCTCGCGCAGCAGCGCGGCACGCGCGCCGAGGGCGTCGCGAACGAGCCCGGCCTCCGACGGCGCGCCGGCGCTCTGTCCGTACCCCCGGTAGTCGTACATGAAGAGGCCGACGCCGAGCTGGTCGGCGAGGAGGCGCGCGATGGCGAGGCGGTCGGCGATGTTGCCGGCATTGCCGTGGGAGTAGAGCAGCGTCGTCGCCGTGCGGCCCGGGATCAGCCAGCCGTGGAGGCTCACGCCGTCCGCCGCCGCGAACGCGACGTCGCGGAACGCGAGACCGACGCTCGACGGATCGGCGCCGAGCGTGCGCGAGGGATAGTAAATGAAGCGCCCTTCCATCGATTCCCGACACCCCGCGGCCACGGTCGCGAGGGCGACCAGGGCGAGCAGGCGCTTCACACGCCGGCTCCTCAGCGCACGCGCGTCGTCACGTACGGCGGCATCACTTCCGTGGCGAAGAGCTCGATGGATCGCATCGCCTGCTGGTGGGTCAGATCGCCCCACTGGAAGGAGCAGACGAAGTAGTTGGCCCCCGTCGCCACATACTCCTCCAGGTATTCCCGCACCGCCCCGGGGGCGCCGGCCAGAGCCACACCGCCCAGGCGGTTGGGATGCTCTCGATGTTTCTGCTGGTCGAAGCGTTCGAGCTCGGCATCGATGTCCCGCCGCAGCTCCCGGGTCGGCAATCCGGCGGGGCGCTCCCCGACGAAGCCGAACGAGCCGTCCTTGGCGTGCATGAACTGAGTCAACCCGCGCCGCTCGGCTTCGAGACGGCGCGGCGCGGCCAGGTTCCAGCGATACTTCTCCCACGCCGGGGTGGCGGCGGCAATCGCCTCGCCGTCGGTGTCCGCCACCACGAGATGGACCACGAGGCCGATCATCGGCTCGACGCCCTGGACCGTCAGCGCGCCCGCGCCCTGATGCTCTTCCCAGGTGGCTCGATAGCGGGTGACCGCCGGCGCCAGGCTGTCCAGGGAACCGACCATGATGGTGTGCATGCCCTCCATTGCCGCGGTCACGGGATTGCGCATGTACCACAGCGGCGGATACGGCTTCTGCAGCGGTCGCAGGTACATGGGAAGCTTCTCGAAGCTGTGAAAGCGGCCGGCGTACGTGAGCTCGTCGTGACTCAACCCTTCCCGGATGATCGCCAGCGTCTCGAGATAGCGCGCGTAGTTGGTCTCGGGGTCGGCCTCCTGGCCCCAAAAGTAGGCCTCCATGACGCCCCCGCGGCCCACGCCGATCTCGAGGCGCCCGCCGCTCAGGTTGTCGAGCATGCTGATCTCTTCGATCAGGCGGAGGGGATGATGCAGCGGTAGCACGTAGACACACGGGCCGAACCGCAGGTGTCTCGTCCGCTGCGCCACGCTGGCCAGGAACACGTTCTGGGACGGCGCCAGGCTGTGGATGGCGGGCGTGTGGTGCTCCGCCAGGTGGTAGGCGTAGAACCCTGCCGCGTCGAGGCGTTCGATCTGCAGCAGCCGCTCACGATAGATCTGATCGAGTCGCAGGCCCGGCACGGGTTCGATGTGGTCGAAGACGCCGAATTGCAGAGCCATGTCGCCCCCTCGTCACCCGTGCAATCCGGCGCAGTATACTGCCGTTTGACCCGGGCCAGGGAGAGTGAGCGATGGCCGAACACGCGCTGAAGACGGACCTGCTCCTGATTCCGATGGGCGCTCGCTGGGCCGACATGCGCGCCGCCGCGCTCGCCGCCGAGGAGACCGGCTTCGACGGGCTCTGGACGTGGGATCACCTGCGCGATCCCGACGGCGACGGTGGCCCCGGCGTACCGGAGGCGTGGACGGTGCTGACGGCGCTCGCCGAAGTCACACGCCGCGTCTCTCTCGGGCCGCTCGTGCTCAACGTGGCCAATCGCCAGCCCGGACTCCTGGCCAACATGGCGGCGACGCTTCAGGCGGTCTCGGGCGGACGATTGCTGCTCGGGCTCGGCGCCGGCGGGAACCGCCGCACGCCGTACGCCGTCGAGCAGGCGGTGCTGGGGCAGGCGGTCGAGGATGACGAGGTGCGTGCCCAGCGCGTCGTCCAAGCGATCGCGGTCATCCGGCGGCTCTGGTCGGGTGAGTCGGGATTCCTCCGGCCCGAGCCTCCGCCGCCGATCATCGTGGGTGGCTTCGGCCCCCGCATGGCCGCGATCGCCGGCCGGCACGCTGACGGATTCAACACTCAAGCATTCCATCCGCAGCTCGGCGAGCTCGTCCGGCGCGCCCGCGACGAGCACACGGCGTCGGGCCGCGACACGTCCCGCTTCGTCGTGACGGTGTTCGCGGGGCTGGACGAGCGCTGGCTTCGGGCGGACTCCCGTGGGCGACAGTCGCTCGAGCGCGCCGGCGTCCACCGGCTGATCCTGCTCGCCTCGCCGCCGTTCGACCCCGGCGAGATCCGGCAGGCGGGACGCCTCCTCGGCGCGCGGTCGGAGGCGGCCTCTTCCTAGAGCCGCCAGTCCTGGTGCCAGGTCGAGTCGGCGCCCACCCCTTCGCGAGCGACCGCCACCTCGACCAGGTACGGCCGGTTGTCGCGAGTGATCCGCTCCACGCCGCGCCGGAGCGCCGGCTCCAGCTCTTTCACGCCGGCGACGCGCTCGCCGTCCACGCCCTGAGCGCGGGCCAGCCCGACGTAATCGGTCTCGGGGGCGCTCAGATAGAGCCCGGGATACTTGCCGTCGCGCACCATCTTGCTGTCCGGGACCTCGCGCGCCCAGTTGTGTCGCACGATCTGATAGCTCTCGTTGTTCGACACGATGGTGAGGATCGCGGTGTTGTATCGGGCCATCGTCCAGAAACCCACCGCGCTGTAGGTCAAGGCACCGTCGCCGAGGTTCAGCACGACGGGTCGCTCGCGACCGACGGCGATCTTGGCGCCGATCGCGCCGCCCACGCCCCATCCGAGCGAGCCGCCGCCGCTGCGCGTCCAGGCCATCCCCTGATGACCCAACGGCAGCAAGGTCGTCCGAGCGGTCGAGCTCTCCTGCACCATGATGGAGTTCCGAGGCAGGAGCTCCGCGAGCTGCGCTCCGAGCACACTCGGATGCACGAGCGTCTCGTGCTCGTGCTCACGCACGAGGTTCTCTTCGCGCTCGATCAGGAGCCGGGCGTACGCGCGCGCCTTCGCGCGCCGGCGGGTCCAGCCCGCGACCCGATCGGCTGTGTGCAGACGGATCAGCGCCTCGCCCAGGTTGTGCAGCGTCTCGCGGAGCTCGCACTGCACCGCGACGTCGAGCGGATAGTGGCGGCCCATGAGCAGCGGGTTCGGGCCGATCTGCATCACGGACGGCTCGGCGACGCTGCCGTGCACGCCCTGGCAGCCGACGAGGAAGAGGACGTCGGGCTTCAGGCCGCTGACCTTCTCGAATTCGTTCGAGATGGGATACATGCCGCAGTAGAGCGGATGCCGGGTGGGGAAGTTCGGAAAAATCTGCCGCGTGCTGAACACCGGTGCCTCGAGCACCTCGGCCAGGCGCACGGCCTCGGCCTGCGCGGCCTCACGCCAGACGTCGTCGCCGAAGATCAGCACGGGGCACAGCGCCTCACCGAGCCGGCGGGCGATCGCCTCGACCCTCTGCTGACGCGCCGGCCCCGGTCGTTCGATGTGGTACTGTGCCGCTTCTCCGATCTGAGCCTCCAGCCCCTCGCGATTGAGGAGCTCCGCGCCGATGGAGAGGTACACGGGGCCTGTCGGCGGCGTGGTGGCTTCGCGGAGGGCGCGAGCGGTGGCGACGGTGATGGCCGCCGGGTTCGCGTGCACTTGATACGCGCAGCGCGCCTCCTTGGTCAACGGGCGCATCGATTCGGCCTGGCTCAAGCCTGGAAACGGCGCGAGGCCGCGATAGTCCTGGAGCTCGGACGCCCAGTCGCCGGCGATGACCAGCACCGACGAGCCGGCGACCTGGGCGTTGAAGAGCTGTCCGGCCAGCTGGTATGAGCCACCCATCACGTGCGCGATGATGACCCCGACCTTGCCGCTGATCCGGTGATAGCCGTCCGCCATCGCCGCGACCAGCCCTTCGTGCTTGCCGACCACGAGCCGCTGGTCACCATCCTCGGCCAGCGCCGCGAAGATGCCGGTCTCCGCGGAGCCCGGGTTCGTAAAGAGATACTCGACACCCGCGTCCTTCAGGGTCTGGAGCAGCAGCATGCCGCCGGTGCCGGTAATGGTCTTCCGCATGGCCTCCCTCCCTTGCCGCCGATGACGAACCGGCATTATACCCTCGTCCCTTGACATGCCTCGGGCGGCAACAAGATGTCGGGGGCGGAGCGCACCTTCGCCGGCCTGACCGACGAGCAGATGCGCGTTCGGTCCGCGCGAGCTTCAGCGCGCCACTCTGGGTGAACCGGAGCCGCTGGCCGGTCTCGTCGGTAAACGCCGCGAGCTTCGTCACCGCGCGCCGGGCGAGCCGGGTGAGCGCCGGGGTCGCGCGGACCTGGCTCGATAGCCCGGCGGCGCGCGGCGAAGTCTGCGAGGCCAGCCCGGAGCGCTCGAGCACCGCCACGCGGACGCCGCGCCGCGCCAGGTGGTATGCCGCGCTCGCGCCGAAGGCGCCGGAGCCGACGACGACGACGTCCGCCGAGTCGATCATGTGACGATGCATGATACATTCCGCGGAGACGGGAGGGAACGTATGGGCGCTCACGCGCTGTTCCTGGTCCGGATGGACGTGGCCCACGACCACGAGGGCACCTTCAACGAGGTCTACGACCGCGAGCACGTCCCCAACCTCCGGGCCGTGCCCGGGGTGCTCCGGGCCAGCCGCTACCACCAGCCCTCGCCGACCGAGCCGCGCTATCTCGCCGCCTACGAGCTCGACGGGCCGGCGGTCGTCGACAGCGCGGCGTGGAAGGCTGCCGGCGAGGCTGGACGGTGGCCCACCGCGGTGCGCCCGCACACGATGAATCGCCACCCGGCCATGTACGACTGGGTGGGCGGAAGCGCGACGCTCACCGGGAGGACCCCGTACGTGTTCTGGGTCATGATGGACGTCGAACCCCACCGCGAGGAGCTCTTCAACGAGCTCTACGACAAGGAGCACCTGCCGCTGCTGCTGAAGCTGGCCGGATGCGTCAACGCCGTGCGCTACCGGACGACGGCCGCCGGGGAGCCGCGTTACCTCTGCGTGTACGAGGTCGAGCGCGCGGACCTGCCGATGTCGAAGCTCTGGAACGACACCTCGGACATCGGGCGCTGGAAGCCGGAGGTTCGGCCCTACACCTCCAACAAGCGCTTCATCGTCAGCGAGCGGATTCCTTCGGCCTGAGGCGTATCGACGCGGGAGGCCGGTCCATGCTGTTCATGGTGATCGAGCGATTCAAGAATCACGACGCCAAGGCGGTCTATCGCCGCTTTCGGCAGCAAGGCCGAGGCGCGCCGGACGGCCTGAAATACGTCGGGAGCTGGATCGAAGCCAACTTCGACCGGTGCTTCCAGCTCATGGAATGCGATGACGCCCGCCTGTTGCAGCGGTGGGTCGCATTCTGGAGTGACCTGATCGAGTTCGAGATCGTCCCGGTGGTGCCGTCGAAGGAGACGCGCGAGACGATCGAGCCACTCCTCGAGGGCTGACCGCTCCGAGGCGCGTTACGCGGGATCGAGCCCGACGATCTCGTTGAACCGGCCGAAGCCGATGTAGAGCGTCGTGTGCGCCACCAGCTCGATGACCTCGGCCTCCGAGAAGTGGGCGCGCACCTCGGACCAGAGCGCGTCGTCGACCTTGTGGTGGTCGACGGCGAGCTTCTCGGCGAACCGGATGGCGGCCCGCTCGCGCGGGCTCAGAAGGTCCGAACTCTCGTCGTCGATCGCCGCGATCTTCGCCTCGGTCGCCCCCGCATGCCGGGCCCCGGCATAGCGCAGGGTCAGTCAATAGCGACAGTTGTTGAGCGCAGCGATCTTCAGCCGCACCAGCTCGCGGAGCACGGGGTCGATCGTCCCTTCTCTGACGAGCGCCGCGCGGAAGGCCGCGAGCGCCTTGAACACACCGGGGTTCTTCGCGTAGGTCCGGGGGCTCGCCGAGGTGCCGGACTGGCGCTCGGCCTCCTCGCAGAGATGCCGGATCTCGTCGTCGACCTGGTGGATGCCCAGCGGTTCGATCCTCGCCATCGTCGCCTCCTCGTTCGGGGTCAGGTCTGGAGTTCGCCCACCGCCGCCGACAGGGCCTCGAGCTCGGCGCGCCAGGACGCGGGCGCGACGACCGGGCGCACGACGAACTTAGAGAAGCCGACGGCGATGAAGCGCTCGAGAAGCTTTCGCAAGGCCGGCAGCCCGACCGGCGTGAGCTCGAGCGATCGGGGGCGCCGGGCGGTCATCACGCGGGCGGTCGTCGGGTCGATGGGCACACGGGCGTAGCCGATGCTCATGCCGAAGTGCTCGGCGCTGATCGAGCGCCCGGCCTTGGCCGCGGCGTCTTCGATCACGACGCGCCCCACCGCGGCCTCTTCGGGCGTGCACAGGGAGGGCAGCCACCCGTCCGACAGGCGGCCGCAGCGCTCGAGCGCGGCGGGCGCCGTGCCGCCTAGCCACACTTCGAGCGGTTGCTGCACGGGCAGGGGCGAGAGCTTCACGTCACGGAAGCTGCCCGCCGCGCCCTCGTGGCTCACCGTCTCACCAGCCCAGAGGCGCCGTAACAGCGGAAGCGCCTCGTCGATGACCGCGCCGCGGCGCCTGGGCTCGACGCCGATGGCCTCGCGCTCCGGTGCGTAGGTGAGCCCCGGGACCAGCGTCACCAGCAGCCGTCCCCGGCACAGCACGTCCAGGCTCGCGAGCTGCTTGGCGAGGCGCGGCACGTTGCGTCCCGGCAACAGCATCGTGGTCCCGAGCTTCACCCGCGGATTGCTCGCGGCCGCCCAGGCGAGGCCCACGGCGGGATCGAGCACGGGGCCGGTCAGCACCTCCGAGAGCCAGAGGGAGTCGAACCCCAGCTCGTCGAGTCCCGTGACCAGCTCGGCCAGCGCGTCGGGCGTGGACGCACCGCCCGCGGTCCCCACACCGATACGGATCTTCATGTCAGACGACCTCGAGCCACTCGAACCACACCGGGTGATTGGCCTTGTACCAGTCGAGCACCCTCCGGATCGCCGCCTGCTTCTCGCGCGGCATCACCATCTCGTTGATCCGCTCGAAGTGGACGCGGATGCGCTCGCCCTGGTGCTCGAGCGCCTGCGGGAGCATCGTCTGGAGCTCGTTGCGGATCCGCCCCGAGTCGGAGATCTTGACGGGTCGCGTGGTGTGATCGATGCCCGAGAGAAACCGCACCAGCAGCGGACTGAACACCTGTCGCGTCGTCTCGAGCGGCTCCATGAGCCGCAGCGTGAAGGTGATCCGGCTCGAGGCCTTGCGCGTCGCGAGTCGCGTGGTGACGCGATAGATGTCGTCGGCCACCTGCGTGACACCGGGGGCGCCCGTGTACGGGTCGTCGCACATGTATCCGACGCTCGCGAGCACGCGCCAGTCCTTCTCCGGCAGGAAGTCGTCGGCCTGCAGCACCTGCTTGCCCAGCGGCATGTTGGAGGCCGCCGCCTCACGGATCGCCTCCGCGTACATCCGGACCCTGCCCGCCTCGACCTCCCGGCCACCGATCAGCGCGCGCAGCCGTTGGGCGAAGTCGGGCGCCGACCGGTCGAGCTGCATCAGCCGGGCCTCGACGTCGCACGGCAGGGCAAAGGAGGGCGAGAACATCGTCATGGTGGCGTGCACGTCGAGGACGTCGGACAGGCTCGCCGCCTGCATGGCCTCGGCGGTCGCCGCATAGCCGTCGCAAAGGAAGACGTGGGTGGCCTGCGCCCCGTCCCGCCAGCTCCCAACGAGGAAGGTAGGCGCGTACGTCCCCGAGTCGGTGAACACCGGGAGGCCCGAGGGCGCCTTCCAGCCGTCCTCGACCAGGTGGACGCCGAGCTTTTCCCACTCCTCCCAGAGCCGTCCCAGGCGGCCCACCCGGGTCTTGCCGCGCAGGGTCCACACGTGGATGTGCTCGCGGCGGATGCCGGGATACGCCGCCTCGATCGCCTCGGCCACCTGCTTGCGCGGCGTGCGATAGTCGAGCAGGACCGCGGCGCTTTCGGCCGCCTCCGACACGCGTGCGGGCACGGTCAGGCAGCCCATGTACGACTCGTACGGGCGCGACAGCCTGAGCGGCGAGTCGAAGAGGTGGAAGACCGCCATCGGCCCCGTGGGCTTGCCCTCGGCAAAGCGCGAGGTGTTCTCGAGCGTGTCGACGGCGGCGCCCCAGAGCGTGATGCCGCGGCGCTGGAGCCATTCGTAGAACTCCTCGAACGTGTGCCCCGGCTCGTTGAGCAGCCGGCGCACGCGGCGGTCGACGGTGCGGGCGACTTCGGGCCGGGCGTAGACACGGCCAAAGCCGAGCATCGGGTTCGCGCCCATCTCGGGTGTCTCGCCGGCCTTGGGCATCAGGCCCTCCCCGAGGCAGATCATCAACGCATGATTCTCCGGCAGCGTCCGCGTGAGGTGCCAGAGCCCCTCGCTCATCACGTAGGCGCTGACGGCGTCGGCCGCCTTCTTGATCTGGTTGTAGGTCGCTTTGTCCCGCCCCGCTCCTGCGCCGAACTCGCCGAAGAGGCGCGTGCCCAGCGCGGTCGCGGCAGAGGTCATGGCCAGACAGCGGGCGATGCCGCGCGGAGCGAATGTGTGCGCGGAGACGGGCTCGGTCTGCGCGCGCTCGACCTCGACGTCGTCCAGCCAGAGGTGGAAGCGCAGCAACACCGGGCGCGTGTCGAACGCCCACTGCGCGACGAGATTGCGCTTGTCGGTCTCCGTCATGACTCGTGCACGGTCGCGAGGACCGACGGCAGGGCCGCCAGCACCTCGCGGAGGCAGCCGCGGATCCGGGCGAAGTTCTCCTCCGCCTTCTCCGGGATTTCCCCGCGCTTCACCTGGGCGATGAACTCCTCGCCCGTGGTCGTCATCAGCAACGACGCGTTGATCTCCAGCTGGAGCGCGTGAACGCGCCGGGCCTGCGGCCGCCCATACGTCGCCACGATGTTGCCCCCGGTGTAGCCGCTGACGTTCTCGTGCACCTCGAAGCCGTGGCGGGTGAAGATCGCGGCCACGGTCGCCGCGAGCTCGGGGGCGCACGTCGCATCGTGGCACGTGCCGATGATGACCTGATGGTCCTTCATCCGGCGCGGGCTCCCGGTGTGGCCGTCGAGGAGCAGCGCGTAACCGTAGGCCTGACGGAGCTCCGTGAGCAGACCCTCCAGCGCCGAGTAGTAGGGATCGTAGAGCGCCCGCAAGCGCTCCTCGAGGTCGGCGAGCGCGAGCGGGCGCGCAAAGATCGGCGCATCGCGCATGGTATGGGTGCGCACCACCCCGCGCCGGGAGCGCACCTCGCCGTCTTGTTGCTCGAAGTCATCGCGGCGGCGATTGACGTCCACGAACATGCGCGAGAAGGGCGTCGCCAGCACGGTGGCCCCATCCTCATAGAGGTCGGCGTAGAGATCGCCCGCGAAGGCGTCGGCGAAGCCGTAGGCGAAAGTCTCGAACGACGGCTCGCGATAGTCGTCGCTGGTGATGTGGGGCAATGGCTCGGTGCCGTAGTGGGGCACGCTCACCAGCACGGGCGTGCGCGTCCCCGGCGCGGGGTGCCTGATGATCGGGAATGAGCGCTCCATTGGGCTCTTAGCCTTCTCTCATGCCGTCGTGCCGCCTCCCCTGAGGCGCGGCCCAAGGGTAGCACTTGCCTGGGCACCCCCGCATAATGCCGGCGTGAGCACCGTCCGCGTGCGCGGGGCACTCCCCACCGAGACCGCGATCCTGGCCGGGATGGCCAACGACCTCAACGACCACGTCGGGATCCACGGCCGGCCGTTCACGCCGGAGCGCATTCTCGCCGACAGTGATGTATCCATCCGACTGCATTGACCTGCCCGTGGGCCGCCGATACGATGCGCACGATGGCGAGCTACGCAGCCAGGACCCGCCGCTTCAGCCGAGCCGAGTACGAGAGGCTCATCGACCTGGACGTGTTCCAGCCGGGCGAGGCCATCGAGCTCATCGGTGGCGAGCTCATGGTCGCCGAGCCGCAGAGCGCCGCGCACTACACCGCGATCCAGAAGGCCGCGAAGGCGCTGGAGGCGGCGTTCGGCCCGGGGTGGGAAGTGCGCACGCAGGGACCCATCGGGCTCGACGAGGATTCCGAGCCCGATCCCGACGTGGCGGTCGTCCCGGGGGCTCCGGAGGACTACAGCCACGAGCATCCCTCGCGTCCGGTCCTCACCGTCGAGGTGGCCGAGTCGAGCCTCGCCGTCGATCGGCACCACAAGAGCAGTCTCTACGCCCGGGCCGGGCTGCCGGATTATTGGATCCTCAACCTGGTGGACCGCGTCCTCGAGGTGTACGGGGAACCGGCCCCCGACCCCTCGGCGCCGTTCGGCTGGCGCTACGCCCGAAGCGAGGTCTTCGACGCGTCCGCGTGCGTCACGCCGCTGGCCGCGCCGGGATCGAGCCTCCCCGTCTCGCAGCTCCTTCCCTGACCGCCATGAAGCAAGCGGAGCGGCCCGTCCTGCATCGCTGGAGCCGCCGCGAATACGAACGGCTGATCGACGAGAGCTTCCTCGACGAGGACGACCCGATCGAGCTGCTCGACGGGTTGCTGCTCGTGAAGGAGCCGCAGACCAGCCCGCACAGGACGGCGGTGCTGCTCGTGGCGAAGGCGGTGGAGCGGGCGTTCGGCGAGGGATGGTTCGTCCAGACTCAAAGTCCGATCATCCTGGATGACCGGTCCGAGCCGGAGCCGGACGTCTGCGTCGTCCGCGGCTCGCCGCGTGACTACGTCGATGCACATCCAACACGCCCGGCGCTCGTCGTCGAGGTCGCGCAGACGGGCGTGCGCCTCGCCCGAGGACGGAAGGCCGCGGCCTACGCCCGCGCGAGGATCCCGGACTACTGGATCGTCAACCTCGTGGATCGCGTGCTCGAAGTTCATCGCGAGCCGGCGAGGCCAGGTCCGGCCCGGCGGCACTGGGGCTACGCCGCGATCGAGACGCTCGGCGCCGAGGCGACGATCACTCCGCTCGCTGCGCCGGCTGAGGGCATCCGCGTCGCCGAGCTCCTGCCGTAGGAGCTAGAGCGCGCGTACGGCGCGAAGGACGTCGTCCGGGTCGGGTCGCACCTGGAAGTTCCGGCTGACCAAGAACCAGCGCACGGCACCGTCGCGATCGAGCACGACCGTCGCGGGGCGCGGGACGTCCTGCCCGTCTGGCCCGCCGCCCGCGTGCACCAGGCCATAGCGCCGCGCCACGGCCAGGTCGCGGTCGGCGACGAACCGGTAGCCGAGACGCAGTCCCTCGGCGAGCCTCTGGCTGCGCTCGTTGGGGTCGGGCGAGACGGCGACGATCTCGACGCCGGCTCGCTCGGCCTCCGACAGCTGAGCTCCAAGCCCTTGGAGCTCCGCCACGCAGAATGGTCACCAGTAGCCGCGGTAGAAGACGAGCACGACCGGCTTCTTGCCGCGGTAGTCTGCGAGCGAGACCGGCCGGCCGGCGGCGTCTGGCAGCGTGAAGTCAGGCGACCGCTCGCCCACCCGCAACACCGTCGGGGCGTCCGGCACGCGCGCGAGGACAAAATTGAACCAGGCGCCGCCGACGAGCAGGAGGCTGGCGAGCCCGAGCGCCAGCCATGCGGGCCACCGCCGGGCCCGTGCGCGGACCAGGGCCAGCGCCGCCAGCGTCGTCGCCAGCACGAACGCGATCACGTAGCCCTCCGGATAGTTCCGGACGAGCGTGACCCTGAAGAGGAGCACGTAGGCCGCGAGGGCGCCGAGCGCGACGACGACACTGAGCACGGCGAGCCGTCCCGAGGTCATCACGTGAGAATTCTGCCACAGGCGCGGGTTTCCTTCGAGGGCCGCCCTGCCGTATCGTTCCGGTGGTGGTCGTCCATCTCATCGACGGGACGTTCGAGCTCTTCCGCCACTTCCTCTCCCCGGCGGCGGCCTTCGACCGCCGCGCGCCGGAGGAGCTGAGGGCGGTGCGCGGCGTCGTCGCATCGATTCTGGGGATGCTCGAAGGAGGCGCCACGCATCTGGGCGTGGCTACCGATCACGTCATCGAATCGTTTCGCAACGCGCTCTGGCCCGGCTACAAGACGGGCGAGGGGATTGATCCACTGCTCTACGCCCAGTTCCAGCCGCTGGAGGATGCGCTGGAGGCGCTCGGCGTGGTCGTCTGGCCCATGGTCGAGTTCGAGGCCGACGATGCGCTGGCCGCGGCCGCGGCGATCGCCGCCGGCGATGAGCGCGTCGAGCAGGTGGTCGTGTGCACGCCGGACAAGGACCTGGCGCAGTGCGTGCGGGGCGACCGGATCGTTCAGCTCGATCGGCGGACGCGCCGGGTGCGCGACGAGTCCGCGGTGCTGCAGAAGTTCGGTGTCCCACCCGCGTCGATTCCCGACTGGCTCGCGCTCGCGGGCGACAGCGCTGACGGTTACCCCGGTCTGCCGGGCTGGGGCGAGAAGTCCGCGGCGACGGTCCTCGCCCGCTATGGTCGGCTCGAGCACATTCCGAAGCGCGCCGCCGACTGGGACGTGCCCGTGCGCGGACCGTTGCGGCTGGCCACGACGCTCACGCAGCAGTGGGAGCGCGCGCTGCTGTTCCGGCAGCTCGCCACGCTGCGTGCGGACGCGCCGATCGCGGCCGACGTGGACGCGCTGCGCTGGACCGGACCGCGCGCCGCCTTCGCGACCTGGTCAGAGCGCCTCGGCCCGCCGTCGCTCCACGAGCGCGCCGCGTCGCTGGCGACGACGCGCGCCGCCGAGCAGCGTCCGTTCACTTCGCCTTGAGCTTCAGGTCCTCGTACGGCGCCGACCACGGATAGTCCGCGATGAGGCCGAGCCCAGACTCCGCCACGCGCGGACCGACTCCCTGCAGGAGAGCGAGCTGCCAGATCGGGAGGACCATCGCCTTGTCGTGGACCAGCTGCTGGATGCGATGGAGAAGCGCCTCCCGCTTCTTCGGGTCGAGCTCACCCGCCTGCTCCTTGAAGAGCGCGTCGATGTCGGGATACCCGCCGTAGGCGAAGCCGCCGCCCGAGATCACGAATGGCTCCAGCCGGGTGGCCGCGTTGCCGAAGATGCCGCTCAACCCGTGGATGATGTTCTTGAGCTTCTTGTCCTGATACGCCTTGAGGAACCCAGCCCGCTCGAGCGGGCGGAGCCTCGTCTTGATGCCGACGGCCTGAAGATCGTTGAGGACCGGCTCGGCGTACACGCAGGCCCCGGCATCGCACCAGAAGTCGCCGGCGTCGAAACCCTTCGGGTACCCAGCTTCTGCGAGGAGCTGCCTGGCCTTGCCCGGATCGTAGGGGTAGAGCGGCGGCTGCCAGTAGAAATCGAAGCTGGTAGGGATGATGCTCCCGGTGATCTTGGAGAAGCCGAGGGTCACGGCCTCGTTGATCGCCTGGCGGTCGACCGCGTGGTTCGCCGCGAGGCGCACGCGCCGGTCGTGCCACGGAGAGCCCGGGTCCCACTGATCGGCGAAGACCAGCCAGTGGGTGGCCACGAACGGAGTCGGCCGCAGGGTGAGGCCGGGCGTGCGTCGCACCTCCTCGCCGAGCTCGCCTGTGACCGCGTAGGCGATGTCCACCTCACCGCGCTTGAGCATGGCCAGTCGCGTGACCGCGTCCGGGACCGCCCTGAAGACGAGGCGCTTCACGCTCGGCGTCTTGCGCCAGTAGCTCTCGGAGGCTTCCAGCACGAGCTCGACCCCCGGCGTGAACGAGACGAACTTGTAGGGGCCGGCCCCGACCGGCGCCTTCTTGAAGCCGTCCTCCCCCACCTTCTCGACGTACTTCCTGGGGACGATCCAGGCCGCGCCCGTTGCGGGTGTGCCGTAGAACGCCATGAAGTCCGGCCACGGTTGCTTGAGCCGGAAGCGGACGCGTCGGGGATCCGGCGTCTCGATCGCGGCGACTTTCTCCTTGAGCACCCTCGCGGAGAGGCCGCGGTACCGGTCGAAGGAGAACTTGACGTCCTCGGCCGTGACGGGCTCGCCGTTGTGGAACGTGGCTCCCTTGCGCAGCACGAACTCGTAGACGAGCCCGTCGCGTGACGTGCTCCACGACTCGGCCAGACTGGCCGCCATCGCGCTCTCCGGCATCGGCTTCACCAGCGCGTCGTGGAGCGCGTAGAGCACCATGAATGGCGTGATGAGGCCTGGCGTCTCGGCGGGTTCGAAGAGGGTCGGCGCCAGGCTGAAGTGAAGAGCCCAGCTCATCTGACCCGCCGGCGCCTCGGCGGCGAGCGCGCCCGTGGAGGCGGCCGAGATCAGGGCGAGCACACCGACCGCGATCAGTCGTGTGCGTCGTCTCGTCATGGTCGCCTCCTTCCGGCATCGGTCGGGAAGTCTCGGCGAGAATAGTCCCGGATGGCGCCGGGGACAAGGAGCGAGATGCGATCAAGTATACTGGTGGCCACCTCGCGCCGGCGAAAGGAGCTCCTCTTGAAAATCCTGCTCGTCCTGTCGGCCCTGTTGATGGCGGCACCGCTCGCTGACGCGGCGGATCTCGAAGCGGGAAAGGCGAAGGTCGCCACGGTGTGCGCGGCCTGCCACGGCGCGGCGGGCGTGAGCGTGAGCGACACGATTCCCAACCTCGCGGCCCAGCGGGCCGGCTATATCGAGGCGCAGCTCAAGGCGCTCAGGGAGGGCACGCGCAAGAACCCGATCATGAACGCGATCGCCGTCCAGCTGAGCGCGGATGACATCGCCAACGTCGCGGCGTTCTTCGCCGCCCAGCCCGGCGCCGCGGCCGCGGCCAAGTCAGCGTTTCTGCCCAACGTGGCGAAGAGCGGCGTCACGTTCCCCGAGAACTACAAGACGACCTTCACGAAATACCACACGATCAACTTCCCCGCGACCAAGCAGGTGCGCTACTACTACGCCAACGACGCCGCCCTGCAGGCGGCGAAAGGCGACAAGTCGTTGCCGAACGGTGCGGTGCTCTTCGCGGAAGTCTATTCGGCCAAGCTCGACGCTGACAAGAAACCGCTGATGGGCGGCGACGGCTTGTTCATGCCGGACCAGCTCCTCTTCTACACGGCCATGGCGCGCGAAGCGGGCTGGGGCAAGGACATCCCCGAACTGCTGCGTAACGAGGACTGGAACTACGCGGCTTTCTCCACCGCCAAGGAGCCGCGGCCGGTCAACCAGGCGGAGTGCCTGGCCTGCCACAAGCCGCTCGACAAGACGAGCTTCACCTTCACGCTGAAGCAGCTCACGGACGTCGCCAAGAGCAAGTAGGGTTCGCCGCGTCCGCGGGAGCGGGTCGCTCCTGCCCTAGCTCGCCTCGAGATCCATGAGCGCTCGACGACTATAAAAGAGGATCCGCGAGCACGAGTCTGGTATCAATAAAAGAGATGTCCACCGGGCCGTCCAAGACGATGAGCGCCGAGAAGACCACGAGCGCCGAGCCGAAAGCCGCCATATCCGCCGCCGAGATGGGCGCGCGCCAGCGGGAGATCTCTGTCTCCGAGTTCTTCACCAAGAACCGCCACCTGCTCGGCTTCGACAATCCGCGCAAGGCGCTCCTCACCTGCGTCAAGGAAGCCGTCGACAACGCGCTCGACGCGTGCGAGGAAGCAGGCATCCTCCCCGACGTCGTCGTCATGGTGGAGGTCGCGCCGAGCAACGGCGCGTCGCCGCCGCCGGCCAGCCAGGCGACCCGCTTCCGCGTCACGGTCACCGACAACGGTCCCGGCATCGTCCGCCAGCAGATTCCGCCGATCTTCGCCAAGCTCCTCTACGGCTCGAAGTTCCACCGACTGCGCATGAGCCGAGGTCAACAGGGGATCGGAATCTCCGCGGCCGGCATGTACGCGCAACTGACGACCGGCAAGCCGGTGCGGATTATCTCGCGCACCGGCGCTCGGGCGGCGGCCCACTACTTCGAAGTCCAGATCGATACCAAGAAGAACGAGCCAAGGATCGTCGAGAGCAAGACGATCGACTGGGAGCGCCCGCGCGGCACGCAGGTGACGCTCGAGATCGAGGGGCGCTACCAGAAGGGCCGCGCCTCGGTAGACGAGTATCTCGAGCAGACGGCCATCGCCAATCCGCACGTGACGCTCGTCTACCGCACGCCGGAGGGGGAGCCCCGGGAGTACCCGCGGACGATTCACGAGCT
>Ga0137418_10001988_pt1 | contig 18776 bp, 10 predicted proteins | sample CZODoug3_1_2_16f_FD_122242 | JGI IMG/M metagenome (GOLD analysis project Ga0137418, IMG submission 122242) | Vadose zone soil fungal communities from Angelo Coast Range Reserve, California, USA - CZODoug3_1_2_16fungal (Hybrid Assembly) | ecosystem: Environmental > Terrestrial > Soil > Vadose... | reverse complement strand
TTGGAGTCTGTGGCCTCGATGAGGGAACATCAAACGAGCCTTGGCCGTGTGCGAAGATGGCAATCCGGTACCGCGGTACCGATTGGGAATATCGGTTCGCGAGACCACCCAACTATGCAAGTGTACGCTGCGACGCCTCATTGCTTCGTTGGCCGGGCGTCAGCGGAGCGCCGCCGGCCAGAACCACAGGGTGCCGGTGTAGATCGCTGCGTGTCATCTGGTAGCGGGTCAGTACACTGCCCGCTGGTGCTGGGCCTGCTTGGTGGCCAACGAGAAGCGCGGCTCGGGGGACCCGAGCGATCCGAGCAGCGCGCGCGCCGCGTAGTCGCCCACTGCCGGCCCGTGCTTGAAGCCGTGGCCTGAGCCGCCTCCAACCAGCCAGACATTCTCCAACTCGGGATGGCGGTCGATGAGAAAGTCGCCGTTTGAGGTGTTCTCGTACTGGCAGACGCGGCTCTCGACCAGCGGCGCCTGGGCGAGCGCCGGGAAACGGCGGACCAAGAAATCGCGCGCGGCCGCGAGACCGGCGGGCGTCACCTGGCGCTCGAGCGCGTCAGGATCGATGGGCGGGCCGTGCGCGTCGAACGCCAGCTTGAAGCCGCGCGCCTCCAGGTCGGGGATTCCGTAAACGATGGCCTCCAAATTCGACAGGTCGGCCCACACCGGAAGGGCCGGCGGGGCAAAGCGCCTGTCGCCGGCCGGCGGCCCGAAGAAGAACACTTCCTGGCGCGTGGGCTGGATGCGGTCGCGCAGCACCTGGGGAAAGAGGCGCGGCAGCCAGGGTCCACAGGCGAAAACGAAAGCCCCGGCCTGCAGCGCGCGGCCATCGCGCAGCCGCACGTCGGTCAATCTGCCATTGCCGGCCGGCGGCGCGACGGCGGCCTGAAGGTAGGTAGCGCCGGCTGCGACCATCTCCTGCACCAGCGTGAGCACCGCGCGCCGCGCCATCACCGCTCCGCTCGCCGGCTCGAGCTGTCCGGCGGTGATGCCTTCGAGCGAGATCTGCGGGTACCGCTTCGCCAGCTCGCTGCGCGAGAGGTCCTCGACCGGCCCGCCTGCGCGCCGGATCGCCTCGCGGCTCTCGCGCGCGTAGCGGTCGTCGCGGCCGATCAGCTCCAGCACGCCGATGCGGTGCAGGACGGGCAACGCAGCGCGCCTCGAAAGGTCGCCCCAGAAGCGGAGAGAGGCCAGCGCCATGCGCGTGTAGATCTCGTCCTTGCCGTACCCGAGGCGGATGACGCGCGACTCCCCGCCCGAGCTGGCGCGGGCGTTGGCCGGTCCGTACGCGTCGACGATGAGGACGCGGCGGCCGGCGCGCTGCAAGTGCCAGGCGGTCCAGGCCCCGAAGACGCCGGCGCCGATCACCGCGACGTCGTAACCGCCGGAGCGGCGAGCGGCCCGCGCGGGAAGCGCGGCCACTGCGGCGAGCTTCAGCAGATCGCGCCGCCGGATCACTGGATCGTCGCGCTGCGCACAAAGGGCGGCAGGAACGCGTTGGGAAAGTCGTCTTGCTGCACGCCGCTCACCTCGCGTTGCCGCAAGCCCGGTCGCCAGAGGCCGAGCCGCGCTCGCCGGCCGCGCCGCCGGCCCCCTGCGCGAGCACGCATCATCGCACGAAAAGCGACTGTGCGCAGGTGACGGGCTACGGGTTCTCTTCCGCAGCCGCGGGGGCGCGGCCATGCCCGTCTCGTCGCGCAACGACGCCTACGGGCGGCAGCGCAATCGCCGGATCGAAGTGTGGATCCGCGAGGCCACCCGGGAGCGGGAGCGCTGACGCCGTTCCGTCTGGAGGCTACCGTGCATGACCGTGCTCGGGCGTACCAGGCTTGACGGATCTTGAGGGGTGCTTGACGGACGTCCCCAGAGGGAAGTCGGCTCTGTCAGAGGGACTTGAAGGGACTGAAAATCCCCGTGTCGGTGGTTCGATTCCGCCCCTGGGCACCAATAACCTTCGAGATTTCTTCAGGTCAGGTGCGCCAGTGATCGCTTGAGTATCGCCGACCGTGCTTCGCGGTACCTCGCCGGTAGCACCACCGTCGCATCGAGATTACGTCTTGTCACCACCTTGCGATCGGCTGACGAGGGGACGCGTGCTCTCCACTGCTACGAGGCCTGAGGTTGACCATCGGCTCGGTGATGGTGCGAACGAGGCCGGCAGTCCCTCTCGGCGTGCCGGACGACGCAAACCTACAGGACCCTGCGTCGCCCAGCTCGCACACCGAGCGGATCTGTGGAGGGTCCCTACGGTTGGACCACTGGAAGCGCTTTCTCGTTCCCCGTGTTGATGCACCTCGGATGGCCAAACCCGCCGGCGCTGTTGCCGGTGCCGCCGTTGGGGTTGGGCGCGATGTCGTAAACGATGTTGTCCGGGCGTTGGGGATCTCCGGAAACCCCCCCCACTTCGAAGAGGTGGTCCAAGCCCAAGTTGTTCCGTACGCGCCAGGCGATATGGTGGTCGGCACACGAAGTGTCGCCGCTCACGCCAAGGCCTCCAACGACCACCTTCCCTACGGCGTAGAGGGCGAGACCGCCCCCGAACACGTTGACGCCCCCGATTCGCTCGCCGACCATCGGATCGTTGGCCTTCCCGTAGTTGCCCGGATTGCCGGCGTAAGCGACCTCCGGGTTCACGGGGTTGCTGTGCTGCAAGCCATACAGGCTACCGCCTGGGTTGACCGCGGAATACAAGTTGGCCGTGGACAGCGCGAGACCTGCGGGCTGCCCCGAGCCGTTGCTGGACGATGAGCTGTCGAGGCTGAATGCGTTTCCAGTATTGGCCTTCTGGGCGGAGATCACACGACTCCCAGGCCATTGGGCGGACCGGTTGACTCCTGAGAATGCCACCGCGCAAACGATCCCATCGCGGTTGACGATCGTAGCCCACATCTGGTTGTTCAACCCGCTAGTCTCCGTCGCGGTCGCAGCCTTCAAGGCGGCTTGCAGCGCGCCCTGGGTGGGCAAACCAGCGCAACCGGACTCGTCGGCTAGAGCCGTGTTCGAGAAGAGCAAGACACCGCCTAAAAGAAATGCCGTCAACATCTCAGCCAGCCTCTTCATGATACGACCCCCTTGCGAGTTCCCGTGCGCCAGCCAGTGAGAAGGAATTGGTCAAGGCGCTGGCGCCCCGGAGGAAGATCGAGCTTTCGACGCTTCGTTGCTCGATGTGTTACTGACGTCCGTTGCCATCCAAGTGCGAGGGCCAGCGCTGCCGGGAGCAGGCAATTCCATTTCCTGCGAACTCGGTTTTTCATGACCCCAAGCGAAAGGCGTATGCGCCGACGCAGCGCAGATGTCAACGTGACGGTGGCGTCGAGTGCATGCTCGAAGCACGTACTGCTTGCGCAGGGCATGGCGGCGTCGACGAGGCACGCGCAGGAGCGTCTCGCTCCCCGGGGGATGTGGGTCTGATCTTCGGCCGCAGGGGCGAGGACTTCGCGGCCGTCGCCGAGGGGTTCCCTTTGCTTGCGAGACAGGCTGCCCGCTCCCACCGTGCATGACCGTGCCTCGGCGTACCTGCCTTGACGGGTCCCGCGAGGTGCTTGACGGACGTCCCCAGAGTGAAAATCTGCTCGCACGAGGGGCTTTCAAGGGACTGAAAATCCCCGTGCCGCTCGTCATGCCTGCGCGATCGGCTGAAGCGGATAACCGCCGCCCAGAGGTTGCTTTCCGCCTTGGCCCTGCGCGTGAGTGCGGCGTCGCCGCGGCCGAGGAAGAGGAGGTGGTCCAGCTCGGCGCAGGTGAGGCATAGAGGTCCCGACCCTTCCATGACGAGCAGGTCCCCGCTGCCCTGGCACTCGCGGCACGTCCTATCGTTCAGCAGAAGAGATGACGACCAGTTCCTTCACGTCAGGCGTGGATGATAAGCGAGCCCAGATGGCCGAAGATCCGATCCCGCTCGCGCTGGCGCTCTCGCCCTCGGGCGCGGTGCACCTTGATGCGCGTCCTTCTCCCGAGAGTGCAGTTCCGGCCGCGCTGGCGCGGGCGCTCACCGCCGACCTCGCTCGCGGACCTGGCCACGCCATCCTCCAACTCGCGGCGCGACATCCGGGCGAGACGCTGCCGCCCAGCGTGGCCTTCTTCCGCGACCTGGGGGCGCTCTTTCTCACCCGCGCGTGCGCGCTCCCCGAAGCCAGCGTCGATGCGCCCTCCGACGAGCTGGCCCGTCTGGTCTCCGAGGCACCGCCTATCAGCGGCGGCGAGTACCTCAGCGCGCAGGCGCTCGAGGCGCTCTGGCTCGATCTGGATGCCGCCCTGCGCAGCGAACTTCAACACACCTCGCTCGAGCAGTGGTTCAAGGACCGCCACGCGGCCTGGAACGTGGTGGGCCGCGTCTGCTTCCACCTTGCCGAAAACAAGGCCGACGAGGAACGACCGTTCGCCTTTCTCGCTACCTACACCACGCGCCTGTCGCGCGCGGCGCAGCCGCAGCACCGGCCGCTCGGGCAAGCCTTGCGCGATTTCGCCTCGGACAAGAGCGCGCTGCTCTCGCTGCTTCTGCCCGTGCAGCGCGCCTCGGCGGAGAGCGCGCTGGCCAAGGAGCTGGCCGACAGCGGCCAGCTGTTCCGCACACTGGCCTGGACGCCGGCTGAGGCGCTCCGCTTCTTGCGCGAGGTGCCCGCCTTCGAGGCGGCGGGCATCGTCGTCCGCATCCCCGACTGGTGGAAGAAGCGCGCGCGTGTGGGCGTCCAGGTCACGCTGGGAGGGCGCAAGCCTTCGGGGCTGGGGCTGGATGCGCTGGTCGACTTCGACGTCCGCCTCGCCCTCGACGGCGAGCCGCTGAGCGAGAAGGAATGGAGGGTGCTCGCTGCGCTGCACGACGGGCTCGCGCTGGTCCGCGGGCGGTGGGTGGAGATCGATCGGGACAAACTCGAGCAGATTCTCGCCCACTGGAAGGAGGCGCAGCGGGCGGCCCGCGGCGGCGCACTTTCCCTCCTCGAGGCGATGCGCCTTCTGGCCGGGGCAGAGGGCGAGGCGGCCGCGCCGATCGAGAAGGGAGTCGCGGACTGGTCGCGGGTGAGCGCCGGTCCATGGCTCGCGCAAGCTCTCGCGGGATTGCGCAGTCCGGATGCTCTCCGAAAGCTGCTTCCGGGTCGCGAGCTGCGCGCCGAGTTGCGGCCGTACCAGGAGGTCGGCGTGCGCTGGCTCTCGTTCGCCGCCGGGTTGGGCCTCGGGACTTGCCTGGCCGACGACATGGGCTTGGGCAAAACTCTTCAAGTGCTGGCGTTCCTTCTGGCGCGCAAGAAAGCGGGGCGGGCGGCGGGTCCGAGCCTCCTGGTCGCGCCGGCCTCGCTCCTTGGAAACTGGAGCGCGGAGATCGCGCGCTTTGCGCCCACTCTGCGCACGCGCATCGAGCATCCCTCGGCAAACCAGGAGCAGTCGGAAGATGCCGATCTCGTAATCACCACCTATGGCATGCTCCTTCGCAATCCGGCGATCGCCGACGCGGACTGGGACGCCGTCATCCTCGACGAAGCGCAGGCGATCAAGAACCCGGGGGCGCGGCAGACCCGCGCGGTCAAAGAGCTGAAGGCGCGCGTGCGCATCGCCCTGACCGGCACGCCGGTCGAGAACCGGCCGCTCGATCTCTGGTCGATCTTCGACTTCACGAACCCGGGCTTGCTCGGGTCGGCCAAGGCGTTCGGGCAGTTCGTCAAGAAGCTGGAGAAGCGCGGCTACGGCCCCCTGCGCGAGCTGACGCGGCCCTATCTTTTGCGCCGGCTCAAGACCGACAAGAACGTCATCCGCGACCTGCCCGACAAGACGGAGCTGACCGCCTTCTGCGGCCTGACCAAGAAGCAGGCGGCGCTCTATCAACAGACCGTCGCGGAGCTGTCGCGGGCCCTCGAAGGCGCGGAGGAGGGGATGAAGCGGCGCGGCCTGGTCCTGGCCTCTTTGCTGAGGCTGAAGCAGATCTGCAATCATCCCTCGCAGTGGCTGCGCGACGGAGACTTCGCGCCGGAAGCGAGCGGCAAGTTCGCGCGGCTCTCGGCGCTCTGCGAGGAGATCGCCGCGCGGCAGGAGAAGGTGCTCGTCTTCACACAGTTCCGCGAGATGACGGAGCCGCTGGCCGCGTTTCTCCAACGGGTCTTCGGCGCGCCCGGCCTCGTGCTGCACGGCGAGACCAAGGTGCGCGAGCGGCCGGCGCTGGTCGAGCGCTTCCAGAGCGGCGAGGCGCCCTTCTTCGTGCTCTCGGTTAAGGCGGGCGGCACCGGGCTCAACCTCACTGCCGCCTCGCATGTGGTCCACTTCGATCGCTGGTGGAACCCCGCCGTTGAGGAGCAGGCCACCGACCGCGCCTTCCGCATCGGCCAGAAGCGCAACGTGCTGGTGCACAAGTTCGTCTGCCGCGGCACGCTGGAGGAGAAGATCGACTCCATGCTGGCGGACAAGCAGCGCCTTTCAGGCGAGCTGCTCGAAAGCGGGGCCGAGGCGCGGTTGACGGAGATGAGCGACGCTGATCTATTGCAAACCGTCTCGATCGATCTCGACCGTGCACTCGACGAGGCGGCCTGACAAGAGGAGCGATGGCTTACTACGACTTCTACGGTGATTTTCCCAGGTACGTCTCGGTCGCCGAGCGCCGCGCCAAGGCCCTCCTCCAGGCCAAAAAGCTGGAGAAGCGCGGCCGCGTGCTCGAGCCGGTGAGGCTCGAGGGACAACGCATCGCCGGCTCGTTCTGGGGCAAGGAGTGGTGCAAGAACCTCGAGTCGTACATGGACTTCAGCAATCGTCTCCCCCGCGGGCGCACATACTTGAGGACCGGGGCGGTGGTCGATCTGCGCCTCGGCGCGGGGCAGATCGACGCGCTGGTCGCCGGCGGCTCGCTCTACGAGGTGTCGGTGCGGATCGACAAGCTTGCCCGCAAGCGCTGGGGGGCGCTGATCAAGCGCTGCGCCGGGCGCATCGACTCGGTGGTGGAGCTCTTGCGGGGGCGGCTGCCCGAGACAGTGCTGGAGGCGCTGGTGGACCGCCGCGCGGGGCTCTTTCCGAGTCCAAAAGAAATCGACTTCACCTGCTCGTGCCCCGACCATGCATCGCTCTGCAAGCACATCGCGGCGGTGCTCTACGGAGTGGGCGCGCGGCTCGACCAAAAGCCGGAACTGTTCTTCACGCTGCGCAGCGTGGCCCTGGAAGAGCTGGTAGCGAAGAGCGCTCTCCGCCGCGCGGGGCCGGGGGAGGACGCACTCGAGACGAGGTCTCTAGAGGGAATCTTCGGGATCGAGCTGGACCGGGAGCCGCGCCGGCGTCGCCGGTGAGGACCGCCTTGCGATCTCCAGGATGGTTGCATTGTCAGGCATAGTCGAATAATTGTTCGACCATGTTCACAGAAGAGTTTCGCCTGGGCTACGACGAATGCCGCGCCTTGTTGGCGCGCCGCGTGGCGGAGCCGGCGCCGTCGCGCATCCAGCTGCTCTCTGGCCCTCGTCAGGTCGGCAAGACCACGCTGCTCTTGGAACTGGCCGACAAGCTCCGATCGCGAGCGATCTACGCCGCGACCGACAGCCCCGAGGCCGCTCTTCCCGGGTTCTGGGAGCGCCTGTGGCTGCGCGCGGAAGAGCTCGCGGCCGCGCGCGGGAAGGCGATCGTGCTCCTCGACGAGGCCCAACTGCTCGAGGATTGGGCTCCCCGCCTCAAGGGCGAATGGGACCGGCTCCGGCGCCGGAGGATCCCGGTCAACATCGTGGCCACCGGCTCGTCTGCCTTGCATCTGGCAACCGGATCCCGGGAGAGCCTCGCCGGTCGGTTCGAGCGGATCACCCTTGCCCATTGGTCAGCGTCCTCGCTGCAGCACACGTTCGGAATCGAGCCGGAAGAAGCGGCGCGGACCGTGGTGACGACGGGCTCTTACCCGGGAGCGTTCAGCCTGCGCAAGGATCCGGCCCGCTGGGCGGCCTACGTCCGGGACGCGATCCTTGAACCGGCCATCGGGCGTGACATTCTCGCGCTCGCCCCCGTCCGCAAGCCGGCACTGCTCCGCCAGGTCTTCGCGCTTTGCGCGTCGTCTCCGGCGCAGATCGTGTCGCTCCAGAAGCTGCAAGGGCAACTCCAGGACGCGGGAGCCCTCGAGACAATCGCCCACTATCTGTCGCTGCTGGAGGAAGCCTTCCTGGTCGCGATACTGGAGAAACATTCCCTGCGCGCCGTTCGCCGCCGAGCAGCCCCGCCCAAGCTGGTCACCCTCAACAATGCGCTCCTCGCTGTCACGGACCCGCGCGGCGCGCCCGAGCCGGCCGCCGATCCATCGCGCTTCGGAGCATGGGTCGAGAACGCCTGTCTCGCTTACGCCTGGAACTCTGGCCAGCGGCTCACCTACTGGCGCGAGGAGCCGTACGAGGTCGACGCAATCCTCGACGGCAGTTGGGGCCGCTGGGCGATCGAGGTAAAGACGGGCGCCTTCGACGCGGTTGCGCTGCGGGGTCTGGGAGAGTTCACGCGGCGCTTTCCTGAATACAGGCCGCTGGTGATCTGCGATCGTTCTGGTCGCGCTGCAGCGCAACGAGCGGGGGTAGACGCAGTCGACTGGCGCTCGTTTCTGCTGGATGGGCCAACGGCCGCCGCGAAATCGTAGGGGCGATCTTGACCGTGCATGACCGTGCTTCGGCGTACCGGGCTTGACGGGTCTTGACGGGTGCTTGACGGACGTCCCCAGAGGGAAGCTCGCTCTCCCCGACGGACTTAAGGGGACTGAAAATCCCCGTGTCGGTGGTTCGATTCCGCCCTGGGCAGCTCACTATTCGTGATTCCGCCTGCTTGAGCCGCCGCGTGCGCCGGGAGAGCAGTCCGGCGGGTCCGACCGGATTCGCGGAATCTGTTGAGCCGGCGCTAAGGCGCGCGGATGAAGGCGGCGAATTGCGGAAGGCCGCTTGAAGTGTCTATCGCCCTATCGCCCCAGCTCGGGCATGACAGCCTTTACACCTTGGTGGGGAGCGTGATGGAAAATGTTGCGCCGCGCGGAGAGTTGTCAGCAGTCCACAGGCGGCCGCCGTGCGATTCGACGATGGAGCGGCTGATGGACAGCCCCATTCCGAGCCCCTGAGGCTTGGTCGTGAAGAACGCATCGAAGATCTGGTCCCGCTGCGGGGGAAGGCCCTTGCCGGTATCGCGGACGGTCACGAGAAGTTGCTCGCTTTCCGTTTGCTGCGAGTTCAAAGCGAGCTCGCGCGTCCCATCCACATCCTTCATCGCCTCGATGCCGTTGAGGATGAGGTTCATCAGGACCTGTTGCAATTGGACGCGATCTCCCATGACCTGGGGAAGGTCTGCCGTCAGCTCCGTCCGGACCGAAATGGAATATTGCGTTGCTTCGCTGCGCAGGAGGACGATCATCTCTCGAATGACTTCGTTGACATCGACCAACTCCCGTTCCGGGGTACCCTTCTTGAAGAGCAAACGGATCCGGCTGATGATTTCCGCCGCCCGCGTTCCGTCCTTCACGATTCTCCTGGCAGCTGCGCGCGCCTCTTCCAGATTCGGGGCGTCGCCCGCCAGCCAGCGCAAGCAGGCATTGGCATTGGTGATGGCGCCGGCGATCGGTTGATTCACTTCGTGCGCCAGCGAAGCGGTCAGCTCTCCCATCGTGGTGACTCGGTTCACGCGCGCGAGGTCTTCATGCGCCTGACGCAATCTCTCGCGCTCTTCCTCCGCCCGCTTGCGCTCAGTGATGTCCATCACCGCTCCAACAAACTCGACGCTGCCCGAGACATCATTCAAGGCATGAGCCACAACATGGACATGTTTGATGGAACCGTCCGCCGTCACCAAGCGAAATTCATGATCAAAATCCTGCCCGTCGTGCGCCGCGCGCTCGATGGTCTGTTGCACGAGGGCTGCGTCTTCCGGATGAGCCCGCCGGAGAATGAGTTCCACGGTCGGTTTCGTCGTTCGGTCGTATTGGAAAATTCGAAAGGATTCTTCGGACCAGATGATGTCGCCGGTGGAAACCCTCCAGCCAAAACTGCCCGTGTGGCTCAATCGCTGTGCTTCCGATAAATACGCCTCGGTTTGGTGCAGCTTCTCTTCCTGTACTTCCAAGGTCTGGGTAGCGAATCGTCTATCAACCCAGGACGTCAGCAGAGCCAGCCCGAGGACGATGAAGGTGACGGCGGCAATTCCGCCGGTGCCAAGTGTGGAGATGCTTACGGCTTGAGACAGGTCCGTTGGCACTTCGGAGGGGGTAAAACTGGCGGCGGCCATGCCCGTGTAATGCATGACGGGGATCGCGGCACCCATCACGACGGCTCCGGCTAACTTTTCCCAGCCGATCCCCGTTTTCTCATCTCGGAAGTGAAAGGTAATCCATAGCGCTGCGAGAGAAATCAGAACCGCGAACACGACGGACAGGACGACGAGAAAGGAATCAAACTGGCACATGGCAGGTAAACGCATGGCGGCCATGCCGATGTAATGCATGCCTGCAATACCCGCACCCATCAGGACACTTCCGGCGAGCGCTCGGAACAAACCCATTTTCTGCCGGCTCACCACCTCCAGCGCGACGACCGAAGCGAGAATGGCCGCAATCAGTGACAGCAGAACGGTCGGCCAATGGTAGGCCACGGGAATCGGCAGGATGAACGCCAGCATCCCAATGTAGTGCATGGACCAAATGCCAATTCCCATCGCACCAGCCCCGCCCAGCAGCCAAATCGCGCGAGTCCAACCGCCCGCGGCAGTTACGCGACCTGCAAGATCCAGAGCAGCGTACGACGCAAACATGGCGATCAACACCGAGAGTGCCACGAGCGTGTAGTCGTACGAGCCAACCAAGTTCACGGCAGTCACGCGCCTCCGTCTGGTTGCCACGCCGGCGAACGATCGGACCCGCACTTCCTCTGGGGCCTCAATGTATCGGTCGGACTCACCTTCGCAGTACCTGGCGATGGAGTGTACCCGAGCGTGGACGACGCGCACAGGGCCGGCGCCGCTGCATTCGAGGCCGGCAAGCCGCGGCACTCGCTGCGGCGACGTTTGGCCCGGTCATGCGCTAACGTGAGCGCATGCCGAGCAGCTCCCTTTCCGGATTTGCGGTCGTGCTCGTCCTCTCCGCATGCTCCAGCGCGCAGCCGAAGCGCAGCGCAGAGGAGATCGATCTGGCCACACTGGCGGACCGGTACTTCGAGGAGGTGTTCTTCAAGTACTCCCCCACGCGAGCGACCGCGGCCGGCCTGCACCAGTACGACTCGCAGCTCGAGGACTTCTCGCGGTCCTCCATCGACGCCCACGTCGCCGTCCTGAACGACTTTCAGAAACGGTTCGAGAATCTCCACCTGCCCGCTGGCTCGCCCGACGCCGCGGCCGACCGCGAGCTGCTCCTCTCCGACATCCGAGCCACCCTGCTGGATCTGACGACCATCCGGCGCTGGGAGAGGGATCCGGACGTGTACTCGAGCGGGATCTCCGGCAGCGCGTTCGTGATCATGAGCCGCAAGTTCGCGTCGCCCGACGAGAGGCTGCGGTCGTTGGTCGAGCGCGAGAAGCAGATGCCCGCCGTGCTCGATGCCGCGCGGCAGAACCTCGAGAACCCGCCGCGCTGGTACACCTCGATCGCGCTGGAGCAGCTGCCAGGCATCATCTCGTTCTTCGAGAAGGATGTGCCCTCGGCTTTCCAGGAGGCGAAGGACGCAGACCTCCTGCGCGCATTCGCCCAGGCCAACGGGCGGGTAGTCTCCGCCCTGCGCGCTTACCAGCAGTTTCTCGAGAAGGAGCTCTTGCCCAGGTCCAACGGCGACTACCGCATCGGCGCGGAGAACTTCCGCAAGAAGCTGCTCTTCGAAGAGGCGGTGGACCTGCCCCTCGACCATCTGCTGGAGGTCGGCATGGCCGATCTGGGCCGCAACCAGCGCGAGTTCCAGCGCGCGGCTAGACAGCTCAGGCCGGACCGGACGCTGGAGCAGGTGCTGCAGGACCTGGGCGCGGACCATCCGCCGCCCGGCGAGCTGCTGCAGGCGTTCCGCGACACCTTCGGTGACCTGCGGCGCTTCATCGAGGAGCACCGCATCGTCACCGTTCCCTCGCCGGTGCTGCCAATCGTGGAGGAGACGCCCCCGTTCATGCGCGCAACCACGATCGCCTCCATGGAGCCCCCCGGACCGTTCGAGAAGCGGGCGACGGAGGCGTTCTTCAACGTCACCTTGCCGGAGCCGACCTGGACGCAGGAGCAGGTGGAGGAGCACATGGCCGGGTTCAACCGCGGCATCGTCATCAGCACCGCGATCCACGAGGCGTACCCGGGCCACTACGTCCAGTTCCTCTGGGTGCAACGGGCGCCGAACAAGGTGCGCCAGCTGCTCGGGTGCAACTCGAACCTGGAAGGCTGGGCGCACTACACCGAGCAGATGATGCTCGAGGAAGGCTACGGCCGCACGCCGGGCGTCCCCGAGGAGAAGGACGCCGCGTTCCTCAAGGTGCGCCTGGGCCAACTGCAGGATGCGCTCCTGCGCAACGCCCGCTATGTGGTCGGGATCCGGATGCACACCGGCGGGATGTCGTTCGAGCAAGGCGTAGAGTTCTTCGAGAAGGAAGGGTACCTGGCGCACGCCAATGCATTGATGGAGACGAAGCGAGGGACGAGCGACCCGACGTACCTCGTCTACACGCTCGGAAAGCTGCAGGTCCTCAAGCTCCGCGACGACTACCGGAAGAAGATGGGCGTGGGCTTCCGGCTGCAGGAGTTCAACGACGCCTTCCTGCGGCAGGGATTTCCGCCGGTGAAGATCGTCCGCCGCGCGATGCTCGGGGACGATTCGCCGACGCTCTGACCCCCGCGTTTTCAGCCCGGCGGCGGGCCGACGACGAAAAGTCCCAGCCGCGGAATCGGTGTGGGCCACGGCAGGCCAGCGACCGTAGCTCCCGCTCGCCGCGAAGACAAGGAAGACCGCCGCTACGCGCGGGTTGCCCGGAATCCTAGCAACAGGTGTCGAGCGACCGACAACGTCTACGCTTCGTGGGGTGCCAGCAGCGTGTGGCGAGCAAGGCCGCGGAGCAGGACTGCGCGTGGTCCGGAAGTTGCTATGCAGCCCGGCGAACGTGAACGCGCGGGTTCGTCGCGTACCGCTGAACTGGAGGACGCCAGCCATGATGATGGATTGGGACGAGTATCGGAAGCAGTTGATTGCCACCATCCAGCAGATCGGCCAGGCATCTCCCGATATTGTCCGCGGGTACCGCACGATCGCCGACGGCGCGGCGAAGATCGGCAAGCTCGATCCCAAGGTCCGCGAGCTGATCTCGCTGGCGGTGGCGGTGACGGCCCGCTGCGACGGCTGCATCGTCACTCACGTCGATGCGGCCGTCCGCCACGGCGCGACCAAGGAAGAGCTGATCGAGGCGCTCGGTGTCGCCATCTCGGTCAATGCCGGCGCGGCATTGGTGTACTCGGCGCGCACGCTTGACGCCTTTGCGGCACGGACGAGCCCGACGGGCGGAACCTAGCTCGGGGATCCATACCCGGTTGGGGAAGCGCAACGCGAAGGACTAGCCGGTTCGTCGGACTGAAATCCGCGTATCGGCGGTTAGACTCCGCGCTTGGGCACATTCCCCTCTGAGCGGCAGTCTCACCATGCCTTCTGAACGCTTCGTTGCCTTTGGCTACTCGCCCGAGCTCGATCTGCCGCCCGAACAGATCGTGCCGCTCAACGCGAGCGGCACGGGTTCGCCCATCGTCTTGTTCGCGGGCATCCATGGGTTCGCGCCGTTTGCCGACACGCTGCGCGCGATTGGACCACTGTTCGAAGCACCCTTGTCCGCGGTGAAGCTTTCTTTTGACCTCGAGGCCCTACCATCGGTGGAAACGCTCGCGGCGTCGTATCCCGATCGCATCGAGGCCCGCTTCGGGACGGCCCCTTGTGTGATCGCGGGTTACTCCATCGGCTGCGTCATTGCATACGAGGTCGGCCAGCGAATGATCGAGCGTGGACGACCCGTCCGCATGCTCCTCCTGTTCGATGGATTCGCTCCGCGCCGCAAGCGGCGCAAGGCGACGTGGCGGGCGCGGGCACGGTTTCACCTGGAGCGCTTTCGCCGGGCCTCGTGGGAGGATCGGGCCCGCATGGTGGTCCGCCGCACGCTGGGCGATCTGATTCGCCGACTGGAACAGAGGGTGTTGCGCCACTTGAACGCCGGCATCGCACGCCGGCTGCAGTTGGAAGACCAGGATCGTTCCTACTGGTGGGAAGTGGGAAGCCTGGCGGTGCGATACCAGCCTCCCTCGAACTTTCCCGGCCCGATGCTTCTCATCGCCTCGGAGGAGGAAAGCCCGCGCTACTCTCACTCCGAGGAGGAGTGGCGCGCGGCCGCGGTGCAGCCACTGGAGATCCTGCGAGTGCCGAACCCGCACATGGGGTTCTTCGAACATCCGCACATGGCCGACCTGATGCAGGTCCTCAATCCGCGGCTGCGCAAGTGAAACGAATCCGGCAGCGCTCCGACGTGGTATGAGCCGGGCATGGAAGCCACCACGAGCTCACAACCGAGGTCAGACCGGGCTTTCTACGTCTTCAACGCCGTAGTCTCGGCGAGCGCCGTAGCCTTCCTGTTCTACATCCTGGTGATCCGCCGCGGAACCGCTGGGACCGGGCTCGACCTGCGCTTCATGCCCGCTGTCAACGCGAGCTTGAATGCGCTCTCCGCCTGCTTGCTCATGACGGGCTGGGTAGCCATCCGTCGCAAGGCGGTCCAGCTTCACAAATACTGCCAGGTGTCCGCGTTCGTGTCGTCGTCGCTGTTTCTCGTCGGGTATCTCGCCTACCACTTCGTCCACGGCGACACGAAGTTCCAGGGCCAGGGACCCATCCGCGCGATCTACTTCTTCATCCTCGCGAGCCACATCCTGCTCTCCGTGGGCATCGTCCCCATGGCTCTCACGTCCCTTTACTTTGCCTGGAAGCGCGCCTTCGTGAAGCACCGCGCAATCGCCCGGGTGACGCTGCCGATCTGGCTCTACGTCTCAGTGACCGGCGTGGTCATCTTCTTCATGCTTCGCGGAAGCGCGCCGGCGGTCCCGTGAGATGGATTGAGCCTCCGAGCGCTATCTGCACGCGCCGGGCCTGTCGGCGTGGCACGCCGTGCAACTGGCCTGCTCCCAGTCGACGCCCCATGTCTTCATCGTCGCATTCATGGCGGTGTGGCAGGTGAAGCAGGAGACCTGGCTCACGCTGTGGTTGCCGGATATGATCGAAAACGCGGCGTCGCCGGAGGAGCACCGCGCACTGTGTTCGGCGAGCGGGAACTTGAGTGGGTTGATCCAGGAAGGCGTGGAGATCGTGCCGGCGTGGCATTTGAGGCAGGAGAGTGAGTCGCTCGCCAGGGGCACGTAGCCTTTGATCTCGGTGACCGGGATTGCCGGTGCCCTGTGCCTCGAATCGACGCCACCCGGGTCCACCGACGATGGCGTGTTGCTGTGGCAGCTGATGCAGCCGATCGTGTTCAGATCCGCGAGCGTGGCCGGATTCGTGTGGCAGCTCAGGCACGGCGCCGCCACGCTGTCGTGGACGTCGCTGGCCCGGATCGGGAAGCTCGGATCGTGGTCGAACGGCCCCATGTTACCAGTGCCGTGGCAGCTGATGCAGGCAGCGTCGATGTAGCTATAGACCCCCGGGTACCCGGGCCAGGACGAACCGAGGTGGTTCGCCGAAGTGGTCGGCTCCGTGTGGCAGCCGGTGCACTGGCAAGGCCTGGCGAAATCGGCTGCCCAGGGCTTGTCGATGCGCGACGTGACGTGGCAGCCGAAGCAAGACTGCTTGTAGTGCGGGGCGTCGCCCGTGATGAGGAATGGCTCATGTGGGCCGACCGGCGGGGCGTGATCGGGTAGCGTGGTCAAGATGGATACGGGCACCGTCGCGTCGGCGTGGCACTTCAGGCACAGCGTGGAGGTGGCGAAGGTGGCGGTATCCGGGACGTCGTAGGTCTCCGGGAGGTCCGACACGGCCACGTGTATCGGCGTCATGGCAGCCGGCGTGTGGCAGATGGTGCAGTCGGCCTTCTTGTAGTCGCCGTTCGTCGCAGGCGTGTGGCAGCTCGCGCAGTTGATCACGCCGTCGACCCACATCGCCGGCGTGCCCAATGCGTGGACTTCCATCGCCGCGATCGGGAAGCCGGGATGACTGAAGCCCGCGAATGTTTCGCCACTGGCGTGACAGGCGAGACACGTCGCGGTCGTAGCCGGAAGAATTGTCAGATCGACGTTGAGCGCTGCGTGTTTCGTGTACAGGGAATCGAGCTCCTGCGTGTGGCAATTCGCGCAGTTCGCCGCGGCAAAGTCGAGCTCCGCGTTCTTCAGCCTGGGATCCGTCTTCCGCGCCGTGTGGCACTGCTCGCAGGACTGGAAGTGGTTGCCGACGGCGATCGGGAAGCCCGCAACCTGTTCTGGCGTTTGTGCGTGGGTCGCCACCCGCTGCAGCTCGCCCATCGCATGGCACAGCAGACAGTTTTCAGTCCCCCCGCCTGGCGCGGCTCCGATGCCGCTCCAGAGCGGTTCCCGGTTTCCGGGCTCGCGACCGATGAGGCCGTCATGCCTGCTGATCTGGTCGTTCGAGTCGTGGCAAACCGTGCAGTCGACCCGCGACGAATCGCCGGTGGTGTGGCAGCTGTTGCAGCCGATCGTGCCCGGCAGGAGCACCGCCGGCGCGCCCAGCGCGTGGACGTCGGTCTGGGTGATGGGGAAGAACGCGTGGTTGAAATTCGTGGCGGGCTCGCCGTTGGGGTGGCAGCGCAGGCAGCTCGCGGTATCGCTCGCGACGATGGTGATCTGGAACAAGGCGTGCCTGGAGACGACCTGGTCGGTGTTCTCGCTGTGGCAACCGGCGCATGCCTGCTGACTGAAGTCCTGCGCGAAGGGCTTGTCGGTCCTCGCCACGGCGTGACAGGTGAGGCAGGGCTTGCGGTAGTGCATGGCCCCTTCGTTGACGTTGAACGGTCCGTGGTTCGACACGGGCGGGACGTGGTTGGGCGGCGTCGTCGCGACCGCGGTCGGCACCTGCGATTCGGCATGGCATCTCACGCAAAGGGCGGACGTCCCATCCACGGTCGTGAACTGCAGATCCGCCACCGCGACGTGCAGTGGGGCCGTAGCGGGCTCGGCATGGCAGGTCACGCAGTCGAGGCGTGTGTAGTCGCCGTTGGCCGCCGCGGGGTGGCAGCTGGCGCACCGGATGGCGCCGTCGACGTGGTTGCTGCCGATCGCGTGGATGTCGGTCGCAGCCACGGGGAAGAACCCGTGAGCGAAATTCGGGGCCATCCCGCCGTTCGAGTGGCAGGTCAGGCAGGTCGCGGTCGTCGCCGGAAGCGTGGTCAAGTCGATTCCCAGGCCGGCGTGCCTGGCGGTGATGGAGTCGCGCGCCTGCGAGTGACAGTTGGCGCAGTTCGCGGCCGCGAAGTCGAGACTCGGGTTCACCAGCAGCGGGTCCGCCTTGAGCGCGGTGTGGCATTGCTCGCAGGACTGGAAGTGATTGCCGGTTGCGATCGGGAATCCTGCCGGCCGCGTTACGCTCACGGCATGCGTCGCCACCCGCTGCAGCGCAGCGTTGGCGTGGCAGAGGAGGCAATTGGCGGTCTCGCCGCCCGGAGCCGGCCCGGTGCCACTCCAGAGCGGCGTTGCATTGCCGGGCGCGGCGGCGACGAAGCCACTGTGTTTCGCCGCCTGGTCGGCAGGATCGTGGCAAACCGTGCAGTCGACCTTGGCTGCCTCCGCGGTCGTGTGACAGCTCGTGCAAGCGATCGTGCCGGGCACGTGCACCGCGGGTGCGCCCTGAGCGTGCACGTCGGTCTGCGTAATCGGGAAGAAGGGGTGATTGAAGTTCCTGGTCGGTCCGCCGCTGGGATGGCAGGTAAGGCAGCTCGCCGTGTCGGTCGGAGTGACGGCGATCTGGAACGCAGCATGCCGGGAGACCACCTGATCCGTGGCTTCGCTGTGGCAGGCGATGCATGCCCGCTGCGTGAAGTCCTGCGCCCAAGGTTTGTCCGTCCTCGCCACGGCGTGGCAGGTCAGACAGGGCCTTCGATAGTGGACTGCTCCGCTCGTGACGTCGAACGGAGCGTGAGATGCTACGGCCGGGACGTGATCCGGCGGCGTGGTCGCGACCGCGGTGGGGACCTGGGCCTCGGCGTGGCACTTGATGCAGAGCGCGGAGGTTTCGTTCGGTGTGGTGAATGCGAGATCGGAGACCGCGACGTGGGCCGGCTCCATCGCCGTCCGCGTATGGCAGGTGGTGCAGTCGAGCTTCGTGCGATCGGTCGAGCTCGTGTGGCAGCTGGTACAGCCGATCGTCCCTGGCAGGTGGACCGCGGGACCACCGAGCGCGTGCGCGTCGGTCTGGGTGATGGGGAATAACGGGTGAGCGAAATTCGCAGCCCCGCCGTTGGGATGACACCCCAGACAACTCGCGGTGTCGGACGGGATCACGCTGATGAGGAGCGAGGCGTGCTTGGTGACCACGAGATCGGCGGCTTCGCTGTGGCAGCCGATGCAGGCGTTCTGCCTGAAATCCTCTGCCCAGGGCTTGTCGGTCCTCGCTGTGGCGTGGCAAGTGAGGCAAGGCTTCTGGTAGTGCACGGCTCCCAGGCTCACGTTGAAAGGCGAGTGCAGGGCCACGGGTGGGAGGTGATCCGGTGGCGTCGTCGTCACCGCGATTGGCACCTGCGACTCGGCGTGGCACTTCAAGCAGAGCTGGGAGGTCCCGGTCGCGGTGGTGAACGTCAAATCCGCCACGGCAATGTGCAGCGGCGCCATCGCCGGTTGCGAGTGGCAAGTCGTGCAGTCGATCGGTGCGTAGTCGAGGCTG